>Ga0247837_1000493_pt1 | contig 83278 bp, 70 predicted proteins | sample LaCtaG_2_FD_187115 | JGI IMG/M metagenome (GOLD analysis project Ga0247837, IMG submission 187115) | Freshwater microbial communities from meromictic Lake La Cruz, Castile-La Mancha, Spain - LaCruzMarch2015_14.5m | ecosystem: Environmental > Aquatic > Freshwater > Lake | place: Spain: Castile-La... | reverse complement strand
TCCGAGCAGCGCGACGGGAATTTCCGCACGCTTCAGTTTTTCAGCAACCACCGCCTTGTCGAAGCGGTCGGCAAGTTGTCCGCCAAGCGCTGAGAAAATGAAGAATGGTGCAATCAGCACCGCACCGGCAAGTGTCGTAAGCACACCGCCGTGCTCACTGTTGAGGTGATAGAGGATCAGCATCACCAGAGCGGTTTTGACGAAGTTATCGTTCAGCGCCGACAGGAACTGGCACCAGAAGATGGGTGCGAAGCGGCGGGTGGACAGCAGGGCTTGAAACATGGCGGGGGTCCGGTTTGGCAACGGGCGGAATGTGCTTGGGCTGATCTGGCAACAGTATTCGCCTGATCTTGGTTAAAGAACGGCTCAGGATAGCGCCATAAATTGCAGAACTGGCGGTATTTTCCGGTGCTGGGTGATCAGCTTAACGGACCGGCAGACGCCGGTTTCCACCATCGCACGTTGAGACTTTGGCATGGAACTCTCCTTCACAAGCGCATTCAAAACTGATCCTGTGAACAATGTTCATACAGGAAAATTGAATACCGTTCAATAGTGATTTTGCAGCACAGGACGTTCGCGCATGGACGTGGTTAGCAGAGCGTTTCGTGCTCTCCGCAAGGGTGTTGCGATGCGCCTCGTAGCGAGGAGGCGCATTGTATTGTTTTAAATCGAGCGCGCAGCTTCTCACTGAGAGAACCAGCAAGACGAGCGTGCGCCCCGATCGTGCGGGGCTTGCCGGTTTAGAAGTCGCCTTGTGGCGGCAACACTTAAGACGTGTGCATCCAAATGGAAGTGGCCTCTGCAAACCCGGCGAGGATTTGCAAAATTAACCGTACAAGTATTTATTTCTCAATCCGGTTCTGGAACTCCGCTTTGACCCAGCCATATGTCTGAGATTTGCATGAGCGGTGAGCATGACAATTCACGTTAGCCCACCTTACTAGCAGGAGCATCGTCGTGACGGTTGAAGCCATGATGGCCAGCGAACTCCTGCTGTTCGCGGAACTGCTGCCGGAATGCTTGGTGGCGACGCTTAGCCCTGTTTCCAAAGCCGCGGTGCGGCAGCAAGCAGACATTCGAATCTTTGAAGGCGAAACAGCGGTCGAAGACGCGGCTCCTGTCTGGCTTGAGTTGCAAGCTGCTGGCGCGGTTCCCACACCTTTTCAGACGCTGGCCTTTGCCCGCCGTGCGAGCGGCGTCCACCTCCGCCAAGGCGAGATCCCGCGCATTGCGGCTGTGTATCAAGACGGCCGCCCTGTCGCGCTATCAGCAACGGTGTTGTCTCGCGTGAGCGGGGTTCCGGCCGTTCGCTTTCTTGGGGATCCGCTCAGCCAATACGGTGACGCCGTTATCTGCAAAACGGCGCGGCGGGAGCACCTGCAAGCGCTCTGGCATGAAATGGCAAATCCGAAACGAAGCAGTCTCGTAATGCTGCGCAGAGTGCGCGCGTGCTCGCGCTTTGCACCGGTACTGCAGGCTCACGCTAAAGTCCTCAACGACGAACAGGCCCCGTTCATTGCACTAGGGCTTGACCATCAGATCTCGTCTCACGAGCGCCGTGAGCAAAGCCGCCGCAACCGGCGGCTGGCTGAAGCAGGCGCAGTATCGATCGACATCATCAATGCGCCACAGGCGGCTGAAGCCGTTGCCGAAGCCATCAATTTCAAACTCGCCTGGCTTGCCGAACGGGGCCTTCCCAGCAGCGTACTGGGCCATGCCGGGTGGCAGGCCACTCTGATCGATATGGCCAAAGATCCCGATGCTCCATTGACGGTTGTCAAACTCAGCGTCGCCGGCGTCACAGCCGCGATGGAAGTTGCCTTCACGCACGGCGGGAACTGGCTTGCCTTCCTTGGTGCCACCAATCCGGCTTTTGCGAAAGCGGGCCCCGGACACATTCAGATGGAGAAGACCATCGCCCATTGCCGGGCTGCGAACTTCAATGCCTACGATCTATTGGCGCCGAATGATGCCTACAAATCGAAAATTGCGACGGGCTGTGTGGCCGTGCGCGACTTTGCAGCGGCTCTGGATGCGCGCGGCCATATGGCCTTGTGGACGGCAAGCCTGATGCCAGCAGCCAAGAGTGCGGTGACGGCGCTGCCGCGCGATGTGCGCCGCGTGGTTGTCTCCCGGCTCGCCAAAAGTTTTCTCGCGGCCCCTGTCAAATGACATGGCTCGAGCCGAAGGCTGCTTGTGGCGGCGAACGCTGGTCTACACCAACCGGCTCTGCTCCACCGCTGCGCCGATGAAGCTTTTGAACAGTGGGTGCGGCTCGAACGGGCGCGATTTCAATTCCGGGTGAAACTGCACGCCGATGAACCAGGGATGGTCTGGATATTCGACGGTTTCGGGCAACAATCCGTCGGGCGAGCGGCCTGCGAATTTTAACCCTGCCGCCTCAAGCCGCGTCCGGTAGCTGGTGTTGACTTCATAGCGATGCCGGTGGCGCTCAGAAATTTCGCCGCTGCCATATACTTCTGCAATACGGCTGCCCTTTTCGAGCGTCGCTGCGAACGCGCCGAGCCGCATGGTGCCGCCTAGATCACCGCCCTGGCGGCGCTGTTCCAGTTCGTTGCCGCGCATCCACTCGGTCATCAGGCCAACGATAGGCTCAGTGCTGGGGCCAAACTCGGTCGAACTGGCTTCAGCAATGCCGCATAAATTGCGGGCGGCTTCCACGCACGCCATTTGCATTCCAAAGCAGATGCCAAAGTATGGCACGCGCCGCTCGCGGGCAAACTTGGCAGCCAAAATTTTGCCTTCCGAGCCGCGCTCGCCAAAGCCACCCGGCACCAGAATGCCGTGCACACCTTCAAGATAGGGGGCCGGGTCTTCGCGCTCGAACACTTCGCTCTCGATCCAGTCGAGATTGACCTTGACGCGGTTGGCGATGCCGCCGTGCACCAACGCTTCGATGAGCGACTTATAGGCGTCCTTAAGCACGGTGTACTTGCCGACGATGGCAATGGTCACTTCGCCTTCGGGCGAAGCGATGTTGCGCGAGATGGTTTCCCAGCGAGTGAGATCAGGACGCGGCGCGCCGGTGATGCCAAACGCATCGAGCACCTGCTCGTCGAGGCCCTCGCGATGATAGGCGAGCGGCACGTCATAAATCGAGGCTACGTCGAGCGCCTGAATGACGGCCTCTTCGCGCACGTTGCAGAACAACGCGATTTTCTTGCGCTCGGATTTCGGCACTTCGCGGTCTGACCGGCACAGAAGAATGTCTGGTTGAATGCCGATGGAGCGCAGTTCTTTCACTGAGTGCTGCGTCGGCTTGGTTTTCAATTCGCCCGCCGAAGGGATGTAAGGCATCAAAGTGAGATGCACGTAGACGGCCGATCCGCGTGGCAGTTCGTTGCCCAACTGGCGGATGGCCTCGAAAAACGGCAAGCCTTCGATGTCGCCAACCGTGCCGCCGATCTCGACCAGAACGAAATCAACCGCGTCGTTGCCCGAGCGCACGAACTGCTTGATGGCGTCCGTCACATGCGGAATGACCTGCACGGTGCCGCCCAGGTAGTCGCCGCGCCGTTCCTTGGCGAGGATCTCCTGATAGATGCGCCCGGTGGTGATGTTGTCCGACTTCTTGGCCGGAACGCCAGTGAAGCGCTCGTAGTGGCCAAGATCAAGGTCGGTTTCGGCCCCGTCGTCGGTGACGAACACCTCGCCGTGCTGATAGGGGCTCATAGTGCCCGGATCAACATTCAAATAGGGATCGAGCTTTTTCAAGCGAACGGAATACCCACGCGCTTGAAGAAGCGCGCCGAGGGCAGCGGAGGCTAGGCCTTTTCCGAGGGAGGAGACCACGCCGCCAGTGATGAAGATGTAGCGTTGCATGGGATTGGAGGCTTACACGGGTCACCGCCCGATTCGAAGCGGCAAAGTCGCCACATCCACCGGTTCCGTGTTTGCCCACAGCCCAATGCGCAGCGAATCAGGCTGCGCGCGGATCTGCCGCCCGCGCCGCATGTTAACCACACTTGCGCAGAGCTGCGCGTGACACCTCTTTTGCCGCTATCGATGAGAGACCATACGGCTGTTCCAGCCGAGACCTCACCGGCAGCTCAATGACCGTAAATCCCCCAGTCCCAAGCCATGCAGCGCAGACGGTGCCGCTGGTCCTTGTGGTCAACCACATGCTGGAGCCGCCGGGACGCGTGACGGGCATCACGCGCTTTCTGTTCGCGATGCTGCAAGGGCTTTTGAAGACATCAACAGCCAAGATCGTTCTTGTCACCACGTGGCAGGCCGCCGATTTGCCCGCGCACCTTGTTTCGGCACGGATTGAAGTGGTCACCGTGCCCTACCAGCCGAAATTGGCCGTCAACGTCATGCGGCAGGGCTCTGTGCTCACGCGCCTCATGCGCAAACATGCCTCTGCCATCGAGTTCAACGCCAATCCGGTCGGGTACTTCTCCGGAGACTGGCCGCGAGTCATCACCGTGCACGATCTCTACTTGAAGCTGATGCCAGAGGCTTATCCGTTGCGTCACCGGCTGACGTGGAACGTGCTGTTTCCCCTTTCGGCGCGCAATGCCGACAGCATCGTGGTGCCTTCGCAAAGCACCCGGCAGGATCTCGGCCGCTTTCATCCGGGCGCGCTGTCGAAAACCGTTGTTATCTCTGAAGCTCCCGCGTTTGATCTGGGGTCGGCCATCACCGGACCGCCTGTCGCTGGGCGCTACGGGCTGATCGTTGGCAACGTGTCGCCGAACAAAAACGTAGGCGTGATCATCGAGGCGCTGGCCCGTCTCGAAGCGCAAGGGGTATCTATTCCCATTGTGCACATCGGACGCGATGAAACGGGCGCTTTAGCCGCCGCTCAAAAGCGAACTCCTCTCAAAATGCCCATTCTCACAATGCCCGGCGTCAGCGATGGGCAGTTGCGCGGCGCTTATACTCACGCGGTGTTCTTTTTGAACACTTCGCTGCATGAAGGTTTCTGTCTGCCAGTGGTCGAAGCCCAATCTTGCGGTACGCCCGTGATTGCGTCCAACCGCTCAGCATTGCCGGAGGTCGCGGGAGAGGGCGCGCTCCTCATTGACCCCGCTTCTCCCCAGGCCATAGCCCAAGCCATGAAGACGTTGTGGCTGGACCCGGAAGCAGCGCAGCGCGCATCGGAGTTGGGTACCGCAAATGTGGCCCGGTTCTCATGGGACCGTGCCGCGATGCATCTGCTGATTGCCATGCAGAACTTGGAAGGCGTTTCAGGCACAGCTATGCATATGAAGGGCGGCTAAGTCCGCCCCAACAATCAACCAAATGATTATTGCAGCTTGTCGAGAATGCCGCCACGCGGGGCTGCCGGTTCGCCCGTGGCCGGCGGTGTGCCAGCCGCCGGAGCCGTCGTTGCACTGGGAGCCGCATCGGTTGCCGGTGCAGAAGCAGGAGCCGATGTCGAAGCAGGGGCTGCCTTGTCAAACACAGAACCGCTAGGCGACGCGGTGCGGTTTCCAATGAGCGACAAGCCAATGCTGGTGATGAAAAACGCCAGTGCCAAGCCAGCCGTGATGCGCGTGAGAAGGTTAGCCTGGCCCCGGCCAGACAAGAACCCACCACCGCCGCCGCCGATGCCGAGTGCGCCGCCCTCGGATTTTTGCAGCAGAACCACGCCGACCAGCGATGCAGCGATCATGAGATGGATAACGAGCAGGACAGTTTGCATCGGACAGGGTGTCTCTTGAGTTCAGGAAAAAGAAGCCGCGTTCTTACACGAGCCGCATGGCGACGGCTAGGACTCTCTCAGATATAGAAAATTACCACGTTACTTCAAGGCGATAACGATGGCTCGGGCTGAATAAAAGCAGGCGCCGGGGGCGCGGCCGTCACGGCAGGCGGTTCGTCCGCCGCGTAGCCCACCCCGAGTCCGGGAGGCGGGGGCACGTAGGCATCTGAGACTTTTGCCTTAGGTTTTTGCGGCTCAAGCTGCGGCTTCGCGTTTGAAACCGGGGGCTTGGCGGCAGGCTTGCTGTCTGCAGCGTTAGGTTCCTTTTTGGCCGTATCCTTTTTGGAAGGGAGCTCTTTTTTGACAACTGGGGCAGGAGCGCCCCCGCCATTTGTCTGGCTTGCGGGTGCCTGGCTCGCGGGCTTTTTGGGCTTTGTAACAATGGGCGCCGCGGGCGTCTCGCCTGCCAGACCTGCAGCGCCGCCAGGAACCGGCTTGTTTCCGGTGTCAGTGACAGCCTCACCCGGCTTTGCCGCATTTGCCTGTACCGGCGGTGGCTTAGGCAGCGGGCAGCGAAATGCGATGCCCTCTTCCAACCCGATCAGCTGTTCGATTTCACGGAGCCGGTCTTTCGAGAGGTTGGTCTTTGCCCACTCCGGTCCCTTGGCCATATCGCTTTTCAAGGCTTCGGTCGCCAGCCGCGCCCTCTCCGCCTTGAGCCCGTCGCAGGCGACCTCATCGAGCTTGGCGGCAAGTGCCGCAGCACTGCTGCAACAGATCAAGGCCGAAACTGCTAAAATCTTGAAGCGCATCTATCGCACTTTCGCAAACATGACGGGACTTGTGCTCACGGAAACTTGGAAACGGGTCAAATGCCGGCCTTTGGAAGCAGTTTATGCCGCGCCGCACCGCGCGAGGCAACCCGCTCAAAGCCGCCCCAGTCAAATCACGGGCAGCCCCGCGATAATGCCTAGGAAATCGCCGGACTTGAGGCTCGCCCCGCCGACAAGCGCGCCGTTGACATGGGGCACGGCAAGCAATTCTGCCGCATTTGAAGGCTTCACTGAGCCACCATAAAGGAGGCGCATGCGGCTGCCTTCTGCGCCGAATCGCTCTGCCAACTGTTGGCGAATGGCGGCGTGAACATCCCCAGCTTCGGCAGTGGTTGGCGTCAGCCCCGTGCCAATAGCCCACACCGGCTCGTAGGCGATGACGGTGTTGGCCGCAGTGGCTCCATCGGGAAGCGAATTTTTGAGCTGGCGGGCAATTACGTCGAGCGTCAATCCAGCTTGGCGCTGCCCCTGCGATTCCCCGATGCAAACGATGGCCGTGATCCCCGCGCGCCAGGCCGCAGCCGTCTTGGCGCGCACCAGAGCACACAATTCGCCATGGTCTGCGCGGCGTTCCGAGTGCCCGACGATGACGGCTGTAGCACCCGCATCGGCCAACTGCTCAGCCGACACGTCACCCGTATGCGCCCCGCTCGCCGCCGCGTGACAATCCTGGCCACCAATCTTGACGCTGCTGTTCTTCAAAACCTCCGCCATCACCATGATGAGTAATGCGGGCGGGCAGATGAGCACGTCCGGACTGGCGGCCGCGTCGCGTGCACCCGTGGCCTCGCTGACGCGGATCGCCTCGGCCAACTCGGCCTTGCCACCGTTCATTTTCCAGTTGCCGGCGATCAACGGCCGGATTTTCTCTGAAGAGGCGGTCATATCGGTCATCCTGAGCGGGCCACGGCAGGGCGAATGGGGCGTGGTAAGCAGGCAGAGCAGAACATCACGCGAACACTTGGCAAAGACCGGCCTGTTCCACCGTTCATAGTTCGGGCAGAAACGGGCCTTGCTTTCAGGCGCGCGGTGGGCTTCATATCACGCTGAACAGCCCTGTCACCCAGGGCATGAGTACACATATTCTCCGGCAGGCCCCAGGCTGGCCGCCCCGGCGCACGGGGCCGCTTGGACAGCAGCCCTTCATCTGGACACGACCCTCCATGCTCGAAACGATGCGACGCGGTGCCCAAAGCATGGTCGCCAAGCTCTTGTTCCTTCTCCTGGTGGCATCCTTCGTGCTGTGGGGTATCCCGCAAGATTTCCTCGGCGGACCCACGAATACCATCGCAACGGTCGGCAAAACCCAAATCTCTCTCGACAGGTTCCGCCGCGCCTTCGACAATCAAATTCAAGCGATGTCGAACGAGAGAACCGGCCGAATCGATCGCGAGACCGCGATTGCACTCGGTTTAGATCGCAACGTCGCCGAACGGCTCGTGGGTCAAACCGCGCTGCTCGAACAAGCACAAAAAATGAAGCTCGCGCTCTCCGACGAAACCCTGGCGGAAGGTGTTCGCAACGACCCCATGTTCCAAGGCCTGGACGGCAAGTTCAGCAAACTTGATTACGATGGCTTCCTGCAACAGCTTGGCATGAGCGAGACGGGGTTCTTCGCGCTGCGCCGCGAAGACGAACTGCGCCGCCAGATTACCGATGCCCTGACCGCCGCGACCGTCGTTTCCAAGCCAATGATCGACGTGCAATTTGCGTTCGACGAAGAGACCCGCACCCTCGAACATTTCAACATCGACGCCATCAAGAAGGTCGTCGTTGCCGATCCCGATGACGCGCAGATTCAAAAAACCTACGACGACAACAAATCCCAGTTCATGACTCCCGAATACCGCAAGGCTGGCGTCCTGCTGCTGCGCATTGAAGACCTGAAAAAAGATATCGTGATTTCCGACGCCGATCTGAAGGCCGGATACGAAGACAGCAAAGCGTCCTACGAAAAGCCTGAACGCCGGCGCGTTCAGCAGATCGCGTTCAAGGATAAGGCCGCGGCCGAGGCCGCCCGTAAGTCGATTGTCGAGGGCAAGAAGTCCTTTGTTGACGCCGCCAAAGACGCCGGCGCCAAGGAAACTGACATCAATCTCGGCATGCTCACACAAAAGCAACTGATCGACCCTGCGGTATCGGCGGCCGCCTTCAGCCTGCCGCGAGATGAAGTCTCGCAGCCGATAGACGGCAAATTCTCGACTGTTCTGCTGCGCGTTATCGAGATCGACGCAGGCAAGGCCTCGACATTTGAGGACGCAAAAGAGTTGGTTCGCGACAAGCTCGCCACCAAAAGGGCCGAGCAACTTTTGAAGGAAAAGTCTGACCTCGTCGAGGAAGCCCGAAACGCTGGCAAGACCTTGAAAGAAGCCGCCGCCGACCTCAAACTCTTCTTCAAGGATATAGAGGCTGTTTCGGCGGACAACCAAACGCCCGACGGCAAGCCTGCTCTCGAGGTGACCGATGCAACGGCTATTATCGATGCCGTGTTCGCCGCCCAGCCCGGTGCGCAGACAGATATGCTGCCGCTGCCGTCTGCTGACTACGCCTGGTTCGATCTGCAGACCGTCACACCCCCGCGTCAGAAAACGCTCGATGAAGCCAAGGCGCTGGTGAAGGACTACTTCGTCAATGCCGAGCAGAAAAAGAAGCTCAGTGAATTTGCTGGCAAATTGGCCGAGCGCTTGAAGGCAGGCGAAGACATCAAGAAGCTTGCCGAAGAGGCTGGCGGCAAGGTCGAGCTGTCCGAGAACGTCAAGCGCATCATGTCGGTGCCGGGCTTAGACGCCAACGCCGTCCAGTATGCGTTTACGCTGCCCAAGGGCGGTACGGCGCACGCGGAATCGTCCGACAACAAGTCGCGCGTGGTGTTTCGCGTCAACGAAATTACCGCAGCGCCCGTGCCTACCGAAGAACAGTTGAAAAAGCTGACAGCGCAACTCTCTGGTGAACTTGAAATCGACCAGTTGATCGCCTTCGTCGATGGATTGAAAACGAAGTTCGGGGTCACCTTGAACGAAGAGCTTTTGAAGCGTTTTGCCGGAACGGCCGCGCAGTAATAACACAGCAGGGTTTTCGTGACCGCCGCACCAGCTGATCCCGCCTCACTCGAGGCACGGCCTTCGCCTGACGAGTTTGCCCAACGGTACGCTAACGGCGAGCCGCAGGCCGTGTGGATGGGCCTGATCGCGGATCTTGAGACGCCTGTTTCAGCCTACATGAAACTGACGGCCGCTGCGGCCACCTCTGGCGGCAAGCCGGGCGGCATGAGCTTCTTGCTGGAGTCGGTCGAAGGCGGCGCCGCACGTGGCCGCTACTCGGTTATTGGTCTTGCCCCCGATCTCGTCTGGCGCGCACACGGCCAAACCGCCGAGATCGACCGGCACCCCGGAACAGACGCTTCTGCCTTCCAGCCAGACACGTTGCCAGCGCTCGCCTCGCTGCGGGCTCTGCTTGCGTCGTCGCGTCTCAGCCTGCCGCCTGGGCTGCCGCCCATGGCCGTGGGCATATTTGGTTACATGGGGTACGACACCATTCGGCTCGTCGAACAATTGCCTGACGTCAAGCCCGACAGCCTCGGCGTTCCTGACGCTGTTCTGATGCGCCCGACGATCATCGTCATATTCGATAGCGTGCGCGATGAGATGAGCCTCGTCACGCCCGTGCGTCCCGATGCAGCCGTGCCGGCTCACGATGCTCTCGCAGCAGCGCACGCGCGCCTTTCTGACATCGCCGCGCGCCTTGCTGCACCACTGGCTCATCCCGCGTCGAATGCGGGTGCCGATGGCACTATGCACAGCGAACCGCAATCGAACACAACGGCGGCCGAATATCTCGGCATGGTGGCTAAGGCGAAGGAATACATCCGCGCTGGCGACATCTTCCAAGTGGTGCTTTCGCAGCGCTTTTCAGCGCCGTTCACGCTGCCGCCGTTTTCTCTTTACCGGGCGCTGCGGAGGCTCAACCCGTCGCCATTCTTGTTCCATCTCGATTTCGGCGGCTTCGCACTCGTCGGCTCGTCGCCTGAAATTCTAGTGCGCGTGCGCGATGGGCAAGTCACGATCCGCCCCATCGCTGGCACCACGCGGCGCGGCGATACCGAGGCCGAAGACCGCGCGCTGGGCGACGCCCTCCTGCGCGATCCAAAGGAACGTGCCGAGCATTTGATGCTGCTCGATCTCGGCCGCAACGACGTTGGCCGTGTGGCCAAAACAGGCACCGTGGAAGTCACCGATCAGTTCGTTATCGAGCGCTACAGCCATGTCATGCACATCGTCTCGAATGTGACCGGCGCTCTTGATCCAGCGCATGACACGATCGACGCGCTGATGGCAGGCTTTCCAGCAGGCACGGTTTCAGGTGCGCCCAAGGTGCGAGCGATGGAAGTTATCGACGAACTCGAAAAATCAAAGCGCGGCGCCTACGCTGGCTGCGTTGGGTACTTTACGGCCGACGGCGAAATGGATACCGCCATTGTGCTGCGCACGGGGCTCGTCAAAGACGGGATGCTGCATGTTCAGGCAGGCGCCGGGGTTGTCTACGATTCTATCCCAGAGAATGAGCAGCAGGAATGCATCAATAAGGCCAAGGCCGTGGTAAGGGCCGCGGAAGAAGCCGTGCGCCTGGCGGGCCTTACCCAAAAGGGGGCAACGGGCCCCGGCAACGGCGGCCTATTCCAATAAGTCCAGCACCGGGATCGAAACCATGCTCACGCTCTCGCTGATGCGGCACGCGAAATCTGACTGGGGTGATCTCGACCTGGAAGACTTCGACCGTGCGCTGGCACCGCGCGGCATCAAGGCCGCGCCAATGATGGCCAAAGCCATTGCCAAGCGTGGGTTAAAGCCAGATCTCATCTTGTGTTCAGGCGCCGTGCGCACGCGCGCTACATTAGCGCTCATGCTGCCGGAATTCGAGCCGCCCTTGCCTGAGATCCTGTTCGATGACCGGCTTTATCTTGCCCCGCCCGCGACCCTGCTCGACGTTTTGAAGGGGACTGCAAAAGCCAGCGATCATCATGTGATGATCCTTGCCCACAATCCCGGCCTTCATGCCCTGGCGCTGGAGTTGTCGGGTGCTGGCGACAAGAAGGCGATCGCGGAGATCGCTTCAAAATTCCCAACGGCGGCGCACGCTGTCTTGCGCTTCAAAACGACAAACTGGCGCGACGTGCGGGCGGGGACGGGCGAACTGGTGCACTTCGTCACCCCGCGCGCCCTTGAGTAGGCCACCGCCGCGCGTCACCGCGTTGGCGGCTTTTGGGGCTTTGATCTTTCACGCAACGAAACGGCGCCAGATGATGGGTTATCTGGCGCCTTTGATCGTGGTGTGAATGAAAGAGGCGGGATGCTTACTTGATCCCGCGCTGGATTTTGGCGGCGGTCATGGTGTTCTGAAGCAAGCAGGCGATGGTCATGGGGCCAACGCCGCCGGGGACGGGCGTTATGGCGCCGGCCACTTCGGCACACTCGGCGTATGCGACGTCGCCGACGAGTTTGGTTTTTCCGTTTTCGCCCGGCACGCGGTTGATGCCGACATCGATGACGATAGCGCCGGGCTTCACCCAGTCTTTCTTCACAAGCTCAGGAATGCCGACGGCGGCCACGAGAATGTCCGCGGTGCGGCACACGGCTGGCAGGTCTTTGGTCTTGGAGTGGGCGATCGTCACGGTGCAGCTTTCGCGCAGCAAGAGAGCAGCCATCGGCTTGCCGACGATATTCGAGCGGCCGATGACCACGGCATGCAGGCCTGCGAGCGAGGGGAGAACGCTCTTTGCCAGAATGGCCGAGCCCGTCGGTGTGCACGGCACCAAGGCGCGCTCGCCAATCCACAGGCGGCCGACGTTAACCGGGTGGAAACCATCGACGTCCTTGTCGGGGTGGATGGCGTTCAAAACGCGCTCGGCGTTGACGTGCTTGGGCAATGGCAGCTGCACGAGAATGCCGTTGACCTCGGTGTTGCGGTTAAGGCTTTCGACGAGCGCCAGAATTTCAGCTTCCGTGGTCTCGGCCGGCAGTTTGTGCTCGATCGAATTCATGCCGACTTCAATCGTCTGCTCGCCTTTGTTCTTGACGTAGACCTTGCTGGCCGGGTCTTCGCCCACCAGCACCACGGCCAGGCCCGGTGTGAAGCCATGCTGCTCGCGCAACTGAGCCACTTCCTTGGCGACTTCTGCGCGGACTTGGGCGGCAACGGCCTTGCCGTCAATAATACGGGCTTTCATGGAGCGATCGGTCCTTTGGCTGTGAGACGATTGTTTTGCGGGTTGGAAACGGCAAGAAGCCTCAGCGCTTCTGGGGCGCTGGGGCTTCTAACTTAGACTTTAGCATAACCTCCAGTTGGCCCGGCTCGCCAGAGACCGCGAACGATTTGACGCGCGACTTGGCGCCCGAAACCAGCTCAATACGGCCTTTTGCAACCCCCAGCCAAGCGGCGAGAAGAGCGACAACGGCCGAATTTGCCTCACCATCGGCTGGAACGGCTCGCACGCGGGCCTTGAAGGCAGCACCTTCTGCGGTGTTTTCCAGGCCATCAATGACGTCCTTGGACGATTTTGGCGTCACCCGCACGCGCACCACCACAGCGCCTTTCGCTAGATGCCACGGGCGGTCATTCGCCTCGTTCACAAGAAGAGTTTGGCGATGTTGGGCAGCACGACCGACTGGATGAAGATAAGGCCGAACAGCAGCACGATGGGCGAGATATCGACGGCCCCGAAGTTGGGCAACATGCGCCGGATGGGGTTCAAAACGGGCTCAGTGACGGCCAAGAGCATCTGCCAAATTTGGTGCACCATTGGGTTGCGGCTGTTGATGACGCTGAATGCGAGCAACCAGCCCATGATGACGACCGCGAGCACGATGTACTTGTAGAAGTCGATGAGCATGCTGATGAAGCCAAGTAGTTCGATCATGAAACCCCGCGAAATGGCGTAGAACGGTGAAGGCGCAGCCTTGAGCGGTGTGACCTGAAAAACCGCCCCAAAACCACAGAGCTAGAGTTCAAGAGTGATTCGGCAAAACGAAAGCCCGCTCAAGGCACCCGGTTGTCACGTGTATCGGCCCGGCGCTCAAGGGGCAAGTGCCCGGCTCACAATACCCCAGGCGTGGGCTGTGGCCGCCGGTGGCCGGTCGCCAGGCCGGGCCGGCGAAAAGGCCAAACTAGGGGCCATCGACGCCGAATTCGCGCGCTGCTGCCGCCAGGCGCGCTTGTGCGGCGGCGTCATTGTCAAACGATTGTAGCGCTTTGGTGAGGGCTGCTTTGGCGGCATCCTTGTCGCCCATCACCACCCGCGAGCGCATCAAACGCATCCAGCCATCTTCATCGTTCGGAGAGTTTTCGAGCCGTGCGGCGAGTTTGTCGACCATGCCGCGGATCATCGTGTCTCGCTCTGAATCGGATTGACCCTCAGTGGTCTTGACGTCTTGCGGGTTGGGCGAAGCGTCCGCGCGTGACGGCGCTGCCGCGGTTGACCCTGTCATCGCCAATTTGGCCGCTTCCAGGCCTTTCGTCGTTTCTGTATCGCCGGGATCCAACTTCAGAGCTGTTTCGTAGGCTCGCGCGGCGTCCTGTGGCCTGTCCGTATTCAAGTAAGACCAGGCAAGCATTTTCCAGCCCTTCACGTCGTCCGGTTGGCTTTCAAGACGTGCGACGAGTTTTGCGATCATCGTATCGACTTCGGGCAAGGCCACGGCATCGGAAGCCGCTGGAGTCGCGGCGGCCGCCTGCAATTTGGGGCCGATCTCTTCCGCATAGGCACGCAGTGCGTCCCATGCTTGCCCATCGCCCGGTGCGTCGCCAGCGAGAGGTGTCGCGCCTTGCGTGGATTGCGTGCTTGCTGAGATATTCAGTGCCGATGCGCTGCCGGGGCCGTAACCCACATTTGAGGGGATGAGCACAAAGCTGTAACCAGCAACCGCGCAAAGTAGACCCAACACAAGTCCAGAAGTGATGGTGCCGGTTTCAACCCACTGCTGCGCGAGCGCCATGACCCTGCGTTGGCCCTGGAAATTTGCGCGGAGTGCCAGGAGAACAACCGCCAGAACCGTGGCGGCGGTGCAAATAACAACCGGTGCATAAAGCTGTGTCATGTCCAATCCTTGCGAACATTTTGCATAAAGACGCGATTATTGATTTGGAATCTTGGTGCTCATGATCGGCGTCGACACGCCGGGTAGATGATACTTGTGGCAGGTGAGACAGTCCTGCCGTGCCGCGGTGCTCTTGTGGCACGTCTGGCAGAGCTCCTTTTTCACAGCCCCGAAACTTGATTCGAAAATGTGCGCATCGCCCTGTTCGTAACTCTTCAGATAAGGACGGCCCTTGTTGAGGTTATGGCACGTCAGACACCCGCGATCGTCCATGAGCCCGAAATGCGGTTCATGAATGAACGTCGTGAAACGGTTCTGTTTGCTGGCGAGTGATGGCGGGGCGAAATTGACGCGCCGCCCTCTGCCCTGAATGTCATCGATGCTGTGACATTTCGTACAAGACCCTTGAGCATCTTTGTGCGTCAGTGCGTCGAAGACTGCCGCCACCGGCGTCGTGTCTCCTTTCGGCGCTTGGGGTCCGGTAAGAAAAAGCCACGAGTAGATGAATTTGTCTTTGTGACCTGCGGGACGATAGAAAATCGCATGATCCTGCCGGTACCAGCCGCCATATTCAGCCCAGCTTTCTGGATCGACCGTGCTGTCTATGCTGATCACCGCAGGCCCGGGTGCTGCCTGAGCGGCGGCTGGGGTGGAGGCTGCGCTAACGGCGGGGGCGGCAGCCGCTGCATCGGCCTTTCCTGATGCCTTGTTGTGGGCTTTGATGTCACGAAGTTCTTCTTCTGTCGGGGCGAGCAGATCGTCCGTTTGGTCAGCGGCTTTTGCCGGGGGCTGATCGTTGGCGGCCAGCTGCTGCTTGCCACTGCTGGCCTTATCACCCGCGGCCCCACTTTTCCCTGCCGTGCGGTGAGGCGCGGCAGTCTGCTCAGCGTTCAAGACACCGGCTCTCATCGGGGGAGATAGCTTGCCGATAGAGCGCGTTTCGATGCTGCCATTGGCTGTTGAGTTCGAGGGCTCGGTGATCGCCGCAGCTCCTTCCGGCACATCGGGTTGCGGTTCGGCCTTTTTCTGATCCTTGAAAACGAGACACTGACCAAGAACGCGCATGACACAGGCTGGCGGATCGAGTTTTGGAGTGATGGCGGCCACGCTTCCTTTCTCTTCGGCGGGTTGCGATCCTTCTGCGTCTGCATCCGCCGTGTCCGGGTTTGACGGTTCTTCAGAAGACGGTTCCGTGCTGCGATCAGACGTGGCATTCACGGACTCCGCTTGAGCAGCATCGCCGTCTTCGCTCTTGGCCTTTTGATCCGTTTCCGAGACCGTTGCACCCCAGCTACCGGTTTGCTGTGCCGCCGGGTTGTGCCGATTGGCCATTTCCGTGGCGAGATTAGGCAGCCACTGCTGTTGCGCACTGATGACGACATCGCGCGGAATGCTCGCGGTCAGATCGGCAACAAGAGCCGCACTCAGTTTCGCACCTCCCCCGATATTGAGATCGCCTAAAACGTCAGAGGCTTTGCCGGAGATCAGCGCATGAAACAGTGTTTTGATTTCCCACGCCAGTTCCGTCACCACTTTGATTTGGTCTTGATTGGCACTGGCTAGATCCTGAAGGTTCAAGCCATCGACTGTTTTGATCAGTGCGCGGCCTTGCTCTGTCCGGCTGATCATCACCTTCATAAACGGTGACACCGGGGCTTCAGAGTCTGCGGGCCAATCGCCGATCGCCGCGTTTTTTGTCTTTAAAGTTTCAAGGTCGAGCCCCGGCACTGACAGGAACGCAATACCTTTTGGGCCGCTGGCCCGCTCCTTGCCGGTGATCTGGTCAAGATGGCAGGACGAGCACGTCTGATCGAATGGCACCACGGCCATGATGCGCTTGTCGGCATTGCTGTTGTGGCATGCCGAGCAAGTTGCTGGGATGCGCTTTCCCGGCTCCTTTTTTGCTACTTCCGGGTAGTGCTTTCCGAAATGGCCGGCGTGATCGTAGATAATCTGAGTTCGCTTTTTGAAGGGGTAGTTCTCGAATTTCGGGTGGTTGCCGTCGAAGCTATCGAACTTCACGGTGTGGCACGAGCGGCATTGATCGTTTGTGATCGTGTTGAGTTTGAAATTGATGCCCTGATGCTCTTGGTGGCACGTCGCGCACACGAGCCCGCTCGCCGACATGCCATCGGTTGGGAAGGCGATGCTCTGCGCGCGGGCGGTCGGCGGTTGAGACGTTTGCGCGGCGATCTTGCTCAATCGCGCGGTGCTGTCCTTCAACACATCGGCTGGTGCGCTGTGGGCGTTGAAAGCTGTTTCTGGCATTTTGTGACAGGTGAGACAGGCCTTGCTGTCGTCGCGCGCGTTGCCTGCAACAAGCCCGTGGACCCAGCTGACTTTGCTATCACCGCTTTTGCTGTGGCAGGAACTGCACTTTTCGATCGAACCATGCGCGCTCGATAGGGGGCCGGGCATGAGGTACGACGTGCCCTTGTTCAGCGCGACGGTTGCCCCGAGGCAAACAACGGTTATCAGCGCGAGCAGCCCCGCAAGGCGATCTCGCAGAAGGCTGGCGCGCGCTGGCCGGTCTGCAACCGGTTGCCAAAGCGAATTGATCCACGCCGGGCGCCGCATCACCAATCCCCAGACGAGAAAGAATACACCGTCACGACGTGCGCCAGCGTCAGAACGATCAGGGCGTACGTGACGGGCACGTGCACGAACAGCCAGCCCTCACTAAGCCCATTGTGAACGCGCGCGAAATCCAGACGGTCCTTTTCAACCACCAGGGCCTTGATGGTAGCCAGCTTGTCCTGCCCTTGTTTGTCGACATAGGGCGATAAGCCATCGACTGTATCCAAGAGTTGCTTTAGAGGCCGCTGCGATCCGATGAGATGCGCGGTGAAGTTATGCGGGCCTGAGAAAAACTCGCGCAGGTGATTGGTGTAGAGATCCATCACCCATGCGTCATAGGGCGGGGCGGGCAAAGGAAGCAAAAGTGGTTCTGGTTCTGCAGTTTCGACAATGGCATGGACATCGCGTGCCAACTCGGCGCGGCGGGTAGCGATGCGATCTGAACTCATGCGCTCGCTGGTTCCGCGTTTGGCTCTCAGCGACCATGCGAGGTACGTGCCAAAAAGTCCCGTAAGCGTCACAAGCACAAAGCACGCCCACAGCGCCCATTCGAAGCCGGTGTCGGGCAGCGATAAATTCGAATGTGAGACGAAGGCGGCAATGAGCAGATAGCCAAGGAAAATATGGAATTGTCGCCATCGCACAGCCGATTTCGGCGAGAGGGCGGCCGATTTGATGGCGATGTGAAATCCCAGCTGCAAGCACATGCCGCCAGCAAGCAGCCAGCCATCGAGATAGCGCGGGTCGCGCAGTCCGTTGCCATAGAGCCAGACGAGCCAGAATAGCCCCGCAGACATGGCAGCGAGCGCGATCCCCTGCAACATCCGGCCAAGCGATGCCGAATAGCCCAAATCTCCAATGGCACGTGACGTGCCCGGTGCGCGCTGCCGTGCAGGCGTCTCGAAGCTGGCAGAACCGGCCAATCCCTTTTTCCCTGCAAAGTTCATTCACGTTGTCCCCGTACCCAGCATGCCAGCGGTCATTTCACGGCGCTGGCGTTTCGCGCCGTTCCCTTAAATTTCTCCGGTCCGGGAATGAGGCTGTCGAGGCCAGCCATGGTACTGCCGTCGTACTTTTCAGTGATGCTCACAAGCAGTTTGGAAACGCCGTCGGCGGCTGCCGTGAGATCGCGTTCATTGTTCAACTTCAGTCCTGCCGAATGGCCAGAGTTCACCAACTGGCCGATTTCCGGCACTTGTGGTGCGGCTTTCGCGGCGGCAGCGAGGTGCTTGCGTGCCCGGTCGGCTCGTTTGGCCATTTCGAACGCGTAGGCCTTTCTTACCGTCGCCTTTGCGATTGCGCGCAAGGCCGTCTCCAACTCGACGCCGAGGCCGACGAGATAAAACATCCGCTTGCGCGCGGCATTAGCCGGCACATTCTCCTTGCCTTTGGAGTGCCAGGTGTTGTGCCGCACTTCGCCTTGCGACCACGACACCAGTTCGAAGGCACTGCCAGCTTTGTGCCCACCCTTATTGACGAGAGCCTCTTGCGGCACAACATGGCAGCTGTAACAATTTTTGGCGATTTGATAGATCGAGCGCGGCCTGATCATTCCTTTGGCAACGGACAGCTTCCAGCGCACTGCTTCTTCCGCCGTGGTCTCTGTCTTCTCTGTCTTGCCGCTGAACCCGCTGTGCACCTTGATCCAATCTTTCCCGGCGCTATGACAGGACTCACAAGAAATGCCAGCAACGGGCTCCTCTTTGTTGTCTTTCTGCTGCACCGTGAAATGGCAATTGAGGCATAGGCTTTCTGATTTCACCCGCCGCACACCCATTTTCTTGGCTATTTCGTTGGCTTTTGTGTTGCGCGGCATGTCGCGGAAGGTCTTGAAATGGTGTGTGCCTTTCCACGCCTCGGTTTCTTGCTTGTGGCATTCCGTGCAGGCATTTGGACCGACGGTCATTTCTGCATCGGACGCAACGGCGCTGTGAGCGGCTAAACTGACAATCATCAGCGCTCCGGAGAAAAGCAGAACACCCGGCCGAAGCGACGCGCGATGCCAGACGGATCGGGAGGCGCTTGTGCGCTCGTGGGTCCACACTGGCGTCTCACCCTTGTTTGAGCATGCTGTATCCTGGCATCGGCAGGTCCCCATGTGTGCGGGGACGCTCCGAAGCATGTGGGCGCTTTTGCCTGCGGGTGGGGACAATGAGCCACGGCTTGCTGGTGAGGCCCGGAGCGCTTTCCTTAACGGTGTCGGTGTTGGACGGCAGGAACGGATCCGCATAGCAGACCGCACCCGTCTGTGCCGCGATAGCCTTGATGGAATCGACCATCGCCGGGGCGCCGCACGCATAGAGTATGTCAGTCGGCAGCAGTGCCGGTAGACAGTCAGTCGGGCGGCCCAGCATCACCGCATTCGTCACGCTCTGAGGTGTGCTGCAAACGGGTACGACGCGGACATTGGGGAAGCTGCCCAGACGCATCAGAGCCTGCCCCATGTAAAGGGACTCAAGACTGCGCCCACCGGCGATGACCATCATGATGCGGTTTGGATTCTCGCGCAGCGCCGCAACAGCGACCGACCAGATTGGAGCAAAGCCTGTGCTGGTGGCAACAAGAACGAGCCGGCCCTGCATTTTTGGCCGGAAGTACGCCGAGCCATAGGGACCTGTCAGTGCCACGCGATGGCCAAGACCAATTTGCTTGCCCAGCGAGGTGGTGACCCTTCCACCCGGCATACGCCGGACATGGAACCACACAGAGCCACTATTGGTCTGCGTGGTTAAGGGATGAGTGATGCTGAAGGGACGGCTGGGATAACCGTCGAAGCGCACCTGTGCGTATTGGCCTGGATGATAGGGCAGCGCGCTGTCTGTCGTGATCCCAACTTCCATCACCTCGTGCGACAGAGCCCGCAATGAACTCAGCACGCCTTCGACAGTGCGATTGCCGTGTAGTTGTTTCCGTTCGATCTCTACATCGCCGGCGATGCGGCATTGGCAAGCGTGTACGATTCCTAGCTCGGCGCCTTCCCCACCGTGCACCTCACCCGAGACCAAGCGCACGCAGCATGTGCCGCAATGGCCAGCGCGGCAGTTGTAGGGCAGATCGAGGCCGTTGTTCAGCGCTGCATCCAGAAGCAGTTCCCCAGGGCGCGCCATAAAGCTGTTGCCGTCGAGTGTAATTCGGTGACGTCTCGTCATTGATCAATCCCGGAAGATTTCAAGTTTCCCACCTCCGGCAGGTCCAAGTGACCCACCGCCGCTGCACCTCATCAGAGGCCCAGCATGCACGCGTTCTGAAGCTGAATTGCGCAGCGTTAGGGATCGGCAATAGAGCTGCGGATTTCCCGGTCATTGGTCATTGAAAATCCCCCTTTTAGATTCTCTTCTGAATTTGAAGTGAGAGAGACGAATTTGGTCTCCTATCCTCTATCCGGTTAGACAGTGACCATTTCATGGCCCGATTTTAGAATGAGATAATTGCTTAAAATATGATCTTGCCTTCGCGCCAATGGGTCAATTGGAAGTGGGTTTGCGATGCCATTTTTGATGGCGCAGCGCTATAATAAATGGAATAACCATATTTCATCACTTCAGATAATTTGTCGTTATTTTACAGTGTGATAGGTCCGTGTCTTGGGACTTCTTTGGCCGCGATAACTACCCATAATGATAATAAGTCATTTTTGATTACTTCTATGCGATTAGAAGGCCAAAATATCAATTATCTCATTATTATCAATAATCTCGCGGCCATATGACTGCCCCATTTCAATAAGTAACTGATTGTTAATCGGTGATCGTGCGCAGGGTTCGCCAAGCTTAATCTCAGGAGCGATATAAAACAGGGGTTTCGCTTTTTGAGTTATCTGAAGGGGGTATTTGTCATGAAACGGTCGCCGGGAATTTTGTTGTTTTGGTGCGCTTTCACGAGCGGACTGCTGATGATCGCCGGCTTCTTTGGGCCGCGCGCTATTGCTGGGCCTAGCCGGATTGAAGCGGTTGGTGCCCAGCCGCGAATGAGCACAGTGATTCTTGCTCAGGCGGCAGGAGCCGACTCGAAAGCGGTGCTCGAAGCCCTCATCAAAGAGGACCAAGAAAGCCGGGCCAAGGCAAAAGAAGAGCGAGCGAAGGCCGCCCCTAGCAAACCCAAAGCGAACCAAGATACGGCGGCCGCCAGCGAAAAGCTGCCGTGGTTGGATGGGCGAATGAATGCGGGCGTTGGCGATGCTGTGAAAGCGGCCGGGCCTGAAGAAGAGGCGGGAGATGCTTCTGCCCCCACAGCCTCATCCGATGCTCACAGTAGTGGCGGTGTTGACTTGTCGCTCTATCCCACCGCCTCGCAATGCGGCGAGTGCCACAAGCAGATCTATGAAGAGTGGTCGTCATCGCAGCATGCTTATGCGTCGATCTCGCCGATGTTCCACAAATTTGAACAGAAATTCCAGTCGCTAACCCAAGGCACGGTCGGCACCTTCTGCGTGCGCTGCCACCAGCAAGTTGGGACGCAGCTCGGCGAGGCGCGCGATGCGCCCTTATGGGAGCGCAGCCAAATATCGCGCGAGGGCGTGAGCTGCATCACGTGCCACCGGGTCAAGGAGCAATACGGCAAAGTCAATGGTGAGCGGCGTGTGGAACCGGGCAAGATTTATGAGCCGGTTTACGGCAGTGGCGACCAGAGCGTGATCAAAGATGTGCTGGCAGATAAAGAGACGTACTCGGTGAAGACTAGCACCGGCGGCCGCGGCAACGACATTCATGCCGGCATGATCACAAACGACCAAATCACCAAGTCAGAATTCTGCGTCAGCTGTCACCAGGTCGCCGTCAACTTAGGGATCAAGCTGGAAATCGTCTGGGATCAGTATCGAGACAGCCCGGCACGCAAAGCAGGCGTCAGTTGTCAGGATTGCCACATGGGCAAGGTTCCCGGCCAGCCGAAGGGCTATTCGACTGCGCCTTCAGCGGTTGTTGGCGGCAAGGAAGTCAACCCCGGACGCAAGCACGCCAATCACCGCTTTATTGGTCCCGGGTATTCGATCGCTCACCCCGGCATCTTCCCGCACAATCAGAAGGCCCAGGCCATCAATATCAAGGACTGGCTTGAGTTCGACTGGCGTGCCGGTTGGGGCACCACCAAGTTCGAAGACAAGGTTGCTGACGGCAAAATCAAGGTCACTTTCCCAAAGCGCTGGTCAGACGCGCTTGACCGCGAGGAGGCGCGCGCAATCATTGATGAGAATCTCGCGAAACTCGATGAGCGCGACAAGATCCGCAAGCAGGTTATGGAGAACAGCAGCCATGTCGACGGACCTACTGTCGAGAGCATTCCGAAAGTGGGCTCGGATCTGGCGTTCTCCTACAAGATCAAGAACACCAATTCGGGCCACAACCTGCCATCGGGCTCTCTGGGTGCGCAGCCCCAGCTTTGGGTGAATGTCGCGCTGGTCGATCCTGATGGCCAAAACGTCTGGGAGTCGGGCTACGTCGACAGCAACGGTGACATGGCCGATTTGCATAGCCTGGATGTCGCCGCTGGCAGCATCGAGACAGACCATCAGCTGATGAACTTCCAGACCAAGTTCTTGACGACCAACGTCAAGGGCACGGACCGGGAAATGTACCTGCCAGTGAATTTCGACGTTGATCCGCTTCCGCATTTGCGGCCGCCGGGGGTTCCAACGACTGTTCTCAACCATCCGCCGCTCGTGCGCATGGAGAACCACTCGCTGTCACCGCTCGAGGAGAAGATCGCGAGATACAGCGTGCCCGGTCATCTGATCAGGAAGCCGGGCAAATACCAGCTTGCCTTCCGCATGCGCAGCCGGGCCGAGCCGATTTATTTCATGCGCTTTGTGGGGGCCACCAAACAAATGGAGCAGAGCATGAACGAGCGGATCATGGACTTCCACGAATTCACCGTGGGTCTCGAAGTCAAAGACTAGCGCAGAGATTGCCAGGCGTTCCGTAGGGGGAACCGGCAGGGATCCAAAGAAGGTTGTTCAAATCCACTTTGAGATTTCTGTCTGGGCGAACGCACTCGCAGATCACAGGTACGAAGGGGGATGATAGATATGACGAAGGACGCGAAAGGCAATGTGCGATCCTGCGCCAAGACAACGACTGCCGCCCTCGCGCTGGTAGCCGGTGGGTGCGTATGGATCCATGGCGCGGCGGCAGAGCCGGCGCCGGCTGAAGGCAGCACGGAGGTTCAAAAAGGCAGTGCAGGATTGCTCGTCTTGCCGGGAAATTCCGACGCTGGTCAGCAGTCAGCAAAGAAAGAAGCTGGAGAGTCGATCATTGCCAAGGCAGAGGTCGAGAGCCCGTCCGAACAGGCTCGCAACAGCGACGGAGGAGTAACGGTGGTTGCCAAAGGGCACTCCGATAGCGAAGCGGGCGATTCAAGCACCGCTGAAGATGCCACCAAGACTCACCAAAAGGGCAGACCGGCCAGCACTGCTTTCCGGCCTGGCCCGCAATATGATGGCCTTTATGTTGCCGAAGAGCAGGCTGAAATCTACGGTGGTAAAAGCGCGGTCGAACCGCCGCGCCCACTGCTTGAGATTGGCCGCGAGCAATATACGTCCGGCATGTACGACGAAAGCAGCACCGCGCTCGGCGAGCTCAATCCACTGCTGCCGGGCCTCGCCGTGTACGGCGACTGGCGAACCGCGATCGCATACAACAACAATAACGGTAAGGAAATTGCGCAGATCGCGACTCGGCTGAACCTCGACATCGATTTCAAGATCACGGGCACAGAACGCATCCACGCCTTTTTCGCTCCGATCCAGGAGCGCAACGCAAAATTCACGCGCTTTGAGTTCGGCGGCAGCGACGCCAACGACACGTTCAACGATGAACTCGACGGCGAACCGCAGACGCTGTTTTTTGAAGGGGACTTCGGCTCCCTCTATTCGGGCTTCTCGGGTCAAGAAGCCAGCTTCGATCTTCCGTTCACCTTTGGTCTCTTCCCATTGTTCCTGCAAAATGGAATCTGGGCGAACGATGCGATTCTCGGCGCCGCAGTGACGCTTCCCGCGATGAATTCTGCGATGCTGGGCATTTCCAATTTCGACATCACATTCTTTGCGGCATTCGACAATGTCGACAATGCAGGCGTCATCGGAGCGGACGGCAAGGTCGACAACAACAGCGCCAATCTCTATGGAATGACGGCTTTCATCGACGCTTTCAGCGGTTATATCGAGGCGGGTTATGGCTTGGTGCAGGGCACCGGCGATCAGGATGGACTTCTCGAACACTACCTGACCGCCGCTTACACCCGGCGCTATGGCAACACCTTGTCGAACTCGACCCGCTTGTTCGCGAACTTCGGCGACGACACGGGCGCAAACGACGACGGCTTTGCAATTATCTCTGAGAACAGCCTCATTTCAGGTTTGCCGAGCACGCTGCTGCCCTACGCAAACTTCTTCGTCGGCTTTGACAATCCCAAACCCCTTGTCGATGGCAACAACGCGGGGATCTTGAAAAACGTCGGCATCAACTTCGAAACGGACGCGCTGACGGGCTATCCGAAACTTGACGACACCGGCTCCAACGCCTGGGGCGGCGCCATCGGCTTGCAGTACTTGTTCAATCTGGATCAGCAGATTGTCTTCGAAGTTGCCATGGTGCAGCCCTTTGAAAATGACGGTATCGGCGCCAAAGATCCGCAGTATGGCTTGGGCGCGCGCTACCAGATCCCGATCAACCGGGCCTGGCTGTTCCGCGCCGACGCGACTTATCAAATCATCGAAAGCGCCGAGGACAACTTTGGCATCCGCTCCGAAGTGCGGCGCAAGTTCTAACGGAGTGCTGGGCGTTCCGGTTCAACCCGGAGCCCTGGTCACTGTGCAAAAAGGCCGATAAGCGTGATCGCCCGCTAGCGGCCGCCACTTGAAGAATCGGGTTTCTGTCGGAGGACATGCCATGCTCAGTTGGACACGTGTCGCCGCCGCTTTAGTAGGCAGCATCCTCGCCGCCGGTGTTACTGGGCCTTTTACAGAAGCCCTTGCGGGGTCGAAAAAGACCAGCCTCAACCGGCACAGCGAAAGCGGACGCGCATTCGTTCTTGAGAACCGGCGGCGTGCAAGTTTGGTTCGCATTCCTCTGCCACTAGGGCCGTCATACATCTATCAGGACTATCCCTATTACTACAGCCGTGGTCACTACCCCGCACACATCGGCGGTTACACCTATTATCCCCCACCCTCCCGCTGGCACGCCGATCAGGGTGTCGGGCAAAAATGCGCGTGGGGTCCGGGCCGGTGCGCTGCGTACAGGCGGCGCTGATAGCGGTCACGCCGCCCTTGACGGGCACAGCGAAATTCGAACGTGACCGTGGCCACTGGCCAGTTCGGCTCTGAGCAGAATGCTGAGGTGGACCGGGCCCCTGCCACGATTTTTTTCGAGCATTTGGGGATTAGATAGGATGGCGGAGACGATAGGATTCGAACCTACGATACCCTTTAGGAGTATAACGCTTTAGCAAAGCGCCGCCTTCAGCCACTCGGCCACGTCTCCGCAAATCAGGCTGGAACCTCGTATAGAGGCGCGTTGGCGGGATTGCAAGCTCAAGCACCCGCCTGTTCCGGGGGTGGGGAAAGGCCCGTAAGCGTATTGGTGCTTCCGCTTCCCCTGCCGGCCTAATCGGGCTAGTTTGTAGGCATGGAATTGGAAATTGAGTGAGTTCGCCAGCGTGTCACGCATAAAAAACTGGGCATTTTTGGCCGGGATCGCAACGGCCGAGCTGGCCGTTGCGCAGAGGCTTCCGGCCAACGCTGCCGAATATTGCGTCACCTGCGCAGCACCCGCCGCCATGTATGCCTGTACAATTGACGGGGTGCCGCCCGAGGCGCCCAACGATCCTCGCGGGCAGTTGTTGTGCATTCAGGAATTGGCCCGTCTTGGCAACCATGAGACGTGCTCTGTGCCCCGCAGCGCGCCGCAGCCATGCCCCGGCATGGTGCGGGTCGTCGCAGCACCGGCCGATGGGACGCCACCCGCAGCCGCGGCCACTGACCCGGCAGCTGCAGGGACTGAGCCAGCGCTTCGGGCTGAGGGTGCCCCAACTGTTGTTACTGCCCCCCCGCCGGGCGATGCGCCGCCGTTAGAGAAGGTCAAGCCTGCAAAAGAACCGCGCACGGTGGAAGAGCTTGCGATCCAAACCGTCGATGCGTCGAAGCAGGGCCTCAAGAAGGCGAGTGATGCGGTGACTGGCACCGCCGAAAAAGCCGGAGAGAACGTCGGAAAAGCGGGCAGTGCTGTTGGCGACGCCGCCAAGAAAACGTGGCACTGCCTTTCGTCGCTTTTTAGCGATTGTTAAAGCACACCTCACATTGCGCTTCACCTGCAACTTCGACTGAGCTCATGACGGTGGCCCGTCTTGAAGCAGTCCGATGTACTTGCTTGGTGCTGCGGCGTTGAGCGGCCTTCGGAGCGCCAGACGCAACTAGTGTAACTTCATCCACTCGCGGGCCTGGCGCTGGGCCTCCGAAACCTGAGCCCGGGTCATCTCACTCGAGATTTCCTGCCGGTAGACTTTGGCTTCCGCGTTGCCGCGAACGGCCGCAAGGTTGAACCACTTGTGCGCCTGCACCAGATCGAGCGGGGCATCGCGGCCCGAACAATACATCAGGCCGAGTTCAAACAGCGCATCGGCTGCTCCGCCCTGGGCCGCGAATTCGACAACGTCACGCGAGGAAAAATCCAGACGCGCCATGAGACAACTCCACCGTTTTTGACTTTTGACTAAAGTCTTCTCCTCGCTGCAAAGCTTGCAGCAACGAATTGAGGATGTCAGGGGACTGATGACAAGACGTAAACGCCGCCGCATAACTTTGGTTGCATCTCGTTGATCAGACTGAACGAATTGCTCTTCCGCTGTGCCGAAGCGAGGCGCTTTGCCCGGATGAGTACAGAGTGAAAGAGGGCGTTAACGGCGGCTGAAACCTTGCCCTAACCATGCCGCCAGAATGTATTTTTCGCGTCCTGGCGGCGCCCTGCGAAAGGTGTGCGATTTGCCGTTCAGGGAGGGTTCATCGCCGCTCCGCTAACCAAGGCAGCACGGTGGCGAACACAGTTCAGAATTGGGCCACGAAGATGCAAAGGAGAATGTGCCGTGACGTTGAGGGTGGGCATCATCGGAACACTGCTGGCTGGCTTGGTGTGCGGCGTTGGCGGTTGTGCCAACGAGACGATCGCGCCGAACCGCTTTGTCGCCCCGGCCTATGTGGGTGGCAACGATCTGGCTGTGATGGGCGGCGCACGCAGCCAATCCTCTGCAAGCGATCAGCAGATCATTGAGCCGACGTCGTCGAGCAAAGTTCTTTCGGCAGTGGTATTCGAGCGTGTCACCGGCCGCACCGCCTACCCAGAAGGCCAGTTGCTCGGGAAGTAGTGGGCGGGCCATTAAAGCGGCATCGGTTTGCACACAATTGAGCCTGCTCACATCAGAAACACCGTCGAACCCGTCGTGCGACGTGCTTCCAGCTCGCGATGAGCGGCGGCAGCATCTTTCAGCGCGTAAGTTTGGTTGATGGCGATTTTGATCTCGCCCGACGCAACCCTGGCAAAAAGTTCAGCGGCATTGGCTTCTAAATCTTCGCGCTTGGCGATGTAGGCCATCAGTGAGGGGCGCGTTGCAAACAGAGAGCCCTTCAACACCGCCAGATCGAACGGTGGCACGGGTCCGGAAGCGCTGCCGAAGCTCACCCACAAGCCCTTTGGCTTCAGGCAATCGAGCGAGGCAGGAAACGTATCGCGGCCGACGGAATCATAAACCACATCGCAGAGCACCCCGCCGGTGATCTCGTGAACGCGAGCCACGAAGTCCTCGGTTCTGATGTTGATGACGTGCGCGCAACCGTTGGCACGGGCAAGTTTGGCCTTCTCATCCGAACTCACTGTGGCGATCAGCGTCGCACCGATGGCACGCGCCCACTGGCACGCAATGAGGCCGACACCACCTGCCGCCGCATGAAACAGCATGACCGTTTCGGGCTTGACGGCATAGATTTCTGAAAACAGATAGCGCACGGTCATGCCCTGCAGCATCATCGCGGCGGCTGTTTCATAGCTGATTGCATCCGGCAGTTTGACCAGCCTGTCGGCGGGAATGAGCCGCTCCGTGGCGTAGCCGCCGAGCACACCGGCATAGGCGACGCGGTCGCCGGCCTTGAAGGCTGTGATGGCTGAACCCACAGAGACAATATCGCCAGCGCCTTCCATGCCGATAACCGCAGGAAAGGCAGGTACCTTGTACAAGCCCGAGCGGTGATAGGTGTCGATGTAGTTGAGACCGGCGGCACGCTGGCGCAATACCACTTCCCCTGGGCCTGGCGCGCCGATCTCAATTTCGTCCCACGACAGAACGTCTGGGCCGCCATGAGCAAGGATGCGAATCGCATGAGGCATGGGCACTCCTTCAGGAAAACGCGTCAAATTTCTTGCCAACCTCAGCCAAAGGTCAAGATGGGCGGTGCGGCGGGCAGGCGTCAGTGACTTGAAATTGCTCGGATATAGGTGTCTCACAAGACCAGCCTGGAGCTTGCCTTGACGGCGCCACTCATGCCTTCTATGGCCAGCCATGGGTGGCGGCAAGGGATGTTCGATGCGGGTTGGCAGACAAGCACGGCGGTTTGGCCGATACGGCACGGGTGTTGCGGCCGCAATGTTTGCCATCAATGCATCCCTTTTTGTTGCAGGGTGCGCGGGCAGTGCTCCGCCCGAAATCGCCAGTCCGCGGGCGGGTCTTGGCTGCGTTGACGATAGCTTTCAATGCATCGCACAGCGCAAGGCGACACTTCAGGCGATGGTCAACGATCCGGCCCGCAAGTGGGTCAAGGAGCCGGCCACGCCTTCGGCCTATGCGTCCGGCGTGCGCTTGTTCGCCTTCAAATCAAAGAAGAAAGACCTAACCTGCGATGAGCTGGCTCATGCGCGCAAGGAGGCCGATGCGGGTCCGGCGTCGCTTCGTTCGAGCGGGACTGGGCTCACTCCGGCCCAGGTGTCGCGGGGCGCCATGTTGGCGCAGGATGTTGGCCGCGAACTTGGAAACGAGTACAACCGGCGCTGTAAAAAGAGTTGAACCCGTGACAATCGGGTGAAGCCGCACCATATCCACCCGATGGACCGTTCGTCCGGGTCGCAACCGGATATCCGCTTTTCGCCCGCGCGCCTGTAGGCGCCGCGTCTCCTCATGAGAGTTTCCCCATATGGTGCAACAGTTTGTCGAGATGATCGTGATGTTCGTGCGCGAGCACCAAAGTTGGGCTGCACCCATCGCATTCCTCGTCGCCTTCGGTGAATCGGTTTGCTTTCTGTCACTGATTTGGCCCGGTACGGCGATCCTGGTTGGCATCACGGGATTGCTGGCGGCAAGCGGAACAGACCAGTCGATCCTCATGCCAACCGTCATTGCCGCCGGACTCGGCGGCTCGCTCGGCTATTCGATTTCATATTGGATCGGGCTCTATTTCAAAGACAGCATCGGCAACATCTGGCCGTTCACATCACGGCCTCAGTTGATTCCGAGCGGTAAGACGTTCTTTGCTCGCTACGGTGCGTGGGGCGTGTTTCTCGGACACTTTTTCGGGCCTGTGCGTGCCGTTATTCCGGTGGTTGCGGGCATGTTCGCAATGCGTCAGATCCCGTTCCAAATTGCCAATATTTCCAGCGCCTTCCTATGGGCTGGCGGCGTGATCTTGCCGACGTTCTTTGCTGTCACATTCAAGGACGACGTGTTCGCATTCATGCGGCAGTATGAGCTGGTTGTGGCAGCGGTGTTATGTGTGGCGGCGTTCCTCAATTCAATCCCGACGCCTATGATGGCTATTCCAACGCTCGTTGGCTTTATCGTTTTGGGCGGGGCGCATTTGTACGCGGGCGGCGATCTTTTGACGGTATTTATCGCCGGGTTTGCAGGCGCATTTGCCGGCGACGTGTTCGGTTATTATACCGGTCGGGGCCGGAAGGACGATTTCCAGAACATCTATCCCAACAGCTGGTCGCCAGACGCCGCCGACAAGGCGCGGGCTTTCACCTCACGATTTGGTGTGCTGGGCTTGCTCCTGTCAAAATTCCACACCACGTTACGAGCGTTCGTTCCGCTGGCGTCTGGTGCGCAGAACCTTTCTGTCGCGGGTTTCATTGCGGTCAGTGCAGTTTCAGCGGCAATGTGGGCGGCCGTTCTTCTCTCGCCGAATTATCTGCTTGGACTGGTGATGAAGGTGTGAGCCGCAAGGCAAGAGACGTCGGGGGTGGGAGTGCCGTTTGAATATCTGTACACGCTGAAGGATCAGATCCTCGTTTTGGCGCGTGAGCACGACCAATGGATCGCCCCGCTCGTCTTCATTCTGGGGTTTTGCGAGAGTATCGCGCTCGTATCGCTCTTCGTTCCCTCGACCATCCTGTTTCTCGGCATTGGCGCCATCCATAGCGCGGCGGGTGGCGAATTCGTGCCGGTGTGGCTGGCAGGCGCGGCCGGCGCTTTGATCGGCGATATCGTCTCTTATCTGATCGGCCTTTATTTCAAGGACAGCATCAACACCGTCTGGCCGTTCAAAAAGTACCCATCCCTTATTGGCAAAGCCAAAGACCTCGACCGCAAATGGGGGGCCATCGCCATGGTTGGCTCTAAATTCCTCGGTATGCTTCGGCCGTTCGCCCCCGTCATGGCCGGTACCATTGCCATGCCCTGGGAGCGATTTTTATTGGCCAGTGCGGCCGGATCGTTGCTATGGGCTGGCGCATTTTTGGCCCCCGGATATGGCCTAACGCTCTTTCAGTAGGGGCCCTGCGCCGCCTGGGCTTGCCAGCGTAGGTCGGATCGCCTACACGAAGCGCTTCCACTGCAGCCAAGTGCGCGATCATGCGCCCCCGGTTCCAATTTGGCCGGGACCTGAAGGATTGAGACGATGACCGCCCGCACCGCCCGCAAGGTTGAAATCCAGAAGAAAAAGGCCCGCCGCGCCATTCCCCGGGCTGCCGTCACCCGCATTCAGGGTAACACCGCCGCTGTCCGCAAGCGCCTCAAGAAGGCCTCGGGCAAGGCGCGCGCCGCGAAGGCCGCCGCTAAGGCTTAAACGATCAGTTCGTCCTAGGCATGTTGGGCGTCGCTGCAACTTGAGCGGCGCCTAGATAAGTGCGGCTGACTTCCAACAACTGACGCCGTGACTGTGCTGAGCGGTTTAGGCTGCTGATTGCTTGTGCATCAGCAGAGCCACCGCGACCGCAGGGGCTAAATGCGTGGCTGTGCCGATGCAGTCTGGAAGCGCGTTGGCCACATCTGCGAACAACACAAACGGACGGCCGAAGTGGCTGGCCAGCGGGGCGATTTCGCTCGCGCCGATGCCAGCCCCAATGACCGGTGCTTGGGGCGCCAGCCGGCACCCTGACAGCACCTGAATCACCCCGTCACGGACCGAGCGCATTTGTTCGTCGCGCACGAAGGAAGCCGCCGGCGTCCATTGGGCGAGGTCTGCTTCACTCGCATCGCGGCCCAACATGCGTGCAAAGCGATTGAGGCTCTCCGGGACAGATTTTCCACGCCCGTCTGCTGTTGCGTGCAGATCAAGGCCGTCAGGCAACGCCCCAAGGATGCGACGCACATCAGCCATGGTAGCGAGATATTCACGCGCCAATGACACCCACTGACCGCCAAATGGCGCGCGGGTGGTAACGCCCATCACCGCCGTGCGCGTGTAGCCAGTATAGACCAACTCGCCGGTGGTCTGTCTTTCTGCGTCCGTCAGACCGCGTGGCGCGGGCTTGCCGCCGATGATGGGAATAATGTCTGTCGTCGTCGAGCCGAAGTCGATCAGCAGCGCGTTCGCGTGATGGCGGCCTACGAGCTCTGCCGTGGCCAGAAAATTCGTTGAGCCGACATCGCTTGTGTACTTCATGGCCTCTGCGGCAGTGCCAAACCCACGCGGCCCCATCCAGAACTGTGTCTCCGGTCCGAACTCACGCACCATGCGGGCGACGAGCGTAATAACGCCTGTCTTGCGATCGGGAAATTGATCCGACAATTCGCCGGTCATGGTGATTGCATGCTGCGTTGCGCGCGATAGTAGCGGCGCTGCTTTACGCAAAGCGGTGTCCAGCTTTTCCATGCCCATCCACAGGCGGCAGCGGAACTGCTCGGCGGCAATTGTGCGCCCATCTTCCACGAGCGCGACCTTGAGGTGCGCCCCGCCAACGTCCAGTCCTGCCGTTATGGTCACAAGCTGCTCCGGATCTGCCGAGAAAACATGGGCTGTGATACACTGCCAGGCATGAAAACACAGCCTTTCGAAGTGATTCCCGTGCTCGATATACGCCATGGCCAAGCCGTGCGCGCGGTGGCCGGAGACCGCGCCAACTATCAGCCGCTCATAACGCCGCTTGCTAGCACTGCCGAACCGCTTGCCGTGGCGCTCGGCTATAGGCGGCTCTTTCCGTTCCAGACACTCTATCTTGCTGATCTCGATGGCATCGAGGGACGGGGATTGAACTCAAAAGTGGCCGCAGCGATTTCGGCACACTGGTCTGATCTCGATATTTGGACAGACAATGGTTCCTTTGACGAACAGGGTGTGGGCCTGTTGTTAGAACGGGACAACGCGACGGCCGTCGTCGGCAGCGAATCGGGAGTTGGCACATCAGACTTGCAGCGCCTGATTGAACGCTTCGGCGAGAGCATCGTGTTGTCTCTCGACTTTGCCGGTGATGATTTTACCGGGGCAAACAAACTCTTGGCCGATGCCTCGCGCTGGCCTCGCCGGATCATTGTGATGACGCTCGGCCGCGTTGGCACCAACCGTGGCCCTGATCTCGAACGGCTTGAGGAAATCGCGCGTCGCGCCGGCCCATCCCGCCTCGTCTATGCGGCAGGCGGCGTGCGCGATCGAGACGATTTATTGGCCGTGCGCGCGGCCGGCGCTTCCGGCGCGCTTGTTGCTTCGGCTTTGCATTCGGGACAAATAAAAACCGGCGGCCTCCTGTGAGCCCGCCGGTTCTTCAACTCAACCGCTATGAACGGTTATGTCAGCTCAGGTCTTGGCGCCGAAGGGGTGCGAGACCGAGTTGCGCTGTGCGGTAGCTTCGGCAGCGGTCGGCTTGCCAGCAACTGCGCGTGCGATTGCTTCCTTAACGGCGCGGTAGTTATAGTCCTGGATCTTGGCGTCGTCGGCAGCTTCCCAGTGGATGAACACGCCAACGAGAACGTAGACGTCGTCAGCTTCGTTTGCCGGGATCACGCCTTCAGCGACCGAGTCCTGAACAGCCTTGGCAACGCCGTACTGTGCGGGGCCAAACATCTGAACGGCCTGACGGGCGTCCTTGATGGTGACCTTGTTGAACATCGCGGTGTTGGGCTTGCAAGCAAGGTTCGGAGCGATGACGGCGAGGAGCGACGTGAAGCCGTCCTTGTTGTTCGTGAGCGTGTTGCAGAATGCGGTTTCAGCAGCCGAACCGCGGGGTCCGATGATGAGGTCGATGTGTGCGACTTCGTTGCCGTCACCGACGAGCGACTCGCCGACCATTACGCTATTGATCTTGGCCATTACGGGTATTCTCCCTTTGATTAGTTAGTCTACAGAATTTCACAGACGCCGCTGGAACCCGACCGTTAAGGATCGTCGAAATTACCGTGGGCGGCCGTCAGCAGTCGCCGTTAAGGCTATCGGTGTTATCAGCGAGCGGCGACGGCTGTCCCCGATCCGGTTTCCAGATAGCTCTCGTGCTCTTCGCACGTGGGTGTCATAGCCCTAGAGGTGTACTTTCGACAAGTGGCGAAGCGCCGCTTTCTGCGACTTTGCAGCAGATTAACATTTTCACGGCGAACAACATTGATTAAGCATAATCAATGTGTTGCGCCTCTCAATGACGAATTGGCGAATTCCCGGCCAATTATCGACACAAATAAGATCGCGGCCATGAGGTCGGCGAGCGACCCGGGATTGCGTCCTTGCGCCTTTAACCCAGCATCGAAATCGAGAAGCGCGGGCTCAACTTCCGGTGCGCTGGGCCGCACATCTGGGCTGGTAAAGTGCTGGGCCTCAAACACACTGGCCTTGTGGCGGACGTCTTCGGCGGCCTCCACCCCAAACTTGCGGGCGATGTGCGTATCGGGAACCCTAGCCAGCGCATAGAGGAAAACGCGGGCGATTGCGTCTTCTGCGCTCCAGCCTGCATTTATGCGCGGCGCGAATTCCCGGTCGTGCCAAGCAAACACATGCTCGAAATCCGTCACATACTCCTCGGCGATCAGATCGCGCGTACTGGCCATGTGCATGGCCTCAAGAAGGGACACGTCTGGCGGCTGGCGCACGTCCGAGGTTGCCGCTTCGCCGAGGCCCCCTGGGCTTGCTGCCGCGATGGCCTGAAACACAGCGGCTGCATCTTCGGCATCGAGTTTGCTCAAGCTGAGGCGCAGGTTCGCACGCAGAGTGAGCGCAGTGCTGCCCGGCAATTCTGCGGCGGCGGCCAGTGGCGCGCACAACAGCAAAATACCCAAATTGGTATTGCAATGGACGGCCGCGAACGTCGCCTCAACCGCGCGCCGGATGCGCTCTCCAACTTTGAGCGTGGGGTTGGAAACATGCGGAGCCGCGACGTGCGCGCTGGTTTCGAAGTCCGCGACCTGCATACCATGCCCGCCTGCATAGATGTGGACGTTGCCGGGTTTCAGCGCGCGTACCTCAGTGAGGCATGCCGCGATGAAGGCATCGGAAATTTGACTTGGGGTTAGGGCACCCAAAGGTGTCTTCCTCGGGCTTGCTGCGCAGACCCGTCATCAATCGGGACCGCAGAGAAAATCGTGAAGTGATACCAATGAAATATATAGGGTCCTTCCCATCGCCCGCCAAGCGGTCAAATGGGTGCGCGAGGCAGGTGGGGACAGCCCGGACGTTATATGGGGAGGCACAACCACCTTGTTTCACCCGTTGGCGCCGCAGGTGAGGTAGTCGAGAGCATGCGACCGGACGAGGTCCCAGGTGGTGGCGTAGCTTAGCAAAATGGCGCCAGCGATAATCTGGAACCGCTTTGGATCTTCCAAAACCCGCCGCCATTTTGGTTGGTGTGTGAGCAAGAACACGGCGAAGGGCAAACCGATCGGCGCGTATACTAGTACGATTGATCTGAGCACGATATAAATATGCAAGAGTACTATATTGGGTTTGCTAAATCCCCAATCCAAAAAAGGATTATAACTGAAGACCAAGGCGCATAACAGGCCAAAGCCTGGCGCGGCGAGCCAGCGAAGACTTATTGCAAATGCTTGCCCCTGGCGACGTGAGTAGACTGCCCCAATGATGGCACCAAGGACGAACCAAGGCCAGATCCAGTAAACAATCAGGCTGCTGTGGCCCGCTCGAAAGCTCAATACAGAATCACAGACACTGGTGCCGCCACGGTTTAAAATGCGCAAGGAGATGAAGTTCGTCAAAAGGAAGTGAACGACGATGGGGCCAGTGAGCACCATCACTGCAATTGATAGTCCTTTGCGGACCAAAGTTCCAAAGCGGTTCGGAGACATCCTACTCCGCCCCTTTCTTTGCGGCATCAGCGACATCGTCCTCACTCACCGCCGCCAGAAAATCCTCAGCCAGGGTCGCGGCAATATCCATTTCGGTGACGCTTTGCAGACCCTTCCAAGCCGGATTGGAATTGATTTCGAGCACCATCAACTGCCCAGCGGGATCGCGGATAAGATCGACGCCCGCATAATCCGCGCCAATCGCTTTGACAGCGGCCAGTGCCAGCCGCGCCATCTCGGCATCGGGCTCGTGGCGCACGGGTTCCGCGCCCTGATGCACATTGGTGATCCAGGTTTTGCCGCGGCGTGTCATTGCCGAGAGAATGCGGCCACCTGATACGAACACGCGCCAGTCTTCAAATTCGGTCGCCTTGGCATCGCGCAGGTACGTCTGCATGTAATAGACGTGGCCGATTTGATCGGGAGCCGGTAATTCAAGCGCCGTCACCGCGCGGCGAATACCGTTGCCCTGGCTGCCGAACAAAGGTTTCACCACCAGCGCGCGCCCCTCCGCGCGGGCGTGATCGAGTGCGGCGTCTAGCCCATCGACAACGCGGGTTTGTGGCGTCGGTAGTCCCGCTTTGTGAAACAGGAATGTCGCGGTGGATTTATCAACACAGCATTCAATCGCGCGTGCGTTGTTCCACACTCTCACTCCGCTTGCCTGCAGCGCGTGCAAAATGCCAAGCCGTAGTGTGATCTGCTCGAGGCTGCCAGCCGAGATCGATCGAACGAAGGCAGCATCAGGCAGCGCGCCTTCAAATCCCGGGATGTCGATGCCGGAAGGGCAGCGCGTATCGAAGGCGCAGGCTTTCAATGTTGTGGTGGTCACGCGCGCGCCGCGCGCTTCGAGCGCTTTGGTCAGGCGCCGGGCGTGCCAATCGCCGCCATCTTCCTCGACGAAAAGAGCAATGCGGGGGGGCGGCGGGATTGAAAGCGCGCCAGTTTTTTGAGTGAGATTGGTCATTGCTTGGTTTCCCCCTCTCCCCATCGCGCACTATAGCGCGAATGGGGAGAGGGTCGGGGTGAGGGGCGGCCGCTTGGACTTGATCGAGGTGGCTTGCTCTGCGAATGGAGCACCGCCGCGAGCAAAGCAGCTTGTTGCCGCCCCTCACCCTAACCCTCTCCCCGCCCGCGGGGAGAGGGGAATTCATTTTTTACCTAAAACTCTTCTCAACAATTTCCGGTGCCAGCTTGCCGGCCATGAACGATGAACCGGTATCGAGGTTCGAGACGGTGACGAGTGCCGGGCTGAACAACATGGCGTCGATTTTATAAAAGTCGCCATTCACTTCCGCGAAGGTTTCTGCAAACGGCTTGCCGTAAGAACTGGAGGTGTTCGACGGCAATTCGTCGGCGAGCTTCTTGGCGGCTTCATCGGATCCGCGCACGAACAGCTGAATTCGCCCGCCATAGATAATGGCGTCGTTGGTGCGGCCCATCGCCTTGACGAAGTCGGGGATTGGCGGGGCGATGGGCGCCACGCCATATCCATCGACAATGTTTTCGAGCGGGAAGTGCAAGGCGTGCGCCTTGTGCAGCGACACTTCAAGGACGCGCGCCGCAATTTGCACGGTGCCAGCAAGGCTCCCCGTTGGCGCATAGAGGATGCTGAGATTGGCAGCGGGAATTCCGCATGCGGCCGCAACCGTCAGCGCAACAGACGACGGCGGGGCCTTATCACCCTCGATAACGAGTGCACCCGCGTTGTGATGATCGGCGTAGCCGAGTTCTTTGTAGAGTTCTTCAACCCGCGACAGCGCGCGGGCGGGGCCCGAGCCGAGTGCAAAGAAGCCCGACGCTTCATCCGTGATCGTCCAACCGGCATATTGGCTGCCAAGGCACGCCACCACTGGGTTCGACGAATGCACCATCACACCCAGCGGCCAATTCGCAAGGCCCGATGATGTGGTGAAGGCCACTGTGCCAAACCCGCCCATGCAAACTTCGCCCAGAAGGCGGCCAGCTTCCAGCCCGCCGGGTACGTTCGCGCCGAGGTCAATGCGGCGCTCGCCGGCCTCTCCGGTCGATACGGCGCAGCGCAAGGCGCTGGCGTTGGCGACAATTGTCTCTACGATTTTTCCGGCGCGGGCGTTGACGCTCGGGGTGGCATGGGCAGCGTTCATAGTGTGGGCTCCTGTTCAGCTTTGGCGCTGTCATACAGCATTGATTGCAACTGTCCCATGCGCTCGAAACACAATTGCTCTGCGGCATCTGGCGTGGTGGCTTCAGCAAGGACCGTGGCGATAGGATTGTGCACTGCGATGAGCGTTCCCGCAGGCGAGCAGTCCCTCGCCCACTCTGGCCAAGCAATCTTGGGAACCCGAAGTGCCCCCTGGTCCGCATAGAGATAAGCGGCTGCCCGCGCGGCTGGCGGATCCCATTGCCGTTGCAGAAGTGTGGCGGGATTTTCGCCCATGCACGCCGCGATATGGGCCGCAAACACGGTGCCGCGCTCGTCGTCAAACACGTCGAGCGTTGCGCCGGGACGCGGATTGATCTCGATCAGCAACGGCTCACCATCATTGATGAGAAAATCAAACGACACGATGCCTTTGAGATTGAACTCGCGGGATAGCGTCATGCACGTATCGATCAGCCGGGCCTCCAGATCTTCCTCAAGCGTCAACGGCCCGGTGGCACCGCCATAACGAAAGGGATTTTGGAGTGTCGGCGTTATCCATTGGCGGCTGAAGGCAAAGGCGTCGCCCTCGGCGCTGACAATGCCGAACACTGAAATGGCGTCGCCGGGTACTTTTCTCTGGAAGTAGCCGTGTTTAGAGACGCCGTGTGCGGCCGTCGTCTCGTGAATGTGGGCCCCGCCACTGCCGCCAGCCTTTTTAGTGAGCCAGCCTGTTGGCGATGCCGGCGGCTCAAACCGCGTTTCGGGATGGGGAATGCCGAGGCGGGCGATCGTTGGGAAGAAGTCAGCAGGCGTCTTGCATCGGCTGATGGCCGTGGCACTTGTGCCCAAGATCTCATATTCATCAGCGAGAGCGGCGGCGAGCAGCAGACGGTCTTCAAAACCGGCACTCAAGACGAGCCCGAGAGGCGGGTTCGGCGATGCGGTGCTGAGATCGGCAAGGGCGGCTGAGAGCGCTGATCGCGTGATGCCAGTGGAGACGAATTGCGGCAGACACTTATAGCTCTTGGCTGCAAGTTGGGTGTCGTCGTCGCCGTAGCCGTCAACGACGAGCGGCACAAATCCCGCTCTCCGGGCCGACTGCGCGAGGGCCCGCCCGGAGTATCCTGCAATCAGAACGCTTGCCGCCACCACCCGGTCACGCCAAACCGGTGAGTGTCTTGGCGAGAGCGTAGGCGTGGCGGAAGTCGAGGTTCAGGGGCACATCCGAGGACAGCATCTGCTTGAACAGGCCCGATTCCGTCTTGTACTTGATGTCGCCAATGGCCAGAGGCCCTACGCCAAGGGCGTTGCAGCCGGGAAGCTCTGCGCCGTCCATGAACAAGTCCATGCCTTCAACGCCGGGCGGCGGCACAGCGTTGACATCCGCAATAACCAGAAGCTTGTTTGCAAGCGCCATGTGTTCCTTGGAGACCACCTGCACGCCAGCGGCAGCGGCCGCGAAAATGACTTCCGCGTTGGCGATGACATCGCGCTTCTGCTCGATGGTTTCACCGTTGACGGCTTCCAGGTCGACGCCGAACCGCGCCTTGGAAATCTCAGCATTCTTAATCACCCGTTCGACGCCGCGATGGGCGACGAGTTGAACGTCGGCGCCTTCAAGCGCGGCGATGATCGACGAGGCAAATCCGACAACGCCGGTAGCGCCGAACACGGCGACCTTGGTGCCCTTCCAAGAACGGCCGAACTTGAATTTCAACACGCGCTCGACGCAGGCAACCATCGCGGCGGCTGTCGTGAACGAACCCGCCGGGTCAGCGAAAACCGACAACTGGAACGGAGGCACCATGGCCTTTTGTGCCGCTTCCATCATGTCGAGCGCCAAGATCGCATCCTTGCCGCCGATGAACATGCCGGTGCGCACGCCATAGTTTGGTGGGCGCGAAAAGATCGCGTCTTGCACCAGCGGCCCCACTTCTTCCAGCGCGACGTTGGTGTAGGGAATGATGACCTTGTAACCAGCATCCGCAGCCATGTTCACGTCGAACGGGCTCATATGCTTCTTGGGCTCAAGCATATGCATGATTGGTGTTGCGTCGCTCATACAAGTTCTCCGGAGGGGTGTGGATATTTGAATTTTTTCAGTTGAATTCAGCGACAGCGCCACTGTTGCGGCCGCTGACGACGCTCAGGTGCAGGCCGTGTCGTTTAACGTCTTCGACTAAAGAAGAATAGAGCCTCTTCGCCACAGCCTCGCTCTCCACAAAAGCGAACCCGGTCGGTCCCCAGGAACTTTGACCGATACCCGTAGCTCCAGCGTCGGCGAGGCGCGCGCAGATGCGCCCGACTTCTGGGCTCGACCATGGGCTGCCGCCTTGCGCTGGCGCAAAGTGACTGCCAACGATGTGTTGGATTTCCGTCAGGGCTGCCCCGAATGTTGCCAGATCCGATTCCACAAGGCCTGGCAGCAACCGCATCAGGATCAAACGGCTCAGGTGTCCGGCGGCGGCGTCGGAAAACTCAGGCAGCGCGGCAAATGCGGTCTTCTCGCGGTCGCCGTGGACGCCCACCGAGGATGGGTCCATGACCAGCAGAATCCGCCAGGATGCGGGGAACGAATGCCGGGCGAGCACGGGTGGGGCGTGGTCGGAGGGCCCCTTGCCGCCATCGATGACGAAGCCGCCGCTTTCGAAGGCCGCCATGCCGATGGCCGAACGGGCGCCGCGCTCCACCAGTTCTCCCAGTTCGCGCGTTGGAATGCCGTGATTGTTGAGGCGGGCCAGCCCGTAGCCGATTGAGAGGGCCAACTGGGTGCCCGAGCCGAGCCCGGCATGGGCAGGAATGGCCCGGGCAACCGAGACGTGATAGCTGCCGGGCAGCCCGAGGGCGTCTGCGAGCCGCATGACCAAGCGCAAAGCCCGTTCGCTTTCCTCGCCGGCCGAACTAAACTCCGGAGCGCGCGCGACCGTCAGTTCGGTGACGGGTTCGCTAACCGCCAGACCGATGCTGCCGAAGCGGCGGCCAAGGCTGCCGTTCAAGTCGAGAAAGCCAAGATGCAGCCGGGCTGGTGCACGGATCGTGATTCCCGATCCTGCAAGTTCCGTCCGGCGTTGTTTCATTTCAGCCATGGTCGGTGTCGAACGGGTCCTGTTGTTTGAAGGAATGGCTAATATAATTGGGTCAGGCGCTTTAGCCGCTTTGCTGCACTGCCGCAACGCTCGGCTTTGCTTGCCTTCTGCGTGATCATAGTACAGTCCACCAAAGCCGAGGAGAGAGCAATATGACGATTAAGAACGAGCCTGCGATGGCATCAGCCGACGTCGAGGCTTGGCTGGCGGCAAATCTTAGCACTTGGCGGCTCGATGATGGGTGGATCCGGCGCACCTACAAGACGAACAGCTGGAAGGGAACGATGATGGCCGTCAACACGGTCGGGCATCTGGCGGAAGCCGCTTGGCACCATCCCGACATCACGCTCTCATATGCGTGGTTTGAAGTGCGCTTGATGACTCATTCGGCCAAGGGCATTACGCGGAAAGACTTAGAACTCGCCCAGAAGATCGAAGACGTGATCATGTGGCAGCCGGCCGCCAATCCGTCGTCTGCGCTGGATGGCACGCCAGCGGCAGACTTGCGCTTTGCTTATATGAAATACGAATGAAAGGCTGCCCCGGTCACTCGCGTTCCAGAAATTGATGGCTGACCCAGCCATGCTGTTGCCGGTAGAGGACGGGGCACCAATCCGGTTGGCAAATCCCGCTCAACACCAGCCCACTGGCATCGGGCGGGATTGTGCCAACGATCTGCGATCCGGCAATCGGGTCCCGGCGCATGTTCAGAACGTCGCCAGCGGCAACGCGCGCCACCCTGAAGGCGGGGGGCGGAGCCTCGGTTCGGGACGGCGCAACATAGGCAACTTTTACCGGCGTGGCTTTTGAGGCGGCAATCACCATGCTCATCGGCAGCCAAGCCTGCGGGTGATCGGCGATGACCGGCACGGCCTTTGCCGGTTCTAGACGAGTTTGTGTTTGAGACTGAGGCACCAGCTGGGGTTTCGAAGGCGCGGAGAGCGCCGCAAGGTGAACCGGTTTTGCCATTGTTGCGGCCAAGCGTTCCTCGGCATTCCTGACCATGGCGGCAGCGCTGATGCCGCCTGTCAGAGCCGAGCCCGAACCGAACAGGCGCTTGGTGTTCGATTGAATCGATGCGGTTCCCGTGTCGCCGTCATCCATTGTCCAGGCGAACTTGTAGCCCTCAGGACGGATCATCATGCAGCTTTCTTTGCGCTTAAACCAGCGGGTCCACTTGGTGCAAAGTTTGTTGCCTGAAATGCGCCAGCGGCCTTGGTCGGATGTCGAGCCGAGGTAGAAGGCCAGAACGACCGATGAGCCAGTCACGGTGCCATCGTGCTCGAATTTGAGCGGCAGAGCGGCACCGATCGGCGTATCGAGGTGGACGGTGCCCCCGGAGATCAGCACTTTAATTGTTTCGCCCTTGATCGGACGGCTTTCGGCCATTGCGGCCGCAGCACTGACACAGGACACGAAAATGGCCGTTGCCGGCCCGGTCGCCAAACGCATTACAAACCCTCTACGGCGTAGTGTAGCTGTTGTCCGATTTTGCCCCTGGATGCTTCTGCAGGGCATCCGTGGCAACGATGGGGCAGGCTGGGTTATGAATACCTGCCAGATCGTTAACCATAGATTGAGAACTTCGAGAATTCCGCTCAGGATTGCCCTTGCTGTTGGATAGTCACTTATTCATCGGCTGACACATCAGCCGCGTAGGAACACGCCGTGCACGACTTTGATGCCATCCTCGGATTGGGCTCGAACCTTGGCGACAAGCGTGGCAACATTGCGCGCGCCATCGAGCACCTCACGGCCAACGGCGATATTCGTGTTGTTCGACGTTCCAGGGACTACCGGTCCGCACCTTGGGGCAAGACCGATCAGGATTGGTTCGTCAACGCGTGCATCGCGGTAGCAACGGACATGTCTGCGCACGACTTGCTCGAGCGCTGCTTTGCGGCAGAGCGGGCGTTGAACCGCGTGCGCCAGGAGCGCTGGGGGCCGCGCACGCTCGACTGCGATGTGTTGGTCTACCGTGATCTCGTCTCCAACACGCCCGAACTGACGTTGCCGCATCCCCGCATCACCGAGCGGGCTTTTGTTCTCGTGCCGATGCTCGACGTGGCGCCGGACCTCGTTCTCAACGGCCGCCGGCTGAGGCAATGGCTGGAGGGTCTTGACACCAGAGACGTTACCCCGCTCTGAATGGGAGATGGTGAAGCCCAACAACAAAAAACGCCGCCGGTCGTTGGACCAGCGGCGCTTTTGATTTCAGTCAAAGCGGACTGCTTACTTCGCAGCGCATTCTGACTTGATGTAGGCCAGAAGGTTGGCGCGGTCGGTTTCATCCTTCACGCCAGCAGGGAACAGCATCTTGTTGCCCGGGATGACCTTGTCGTCGGCTTCCATCCAAGCGAGCAGCTTGTCGTCGGTCCACTCGACGCCAGAGTTCTTGACGGCTTCCGAGTAGGTGTAGCCTTCGTGCGTGCCAGCCTTCTTGCCAGCAACGCAGGTGAGTGCCGGGCCGAGCGCGTTGGCGGCGCCTTCGCCGATCTTGTGGCAAACGCCGCACTTGGCGAACACAGCCTTGCCGGCTTCTGCGTCTTGCGCAGAGGCTGCAACCGGGCCAGCGAGCAACAGGGCGACAGCGAGAATAATCTTCTTCATTGGTAGCGTTTCTCCCGAGGGTGCGGATGCCCCTTTGAAGGGCTTATCCGTAAAAGTACTTACCGGCCATAGTGGCAAGTTTTTCCTGAACCGGCTGTGAACATCTTGCCGCAGTTCGGATTTATTCGCACCGATTATTTGCAGAGAAACACTTGCCTTCACTCGGCAACGGACGCTCAATCCGCTGCCGGGCAACTGATAGCAACTGATTGAATTTGCAAACTTTATCTGCGCAAATGGGTGGTATTGCGGGTAAAGGCAATCTCAGCCGGCATCTGCTGGTTCGCTAACTTTGGCGCCGCCCATCCGCCTGTAGATCAGGTCTGGCGACTGGGTATGGCTTTCGACGTCAGCCACCTTCGCCCATTCCGCGTGCTTGGGCGACAGCGAGCAGGCGGGGTCGACGTTGGCCGCATCTCCGGTCAGCGCAAAGGCCTGGCAGCGGCAGCCGCCAAAGTCGATCTCACGGCGGTCGCACGAGCGGCACGGCTCCTTCATCCACTCGGTGCCGCGGTACATCTGGAAGGCCGCCCCGCGCATCCAGATATCCGCGAGAGGGGTGTCCTTGATGTTGTCGAAGGTGAGATGCGGCAGGGATTCAGCCGCGTGGCACGGCAGCACCTTGCCCGACGGGGTGATGTTGATGATGCCCCGGCCCCAACCGCCCATGCAGGGCTTCGGGTACTTGGCGTAGTAGTCGGGCACCACGAAATCGATGACGAGCACGCCCTTCAACCGTTCCTTGGCGGCTTCGACGATGGTGTGCGTCTCCATGAAGGCTTCTTTGGTCGGCATCAGGGCAGCGCGGTTTTTGAGCGCCCATGCGTAATACTGAATGTGTGCGATTTCCAAGCGCCCTGCACCGCACTCGACCGCGAAGTCGATGATGCGCGACACGTTGTGGATGTTCTGGCGGTGAATAGGGGCGTTGAGCGTCAGCGGCAGGCCAAGTTCCTTTACCCACTTGGCAACTTCGATCTTCTTAGCCATGCCACCCTTATAGGCGGCGATACGATCGGCATTCTCCGGATCGACGTCTTGGATCGAGAGCTGCACATGGTCGAGGCCATTGTCGCGCAGCTTTTCTAGGCGGTCGCGGGTCAAGGTCACGCCAGCGGTGATGAGATTGGTATAGAGCCCGACTTCCGAGGCCACCTTGACGATGTCTTCAAGGTCTTTGCGGGCGGTCGGCTCGCCGCCGGACAAGTGGATTTGCAGCACGCCGAGGCTTGCGGCCTGGCGCATGGCGCTTTGCCATTGAGCGGTCGTCAACTCTGTGTTGACGCGTTCGAGATCAACCGGGTTGGAGCAATATGGGCATTGCAGCGGGCAGCGATGTGTCAATTCGCACAGCAGTCCGATGGGTGCGCGGGCGCAGGCAGGGGCCGCCGATTGGGCGATAGGGGTCGGGACGATCTCGTTCATGTCGGGCTCTCCAGCTCAGGCGTTCGGTGTTGCGTCACTCACAAGGACGCCCTTGTCGGCAAGGTCTTGCAGCATGGCGACAACATCATCGCGGATGACGCCGGGCTGTTCGTTGTATTCTTTGGAGAGGGCATCGACGATCTCCGTCACCGTGCGGCTACCGTCGCAAAGCTTCAGCACAGAAACGGCGGTTTCGTCGGGATCAAACAGGCGTTCGGGCGCCAGCAAAATCCAGCGGCCACGCCCGGCATCGTGGCGAAGCTTGATATGCCGCGGCATCGCCGGTTTCGTCTCATCCGAAATGATGACGCGTGTGCGTTTGAAGGATTGTGACATCAGGCGTCCTCGAGCCGGAACGCACCGGGCGGCACGTTGCCATTGATATAAGCGTGATACAGCGCGTCCTGTTGAACCCAAAGCACGTTGCACTTGAAGCGAACCGCATCGACGCACGCTTCCTGTTCTGCGCGCGTGGTGCAATTGTCCTGAATAAACTTGAGCGCAAAGCCAGCATCGTTCGGGGCCTGCACGAGGCGCTTTTTGAAGTACGCCATGACATGGTCGTTGATGAAGTCATAGCCTTCGAGCATTCCGGCGATGCGCTCTTTGTGAATTTTGGGCGCAAACAGCTCTGTTAAAGATGAGGCCACTGCCACGTTCAGCGGCTGCTCGCGCACAAAGGTGACGTAGGCTTCGACCGCAAAGCGAGTGGCCGGAAGCGCACCCTGCATCGAGATGACATAGTCACGCTCAAGGCCGAGCGCGTCGGTCAACACGAGCCAGCGCTCGATGCCGCCGGGATCGTCGCCCATTCCGTCGTGTTCCGTCACCCGGTGCAGCCAGTCGCGGCGCAACTGCCGGTCTAGCACTCGGCTCATGAAGGCTGCGTCTTTGCGTGGCACTGCTGACTGATAGCAATAGCGGTTGAGCGCCCATGCGGCGACCTGAGGCTTCGTCAGCTTGCCTCCGTGCAGCAGCTTATGGAACGGGTGCTTGTCGTGATAGCGCTCGGCCCCCACCGCTTGGATGGCGGCTTCGAACTCGGCGGGCGTCCAAAGGGCCTGCGGCATGTGGCGTTCACTCATAGGCGGATCTCCATCCCGTCGAATCCGACTTCCCAGCCGGCGGCTTCTGTTTCGCGCCGCTCCGGCGAATTGTCGTCGAGAACGGGATTCGAGTTGTTGATATGCACGAAGATCTTGCGTTGGATCTCCAGATTTTTGAATGCCTCGATCGTTCCCTCCGGCCCGGAGATGCTGAGATGACCCATGCGGGTGCCCGTTTTTTGCATCAGCCCCTGCTTGATCATTTCGTCGTCTGTATAGAGTGTGCCATCAAACAAAATCAGGCTCGCGCCTTTGACGAGGGCCGCAAGCGGTGCGTCAAGCTCAGCGCAGCCGGGGATGTAGAAGAACGCCTTTCCGGTTTTGGTGTCGATGATTCTGAGGCCAATGGTATCGCCGTCGCGGCTGCCGAAGTTACCTCCCGCGCTCGCATTTTCGAGATAGAGTGCCACTTTGCCGGGCACGGCGAAGGCCTCGACCGTCAGCCCCAAATCCTCGCCTGCGCCAAAAATCTGCGTCTTGGCATCGAGCGGCAATTCCAGCCGCGGTACTATGGCTTCATTGCAGACGTTAAACACGGAGTTGGCTTTCAGCGTCGCGAGCACGCGGGCTGAACCGTAGATCGAGAAGGGCTGGGCTTCGCGGAGATTGATGAGGCCGATGATATGATCGACATCGGCGTTGGTCAGGACTGCGGCACGAATGGGGGAGTTGCGGGCGGGCCCGCCGGCCTGAGGCCACAACTCGTTGTTGGCGGCAATCTGGCTGCGCAAATCTGGCGAGGCATTGAACAGAACCCACCGGACGCCATCACTGCTGACCGCAATCGACGACTGGGTTCGTGGCGAGAAACCTGCTTTGCCAGCTCTAACGCTGGCACTGTTGCGGCCGTTGCAATTCCATTGCGGGAAGCCGCCACCTGCAGCTGCCCCCAGAATCTTGATGATCATGTGTATTTAAGCTTTTCGATTTTGGCGCCCGGAAGCGTTGCGGCGCCGGCATTCAGTGCGCCGGAAAGCGGCGGGCAACCGGGCCAGCCAATGCCGCGGCAAGGCTGGCGAACGGAACGATTAAATAAGGTCGATTTCGGCCGGGAGATAGCTTGTCACCTCAAGGCCAACTTTCTGTTCGCGAATGGCCGGCTTGGTCCAAGATTTCATCGGTTTGTTCCTCCAGATTGGGCATTTTAATGTGCTGGCTTATGGATGCCGGCTTCAAGGCAAGGTTGGCGCGGCGCTTCAAAGCGAAGCCGTGTCGGGGCAGCAAGCGCCAAACCCCAGACCGACGACGGCTTTTGGACGGTGGTTCTGTCTATTAATCACCGTGAGCTTTGCGCGCACAAGTAAATTAGCCTCACGTCTGCGTGTTGCTATGATCTCAAGGTGCTAAACCGTTCCCCATGGACACGAGTTTGCGCCAAGATGGTCGATCGCCATCTCACTTTTCGCGCATTTGCAGAAAGATGGAACGATCTTCAAGTTTTGACGCATTATGAGAAATTTTTTGCTATTATTGCGATTTTTCCACATCAATGATGGAATATTTTTCCATTTTTGTGGTAGTGTTCTGCCACCATCCTGGCCTGGAAGCTCGGCGGAATGGCCCGGCGATTTTTTGGGGGCCCTTGTTCTGGCCTTTTGGCCAAAGCCCGGCTTGTCGAAACTGGTTGAGCAACATGCCCAGCCGGACCTAAAAGGAGCGTGCCGTGTCGCTGCCTCGTCTGACGATCCATCATGCTGGCTGGGTCATGGGTTTCTTTGGCGATCGCGCACCAATCCTTACGCGCCATCGTGCGTATAGTATGGGCATGCCGCGCCACTCGGGCTTGTGCTGGCCACCATCTGCTGCTGACTGAATTCCGACCGCCTAGGAGACATGCTTGGCCTTCCCCCCAATATTGCCGAAGTCCGCACCGTTCACAGCCGAAGATATCGAGTTGCTCAACAAGCTCGTTCAGCGTTCGACCCCGCTGCAACGCACTTGGCTGTCTGGCTTCCTGGCAGGTCTCGATGCAGCCGCAGCGCCGGGTGCCAATGTGGCTGTGGCCCCGGTTGCGGCGGCGCGCCCGCGCGTGCCTCTGACACTTATTTACGGCAGTGAAAGCGGCAACTCCGAGAGCCTGGCCATAAAGGCCAAGAAGCTCGCATCGAAAATGAATTACGATGCCCGAATCGTCGACATGGGTGAGGCGGATGCGTCCGTGCTCGCCAAATCAAAAAACGTCATGGTCTTTATATCAACATGGGGTGAGGGCGACCCGCCACAGCGCGCCGTCGATTTCTATAACGGGCTGATGAGTGACAGCGCCCCGCGTCTCGATGGGGTACGCTTCGGCGTGTTGGCGCTGGGTGATACGGCCTATGTCAACTTCTGCCAGACCGGCCGCTTGATTGATGAGCGCCTCGCCGCTCTCGGTGGCATCCGAGTTGCCGATCGCGTCGAACTCGATCTCGATTTCGCCAAGGCCGCCAATGTCTGGACGGAAGCTACGCTCGCAAAGCTTGCGCCTCCTGAAGCCGCCACGGCTACCGTCGTGCACGTCGATTTCAAGGGCGGCTCGGTCGATGAAGACGCCGACGAGCCACTCTATACGTCTGAAAACCCCGTCGAGGCGGAAATTTCTGCACTTATCAATTTGAACGGCACGGGCTCGACACGCGAAACCTGGCATGTCGAACTCGCCGTAGACGCGCCGGGCTTTAGCTACAAGCCGGGAGACGCAATTGGTGTGGTGCCGGAAAACGATCCTGCACTCGCGGCCGACCTGCTTTCAGCTGTCGGGCTTGGCACCGATGCTAGCCTCGTTTTGAAAGTTGCGAAAACCTACGATATCACCACGCTGTCGCGCGCCACCGTCGATCAATACGCCAAGCTGACGGGCCGGAAGGATGTTGCGGGCCTTCTCGAAGGCGAAGCGCTGGCAAAGTTCTCGGCCGACCGGCAACTGGTCGACCTCTTCACCGCCTATCCTGAGAAGCTGACGGCCGACCAGCTGACGAAGTTGCTGCGTCCGCTGCCGGGGCGGCTTTATTCGGTAGCTTCGAGTTTGAAGGCGCACGAAGGTGAGGCGCATCTTTTGGTTGGCGCTGTGCGCTGGGCCTCACATGGCCGCAAGCGTGGCGGAGTTGCCTCGACCTATCTCGCCGACCGCCGCCGCTTGGGCGACACCGTGAAAATTTACGTCAAACCGAACCGCCATTACGCGCTGCCTGACGATGGCAACACGCCGATCGTTATGATCGGCGCAGGCACGGGGGTCGCGCCGTATCGTGGGTTTATCGAAGAGCGCGAGGCGCTTGGCGCCAAGGGCAAAAGCTGGTTGTTCTTCGGTGAGCGCAATTTCTCTTACGACTTCCTCTATCAGCTAGAGTGGCAAGACTATATGGCGTCCGGCGCTCTCTCGCGCATCGACGTTGCCTTCTCGCGTGACCAGCCTGAAAAGATTTACGTCCAGCACCGTCTCTGGGAGCGCCGCACTGAACTCTTATCGTGGATCGCCGACGGAGCGCATGTCTACGTCTGCGGCGACGAGAAGGGCATGGCGAAGGACGTTGACGTCACGCTCGTCAAAATCCTGGCCGAGGGCGCCAAAGGTGATCTGGAAGCCGGCCGTGCCAAGCTCAAAGAACTCACAAAGGCCGGTAGATATCAGAGGGATGTGTATTGAGACGGAAGTAGCTGGTAGCCAGTAGCTCCAGATCTCGCAGCTCTCGTTACTCCCCACCTTTCGACCAGTGCCGAAAAGATCAAGGTTCAGAACGAATGACCGACACCAAGACCGACAAGCGCGCCAAGAACGAGATCATCAAGGAGAACAGTCATCTCCTTCGGGGTGGCATCGCAAAAGGGCTGACCGACGTTGTCACCGGCGCTATCGAGGAAGACGACACGCAGCTCTTGAAATTTCACGGCTCCTACATGCAGGACGACCGGGATATTCGTGCCGAGCGCGGCAAGAAGAAGCTTGAGAAAGCCTACTCGTTCATGATCCGGTTGCGTATTCCCGGCGGCGTGGTTTCGGCCAAGCAGTGGATCGCGCTCGATGACATTGCCTCGACCTATGCCAACCACACGCTGCGGCTGACGACCCGCGCCACGTTCCAATATCACGGCATTATCAAGTCGAACTTGAAGCGCACGATGCAGGCCATCAATGCCGCTTGCCTCGATAGCATCGCGGCATGCGGCGACGTCAATCGCAATGTCATGTCGGCGGCAAACCCGTTTCTTTCGAAGGCACATGGCGCGGCCTACGACCTAGCGAAGAAAATCTCTGATCATCTGCTCCCTCAAACCGGCGCCTATCACGAGATTTGGCTCGACGGCGAGCAGGTCATCGGCAAACCGGAGACGGCGCCAGCCGAAAAGGAGCCGATCTACGGCACACATTATCTCCCGCGAAAATTCAAGATCGTGGTTGCCGTGCCGCCCGACAATGATGTCGACATTTTTGCCCACGACGTCGGCTTCATCGCCATCGTCGAAAAGGGCGAAGTCGTTGGCTGGAACGTAACGGTCGGCGGCGGCATGGGCATGACCCACGGCGAAACCGATACCTTCCCGCGCACCGCCGATGTGCTCGGTTTCTGCACCACGGCTCAAGCGGTGGACGTGGCCGAAAAGATCATGACCGTTCAGCGCGACTGGGGTAACCGCGAGCTGCGTAAGAATGCTCGCATGAAGTACACGATCGAGCGCGTCGGCATCGACACGTTCCGCAGCGAGGTTGAAAAGCGCATAGGCGCCAAGCTGGGCAAGCCAAAGCCATTCGCGTTCAACTATACCGGCGACCGTATCGGCTGGCACGAAACGGTGGACGGAAAGGCCGACGCCAAGAAGTGGCACCTATCGCTCTACATTGAGAATGGCCGCATCAAAGATGTGCCGGGAATAACTGCACGCCAAGCCTATCGCGAAATTGCCGAGGCGGGGCTGTCCGAATTCGTCGTTACCTCGAACCAAAACCTGATCCTTACCAATATCGCGGCCAAGTCTAAGGCGAAGGTCGAAGCCATCCTAAAGAAACATGGCGTTTCGATTGCGACGTTGTCGGGCTTGCGGCGCAACGCCATGGCTTGCGTCGCTCTCCCCACTTGCGGGCTCGCGCTTGCTGAAAGCGAACGGTTCCTGCCGGAATTGATCACGGCTCTCGAAGAGACGCTCGATGAAGCGGGCTTGACGAACGACGACATCATGATGCGCATGACGGGCTGTCCGAATGGCTGCGCACGCCCTTATCTTGCTGAGATTGGTTTTGTCGGCCGCAATCCGGGGCTCTACAACCTCTACTTGGGTGCCGCGTTCGATGGCACGCGGCTGTCGAAGCTCTATGCACAAGATGTAGGCAAGGAGAAAATCCTCAGCCTCTTGAAGCCGCTTCTGCTGCGCTATGCCAAGGAGCGCAAGGCAGGTGAGCACTTCGGCGACTTTGTCATTCGTGTGGGCGTCGTCAAGGCGACCACGGCCGGCAATACATTCCATCAAGATGTGACTCTCGCGAGTTGAGGAGCGCGGCCAATTTCACGCACTAGCCGATTGCCTGGCACAAGAGTAAGTTGCAGCCAAGCTGGGTGCCGGAAAACTGCATCGCCGCCGGACCCGAGGGGATCAATTCAATGAGACTGTGACAGCCGGGGCTTTGGCTTTCGGGGCCCCGGCTTTGTGTCACCGGCGAGCGAAGTTGCTGCGTTCCCAAGAGGCGCGCGGCGGCGGCGACTGGTGGGCTGTCACAGCGAAGGGGACGCCACCGCATGCTTCGAACCTATCAGCACAATAGCAATCACATCGTGCTGAATTCTGACGGCGAGGTGCCACCCGGCGAGAACTATCTCGGTCCGCCCGTGTGGCTAGATCTCGTCAATCCGACTCCAGATGAAGATCATTACGTCGAGCAGTTTCTTGGCATTGAGCTTCCCACGCGCGAAGAAATGCAAGAGATCGAAGTTTCGGCGCGCCTATACCAGGAAGATGGTGCCGAATTCATGACCATCACGGCGGTAACGGCGCTCGATACCGACGAGCCGGTGACGACGCCGATCACGTTTGTACTCAAAGGCGCCACGGTCGTTACCGTGCGCTATGCCGAGCCGAAGGCTTTCGCCAATTTTGCGGCCCGCGCCTTAAAACCGAACGCACTTCCCTGCGCCAACGGCGAGCAGATCATGATGGGGCTGATCGAAAGCCTGTGCGACCGCATGGCCGACGCCCTGGAGCGCGTTGGTTTGAATATCGACCAGATCTCACGCGCTGTGTTTCGCAAAAAATCGGCGGCCAAGCCCGCAACGAAGACGCAGGACCTGCAGGAAATCATCGAGCGAATCGGAAACAACGGCGATCTTTTGTCGATGTTGCGTGAAAGTTTGGTCAGCATTAATCGGGTGCTCACTTATCACACCACCAGCGAGCAGACCGACAAGCGGCTTAATAAGGATGCCAAGGCCCGCACCAAAGTTCTCTATCGCGATGTCGTCGCTTTGACGGATCAGGCTTCGTTTCTGTCGGCCAAGATCAACTTCTTGCTCGATGCCACCTTGGGTCTGATCAACCTGCAGCAGAACCAGATCATCAAGATCTTCTCGGTGGCGGCTGTTGTGTTCCTGCCGCCGACGCTCGTGGCTTCCATCTACGGCATGAACTTCGAACATATGCCCGAGCTGAAATGGATGCTCGGCTATCCTTGGGCTTTGAGCGTGATGGTGCTCTCGGCCGTGCTGCCTTATCTCTTTTTCAAGAATCGCGGCTGGCTTTGAAGCGCGCGTTCGTGTTTCGTCATGGTCTGGAAGTGGCACCGAAGTTTCAGCATCAAGGTTTGGCGACCATCACGTAAAGGTTGGCCATTGGGATGAGGGTTGCCATGATGCCCCAAAAGTACCAGTGGCGGTTGAGGCGCAAATAGAGAGCGGGGATTTCGCCACCGTTTTCGAACTGGCGCGCGAGCCGTGCCTGCCAAATCTGGATTGGGATGAGAATGCCAACCCAGATGATGCCGGAGGCGATGAAAATGTTCTGCGCCAAGACCAGCCAGTTGGGCCCGGCCAAATCAAGCCCGCCAGCACTGGCCATACCGTAGCCGCCCACTAAGATCAGCACAACGCCGCCGAAGGTGAAAGTCCAATCGGTCAGCGTCACGAGGCGTTGGGCAAAGCCGACGACGGCCGGGTTGCCAGTTTTGTCCGCCCAGTATTTCCAAAAACCCGTGACGATGATGTTGCCGAGGAACAAAACCACACCGAGCAGATGTATGGATTTGAATGTTGTATACGTGACCATAGGCAGCTCGCTTTATTACCATTTGTGTTTACACTGTAAGCATTTTTGGTTTACAGTGTCAACATGCTTTGGCCGGTCTTTGAATGCGGAGATGAAAGATAGTGAAAACGGGTCAAAGTGAGGATGGCGGTCAGGGTGGCCTGAGGACGCGTTTAATCGGTGTTGCGCGCGCAATCCTCGAGCAAGAGGGCCTGGAAGCACTCACGCTTCGTGCAGCTGCCAGAGGATCGGGCGTGTCGCACATGGCGCCTTACCGGCATTTTGAGAGCAAGGATGATTTGCTCGCAGCTGTTGCCGAACAGGGATTTGATGAACTGTCGCAATCTATGGCCGTCAAGGCCGGGCGGCAGGCCCAGCACGCGGTGGCCCGCCGCGCTGTTGGAGTGGCGTATGTGTCGTTCGCGCTCGACAATCCTGCGCTTTACCGGTTGATGTTCGGCTCCAATCTCAAGCCGCGCGAGCGATTTCCCGGTCTCGTCGCGGCGGGCGGTAGGGCGTTTGAGCAGTGCATCGCCGTGAGTGGCGGTAAACGCTTGCCGCACGTTTTGACTGAGCCGCCTCCTCTCAAAGCTGTGGCGCTCTGGTCGCTCGTACATGGGCTGGCCAATCTTGCTATCGATGGCTTAATTCCGCTGCCCACGAGCGGCGCGCGGCGGGAGAAAATGATATCAACAATACTTGAGGCGGCAACAGAGCCCCCGACCTAACCGAGGATTTGCGACATGTACAAGGTCATCGGCGCGCCGCGCACGCGGGCGTTTCGCGTCATCTGGATGCTCAATGAGTTGGGCGAGACCTACACGGTTGATCCCATTCCCCCGCGCGATGCCTCTCTCAAGGCCATCAATCCGTCGGGTAAGGTGCCGGTGCTCCAGGACGGCGAAGACTTCATCATCGACTCGGTCGCCATCTGCCAATATCTCGCCGATAAGCATGAGCGCTTTACCCACAAAGCCGGCACTCTTGAGCGCGCCCGTCAGGACAGCTTCACGCAGTTTGCTTGTGACGACGTCGACAGCAGCCTGTGGACGGCAGCCAAGCACACGTTTGTTTACCCGCCGGAATTGCGGGTGGAGGAGGCCAAAAGGGCGAGCCAATGGGATTTTGATCGCGCGATGTTGGCGCTGTCTGACCGGCTGGGAGAGAACGATTATGTCATGGGTGACGCGTTCACCGTGCCCGATCTGTTGCTCGCCCATTGTATTGGCTGGGGCCGCAGCATGGGGTGGATGGTGCCCGATGGAAACTTGCAGGCCTACGTGAAGCGCATCATTTCGCGCCCGGCCTACGAGCAAGCGGCTGCTGCACGTAAGGCGGGCTAACTCCTGCTGCCGGGCAGCGCCCCGCTGGGGGCAACCGCCGAATTTCCAGGGCTTTGCGCTCAAATCTGCTGCGGCGCAAAAACGTCAATTTTTAGCAAGTCAAGTAAATTAATAAGAATTGTGTTGAAAAATCCAATTCATTGACTAATGTGCAACACATATTGGCCAGCGTCTGAATTACCAGGGCAGGTGTGTTGTGACGGCAGAAACTTCATTCATTTTCTCAGCAGAGCCTCATTTGGAAGCGTCCCATCCTTGGGTGAATGAGGCGCTGTTCGAAGAGATTGCGCACGAAGAATTGGCGGCCGGGGCTGTACTGCCTGAAGCTGTCCCGATCTTGTTGTCTGCGGGCGAGCCGCTGTTTAGCGAAGGCGAACACAAGTCGCACATCTACCGCCTGGAGGCGGGTTTGGTGTGTCTGTCGGCAATCCGTGCGAGCGGACCGCCGCAGATTGTCGAATTTGTCCGGCCGGGGCAGTTCTTGGGGCTCGGCTTTCTCAAACGCCATATTCACAACGCTAAAGCCGTCGTTGGTTGCAGCCTGTCTTGCTGGCCGTTGAGCACCCTTCAACTTTGGGTCGAGCAAGACCCAATAGCGCTCGACTGCCAGGCCAATGCCATCGAGCGGGAATTTGCGCATCGCCGCCGCGTGCTGTCTGGCTTGACCAAAAATCAACCCGAACACCGGCTCGCTGCCTTTCTTGTGGCGATGTCGCGGCTCAGCGAAGTTGAGGGACGCGACCCGGATGCGGTGTCCGATTCCCTAAACTGCGGAGTTGTCGCCACGTATCTCGGCATCGACATCGACGCGCTGGCGCGCGCGCTGACCAGCCTGCAATCGCAGGGGCTTGTGAAAAGCGGCTCCCAAGGCCAGCTCATGCTGTGCGATCGAGACAAGCTTGAGGAACTCTATCCGTCACCGTAAAACATTGTTCTCGTCCTGGGAGAGACGAGAGGTGAGGAGGCGTTCGCTGGGCCACCGGATGGCTAAGTTCTGGCGCTTAATTCAATGAGCTTTGCCAGCACGTTTGCAGCTGCCCCGCTGTCGATGGATTTGGCGGCGATATCGACGCCATGGGCCAGGCTCTCAGCTTTGCCGCCAACAATCAGCGCGGCTGCGGTGTTCAGCAGCACGATGTCGCGGTAGGGGCAGCACCTGCCGGCAAGCACCTCGCGCAGGGCGGTGGCGTTTTTAGCTGCTGTCCCGCCTTTAAGATCTTCGAGGCTGGCACGCGAGAGGCCAGCATCTTCCGGCGTCACATCAAACAGAGTGATTTGGCCATCATGCAATTCGGCTACAGAGCTTGGCCCGGTGGTCGAGAGTTCGTCGAGACCGTCGTAGCCATGCACCACCCAGGCGCGCTGTGAGCCGAGATTAGCCAGCACTTCTGCAATAGGCTCCACCCACTGATGTGCGAACACGCCAACGACTTGGCGCGTCACGCTCGCCGGATTGGTAAGCGGCCCCAGCAAATTGAAGATCGAGCGAACGCCCAGTTCAGCGCGCACCGGCGCCCACACTTTCATCGCGGGATGATAGAGCGGCGCCCAGAGAAAACCGGCGCCTGCTTCTTCGATGCACCGTTCGACCGCTGCCTTTGATCCATCGAGTGTGACGCCAAGCGCCGCGAGCACATCGGAAGCGCCCGACAGCGAGGACACCGAGCGGTTGCCGTGCTTTGCGATTTTGAGCCCCGCGCCCGCCGCCACGATGGCTGCGCAGGTCGAGACATTGAAGGTGTTGTGACCATCGCCGCCGGTGCCGACAATATCGACCGCGCCCTCTGGAGCCGAAACACGCAGCATTTTCGCGCGCATCAGGCGGGCGGCGGCGGTGATTTCTGGCACCGTCTCGCCGCGCACGCGCAGGCCCATCAAAAACGCGCCCATCTGCACGGGCGAAGCCTCGCCCGCAGTCATGATTTCAAGCGCGTCGCGCATTTCGTCCTCGCCGAGCGCATCGCCAACCGCAATTTTTTGCAACACGGGTTTGAGCGCCACGGCGGTCATGGGAGGCCTTTGCTTATAATGCTGGTGGCACGCACGCGATCAGGCTGCTGCAGCCTTGATGACTTTGCGGCGCGGCTTCATGCCGGCGATTTCGAGGAAATTGGCAAGCAGCGCGTGTCCCTGTTCCGAGGCGATGCTCTCGGGGTGAAACTGCACGCCATGGGCTGGGATCATTTTGTGCTGCAGGCCCATGATGATGCCGTCTGCCGTCTCGGCTGTGATGTCGAGGCAGGCGGGCAATGTGGCGCGCTCGACGATCAACGAATGATAACGGGTAACCTGGAATGATTTCGGCAGGCCTTTGAAGACACTTCTGCCCTCATGCGTGATCGTCGAAAGTTTGCCGTGCATGGGCTCGGGTGCACGGATCACTTTGCCACCATAGACTTGCCCGATCGATTGATGCCCGAGACAAACGCCGAGGAGCGGAATGTTGGCCGCGCCGGCCTTAGCGATGAGATCGAGGCAGATGCCGGCCTCGTTGGGCGTGCACGGACCGGGCGACAGCACGATCGCCTGGGGCTTCATTTTCAGTGCATCAGCCGTCGAGATCTTGTCGTTGCGATGCACCTCGCATGCCGCCCCCAACTCTCCCAGATAGTGGACGAGATTGTAAGTGAAGCTGTCGTAGTTATCGATCAAGAGCAGCATAAGTGGTTCAAGCCTTTGAAAGAATGCGCACAATTAGCGCCTGCTGCGTTGAGATGCATCGCGGCAACCACGATTATACTCGCATTCGGGGAGGCAGCGTAAGGGCGTTGGTGTTCTTAGCGCTGCGCGCCCGCATTTCAACTGGGCGTGCCTGCGTCAGAGCTCTAATACCAAATCAGCCCGCCGCAGTCGCTTCGGCTTGTGGGGCGTTCGACAGCGCAACTTCGACCGGTGCGGGCTTGCGGGCGCCGGAGACACTGTCCCAATATTGCGGCCAGCGTGTGAGGCGTAGCTTGTCCTTGAACTCGAGCATGGCCTTATGCTCCGCTTCTTCCAGCGATCGCGTTTCAAGAAGTTTGCCAACCTTAGCCTCGATCAAGTCGCGCTTTTCATCGAGCGCATCGTTCAAGTCGAACAGGCTTTGTGGCGCATAGACAGGCATTGACGTTTTCATGCGCTCGAAGACGGTCTCCGAGATGACAGCGTAGAGCGGCAGTTTGCGCGGACGGTAATTATAGAGATTGGAGAACCAGTGGCGCACCTGCCCGAGCGGCTCGGGATCGACTGCCATGATGCCATCGCCCGTCGTGCCTGCCGAGCCGTCTGTTTTGTCGGCTTTGACGGCAGTCAGATAAATACCCCAGCTCTCGTCTCCCGGTTGCTTCGTTGCATCGGTCGCATAGCCGCTGCTGGTGCGGCTCAACAAGAAGTCGAGCGTAATGTCCGATAGTTTATCGGTCGCCCAGCCGCCGCCAATGTTGGCGTGATCACCGGCAAACCAGACCTCGACAATCCGCTCAAGTCTAATCGGATCGGGGTCCATCAGCGTTGGCTCGAATTCGGCGCGCTGCTCGTCGAGCGCTACCATGTGGTAGGCCTTCACGACATTGTCTGGAATTGTCAGATCCTTGAACGCATTGATCTGCTGGAAGTTGATGCCGGCGATCGTCTTTGCGACGCCAAACGATGCAACCGTGTCCCAACAGCCAATCACTTCGATCGGCATCGGCGTTCTCTTAGGCGAGGTCCAAAGCGTCCGGTGTTTGCCCAATAGCCGCATGGTCCAAAGCGAACGCGGCGCGCCGCGCGCATCGATCGTCCGGGCCAATAAGCGGGTGATGGCAGCGCCACGGCTGAAGCCGCAAATGAAAATCCGGTCCCCTGGATTGTACACTCTGACAATATCCAAATACGCACGCTCAACGACGTCGGCGGCGCCTTTTCCTGTGGCAAGACCCAGCACCTGCACAATCGGGTCGTTGTCATACTTGTTGCCAACGCCCGCGTAGTAAAAGCCGATCTGCTTGTCGCCATAGCGCTTGCACAGCGAGGCATCGAACTGTTCGGTTGGCACGAACATGCCCTGCTTGTCGGCCTTCAGCATCCGGAACAGCTTGAAGACGTTGGTGTGGGCGATGAAGCCCATCTCCATCTGGTCGGGCGTATTGCTGGTGCCATCGAGGCAGACGACGATGTATTTCGGCTTGGGCGTCGTCCACGAGGCCGAATTGCGCAGCAGCGAATAGATGAGCGGCAATCCGAGCAGGATGAACTCCCACTTGTAAATCCAGCCGGTCAGGCCGGACCCCAGAAAGCCCCAGATCCAGCTCCGCTGCGAGCCGGTCGCGGCCGGCGGCGCGTCTCCGGCCGGCTGCGGCCCAGCGGCTGGCGCGGCTTGCGGAACCGCGGCGTCGGTCGCCCCAGCGTTCGGAGCCAGGGGGTCCGGAGCCTGGGCGTTCGCTGCCGGAGCGGGCGTTGCCGTCGCCGCGGGCTCGGCCAACTGCTGCGTCTGTTTCGAGCTGGTGTCCACCGGCGGCGTGTCGGCGACAGGGCCCCAGCCTTGCCAGCACGCGATACCAACGAGAGTGAGCAGCGCCGTAAGCAGCCAGTTGTGGACCCGGGGGGACAGAAAGCTCAAGCCCTTGGCGTGCCGCTGCAGCCGGTAGGCCAGCATCAGCAGCACGACCTGGGACATGATGAAAAAGAAGGTCTCGCCCGAGCCCGGCATCGGCGCAGCCGTTGTCAACGAAGCGAACACACCCGAGTAGTTGATCGCCATCAGCACGGCGAACCCGGCGAGGAACCAGCCGGTAAAGTTGCGGCGGTAGATCATGCCCGCCATGCCGGGGATCAGAGCATAGGCCCCTAATTGCAAGATGGTGATGGTGAGGCTGCGCGCGATCTCGATAAAGTCATAAGCGAGCTGGTCGATGTATGTTTTGAGAATGGGCAGTCCGACCTTGGTGACCATGTCCCAGGCGCTGAAATTCTGAATGTTCGACCAAATCTTGGTTTGTTTGTCCGGGTCATTCAGGACATCGGCCAATTTTTCAATCGTCATTTTATCGGACGACGATGTGGTCAGGCCAAGACCTGCAGCGAGCTGATTTTGGCCGGTTGGCAGCGCATGCACGACGAAGAGAAGGACGGCGAGCAAGAGGAGAGCGAGGGGCGCAAGGATTGATCCCTTGCGTATGCTGAGCTGAACGGGTAGGTCTTTCGGTACATTTTGCATGGTGGGCGACACAAACACATCCCTCCGTCGTCAGACTTTTACTACGCGTTTACCGCTAATGCTCGGTCCTATTGTTACTAGCCATATCAAACAGTCCGAATTTTCAACCACGAAAAATCGCAATTGGGCCGGACGCGCCAATTTGAAAATTAGGGCGTGTCACGGATGTCACACTGCAAGCCGTGGTGATTGATGCCGCCCGTGGTTTGTGCGCCTTCGCAAGTGCGTACTACGGATTGGCCACCACATCGACGCTGACGGAGACCGTATGCTCGCCGCCGCCGAGCAGAACGCCGCTGATCGGGCTCACGTCGTCGTAATCGCGGCCATGCGCGATGGTGATGTGTTCGTCGCTCACGGCAAGGCCGTTGGTCGGGTCGAAGTCGACCCAACCGGCACTGCGCGACCACACCGAAATCCAGGCATGGGAGGCATCCGTGCCCTGCAATTTTTCTTGGCCTGGCGGCGGGCGCGTCAGGACATAACCGCTGACATAGCGTGCCGGGATGCGCAACGCTCTAAGGCACGCCAGCGAAAGATGCGAGAAATCCTGGCACACGCCACGCCGTTGCTGGAACATCTGGGTCAGAGGTGTCGAGACGTCCGTTGCCGTGGCATCAAACTTAAAATCCGCCATGATGCGCATCATCAAATCCATGGTCGCATCGAGCACGGGGCGGCTTGGTGTGAACGACTGGCGTGCATAATCGGCAATGTCGAGCGTCGGCACTGTGAGCCGAGATGCGCAGCGGTATTGCAGCACATCGAGATCGATTAGACCCGCAGGCTCCAAGCGCAAGCTGTCCGCGTGATCCCAGGGCGGCGAGGCGGTAAAATCATGATCGGGTGGACGCCGCGTCTCGATCGAACTGCGGGCGTGCAGAACGAATTCCTGATGGGGCACCTCGATGTCGAGCATTACAGTCGGGTTGCCGAATGTATCTGTTCCATCGACTCGCAGAGAAGGCGCGGGCTCGACCAGAAGACTGTGGTGGCGAACCGATTGTCCCGGCACCTCCCGTGGCGACATGTGGACGAGATGCTGGGATTGCACCACCGGAGACGAGTACCGGTAAAATGTCTTGTGGCTTACTTCACAAATCACGATTTTGCACCCCGGCGGTTGCGCGCACGATGAGGGGCGTCGTCGGTGAGATTGAAATAATGGCCAGCGACAGCGTTGGAGAGCTTGGGCAAGAGGTTCAACTGGTCCTGCATCAGCCGGCCAAGGATTGCGCCATTTACTTCTTTTGCCATCGCTTCGACATCTGCAAGCCGGATGGAAGTCAGCAGTGCGAGAATGAGGCGGCGGTCTTCCGGCAAGCTGACGCCCTGCTTGCCCTGCGGCAAGCTCTCCATGTGCCGCGAAATCGACGCCAGCTGGTAGGCGAGGCTGCGCGGGTTGGCTTCATCGAGAAGCAAAAGATCAAGAACCAGCGGCAACATGGGGTCGAGCCGGTAGCGCGAGCGGTAGGTAATGAAACTATCTGCCAACTCAAGCAAGAGAGCCAGACTGCGCTGTTCCTCCTCGACGTCGGGCGCCGGCACAAACAAAGAAGAAATCGCTTCGCTGAGATTATAGGCGCGCTCCAGCCGGCGGCCCATGTCAAGAAAAGACCAGCCGAAATTGCGCGTCATGTTCTCGTGCATAAGGCCATTAAAGGCGGCCACAGAGGCGAGCCCCTCGTCGAGGAAATCCAGCACCTCGACCGGTTCCGCGGCTGATAGAGAGGCGGCCCATGTATCGCCCGGACGGAAACGGCTCAGGGCCTGCCATGCCTCGAGCGACAGGCGATCTCGCGCCAGATTGGCGACGCGGTAGAGCCCATCGAAGGTCTTGATCAGCGTGCGCGGTCCCGACGGGCCAGAGATCAACTCGGCGCACAATTGTTCGATCTCGCCGTCACTGACGCTTTCAGTGCTTGCCCCTCTTTTGGAAGCCGCGCTGGCGATGAGAATTTCAAGGCACCGGCGCGATGCCCGGCGGCCGGTGGCGGGGCCGTTGTCCTCTTCGACCCGGCGCAAAGCGCTTCGCAGCACCCGCATGATCCAATCGGCACGCTCACTGTAGCGGCCGAGCCAGAACAAATTGTCTGCCACGCGGCTTTGAATGACGCGTTGCGAACGCTGAACGCGGGCAGTCTCGACAGTCGGCCGCCATAGGCTGAAATGCGGCCCCTGTTCTGCATCGCCGAGCGCCCATACGTCGCGCGTCTGGCCATCTGGTGCGCTGAGCGCTACCGCGCGATCAGGATCAACTGTCATGGCGATGCCGCCGGGCATGACCTCGTGGCCCTTCACCGTGCGCGCCACGAACAGCCGCACAGCAAACGGCTTGGGCACGAGCCCCTCCCCTGTAAACACTGGAGCATTGCTAAAGCCAATTTTTTCTTCGGCCACCAAAGTCGCGCCGTGCAGCGCGATCTCGGCTTTGAGCCGGTCGCGTTGATCGGCCGCCAGGCCTTTCGCGTCTTGCCCAACAGCGGCCTGACCGGGCCGGCCGGTGCCCTCCTGAGTTTTGCGAATAACGAAGCCGTCGAGGTTTTCCAGAACATGCTGGCATGCAGCCGTGTCACCCAGCCAACTACGCGGGGCATCGGCCAGCTCTAAGTCTTCGCCGAGTAAGTGGGTCGCGATTTGCTCCAGATAGGCGCCCAGTCCGCGATTTTGAACAATGGCCGAACCGGCGGCATTGACCACCAAACGCGGCGTCTTCCGGCACGCGCGGATCAACCCTGCGGGGCCGTCGAAGCCCGATGGGTCGAGTTCAAGGGCGTCAAGCGAACGCCCATCGACGCAGCGCACCAGCAGATCGATATCCTTGAGGCCTTCCAGCGTTTTCAGATAAACCTGGGCGCCCTTGGTCCTCAGATCGGTGCCCTCGACGAGGAGATAGCCAAGATAGCGGGCGAGGTAGGCGTGCGAGAAGTAGTCCTCGTGATGGGGCCCAGGCGTCAGCAGCGCAATGCGCGCATTTTCCCTACCGCTGTGAGCCGTCAATGCGGACTGGAGGTTCTGGAAATAGGAGGCGAGCCGCACCGCATTGCACTGTTTGAAGAGGTCTCCGGCGATATGTGTGTGAACGACACGGTTGGCGACGGCAAAGCCCACTCCGGCCAGCGTTTCTGTGTGGCTATCAATGACACGCCACTGACCGTCGGCGCCGCGGGCAAGATCGGCGGCGTAGAATTGCAACGGGCCCGCCTGTGGAACAAGGCCATGACAGGGGCGCAAGTATGCAATGTCAGAAAACACCAGTTCGGCAGGAATAACGCCTTGCCGCATAAGCCGCTGAGGGCCGTAAACGTCTGCCAGCAGAGCGTCGAATAAACGCGCGCGCTGCGTCAGGGCTTTCTCAAGCCATGCCCACTCCGCGTTTGAAAAGATGACGGGCGCAAGATCGAGTTGCCAGCGCTGCGAGGCTTTGCTCGGATCTGCAAAAATGTCGTAAGCAATGCCGGTCTCGCCGACGCGGCGGTCTAAACGTGCGGCGCGCGCCGCGCGCTCGGGTAGTGACAGTTCCGCCAAGCCAGTAACGAAGGAGCGCCAATGCGGCCGGATCGCACCGTTGGACTCGATCAGCTCGTCGTACCCTTGCCGGGCCGCACCCCGGTATGTGCCGAGGAGATCGAGTTCGGGGTCTGCACTCAACGGAGCCGTTCTATTCATCCTCGCGCGGCCCTAATTCCCCAAACCGTACCCATATGAACGACCTTGTGCCCGTGTTGGGCCAAGATCGCGCGGGGCCCGCATTGAAACGATGCGTCTCGACCGCAGCACCTGCAACCGCCCCCTGAGCATCGAGGCATACGAATCCTTTTCAGCGAGCTTTTGTCATCGATTTTCACGCCGGAGATCAAGGGTAAAAGGATAATCAGGGTTGGTTTCTGCGGGCGTTGGCCGCAAAGGCCCTGCCGAATGCCCGTTTGCTTCAAACCGCGCAAGGCGCCGTCCCTCTGCCTCATAGGAGTTCACAGGAAACACATCCAGATTGCGGCCACCCGGATGAGAGACATGATAGCGGCAGCCGGCTATCGAGCGCCCGGTCCAGGTATCGAGGATATCGATCGTTAACGGAACGTGGGTCGGAATAGTCGGATGCAGCGCGGAAGGCGGCCACCAGGCCCGGTAGCGAATGCCGCAAACACTTTCCCCGTGCGTTCCCGTTGCCCTCAAGGGGGTCGAACGGCCATTGCAAGTGACCGCAAAGCGGTCATTGGTCACGCCGCATACTTTGAGCTGAAGGCGCTCAAGAGAAGAATCCACATAGCGCGCCGTTCCCCCTGGCGAACCTTCTTCGCCCAGCACATGCCAAGGCTCAAGTGCTTGCCGCAGCTCGACCTCCACGTTCTCTGCCGTGATCTTGCCAACTTGCGGGAAGCGAAATTCAAAGTGCGGCACGAACCAGCTCAGTTCGACCGGCAAACCTGCGGTCTTCAAATCGTTGACGACATCGGAGAAATCCGACCACAAGTAGTGCGGCAGCATGAACCTGTCGTGGAGCGCCGTGCCCCACCGGACCAGTTTCTGGCGGTAGGGCTTTTCCCAGAACATCGCAACGAGGGCGCGCAAGAGAAGTTGCTGTGCAAGGCTCATGCGCTCGTGCGGCGGCATTTCAAACGACCGGAATTCGATTAAGCCCAGCCGTCCAGTTGGCCCATCGGGCGAATACAGTTTGTCGATGCAGATTTCAGCGCGATGCGTGTTGCCCGTGACGTCCGTGAGCAGATTGCGGAAAATCCGGTCAACCAGCCACGGCGGAACCGAGCCAGCACCTGGGGCGGGGATCTGGGAGAGCGCAATTTCGAGTTCATAGAGGGATTCATGGCGCGCCTCGTCCACGCGCGGCGCCTGACTGGTCGGGCCGATGAAGAGACCGGAAAACAGGTAGGATAGCGACGGATGATTTTGCCAGTAGGCGATGACCGACGCCAAAAGATCTGGGCGCCGCAAGAACGGACTGTCGGCGGGAGTCATTCCGCCCAACACAATATGATTGCCCCCGCCCGTTCCAGTGTGGCGCCCATCGAGCATGAACTTTTCCGCACTGAGCCGCACGCTGCGCGCCTCTTCGTAAAGCGCGGTGGTGATGGTCACTGCGTCGTCCCAGCTGGCAGCAGGCTGCACGTTGACTTCGATAACGCCAGGGTCGGGCGTGACTTTTAGCACGTTAAATCGCGGATCAAACGGCGGCGCGTAGCCTTCAATATGGATGGGCAGATCGATCGTCTTTGCCGTCTCCTCGACCGCTGCGACCAGAGCCGCATAGTCCTCCGCATCCGACAAAGGCGGCATGAAAATGCACAATTGCCCATCACGCGGCTCGACCGTCATCGCGGTTCGCACCGAACCGAAAATGTCGCTCGGGCCAGCTGGCGGAATGGCTGGCGGCTCGAGTGAGACCGTGCGGCGGCGCTGCATCAGCACCTCACGCCCGGGTAGGGGGGCGGCCTCGGCGAAGGGGTCGCGTGGCAGGACCTGCGGAACATTCAGTGGCGTCAGTGACGCCAGAGAGCCCAACGGCAAACGGAAGCCAGCGGGGCTGTCGCCCGGAATGAGGAAGAGCTTTTCGCGCCGCAGCGCCCAACGCTCCGTCACCCACCGGCGGCCGCGATCTTGCGTGTTCCAGACTTGGATTGGCAGCACATAGCTTGCCGCTTCGCGCAGACCCCGGTCGAAGACCCGGACAAGACGTTCGCGCTCTGCGGGATCGTCGAGTTCGTTGGCGGCGGGCGTAATGCCGATCGGCAGCTTCTGTTCGACCAGAACAAAATGCGCAGCGTCTTCGTAGGCGGGCATGCCGCTGCTATCCGGCAGGCCAAGCTGCTGGCACAAACCCGTCAAAAACGCTTCAGCGTCGGTAATTGTTGCTTTGCGCTCGCCTTCGTGCCGGGCGATGAGACTTGTTTTTTCCCAAAGCGGTTGTCCATCCGCGCGCCAGTAAAGTGAGAATGACCACCTGGGCAGTTGCTCGCCCGGATACCATTTGCCTTGCCCATAGTGAAGCAGGCCACCGGGTGCAAAGCGCTGCTCTAGCCGCCTGACAAGGTTTTCAGCGTACAGCTTTTTTGTCGGGCCGACGGCTGCGATGTTCCACTCGGCGCCTTCCATGTCGTCGGAGGCGACAAATGTCGGCTCGCCGCCCATGCTAAGCCGGACATCGCCAGCATTGAGACGCTCGTCGACTTTGCGGCCGCTTTCAACAATGTTCGCCCAGGTTTCCTCACTGTAGGGCTTCGTCACGCGCGGCGTTTCGAGAATGCGGGTCACGCCCATCTTGAAATCGAATGTGACTTCGGCCTTGCCGTGCCTACCTGTAATCGGCGCGGCGCTAACGGGGTGCGGTGTGGCCGCAAGCGGGATATGACCTTCGCCGGTCAAAAGCCCGGACGTCGGATCGAGGCCGATCCAGCCCGCCCCTGGAAGATAGACTTCCGTCCAGGCATGAAGATCGGTGAAATCAACGGCCGTGCCTGCCGGGCCGTCGAGTGCCTTCACGTCAGGAGTGAGCTGGATCAGGTAGCCCGAGACGAAGCGGGCTGCGAGGCCGAGGTGGCGAAGCAGTTCGACAAGCAGCCACGCGCTATCACGGCAAGACCCTTGCGCCGAGGTCAGCGTTTGCTCGGGCGTTTGAACGCCAGGTTCCATACGAATGAGGTAGGCGATATCCTTCTGCAGCTGACGGTTGAGATCGCACAGAAAATCGAGCGTGACCTTTTTCTTTCGATCAATGCCGCGCAGATAGGCCGTGAGCCGTGGTCCTGGCTTGTCAGGCTCCAAGTAAGGGCCAAGTTCCTTTCTCAGAGCGGCTTCGTAAGTGAACGGCCACTGTAAGGCTTCCTCAGCAACGTAGAAATCGAACGGATTGATGACGGCCATATCGGCGACAAGGTCAACGGTAACCGAGAAGAGCTCGGTGTCTTCGTTGAACAAGACGCGGGCGAGATAGTTGCCGAACGGATCTTGCTGCCAGTTGATGAAGTGTGTTGACGGTTCAAGCTTCAATGAATAGCTGAGGATGGGTGTTCTGCAATGCGGAGCGGGCCTTAACCGCACAATTTGCGGACCCATAGCAATGAGCCGGTCGTACCGGTAAATCGTTTGATGTGTCAGGGCGACATGAAGTGCCATTCTGGATTCCAGATCCTTCCAAACGCCTGCCTGCCACAGGACAGCTGCAGTAAAAATTGATGCTCTGTGCGGCCCCAGTGGGAACGTGGACCGGTCTACTGCGTTATCTACTTGTTGCCTCAACGACAAGCACGACAGTGACGGTCTCCCGGCTTCTGGGCTTGTATGCTTAAGGCTTGAGCAGTTTGCCAATTTTTCGGAAGCATATGTACTGGAAAACAGGCATATGAGCTGGGCTTTGCGGTGTGGTGCAGCCCGTGCAACAACTGATTGCAATGCCCGCTCGCCGCGAGATCGAGCCGAGCTTGAATGCCGAACCCAGGACCCGGAATGAAAAGTTTTGTCTGCTCACACTGTAGTAACAAGGTCTACTTCGAAAACACCTCGTGCTTGAAATGCGGTCATGCTCTGGGGTTTCAGGCCGAGTTGCTCTCTATGACCGTTCTGGAAAAGCCGCAGCCGGGCGCTGGCCTGTTCCGCCGAACAAAGGGCCGTGATGCAGGTCAGGTTACCTATTGCGCCAACTTCACGCACGGTGTCTGCAATTGGCTGAAGCCTGCAAGCGATGCAACAGGCCTGTGCGTTGCCTGCGGCCTCAATCGCACCATTCCCAATCTGTCCGAGCCGGGAAATCTCGAAGCCTGGGGAGACCTGGAACGCGCCAAAAAGCGGCTTGTTTACTCGCTGCTGCGCTTTGGTCTATCGCTGGATTCGGGGCCTTCCGGCCGCGGACGTTTGACGTTCGATTTCGCACGCAACACCGTGACCGGGCACTTGGATGGCGTCATCAGCGTCGACATTATGGAAGCCGATGCGGTTGAACGAGAGCGTCAGCGCCAAATTCTCGGTGAGCCTTACCGGTCGTTGCTCGGCCATTTGCGCCACGAGAGTGGACATTTTTATTGGATGGTTTTGGTTGAAAACAAAGATTGGCACGAAGAATTCCGGACTCTCTTCGGCGATGAACGGCAAAGCTATGCAGAGGCCCTGAGCCGCCACCAAGCGAACGGGCCGAGTCCGGATTGGAAGTCGCGTCATGTCTCGGCGTATGCAAGCTCTCATCCTTGGGAAGACTGGGCGGAGACATGGGCCCATTATCTGCATATGGTCGATGCGTTGGACACGGCTGAGTCTGAAGGCATGGATCCGCGAAGTGCCGGATTTTCATTTGGCGCCGTGTGGCCATTCAAAAAATATGACCTCTATCAAGATGCGACTCCCGCTGCTTTGATGGAGCGCTGGATTCCGCTGACGATTGCCATGAACCGGATGAGCCGGAGCATGGGGCACACTGATTTTTATCCCTTCGTCATCCCGGCTCCCGCCTATGAAAAACTTGCCTTCGTGCATCGCGTGATACGTGCGGGCGGCAAACAGCTTATGGCTCAAGCCGGATCAAGGCCGTAACCGGCCGCGAAGCAATCTTGGACCACGGTTTGGGGAACGCCACGAGAATACCGGCGGCGGATCCAACGCCGTGCGGTGAAATCGCGAGGGGCGCCATCCAGAGCCGTTGATAGAGACGGGTCCACATCATCGGAGCCAGCTGCGGCGGTCAAGCAGAACCTATCGACGCTGTGCTTGAAAACATCTTCTCTTTCGAAAAACATACGGCTACCAGCGGGTTGGTACCCGTATGCTCTTGCCAATTTGCGCCACCGTGACTATTCGTGACAAGAGATCCTTGTTGTCACTCTTTCCGGCCATGCAGTTCCGGCGCAGTGCGGCAACCGCCGAACGCAGACGATCGGCCAGATCCCGTCAATCGAGGTCGATATGCGCCGCAGTATTTTGTCCTGGCTGTTTCTAGTGCTCGTGATGGCCGGTATTGCGGGCGGCCTTGCGTTCTACAAATACAATGAAATTTTGGCCGGCATGGCGGCCGGCGCCGCGCGCCCTGAGCCGAGTGAAGCTGTCGCGACAGTTCGCGTGACGCAAATGGAGTGGGCCCCCACGACGCGAGCTATCGGAACAGTGGTGGCGCGCCAGCAGCTCGAATTGCGCAATGAAATTGCCGGTCTTGTCTCAAAGCGTGGCTTTTCTTCCGGTGACACGGTCGAGGCGGGGCAACTTCTTATTCAGCTCGATGACCGGCAAGAGAAGGCGACGCTCGCTGCGGCAGAAGCCGATGCGCGCCTCACCCGGAACAATTTCGACCGCCGCGAGGCGCTGCGCAACAGTCCCGCGTTTTCAGATCAAGAGTTCGATAAGTCGCGCGAAGAGTTTGCCGCCGCCAAGGCGCGCGCAGAAAGTCTCAAGGTCGTGATTGATCGCAAACGCATCGTGGCGCCGTTCAAGGCGCGGGTGGGGATCACCGATTTGCAACCGGGGGCCTATCTCGAAGCCGGAACTCTGATCGTGCGGCTTCAGGGTGTCGAACCTGATGTTTTCATAGACTTTGCATTGCCCCAGCAGAACGCGGCCCTGCTTCGGCCCGGCGACGAGGTTTCTGTGATGAGCCCGGCGCTGCCGGATGGGCCACGCCGTATCAAGATTTTAGCCGAAGACGATAGTGTCGATCCGGCCAGCCGCGCCGTGCGCTTCCGGGCTCTTGGCAAACAGCTCGGCACAGTTCTGCGGCCAGGCGCATTTGCCGACGTCATCGCGAGCACGGCAGTACCACGGCAACGTATTGTTGTTCCCCTGACCGCCGTTCGGCGATCCCCCGCCGGACAACACGTCTTCGTCATCGAAACGAAGGACGCACAGAGCCGGGCAAAGGAGCGCAGGATCGAAACCGGCGCCGTCATCGACGGTAACATCGTCGTTGAAAGCGGACTTGAGGCCGGTGAACTCGTGGCGGCGGCCGGATCCTTCAAGCTCCGCGACGGACTGCTTGTCACGATCGATGCGCCGCCCGAGGCGCCCGGTCCGGCGGCCGTAAATAAGAACGGCCTCAACGACGGCGAGCCAGGACAGCCATGAGAGCTCTCGACATCTTTGTGCGGCGGCCGGTCATTGCCATTGTTCTCAATTTGGCGCTGGTTTTTATCGGTCTCAGGGCGGCCTCCAGCCTGCCCGTCCAGCAATACCCGCGCATCGAGAGTTCTTCGATCGTCATAACGACGCTGTACGTGGGCGCTTCCGCAGAAACGATCCGGGGTTTCGTCACCACGCCCATCGAGCGCGCCGTCTCATCTCTGACGGGCATCGACTTTGTGGAATCGTCCAGCGTGCCTGGTCTCAGCACGGTCACGGCGCGCCTGAAACTCAACCAGCCGAGCACAACAGCTCTTGCGGAAGTGGGCAACCGGCTGGACCAGATCCGCAGCGAACTTCCCTCGGAGATCGAATCTCCGGTCGTCGAAGTGCAGCGTGCCGACCGGCCTTACGCGACGTTCTATGTCAGCGTTACGTCCGATGCGATGACGCCGGCGCAAGTGACGGACTATTTAATCCGCAATATTCAACCCCGCCTCAGCACCATCCCGAACGTCCAGCGTGTCGGGCTTGAAGGGGCGAGGCCAATGGCCATGCGGATCTGGCTCGATGCGGAACGGCTCTCAGCCTTTGGCCTTAACGCCAGCGATGTGGAAGCATCGCTGCGGCGAAACAACTTCCTCGCGGCGGTCGGCCGCGCCAAGGGCAACGACATCCAAGTCGATCTTCTTGCCGACACCGACCTCAGAAAGGCCGAGGAATTCGAACGCCTCATCGTTCGGGAAGACGGCGACCGGATCATCCGGATTTCGGATCTGGGCCGCGTGGAGCTTGGTGCTGAAGAGGAGACCTCTAATGTCCGGCACAGCGGCAAAGACGCGGTTTATCTGTCGGTGTGGCCACTGCCCGGCACCAATGAGATCAAGGTCGCCCAGGACCTGCGCCGCGAGATTGCGGCTACCGCTCCAGCCCTGCCGCAAGGCATGCAGATCGCGATTGCCTATGACGGCGCAGTTTATATGGAGAATTCGATTCAGGAGATCCTGACGACCTTTGCTGAGACCGTGGCGATCGTGGGTGTCATCGTGTTCCTGTTCCTGGGCTCGTGGCGCAGTGCGCTTGTCCCATTGGTCACAATTCCGATCTCGCTTATCGGCGCTATGGCTGCCATGTCTGCCATGGGGTTCTCGTTGAATCTCCTCACGCTGTTGGCCATCGTGCTCTCCGTCGGTCTCGTTGTGGACGACGCCATCGTCGTCGTCGAAAACGTCTCCCGGCATATGCGCGACGGAATGAGCCGGACGCAGGCGGCGCTGGTCAGCTCCCGCCAATTGTTCGCGCCTATTGTCGCCATGACGGTCACGCTCGCAGCGGTCTATGCGCCCATCGGGCTGCTCACCGGCCTCACCGGCGTGTTGTTCAAAGAGTTTGCTTTTACGCTCGCAATCGCGGTGATCATGTCGGGCATCGTTGCTGTAACGCTGTCGCCAATTATGAGCGCCTATGCGGCGCCCGAAGGCGGGCATGAAAGCCGTTATGCCCGGTTCATAGGCCGCCAGATGGACCGGCTGGCGGCTTCCTACGGGCGGCTCTTGGATGTCATGCTGCCACTCAAAGCGCAGATTGTAGCGTTCGCAGTTTTTGTCGGTTTGCTGGCGGTGCCGCTCTACATGTTCTCCGGCAACGAGTTGGCGCCTGTTGAGGACGAAGGCTTTGTCCTTCTCATTGTTAATTCGGCGCCCGACGCTTCGCTTGCCTACACGGCAGGCCACATGGATAAGGTCTTTGAGGTTGGCAAGGCGCTGCCTGAATTCGAAGCCATGTTCGAAATCGTGTTTCCCTCTTCCGGGTTCGGCGGATACCTGTTCAAGAACTGGCACGACCGGCAGCGCAGCGCGCACGAGATCCAGCCTGAAATCTTCGGCGGTACGTCGCAGATTAAAGAGCTTCAAATTTACCCCATCTTGCCGCCGCCGCTTCCTGGCGCTGGCAATTTCGACGTCGAACTCGTCTTGAAAGGGCCGGGAACACCCGAACAAATGGCGGAGTACGCCGAACGCCTCGTGGGCGCCGCCTTTAAGAGCGGCAAACTTATGTTTGCCGATACGGATTTGAAGATCGACCTGCCGCAGGTGCGTGTGGCGATCGATCGCGAGCGGGTTGCGGATCTGGGCCTCGACCTTGCCGATGTCGGCCGTCAACTCGGTTTTCTTCTGGCCGGCAACTTCGTCAACCGGTTTACGCGCGATGGCCGGGCCTACAAGGTGATCCCGCAGGTGGAGCGGTCGGCCCGCGCATCAGCCGCGACCCTGCTGGACTACAAGGTCCGCACACGGGCGGGAAAGCAGGTGCCGATCTCGTCCTTCGCGACTCTGGAGACCACTACGGCGCCGCGCACACTCGCCCGCTTCCAGCAGGCCGACAGCTTCCGCGTCTATGGCGGCGTGCTGCCGGGCGTGACGAAAGCGGCTGGCCTCGATGCGCTCGAGGCGGCAGCCAAGGAAATTCTACCTTCCGACTACACCATCGACTATGCGGGTGAATCCCGGCAGATCCGCCAGGAAGGCGCAACGCTGGCAGGCACGCTCGGGTTCTCGGTCCTTCTCATCTATCTTGTGCTTGCCGCACAGTTCGGCAGCTTCCGCGATCCGCTCGTCGTGCTTTTGGGGTCGGTTCCGCTGGCCCTATCGGCAGCCCTCGTCTTCACGTTCCTGGGCTTCACCACGATCAACATCTACAGCCAGATCGGGCTCATCACGCTCGTCGGGCTCATCGCTAAGAACGGCATCCTCATCGTGGCGTTTGCGAATGAACTGCAGGAGCGGGGCCAAAGGAAACTCGAGGCTGTCCGCGAAGCATCCATAACCCGGCTTCGCCCCATTCTCATGACGACGGCAGCAACGGTCTTTGGCCATCTGCCGCTCGTGTTCGTTACCGGCGCGGGAGCCGAGGCCCGCAACAGCATCGGCATCATGCTGGTCAGCGGCATGGCGATCGGCACGCTCTTCACACTGCTGATCTTGCCTGTGATCTATCTCGTGATTGCGGGCGAACACCGCCCGCGCGCGGCCGAAGAGGATGTCGACATGTCGACGGTCAAGCCTGCTGCCGCTTGAACCCCGATTGCCTCTTTACAGCGGGGGAACCAAAATCAGAGAGCCGCAGCCTTGTTGTTCGTGCCGTTCGGCCCCACGGGGGCAAAGCCGTCCGGCGCGGATCTGCAATCCGGGTCAAGTACACCCGAACCTTGTAAATTTTTGGATTGATAAATCCACCTGCGTAATGACAATCGCATGATCGCTTATGGCGGGCCACCGCTCCACAATCCAAGGACTCTTTGATGAGCTCATCGTTTCGCAACCGGGCCGAGGTGCTGATCATTGGCGGAGGGATCGCTGGCGTTTCCGTTGCTTACCATTTGGCCAAGCTTGGCATCACCGACGTGGTTTTGTGCGAGCGCAAACAGCTGACGTGCGGCACAACTTGGCACGCCGCTGGCCTTGTGACGCAACTTCGCGCCACGCGGAACATGACGGAACTCGCCAAATACACAGGCGAGTTGTTCGCAAGTCTTGAAGCGGAAACCGGACAGGCGACGGGCTTTCAACAGCGCGGCGCGTTGCGCGTTGCCAAAACTGACGGCCGCTTTGAAGAACTGAAACGCGGGGCCTCGATGGGGCGCAATTTCGGCTTGCCTGTCGAGGTGTTGCGGCCTGAAGAAATCAAGGAACGGTGGCCTCCGCTGAACAGCGAAGGCATCGTTGGTGGACTGTGGCTGCCAAAGGACGGACAGGTCAATCCCATCGATGTCACCATGGCGTTGGCCAAAGGCGCGCGCACTGCGGGCGTCACCATCCTTGAGAACATTCTCGTCGAGCGGATCTTGGTTGAGCACGGCAAAGCGTGTGGCGCCATCACAGAAGAGGGCGAGATCCGCGCGAAGAAGGTCGTCGTTTGCGGGGGCATGTGGTCGCGCGAATTGGCAGCAGTGTCGGGTGTCTCGCTGCCACTCCATGCTGCTGAGCACTTTTACATTGTGACCGAGCCACTGCCGGATCTGCCGCGCAATCTGCCCGTGCTGTTTGTCACCGACGAGGAAGCTTACTACAAGGAAGATGCGGGCAAGCTGTTGCTTGGCTGCTTCGAAAAGCAGGCCAAGCCGTGGGGGCACAAAGGGATCCCGGCAGACTTTTGCTTCGATGCGCTGCCTGAGGATTTCGATCATTTCGAACCGATCCTGCAAGCGGCCATCAATCGCGTGCCGATGCTCGCAAATGCAGGCATTCAGTTGTTTTTCTGCGGACCTGAAAGCTTCACGCCCGACGATCGCTACCTCTTGGGCGAGACCCCGGAAGTCGAAAACCTTTTCTGCGCGTGCGGCTTCAACTCGGTCGGCATTCTGTCTTCCGGCGGTGTCGGCAAGGCGCTCTCGCACTGGATCCGCGATGGCCGCCCTCCTCAGGAGCTGACGGATGTCGATGTGCGGCGCATGATGCCGTTTCAGTCAAACAGCAAATACCTTTACGATCGCACGACGGAAACGCTCGGTTTGCTGTACGATATGCATTGGCCCTACCGGCAGTTCGCCACGGCCCGAAACGTCCGCCGCAGTCCATTTCACGATCGCCTTGTGGCGCTGGGCGCTTGCATGACGGAAGCGGCTGGCTATGAGCGGCCAGGCTTTTTTGCGCCACCCGGCATGAAGCCGGAAATTGAATACTCTTATGGCCGGCAGAACTGGTTCGATGTGGCTGGCGAAGAGTGCCGTCACACGCGCTCCGCTGTCTCGCTGTTCGATCATAGCTGCTTCGTCAAGTTCGCCGTCGATGGCCGCGATGCTTGCCGCGTGCTGAACACCATCTGTGCCAACGACATCGACGTGCCCGTGGGGCGGCTTGTTTATACTCAGTGGCTCAATGCGCGTGGCGGCATTGAGGCTGACGTGACGGTGACGCGGCTTTCGGAAACGTCCTTCCTTGTCGTCACCATCTCGACTGCGCAGGTGCGGGATTTCGCCTGGCTGAAGCGGCATATTCCTCAAGATGCGCACGTCTTTGCGCGTGATGTGTCTTCAGGCCTGCCGATGCTGGCGCTAATGGGCCCGAATTCCCGCGCGCTGCTTCAATCTGTTTCGAACGCAGATTTATCCAACAGCGCGTTCGCATTCGGCACCAGCCGCGAGATCGAACTCGGCTACGCCAAAGTGCGCGCCAGCCGCGTCACGTTCGTGGGAGAACTGGGCTACGAACTTCTGATCCCAGCCGAGTTTGCCCAACATGTCTTCGATGTTCTCATAAAGGCAGGGTCTGCGTTTGGTCTGAAGCACGCGGGCTTCTTTGCGCTTAATTCGTTGCGAATGGAGAAAGGCTACCGGCATTGGGGCCACGATATGAGCGAAGACGATACGCCGCTCAATGCTGGATTGGGTTTTGCGGTTGCCTGGGACAAGCCCGGCGGGTTCATCGGGCGCGATGCGCTCATCGAACAGCGTAAGCGTGGCCCGGTTCAGCGGCGGCTGGTGCACATACGGCTCGAAGGCGCGGACGTGCCGATGCTCTATCATAACGAGCCCATATGGCGAGCTGGAAAGCTCGCCGGCGAGATCACGTCAGGAGCTTATGGCCATACCGTTGGCGCGTCTCTTGGCATGGGCTACGTAACAGCCCCGGAGGGCGTTGATGCTGGCTGGCTGGCAGCAGAACCGCTTGAAGTCGAGGTGGCGTGGAAGCGTTATCCCGCGCAGGCACAGCTCGCGCCTTGGTATGATCCAAAATCGGAACGTGTGAAGGGCTAGGTGCCTTGGCATTAGACCAACCCGTCTCAAGGCAGCCTTGTACGCACATAAAAAAACGGAGGCCGGGGTGTGCCCGGCCTCCGCTTCATCCAGCTCTTTGCAGAGAGGAAAAATTCAAATTACTTGCACTTGTTGAAGTCGGGGCGGCTTTGCGAGCAGAAGTTGCCGTTGTAGGGGCCGGGGAGCTGCTTGCCATCGAAGCGAGCCTTGACGATCTTCGACTTGGTGATGTCGAGGCGCGAGTTCGGGCACTGTGCCTTTGCGAAGGCGATGCAAGCGGCAACGTTGCCAGCGTCTTCGGTCTTGTCGCAAGACTTGGCGCCGCCGCACTTGCTGTACGAAACTTCTTCCTTGCCGGGGCAAGCGGTGCGGTTGACGTTGACGACGCAGTTAGCGAAAGCGCTCGAAGCCATCGACAGGCCGATCAAAGCGGCGAGAACAACAGTCTTTTTCATGATAGTTCCTCATTTTTTTACACAACGGTAGAGCCGCTGGTTCCGCAGTTGCCCCCCGCTAGCTCACGCGAGCTTTTGGCAAACTGACATGACGAGCATGTGACACGACGGGCGGATGCATCGGCCTCGGACCCGCATTGCGACCACGTCACTTGGCCCACGCTTGGGTTGCCTCTGATTCGAATGGGAAATATCGGCTTTAGCGCGGGATGGGGTCATAGCGTCATGCTACTGATCAATTCGCGTACTCCACCAATATCGTCCCCACGATGCAGATCATTGCATTGCAGACGGCTGCGGTGGTGCGATCTGTTGAAATGATGCCGGACGCGGTAGGATAATTTTCCCACGGCGTGTGTTCCGGGTGCGATGGGGCAAAAAACATTGCGTTTCCCGAGGCGGGCTCTGATTTACTTTTGCCCCGGTGCGGCGATCGCTAAATTGATCCAACGATAAGGAAAGGCTCGACGTTTTCCGTGATCGGGGGGCGGGCGGCAAACCTTTGGTGTGCGCGGCCGCCGGTCGAGACGCCAAACCGTCATAAAAGCTTTGTCCGGGTTGGTTAGACACGCCGCCGAGTGCTCCAAATGGCGGGAAACTGGAATAAGGCGCTCCCCGGCCACAACCTGTTGAAGTCTTAGAGGCCCCATGACACCCAATTTCAAAAATGGTCTGACCCTGGCTGCGATCGCATTCGCCGCCACTTCGGCTCTTTCCACCGCGGCTTTCGCGCGCGAAGAGATCCGCATCGTCGGCTCGTCGACAGTTTATCCCTTCACTTCGGCTGTTGCCGAGCAGTTCAGCAAGGCTGGCGGTGGCAAAGCTCCGATCGTCGAGTCGACCGGTACGGGCGGCGGTATGAAGCTGTTTTGCGGTGGCGTCGGCGTGACACATCCCGACATCACAAACGCTTCGCGCCCGATGAAGAAGGCAGAGTTCGAACTCTGCCAGCAGAATGGCGTTAAAGATATCATCGAGATCAAGGTTGGTCTCGACGGCATCGTACTCGCTCATGCCAAGAACGCACCCGAGTTCGGCCTGATGACGGAAGAAGTTTTCTTGGCTCTCGCCAAGGATATTCATGACGAGAACCTGAAGTTCATGCCGAACCCGCACAAGACATGGCAGAACGTCGATCCGTTGTTGCCGGATACGAAGATCGAAGTTCTCGGTCCCCCGCCAACCTCCGGGACACGCGACGCGTTCCTTGAACTCATCATGGAAAAAGCTGCCAAGGGTTTCGGCGGATACCGTGAAATGAAGGACGCGGACGAAGCTAACGGCACCAAGGACTATGAAAAGGTCTGGAAGTCGATCCGTCAGGATGGCTATTATGTCGAAGCTGGCGAAAACGACAACGTGATCGTGCAGAAGATCGAAGCCAACCCGAACGCTATCGGTATCTTCGGCTTCTCATTCCTTGAAGAGAACAAGGATAAGATTAAGCCGATCATTATTGGTGGCATCGAGCCGACGTACGAGAACATCGCGAACGGTAAGTATCCCGCCTCGCGCGCACTCTTCATTTACGTGAAGAAGGCTCACATCGGCGTCATCCCTGGCATGAAAGAGTTTCTGGCCGAGTACGTCTCGCCCAAGGCAGTCGGTGAGGAAGGCTATCTCGTCGATAAGGGCCTCATATCGATGCCCAAGGCAGACCTCGAAATTGCTACCAAGAACGCCACCGAGCTCATCCCGATGGTCATCCCGGAGAAGTAAGACAAGAGCTGGCAAGTTCGAGAGACACGGTGCCGTGTCTCTTAACTCTGCCAGCGTCTGGTCTTGCTGAACCCGAAGTTCGAAATCATCGCCGGTGAATATGATGCGATTGCTCACGCGATCGGGTTCATGTTCCCCGGCGATTTTTTTTTGCTCCGCTGCCAAGATTTATCTGTGGATAAGGTCACTGGGCGCTAGAGTCGTAGATCCAGGCGCGCAACCCAGAATGAGAGCACGCGCGAGCCAATGGCGCCTAGCATTGTGAGCCATGGCCAATCGCTTTGAATGAAGCTGGCTTACGCGCAGCTACTGGTGCACGTCGCCGTCACGTTCCCTTGTAGTGTTCCGCATCGGAATAGGGGAACCACCAGAAGTCTTGATTGGACGCCTGAGGGTCAATCATCACAAACTTTGTATTCTGGAATTGCGCCAGACCCTCCGGTCCGAGCTGGCGTCCACTGCCCGAAAGTTTTCGGCCGCCGAACGGCAGCGCGTCATTGTCCAACAGCGGCGCGTTGATCCACAATATGCCCGATTCAATCTCCCGCACGGCGCGGAAGGCTTCGGTGATATCGAGTGAGTAAAGATTGGCCCCCAGACCGAAGCGAGACCGGTTGGCGAGCGTGATCGCTTCATCGAAGCTCGATACTTTGCAGATGGGTGCCACTGGGCCGAACGGCTCTTCGTTCAAGATCTCCATATCGGGCGTAACGCCGGTCAAAACCGTCGGTTCGACGAACCACCCGCGATTGTGTTCGGCGGGGCGCCCGCCACCGGTTGCGAACTTGGCGCCTTGCTGGCGGGCCCGCGCCATCAATCCTTCGAAACGGTCGCGCTGCCGGCTTGTTGCCAGCGGCCCCATATCGACGGCATCAAGGCCGTTTCCGATGCGAAGTTTGCGCGCCTCCTCGACCAGTCCTTCGACGAACGCATCATGGATTGTCTCGTGAACGTAGAAGCGTTCGGCCGAAGTGCACACTTGTCCGCAGTTGAGATAGGCCGCAAACGCTGCTCCGCGCACCGCCATATCCAGAGGCGCGGATGGCATGACGATGAAGGGATCGTTGCCCGACGCCTCGATCAGACAGGGCTTGAAACTGTCAGCGCAGGTGCGCGCCACCGCTTGGCCAACCGGGACCGAGCCGGTGTAGGCAACGCCATGCGTTTTCGGACTGGCGATCAAGCGCTGCCCCACGCGCGCCCCGCCCGTCACGACCTGGATGAGCCCCGGCGGCAAAGACGCAAAGACCTCCATGAATTTGAGTGTCGTCAGGCTCGTCTGCTCATGGGGTTTGATGATAACCGCGTTGCCTGCGGCCAGCGCCGCGGCAGCTTCCCAACAGAGTAGAACCAGCGGATAGTTGAACGGCAGCACGATCACGATGGTGCCGAGCGGCTCCTTGACGCTGAAGTGAAATTGCCCAGGGACCGTTGGGCCCGCAAGGCGTCCGGTTTCATGCCGTGCAAGTTCGGCATAATAGTCGATCGACGTTGCGCACCAGGACACTTCGTCGACCGATTCTTTATACGGTTTGCCCTCTTCCCGGGTAAGACACTCGGCATACGGGCCCTTGTCCTTCCGCAACAGCGCTGCGATGTCGTGAAGGATGACCGCGCGGCTTCGAGAGTCCATCGCGGTCCAAACGCGCCGGGCGGCCAGTGCCAGATCCATTGCATGATCGACTTCGTCATCAGTGCAGTCGGCAATCGTGCCGAGGAGTTCCTCGGTCGCCGGATCGATCACATCCAAATGGACGCTTGACCGGCTGGGGACGAATGCCCCGCCAATAAAGACCTTGCCGGTCAGTTTCGCGAATGCGTCCCTTGCGGTCATTCTGCCCTCGAATCCAGCCCCCACATATGCTGCGGAGCGCCAATGCCTGTTCGAATTTTTGTCGATTATGTCATAAAATGTTTGACGCGCAAGAGTGCGGATCGTCAGATGGCTTGAGTTGCGATTTTGGTGTGAGTTGAAAATGCGTCGAACGTTGAGCTTGCTGGAGCCCCCGGTGAAGCAGCACATCAGAGGAAAAGAAGTGCGGCGAAAAAAGTCTGCAGCCAACGAGAGCGGTGCCCTTCTCATTGCGAAAGCGCGGGCACGCGCGCAGGCAAGCGACCTTGCCGTGGGTGCCCGGTTGAAAGTGGTTCGCGAGGCAGCTGGCCTTTCACAACGGGAATTGGCCAAGCTTGCAGGCGTTACAAACTCGACCGTGTCATTGATCGAGCAGGAGTCGCATGCGCCCTCACTCGCGTCGTTGCATCGAATTCTGACTGCCATTCCGATTTCAATGGCGGATTTCTTTGCGTTGCCTGTGTCTCAAAAAAATGCGCTCTTCTACGATGCCAAAGATCTCGCGGTCGTCTCACGTGGCGCCGCTGACCTGCGCGTTCTAGGCAGCGAGCGCCGCGACAAGTCGCTGCAACTTTTCATTGAGCGCTACCGGCCCGGAGCTGGAACGGGCGAAGAGCCGCTCGTTTATGATGGCGAAACGGCGGTGGCGGTGATCAAGGGCACAATTGAAGTCGAAGCCGGGGGCGAAGTTCGCCGGATATCGGAGGGCGGCGGCTACCAGTTGTTCGGGCGCGTTCCTTACCGGCTGCGAAATGCCGGCAAAACAGTTGCGGTTGTCGTTTGTGCCTGCACGCCGCCAATCATTTGATCAAGGCGAGCCTGCAAATCCAAAAAGCGACGCGCCTGCACCCGCCCGTCAAAAACGCATGATCGATGTCAAACAGACTGCGAACGGAGTGTGCTCTGCTGCTCCCTGGCGCTCCGCAGCGTGCGGGGATCGCTTCGATCATGAAGCTGGCTTGTTGCGGCAGTGATAGGCAACGTGTCATTCCTCTTTGAAGGCGCGCGCCAACTGATCGGAAAATGGCTTGGCCAAGTAAGAAAGCGCTGTCCTGTCGCCGGTCTGAATAAAGCTTTCGACGGGCATGCCTGGTACAAGCTGCTTGGGTCCAAGTTTCGAAAGTTCATCGTCAGCAAGGCTGATCCTGGCTGTGTAAAAGCTCAGCCCTGTCTGCTGGTCTTTTGTTACTTCCGCCGCGAGCCGGGAAATCTTACCGTTCAGTTGCGGTGTTGTTCCTTGATTGAATGCGGGGAAACGCAATACGGCGTTTTGCCCGACGCTCACTTGGTCGATGTCCGTGGGCAGGAGACGGACTTCAATGGTGCTATTATCATCGCTCGGTACAATCGACATGATCACGTCGCCAGGGCCGACAACGCCGCCGATTGTATGCATAGCAAGTTCGTGTACAATACCAGAACGCGGCGCTCTCATTTCAACCCTCTTAAGGGTGTCCTCGGCCGCAGCCTTGCGTTCCAAAAGCTCAGCTATGCGAGCCTCACCCTCTCGAATTTCCTTCTGAGACTCGGCAACGAGGTTCTCGTCAATTTCTAAGATCTGAAGTTCCGTTTCGTTGATTTGCCCTTCCGTACGGGCGATCTGCGAAATCAGTGCGCCGTGTTCACCATCGATGCGCGTTGCTTCACGCTGCATGGCGAGCAGCCGTGTCTGCGGGAGGAGTTTTCGAGCATATAGGCTTTCGATCCTGTTGAGTTCTACTTCAACCAGTTTCAGTTCCCGGGCTTTTGCGTTCCTCTGCTTGGTCAATCCGTCGATTTCATTGCGGTACTGGCCGATACGGGCGCGAAGCTGGGCTTTGCGGCCTTCGGAGGCTTTCATTCTCACACTGTGCAACCGTCGTTCGCCTGTCGCCACGCGAACTGCTTCGCGGCTGCTGGATTCAAAGCCTGCCGGGAAGACCAAGTCAGTCACGCCGTCGCGCGCGGCGACGAGGCGGGCATCGCGGCCGATCAAGTCGGTCAGCTGCGATTGTATAATGCCCAGGCTGGCTCGCGTTTGTGTATCGTCAAGGCGCAGAAGCAAGTCTCCAGCCTTTACTTTATCGCCGTTCTTGACGAGGATCTCACCGACAACGCCGCCAGTGGGGTGTTGTACTTTCTTGAGGTTGCTCTCAACAACAACTTGGCCGGGCGCAATAGTGGCACCCGATAGCGTGGCGTTTGCGGCCCAGCCACCGATCGCGACAGTGAGCAGTGCCACAATTCCTAGCCCTGCCGCGATGCGGCGATGCAATGACGCGTTGCCGGATGAAGTGTCCCGGCTGCTTTCGGCGGTGGCATCTTTGGACATGCTACGCTCTCCAGAACAATGAACGACTACTAGAAATCAGATCGTGGAACCTAAGCTTGCTGCTGGCCGCGTTGAGCGCTGCTGATGGCAACAGCGGGAGCCGGCCGCACCGCTTTGCGAAGGACCTCCTCGCGGGGGCCGAAAGCCGTCAATTGACCGTTGCCCATAACGGCAACCTTGTCGACTGCCGACAGAATTCCCGAACGATGTGCAATGACAATAGCAATTCCGCCTCGCGAACGGACACTTTTGATGGCTGATGCCAACGCTTCCTCGCCATCGGCATCCAGATTCGAGTTGGGCTCATCGAGCACCACAAGAAATGGATCGCCGTAAAGGGCACGAGCAAGCGCGATGCGTTGGCGCTGGCCTGCCGACAAGGCTTGCCCACGTTCGCCCAGCTTGGTTTCATAGCCGTCCGGCAGCCGCAAGATCAACTCGTGAACGCCGGCCTTATGCGCCGCCGCAATAACCGCCATGCTGTCGGGTGCTTCTTCAAATCGTGAAATGTTTTCGGTGATTGTGCCATCGAAGAGTTCGACATCTTGCGGCAGATAGCCGATGTGACGCCCGAGGCGCTCGTTGGACCAGCTATCGAGTGAGGCGCCGTCGAGACGGACAGAGCCGCGGCTCAAGTCCCATACGCCGACAAGGGCACCGGCAAGAGACGATTTGCCTGCAGCACTTTGGCCGATAACGGCCATGGCTTCTCCTGCGGAGAGTTCGAACCCGACCGATTGAACGACGGCCCGTTGTGTGCCGGGAATTGTAACAGTGATGCTCTCTACCGTGAGCTTGCTGACAGGGGCAGGAAGTTCCAGCGGATCCTCGTCAACGCCAAGGCCCTTGAGAGCTGTCTCCAGGCGGGTGGCACTCTGGCGGGCTGCAACGAAACCCTTCCAGTTCGCGATCGCCAGTTCGATCGGCGCAAAAGCTCTGGCGGATGCAATCGAGCTGGCGATGATCGCGCCAGCTGACATCTCTCCTTTGATAACCAAATAGGCACCGACACCGAGCAGAGCCGATTGCAGCACCATCCGAAGAACGCGCGATGCCGATGAAAAGCCGCTCGTGAGATCTACAAGTGATTGCTGCATCGCCAAATGTTCTGAATTGGCTTTCGCGAAGCGAGACATCGCGCGGTGTCCAAAGCCCATGGCGCGCAGAACTTCTGCGTTGCGGGTGCTGGATTCCAAGAGTGTCGAGCGCCGTGAGGCAGCTTGAACGAGGGCAAGGCTAGGCGCTTTGACTTTATATTCCGTGACGAGAGTGATGACGATGAGCGTGTCAACGCCGGAGTAAAACGAGGCCACTATAGCGGAGTAAAACCAGGCCAGTGGTGTTGATGGACGGACAAGCAAGAACGGCCCCCTCGAGGGGGCCGTTCTTGCTTGCCGGCGCGAAGTTTTCT
>Ga0247837_1000487_pt1 | contig 83538 bp, 96 predicted proteins | sample LaCtaG_2_FD_187115 | JGI IMG/M metagenome (GOLD analysis project Ga0247837, IMG submission 187115) | Freshwater microbial communities from meromictic Lake La Cruz, Castile-La Mancha, Spain - LaCruzMarch2015_14.5m | ecosystem: Environmental > Aquatic > Freshwater > Lake | place: Spain: Castile-La... | reverse complement strand
TGTTGGCTCGTCAGTGGTGCCGGCATCACCAGGGCCATGCGCATCGGCCCCAGGGTCAGCAGCCCCGCTCCCAACCGGCCAACGAGCTTGTCGCCAACCGGTCAACCTGATTGTCGCCGGACAGAAGAAGCCAGATCGGCCTTCTCCGCCTGCTTCGACACCCTGGCCCAACGGATCGGCGACCTGCTGGGCAGCGATCTGGTCCGACGGAGCCAGGGCGTTGATCGACGTGAGGTGTCCGAATGGCTCAGCTGAGCGGCAGAAGCGGCGGATTTCTCTTGATCTCACGCCTCTGCTTGGCCCAACGGGATTCGGCCACAGCACCCGGCAGACGTTATCCGAGTGGTTGTCTTGGTTTCCATGGCGAGATCGCATCTACAAGCGCAACGATGGATCTTGTGGGTCTTGTGTGGCGCTAACGCTCCAGATCAGAATCGGGCATGAATCTCGGTAAGAAGTCAACCATTGCTACCGTCTTCTATATCTGTCTGGATGTCAGAAGGTGTCATCTTTCAGGGATGCGGACAGCATTTCAATAAGTTGGCAACTAACTTCTGAAAGCTTGGAATGGGTCAGATGACCAGCAACTCCAAGAATGAGAGCCTCATTGGCAGTGAAGAGCTTGGCGCCACGGATGAAACTCTCTCGCTTGATGCCACCGGAGAGGAAGTCGGACTCTTTGAGGGACAAGGCATGTAAATCATCATATTGCTTGCTGGTGATCTGACAAAGAAGAAAATCACCTCTGCCGGCTTCAGCTAGAACCAGGGCCGGTCTGCGTTTGGATTGAGATTGATCGGAATAGGGAAATGGAATGATAACTACATCTCCTACTGAAGGTGCGCCCATGCTTCTTCTTCATCTGGATTGAGCCAATCATCTGAAAGCGAGGGTTCGCTTAATGCAATTCCGCTTAACGCGGAATCTTTGTCGCTTCGTGGGACTGCCACCAAGACCTTGAGGCCCTTTTCTAGATGAACTGATGTATTGAGCCGTATTCGTCCGTCAGGCTCAACGACAGCTTCATAGAGGCTTTCCATTTTCTTCTTTAGATCTTCCTTGCATTCGTGTTCCACCCTAGCCAGGAAACCATCCAGATGCCCACCCGGTTTGCTAAAGGGAGGCTGGAAGCGTCTACCGAAAGGATTGAGTCCTCAGCCTCTCACGCATCCTTCCAACGTTTGCCATCACCTGGCCGCAGAGAGCCAGGAAGATCGACAAACAACATTCGGGGCCGGCTCAGGTGTATGGAATTGTTAGTCTGCCTCCGATCTCCTCTCAGGGCCGTCCTACACTACGTCCTCTGACTCCCTGAGCATCTCGATACATTCTCTCCTCAGCTTAGGGACGTCCTGAAGTGCGGCTTCATAAACAGTTCGTGATCAACCGAAGCATAGTTGTGGGTGAGTATGTTGCGAAACCCAATAGCTTTACGACCATCCGATAGACGATTAAATCTACCAGGCGTGAATTTTGCCAGCATTGAGGCTGCTTCGCCAATTATAATAAACTCACGTTCTACTGCAGATCGCTTTTCACGCAGCTCAACATACGCTTCCATCGAGATGCCACTAAGGATTGAAACAATAGAATCGCATGCATCGATGATGTCATAGAGGTAGGCAGTTATTTCACGCGGCATAGATCATCCTTTTAGTGTTCTCAATCTCACGAGAAATAATTGCATTGCGCACTGCCCCGCTCATAACGAGAGCTACCTTAGTGCCGAGTACTCTTTGCAGCTCATCAAGCATCTCAAAATAAGCATGGAATTTAGCGTGGCCACCAATGGGAGCGAATTCGACGAGAAGATCCACATCGCTTTCACCTGGTCGAAAATCGTCCCTAATTGCTGATCCAAACGCAAAAAGCCTCTGAACGCTGTACTTGCGGCACAGCTCAGCGATGGCTTCTTTGTGATTCTCGAGAAGAGCGGTCATGTTTCACCTCTTCTGCCATTCTACCTGACACAACAGGTTTTAGGAATTCCGAGCGTACAGAGATTGGCACTTGGAGTCAGACTAACTTGTTCTTCGACAGTTCCGCAAATCACCCCGGTTTGGCCTTGCCCTTCTGCAAACCGCAGGGCGAAACGCACTAAGGTCATACCAGCAAGCAGATGCTGCATGGGCTTTGGTTGGCCAGCGGAGAGCCGTGCCGTTGATTCGCGCGTCAGAGAACCACTGTTCGCAGCGATACACATCCTCTGGCGGTTTTTGCCACCTGCATGAGACTTTTTGCGCAAGCCCCAATGCTCTTCAACTCATAAGACCTATCACCTGCACATGCTTTCTCTCCGCGACCAATTCAACTCCGTGAGCGATTCAGGCTCCAGTCGTAGGGGAGGTGGATCAGGCGGTAGTCGCCCCCCAGCAGCAGCTTCTGCTCTTCGGCCGGCCGGTAGCGCGCGATGAAGCGCAGGATCGCACTTTGCTGCTCGTGGCCAGGCACGGGAGCGGCCTTGGGATCGGCGCGTTTCCAGTCTTCCCCGAACCACTCAAAGATTTTCGAGACCCCCACGGTGCCGGCGGCTCTATCGACCTGCAGTCCCACGCTGCTGGCCAGCCAGCGCTTGCTCTGATCCTCCAGCTGCCGGTCGAGCTCCGCACCCGTGAACGCTTCGCCACGCAGCGGCGGACAGCTCATGGCGGCGCAGACTAGGGCGGCGTGGATGCGGGGCTCGTTGTATTCGCGCCGCAGGATCTCATGCTCGATCCCATCGAGGGTGAGCTGCTGGCCCATCAGGGTGTGGCGGCGGAACTTCCACACGCCGGGGATGTCCTTGATGCTGGGCCGGATTGGTTTGTGATCAATGATCGAGCGCAGGGTGAGGGCGTTGTAGGCGTTGATCAGCAGGGCGATCTGATCAGCCTCCGGCCAGGACGCGAAGCGCTGGGGCGTGAGCGCAGCCAGTTCGTTGAGGTAACCATCCAGCTGGACCGGATCGCGCTGCAGGGTGTCGTAGTCCACCAGCCCCTGCTCGTCGACCACCGCTTGCAGCACGGCGTTGAAGGGGGCTGGATCCAGGCGCGGCTGGGGAGCGGTGGCCCTTGCGCTGCCGCTGCTCTGGCGGAGGATCTGCGCGGCCGGTCCGCCGCCGCAGCCTGCGGCGCTGAGCAGCAGCACCCCGCAGAGCGCCAGCGACGGGACACGCAAACGAAGCGAAGCCATGGCAGCGCGGGTGGATACCAGGGGTTTACCGCTGAACAGGTGATTCGGTTCGCTCACGCTTGTCTGCCCACTGGCTCAGCAGCAGACCCAGCAGCAGGGGCAGCCACAGCAGCAGCCGTTCCGGGGTGGTGAGCTGCCAGTCGGGCAGCCGCGTGGGCAACACGAAATACACGAACGCCGAGAGGCTCACCAGCCGCGCCCCCCAGTTCTGGCTGGGCACCGCGAAGGGCATCAGCCAGATGAAATACCAGGCGTGCACCACCGGGGAGAGCAGCAGCAGGGCCAGCAGGTAGCGCCAGGCGAACACCCCCAGCCGCGCCCGGCCGGCGAGCAGCACCCCCACCACCAGGAGCAGCAGCAGCCCCTGCACGGCATTGGTCTGCAGGGTCCAGGGCCAGAGCCGGCCGATCCAGTGGGGCAACCATTCGGCACTGCGACCGTGGCGCACGAAGCTGGAACCGGTGGGCACCAGCGGGCAGCTGTTCAGGCCGCAGAACAGGGAGGCCCCCAGCAGCAGCGGGGCCAGCCCCACCAGGACTGTGGCCAAGGGTGGCCCGGGCCGCCGTGTCTGCCGCCAGCGGCTCCAGGCCCGCTGGATCAGCAGCGGCACGGTGATCCACTTCAACGCCACGCTCAGGCCCAGCAGCAGGTCGACCCCGGCCTGGGCGCGGGCGCCCTGGGGCCCGGGCGTGCGCTCGCTCAGCAGCCAGGCGGCCACCAGCGGCAGCAGGAACCAGCTGTCGTAATGGCCGCCGCCGCTGATGCCGTAGATCACCAGCGGATTCCAGGCGTAGAGCGCCGTGCGTGCCGCCCCGAAACGCGCCGCCAGCAGGCCGCAGATCGCCAGGTCGGCGGCGGTAAAGGAGAGCTTGAACAGCACCGCCTGCTGGGCCACGGCGGCATGCAGCCGGAACAGCAGCTGCGCCAGCGGCGGATAGATGGCGGTGGTGCCGGGATGGTTGATCTGCGGCCACCAGGGCGTGCGCAGCCCCTCGAGCGCCGGGGCATCCGGCGGCAGGTCGTAGGGGCTGAAGCCCTGCAGCTGGATCCCCCCCTCCCAGAGGTAGCGCCAGATGTCATCGCCGGGCTCCATGCCCAGCAGCGCCAGCCGCGTGAGCAAGGCCACCGCCCAGAACAGCGCCCGGGGCAGCGCGGCCAGCGACCAGGACAGGGCAAAGCCCGCCCCCATCACCGCCGTCGCCAACCAGAACGGCACCAGGTTGGCGGCGTCGAACAGGTCGCCATGGGGGCGCATCATCAGCGCCCCGCCGATCAGCAGCAGGGCGCTGGCCACTTGCCGCAGCCACAGCTGCCGCAGCCACGCCGGCAGCTGGATTCTCAGCGCCATCGCCGCAGCCACAATCGGCCGAGGGTGGAGAGGATCACGCTTCCCGCCCGCACACTGGCGCGCCAGCGACCGGAGATCTTTGAGTCCCCCGCCAGACGCGGCCGGTGGGAGACGGGAATCTCGCCGATGCGCAGGCCCAGTTCGATTGCCCGCACCTGAATCTCCAGGGTCCAGCCGTAGCCCCTGTCGCGCATCCCCATCGCCTCGAAGGCGGACCGGCGCACCAGGCGCAGGGGCCCCAGGTCGCGGTAGCGGAACCCCCAGCCCAGGGCCACCAGCTCGGTCGCCAGGCGGTTGCCCCAGTGCTGCAGGGGGGTGAGTGCCGCCCGCCCCGGGGCCGTGGCGGTGCGGTCGCCCAGCAGCAGGTCGTGGTTGTGCAGCAGCGGCAGGAAGCGCGGCAGTTCCTCGATCGGATCGCTGCCGTCGCCATCGCAGAACAGCAGCCAGCGCACCGCGGGGTCGAGCTCGAGGCAGCCGCGCCAGCAGGCCCTGCCATAGCCGGGGCGCGGCTCGCTCAGCACCTCCGCCCCCTGCTCCGCGGCGATCAGGGCGCTGCCATCGCTGCTGCCGTTGTCCACCACCCGGATGCGGCGCAGCCCCTGGTCCTGCAGCTGACCGATCACATGGGCGATCGTCAGCTGTTCATTGCGCACCGGGATCACCACCTGCAGGCTGTCGAGCAGGTCCCTGGTGGGCTGGGGCTGGGGTGAATCGATGGCCATGGCCGGTCCCGAGGTGTGCGCAGTCCCAGTGGCAGTCAAGCCAGATCAGCAGGGGATCGCTCTGTGCATAGCGGGAGCGAAGCGGCTGAGGACTCGCAGCACAGAGCCGCCATCAAGACCCACCTGCACAGGATGCCTGCCGAGGCCGCTGGCGGAAGCCATGCGGATGGAGATCACCAAGCCAATACCCGCCAACACCGCAGCTGGTTTGGTGCCCGCCTTCTGCCGGTCAATCCGCGCCACGGTGTTGCCGGTAGGTCAAGGGAAGCGCCTCCTCTATGTCAGCGTCTGGTTCACCGCCATCTGGCCGGCCCCGCTGGCGCCAGCTGCTGCTGATCGCCGCCATCGCCCTGGTGGTGGTGCTGTTCTTCGCTCTGGGCCTGCACCGCCAGCTCACCCTGGAGGGCCTGCAGCGCGCCCACGGCGCCCTGCTGGAGCAGCGGGCGCAGGCGCCGGTGCTGGTGGCCGGCGCCTACATGCTCATCTACGTGCTGGTCACGGCCCTGTCGCTGCCGGGGGCCGCGGTGCTCACCCTGGCCGGTGGGGCGATCTTCGGCATTGGGCTCGGCACCCTGCTGGTGTCGTTCGCCTCCAGCGTTGGCGCCCTGCTGGCCTTCCTGGTGGCCCGCACCCTGCTGCGGGATCTGGTGCGGCGCCGCTTCGGCCGCCAGCTGGCCCCGATCGAAGCCGGCGTGGCGCGCGATGGGGTGCTCTACCTGCTCAGCCTGAGGCTGGCGCCGGTGTTTCCTTTCTTCCTGGTGAACCTGCTGATGGCGCTGACACCGATGCGGGCCGCCAGCTTCTATCTCACCAGCCAGATCGGCATGCTGCCCGGCACGTTTGTGTACGTGAACGCCGGTACCCAGCTGGCCCAGTTGCGCGGCCTCGGCGGCATCCTCAGCCCGCCGTTGCTGGGCTCCCTGCTGCTGCTGGCCCTGTTCCCCTGGCTGGCGAAGGCGGCCACCCGCCGCTGGCAGATCTGGCGGCTCTACCGCCCCTGGCAGCACCCCCGCCACTTCGACCGCAACCTGATCGTGATCGGTGCCGGTGCGGCGGGGCTGGTCACCTCTTACATCGCCGCCACGGTGAAGGCGCGGGTGACGCTGGTGGAGCGCTCCGAGATGGGCGGCGACTGCCTCAACACCGGCTGCGTGCCCAGCAAGGCGCTGATCAGCTCAGCGCGGCTGGCAGCGCGCATGCGCCGCGCCGACCGCTACGGCCTCGAACCGGTGGAGCCGCGCCTGAGTGTGCGCCAGGTGTTCGCGCGGGTGGCCGCCAAGGTGGAGGCCATCGCCCCCCACGACAGCGTTGAGCGCTACGAGGGCCTGGGGGTGGAGGTGCTGCGCGGCCAGGCCCGCCTGCTCGATCCCTGGACCGTGGCGATCCGCACCGGCGCCGGCGCCGAGCAGAAGCTCACGGCCCGCGCGATCGTGCTGGCCACCGGCGCTGAGCCGGTGCGGCCCGACTGGCCCGGCGCTGACGCCGTGCCCCTGCTCACCAGCGAAACGGTGTGGAGCTGGCTGGGCAGCTGCGCCCTGGAGCGCCCGCGGCTGGCGGTGCTGGGGGGCGGGCCGATCGCCTGCGAACTGGCCCAGGCCCTGGCCCAGCTGGGCCTGCCGATCACCCAGATCCAGCGCAGCCAGCGCCTGCTGGGCAAGGAAGACGCGGACGTGGCCGCCGAGGTGCAGCGGGCCCTGGTGGAGGAGGGCGTGACCCTGCTGATGGGCGCCACGGTGCTCGGCTTCGAACGCCAGCCCGGCCCCGGGGGGGCAGCGATGGTGCTGGTGCAGCGCGGCGATCGGCAGGAGCGGATCACCTGCGATGCCGTGCTCTGCGCCCTGGGCCGCCGCGCCCGGCTCACGGGCTACGGCCTCGAGGAGCTGGGCATCCCCACCGGCGCCACGGTCACCACCAACGCCTTCCTGCAGACCAACTACCCGAACATCTACGCCGCCGGCGATGTGGCCGGGCCGTTCCAGTTCACCCACACCGCCGCCCACCAGGCCTGGTATGCGGCGGTGAACGCCCTGTTCGGCGACCTGCGCGCCTTCAAGGCCGACTACCGGGTGATTCCCCGCACCACCTTCACAGAGCCGGAGGTGGCCACGGTGGGGCTCACCGAAGCCGACGCCGCGCAGCAGGGCATCGCCGTGGACGTGACCCGTTTCCCCCTGCACGAACTCGACCGCGCCATCGTGGAGAGCGCCGAGCAGGGCTTCGTGAAGGTGCTCACCCAACCCGGCAGCGACCGCATCCTCGGCGCCACGATCGTGGGCGAGCACGCCGGCGAACTGCTGGCCGAGTTCGTGCTGGCGATGAAGTGGGGCCTGGGGCTGAGCAAGATTTTTGCCACCATTCACGCCTACCCCACCATGGCGGAGGCCAACAAGTTCGCCGCCGCCAGCTGGAAGAAGCAGCGGGTGCCCCGGCACCTGATGCCCTGGCTGCGCCGCTACCACGCCTGGCAACGGCGCAGCTGAGCCCCCTGCGCCAGCATCGGCGCAAGCAGGCCGTTCGCCCACCAAGTTCCTCCAACACCCATGACCAGCAGCACCGAGATCACCACCCCCACCGGCACCAGCTGCTGCAGCCCCACCGCCACAAGCCCGGCGGAGCCCAGCCCCACCGACGTCAGCCGCGGCGTGCAGGAGTACTACGGCGCCACGCTCAGCAGCAGCGCCGACCTGCGCACCGACGCCTGCTGCGACGCCAGCAGCGTGCCGGCGGCCCTGCGTCCGCTGCTGGCCCGCATCCATCCCGAGGTGCTGTCGCGCTACTACGGTTGCGGCCTGGTGGTGCCGCCGCTCCTGGAGGGCCTGCGGGTGCTGGATCTGGGCTGCGGCAGCGGCCGTGATGTGTACCTGCTGGCCCAGCTGGTGGGATCCGGCGGCGCGGTGGTGGGGGTGGACATGACGCCCGAGCAGCTGGCGGTGGCCCGGCGGCACCAGCAGCACCACGCCGAGCAGTTCGGCTTTGCCAACGTTGAGTTCCTGGAGGGCCGCATCGAGCAGCTCGACCAGCTGCCCCTGGAGCCCGGCAGCTTCGATCTGGTGATCTCCAACTGCGTGGTGAACCTCTCTGCCGACAAGCTGGCCGTGCTGAACGGGGTGCGGCGCCTGCTCAAGAGTGGCGGTGAGTTCTTCTTCGCCGACGTGTACGCCGACCGGCGCGTGCCCGAGGCGCTGCGTCACGATCCGGTGCTCTACGGCGAATGCCTCAGCGGTGCCCTCTACTGGAACGACTTCCTGCGCCTGGCCCGCCAGGCCGGCTTCGCCGATCCCCGCCTGGTGAGCGACCGGCCCCTGGAGATCACCGATGCCGAGCTGGCCGCCCGCACCGCCGCCATCCGCTTCTTCTCCGCCACCTACCGGCTGTTCCACCTCCCCGAGCTGGAGGATGCCTGCGAAGACCACGGCCAGGCGGTGATCTACCGCGGCACGATCGCCGAGCACCCCCACGCCCTGCCCTTCGACAAGCACCACTGGATCGAGGCCGGCAAGGTGTTTCCCGTCTGCGGCAACACCTTCCGCATGCTCGCGGAAAGCCGCCTGGCCCCCCACTTCAGCTTCATCGGCGATTTCAGCTGCCACTACGGCCTGTTCGAGGGCTGCGGCACGGCCCTGCCGTTTGGTGGTCCGGAGGCGGCGAGTGCTGCCTCACCTGGTTCCTCTCCAGCTGCCTCAGCCGCGGCGGCCCCTTCAGCAACGAGCGGCTCCTGCTGCTGAAGCGTTGCCCCGCTCAGGGTGCCTCAGCTGGCAGCGCCCCCAGAGGGGCTCAGGCGCTTGATGCTGTCGCCCAGCCGGAGCAGGTTGGCCTGCGCCACCCGCCACTGGGCGATGGTGTGCAGAACGATGAAGGCGAGAAAGGTGTAAGCCAGCCAGAAGTGCAGGCTGCGCCCCACATCCACCATTGCCTTGTCTTCTGGAAACAGATCGGGGATCACAATGCCGAAGAAAGCAACATTGCCTGACTTGAAGGAATTCGACAGCAGCACTCCGGCCAGGGGAACCACCACCATGAAGCCGTACAGCAAGGCATGCAGAACCATGTTGCGCCACCACTTCGAGCTCAGCCGAGGCAGGTGCCGGGTGTACTTCTTCCACCACACCTGAAGCAGCACCACGACCCGCCAGAGCAGCAGGGCGATGGTGAGCAGGCCGATCGATTTGTGTATGTCGTACAGAGAGCCGCGAAAGGACACCTCTCGATCCAGCTGGGCCATGAAGGCGCCGCCGATAAACAACAGCAGATAGAGACCTGCCATCCACCAATGCACCGACATCAGCCGCTGAAAGGCCGAGGTGAGCGGTGGTTTACGGGCTGTGGTGAGGGCCTGGTTCATGGGGGTGGGCTCAGGCAGCAGAAAAGCTTGATGCGTGCGACTGTGCCAACAGCCAACAACCGCCATGCCCGGTGGTGCCAGATTATCTCCGCTTCAGCGGACCCACTGTTCACCGGAAGCGCTGTTCGCGCCGATCGCTCTGTGCTCCCGTCTGGCTTGTGGTGATTCAGCAGGTCAGGCCGCAAGATGCCGACGCCTCTGGGCAGCCGCTTGTTCTTGCCCCGGGCTCGGCCTGGCTGGGGGTGGAATCGAACTCCTGATCCTGCTGGCGATGGTGGGCGGTCCGCTGCTGTATGCCGCGGTGCAGCCCGAGCCCCGCGCTGCGCTGGCACCGCTGCCGCTGCCGCCGCCAGGCCGCTATTCAGTGCTGGTGGCCGACTGGGGATTGCACACGGCGATCGTGCTGGAGCAGCCACCGGGCTGGCGCCTTGGTCCCCCCGGCGCCGAGGCTGCTCCGTTCCTGGAGGTCGCCTGGGGCGATCGGCGTTACTACGCCGCCGGTGACCGCCGCCCCCATGCCGTGGCGGCCACCCTCTTCCTGCCCACCGATGCGGTGCTGTTCCTCGCCGGCCACCCCGATCCACCGCGGCTGGCGGGTGCCGCCAGGGTGTATGAGCGCCAGGTGGACGCCCCCACCCTGCAGGCCCTGCTCACCAGCCTGGAACGCTCACAGCGCCGCAGCCCCGGCGGCGGCAGGCCCCACCCCCTGCCGCCGCCGGCGGGTCGCGCGGCGCGCTTCCTGCCTGCCCTCGGCACCTACCTCTGGACCCGCAACTGCAACTGGTGGACGCTGCAGAGACTGAACGATGCCGGCCTCGCCACCCCACCGGTTGGTGTGCTGTTCAGCCGCCAGGTGCCGGCGCATCTGCAGGGCTTTAGCCTCCGGCGCTGAGGCCGGAAAAGAAAGCATCCACTCGGAGAATGGTTGGTTGAAATGGAGCCAAGCGGATTCGAACCGCTGACCCCCTGCATGCCATGCAGGTGCTCTACCAGCTGAGCTATGGCCCCTTCATTCGCCAACATACATGCCGGTGGGCGGCTCAGACCTGGCGCCAGACCGCCACCAGCCGGCCCTGCACCGACACCTGCTCGGCCGGCACCAGGATCGGCGCGTAGGCCGGGTTGGCGGCCTCAAGGCGCACCGTGGCCCCCTCGCGGTGGAAGTGCTTGAGGGTGGTACCGCTGCCTGGCACGAGCGCTGAAACGATCGCGCCGGGCTTGAGCCGCGCCGGATCGTTCACGGGCTCCATCAGCACCACGTCGCCGTGGTCGATGTGGGCGTCGATCATGCTGTCGCCGTTCACCGTCAGGGCGAACAGGCCCCGGGTTTCCAGCACCGGCGAGAGGTCCAGCCGCTCGCTCACTTCGTCGTAGGGCTCCACCAGACCGCCAGCCGCCACGGCACCGAGCACGGGGATGCCCTGCAACTGCCCGCCGAGCAACTGCAGCGTGCGGGCCTGGCCCTCCTGCCAGGTGATCCAGCCCTTCTGCTGCAGGTGACGGAGGCGGCTCTGGATGGGCGCCGGCGAGCGCAACCCCATCGCCTCCATCATCTGGCGGATCGAGGGGCTGTGGCGGTTGCTGCCGATGTAGCCGGTCAGCCAGTCGTAGAGCTCCTGCTGGGCGGGCGTGAGCTCCGCTTGGGGCTCTGGGGCAGGAGCGTTGAGGGAGATCACCGTCGGGGTCCAGGCGCCTTCAGTACATTTGTGCCATTGATCGGTTGATTTGTCCAGTCCCTGCCACCCGGCGCTGGGCTCAGAGTCCGCCCAGCAGGGCTGCCAGCAGGGCCTGCTGGGCGTGCAGGCGGTTCTCGGCCTGGTCGAAGACGCGGCTGGCGAAGCCTTCGATCACACCGGCGCTGATCTCCTCGCCGCGGTGGGCGGGCAGGCAGTGCAGCACGATGGCGCGGGCATCGGCTTCAGCCAGCAGGTCTTCATCGAGGCAGAACCCCGCAAAGGCCTGCTGCCGTTGCCGTTGCTCCTCTTCCTGCCCCATCGACGCCCAGACATCGGTGTAAAGGGCCTGGGCACCGCGCACGGCGGCCAGCGGCTCCTGCGTCACCTCGATGCTGCAGCGCCCCGCCGCCAGCTGCCGGGCCTGGGCCAGCACAGCCGGATCCGGTTCGAAGCCCGGCGGGCAGGCCACTCGCACAGTCACAGCCAGCAGGGCGCCGCAGAGCAGCAACGAATGGGCCACATTGTTGCCATCGCCCACGTAGGCGAGGGTCAGGCCAGCCAGGCCGCCGAAGGCCTCCTGCAGGGTCAGGAAATCCGCCAGGGCCTGGCAGGGGTGCTCCAGGTCGGTGAGGGCGTTGATCACCGGGATGGAGGCCCAGTGGGCGTAATCGGCCAGATCCTGCTGGGCGAAGGTGCGGATCGCCAGGGCATCGACGTAGCGGCTCAGCACCCGGGCCGTGTCGGCGATCGGTTCGCCGCGCCCCACCTGGGTGACGGCGGGGTTGAGGTCGAGGGTGGAGCCACCGAGGCGGGCCATCGCCACCGAAAAGCTCACCCTGGTGCGGGTGGAGGCCTTGGTGAAGATCAGCCCCAGCACCTTGCCGCCGAGATCAAGGCGGCGCTGGCCGGTCTTCAGATCGGTGGCCAGCTGCAGCAGGGCCAGGGTTTCGGCGCTGCTGAGATCGGCGCTGGAGAGCAGGTCGCGGCCCTGCAGGAGCGCAAGACTGGCAGCGGGGCTGGAGATCGGAGGGCTCATGACCCCATCACCAAAGAACCCTTATCCGGGATCAGGGGCCCCGCCGTCAAGGGGCGGGGCCATCTGGCTCAGCTTCCGGCTGCCACCGGCTCAGCGAAAACGGCGGATTCAGGCATGGCGCTGGAGGAAAGCAAGAGCTTGAGCTCATCCCCCTCGATCACTTCCTTCTGGAGGATTTTGCCGGCGATGTCGTCGAGCAGGCCGCGGTTGCTCTGCAGGATCGCCAGGGCGCGATCGTGGGCCCGGTCGACCAGGCCGCGGACCTCCTTGTCGATCGCCTGGGCGGTGGCATCACTAACGGAGCGGCGGGGGTTGGAGCCGTTGCCGAGGAAGCGGTTGCCGCCCTGTTTGTCGTAGGCGAGCGGGCCGAGCGTGTCGCTCATGCCGTAGGTCCCCACCATCTGCTCGGCGATGTCGGTGGCGCGCTGCAGGTCGTTGGCCGCGCCGGTGGTGACTTCTCCGAACACGATCTCCTCGGCCGAGCGACCGCCGAGCAGGGTGGCGATCTGGCCTTCGAGGTCTTCCTTGGAACTGAGGAACCGCTCCTCCTGGGGGAGCTGCAGGGTGTAGCCGAGGGCGCTCATGCCCCGGGGCACGATCGAGATCTTGGCCACCTTGCTGCCGCCTGGCATCAGGTGGCCCACGATGGCGTGACCCACTTCGTGGAAGGCCACCACACGCTTCTCGTCGTCCTGGAGCACGCGGCTCTTCTTCTCAAGACCTGCCACCACCCGCTCGATCGCCTCATTGAGGTCGGCTTGCTCCACTTCGGTGCGGTAGGCGCGGGCCGCCAGCAGGGCCGCCTCGTTCACCAGGTTGGCCAGATCAGCCCCGGCGAAGCCGCTGGTGGCCTGGGCGATCTTGTCGATGTCGATGCTCGAGGACAGCTTCACCTTCTTGGCGTAGATATCGAGGATCTTGCGGCGGCCGGAGAGGTCGGGGCGATCCACCAGCACCTGGCGGTCGAAGCGACCGGGCCGCAACAGCGCGGCATCAAGGGTTTCGGGCTGGTTGGTGGCCGCCAGCACGATCACCGGTTTGTCCTGGCCGGTGAAGCCATCCATCTCGGTGAGCAGCTGGTTGAGGGTCTGCTCCCGCTCGTCGTTGCCGCCCACCACGCCCATCGAGCCGGAGCGGCTCTTGCCGATCGCATCGAGTTCATCGATGAAGATGATGCAGGGCGCTTTTTTCTTGGCCTCTTCGAACAGGTCGCGGACGCGGGCGGCGCCGGCCCCGACGAACAGCTCGACGAACTCCGAGCCGGAAATGATGAAGAAGGCCACGCTGGCTTCACCGGCCACGGCCTTGGCCAGCAGGGTTTTGCCCGTTCCCGGAGGCCCCACCAGCAGCACACCCTTGGGGATGCGGGCGCCGATGGCGGTATAGCGCTCGGGGGTCTTGAGGAAATCGACGATCTCGTTGAGTTCGGTCTTGGCCTCATCCACGCCGGCCACATCGGCGAAGGTGACCCGGGATTCCTCATCGGGCACATAAACCTTGGCCTTGCTCTTGGTGAAACTCAGGGCCCCCTGGGCACCGCCCCCGCCCAGGCCGCTGCGGCGGGCGAAGAACTGCAGCACCAGGATGAAGATCAGCGGCGGCACCACCCAGCTCAACAGGGTGGAGAAGAAATTGGGCCGCTTCGGCGGTGCGGCGGCGAACTCCACCCCCTTCTGCTCCAGGCGCTGGGGCAGACCCATGTCGAAGATCGGGGTGGTGGCCAGCACCGAGGGGCTGCCTTCCGGTGCGTTGCTCAGCTCGTAACGGATCTGGTCCTGGGTGATGAAGGCCCGCTTGACGTTGCCGTCGTCGACCTGGTTGATGAACAGGGAATAGGGAACCCGTGGCACCTGGGCGGACTGGTTCGGCAGGAAGTTGCTGAACAGCAACAGGACGCCGAAGCCGATCAGCACCAGGTTGATGATGCCGGAGCGCCTGTTCGGGGGATTGTCGTCCTGGCGGATGGCCATGAATTGCCGCTGCTCAATGGAGCCAAGCTAGGCCGGGCTGCCCGGGCCCTGGCCCCTGGCCCGGGGAGTGAGAACCGAACGTGATCTTGTGATGCCATGTGCGGTCGCTATTCCCTCAGCACCGAACTCGATCAGCTTCTGCCCCGCCTGCGGGGTGCCCTTCCAGCCCACCTCGGCGCCCACTACGCCCCGGTTCTGGAGATCAGGCCTGGCCAGCCGGTGCTGGCCCTGCGCCAGGAACACGGGGCGATCGGCAGCGCCCTGCTGCTCTGGGGCCTCCTGCCGGAGTGGGCCAAGGATCCGCTGGCGGCTCCGCGGCCGATCAACGCCCGCAGTGAAACGGTGGCCGAGAAGGCCTCGTTCAAGGGGGCCTGGCGTCACCGCCGCTGCCTGTTGCCCGCCGATGGCTTCTACGAGTGGAAGGGCGGCCGCGGTGCCCGCGGCAAGCAGCCCTGGCTGATTCGCCGCTGCGACCGGCAGCCCTTCTGGCTGGCTGGCCTCTGGGACCGCTGGATCGGCCCCGATGGCAGCGAGGTGGAGAGCTGCTGCGTGCTCACCACGGCGCCGAACGCCCTGGTCGCCCCGCTCCACGACCGGATGCCGGTGATCCTTCCCGATGGTCTGGAGGAGGCCTGGCTGGCCCAGGCCGACGGGGCGGGGCTGCGGGCCCTTGAGCCGCTGATGCAGGGTTGGGACCCCCGGGGATGGGAGGCGCTGCCGCTGGGGGAGAGCGGCGATGGGCAAACGGAATTGCTGCTTTGAGGCCGATGATTGGGTTGCGTTCCGGTCATTCCAGCGCCAATGGCCAGCTCCGGCGATCAAACCCCCGGGGGACGCCGCCGGCGCCGCCACCGCTTCTATGGGCAGTTGCTGCTGATCTGCCTGCTCAGCATGGTGACCTTCACCCTGCCGCTGAGCCTGAAAACTCTTGGGATCGTCGTTCATGTTCTCCTGGTGGCGGTTCTGGTGAACCACCTGGGGCAACCCGGGGCGGTGCCAGGCTCCAGCCGTGGCCACGATCGCGTCTACCGGGCCCTGGGGATCGGGGCCCTGGCGGCCCAGCTGCTCTGGTGGCTCACCCCCCTTTCGCTGACCAACACGGGAGTGCCGTTGCTGGTGCTCTGGACTTTGTTCGTGGGCTGGAGCACGGGCCGGCTGGTGCGCCTGCTTGCCTTGGAAACGGAGGTGAACGGCCGGGTGCTGATGGGGGCTGCCGCCGGTTTCCTGATGCTGGGCCTGGCAGCGGGGCTGCTGATGGGCGTGCTGGAGACGGTGGAGCCCGGCAGCTTCACGAGTGTCCACAACGAAGGAGGGCGCCTGCTGGAACCCCGTCAGCTGGGTCGCCTGACCCCCCAGATGATATGGCAGCTGGACTTTGCCCGGCTCAACTATTTTGCCTTCATCACCCTCACCACCACGGGCTACGGCGACGTGCTGCCGGTGACGCAGGCAGCCCAGCTCACCAGCGTCATGGTTGCCGTGATCGGCCAGATCTACCTGGCGGTTGTGATGGGTGTGCTGATCAGCCGCTTCACCCTTCAGGAGGCCGAAGAGGACGAAGAAAGGAAGGCGGCCCCCGCTCCCGGGGTCGGCGAAGGTCCCCCGGAACACTGATCCGGAAGGGCCGGAGCGTCGCCGCCGGATCCGCTAGGACGGGCCCACTGCCACCGGGAGAACCATGGCCCTGCCCCAGCTCGATGACTTCCTGCGCCATGCCCGCCAGAGCCCTGCGCTGCAGGCCCAGCTGGCCGAACCCCTCGACCTCGCCGACTTTCTGGCCCTGGCGCGGCGTGAGGGGTACGAGCTGGAGGAGGCCGATGTGCTGCAGGCCCGGGAACGGGATGAGGCACAACGCAGCGCCGCTGAGCTGCAGCAGCGCGCCGGCGCCGATGCCCGACGCCTGCGCAGTTTCATCCACGGTTGAAGCGGATCGGGTGGCGCCCCTCCCAGGCTCAGCGAAGGGTCTGGCCAGCAGGAGGCCAGGCCGGCTGATCCCGCCCGCCCAACTGGGCCAGGTGGGCGCTGACCAGCAGCAGCAGGCCGAGCGGAAGGGCCCAGCGCCAGAGCTTGCCGCCGCCGGCAGCCAGGCCGAGCCTGGGCAGGCGGCGACGGTGGGGCCCGCCCAGGGAGGTCGTCTGGCCCTTGCCCAGGGGCATGCTGCAATTGCCGCACACCATGCGGCCAGCCAGGCTGCGGTCCCGGCGAACATTCCAACTGCCACAGCGGGGGCAGGACATCGGCAACGGCGGCAGGAAGGGCGGTGGGTGTCCGGGACGAATCAGGACCGACCGGGTCGGCCGGGCTCACGGTAAACAGCCAGGGCGGCGAGCACGCCGCCAGCGAAGCCGGAGACGTGGCCGATCCAGCTGATCCCCGGCGGTGAGAAGAAGGGCAGCAGGCCAGGCAGAAAGCCGCCGTAGCTCGCCAGGCTGAACACGGATAGGACAAGCACCAGGGGCCGGCGCTCCAGAAAACCGATCACAATCAGGTACCCCACCAGGGCGAACACCACGCCGGAGAGCCCGTGGCTGCCGGTCGGCCAGAACAGCCAGACCGGAATCGCCATCAGGTAGGCCCCCAGCCAGACGGCCAGGTAATCGCGGCGGCTCTTGATCAGCACCAGCCAGGAGAGGGGCAGGAACCAGAGGCTGTTGCCGATCAGATGACCAAAGCCGCTGTGGCTGAAGGGGGCTGTGAGCACGCCGAGGATGGGGCCACCCGGCAGCATCGGCAGGTTCCACTGCCCGCCGAACAGGAGCTGATCGACCAGTTCCTGGGTCCAGGCCAGTCCCAGCGGAAAAAGGGGAATCAGGGCCGTGCCTCCCAGCCGGGCAAGGGCCCGGTCAAGGCGGATCGACAGCCGGTCGGGGGGAAGGGAAGCCATGCTGAAGCCATTGTGATCAACAGAGGGCTGTGCTGATGGCTTGGGATGACCAGCAGCGCTCCGGTCCGGGGGCGAGCACGGAACGGGCCGCCGATTACCCGCGCCCTCCCGCCCTGGTGGCCAGCCACTCCCATGTGGTGGTTCGAGCCCTGGGGGAGCTGTTCTGTGACACGCGCCGTTCCCTGCGGGTGCTGGAAACCTTCCACCCCCCCACCTACTACCTGCCTCCGGAAAGCCTGCGGCTGGAGCTGCTGCAAGCCGTGCCGGGCCGGAGCTTCTGTGAATGGAAGGGGATGGCCTCCTATTTCGATCTGGTGGTGGGCCAGCAGCGGATCGAACGGGCCGTCTGGAACTACCCGGCACCAACACCGTCCTACGAACCACTGGCCGGCTGGTTTGCCCTCTACCCGGGCCGGATGGATGGCTGCTGGGTGGACGGCGAGCCGGTTCGCCCCCAGGCGGGCGGCTTCTACGGCGGCTGGATCACCTCAACGGTGGCTGGGCCGTTCAAAGGGGATCCCCTCCATCCTGAACTGATCTGAACGGGGGGCAAGGCTCAGCAGGGTCTATGGTGAAACTGATCGGCCGAAGCTCCGCAAGGGGGCCGATTCATTTCAACCAACATCTCCACTCTCTAACCGCAGACTGTTCAGCCGCACACCGCACGTTCAAAGCCAACACAGTTCAGCCAGGTAGCTCTGGCCGCAATCGTCAAGTCAGATCGCCTGATCGCAGCGCTTCAGCATCAGGCCCTACGCAGGACCCCGTCCCCCGTTTTTGCTGGCTCCACCCATGCCCTGGGTGAGCAGCCCTTGCAATGGCAGATCAGCCGGCGGATGTTGGAGCTCCCCATCCCCATCAAGACCATGAAAACCCAGTCCACCACAGCCATTCAGCATTTCGATTCCCGTCGTCAGCACCGCCGCAACCGGCCTGCCGGCGCGACCCGCTCGGCCCTGCAGACCGCTGCAAACGCAGCAAAAACACCCCTCAACCATGCCCAGGCCCGCGCAACCTCTGCTCCAACCTGGGCAGAACTGCTGGGCGAACGATGAACTGAAGCACCAGGGCCAACCCGGCCCTCACTGGTGCAGGCTGCTGATCCGGCCGGCCTGCTCGGCTTGCACCTGAGCCACCGAGCGAAGACCGTCGTTGTCACGATCCCAGAGGATGAACTTGAAGCAGTCCGGGATCTGCCAGGCCGTCAACGTGGTGGCGTTGGTGAGCAGAGCAGCATTGCGAAGATGGCAGGCCTGGAGATGATAGTTAGGAATCCTTGAGCAGAGGTGGTGAATGTTGTGATAGCCAATATCGGCTGTAAACCAGTTAAGAATGGCAGGTAACTTCAGTAAACTCGTGCCTTCAATGGCCCCGACGAGGGAACTCCAGCCCTCGGTGCGGTGGGCATAGGAGCCTTCAAAGTTGTGCTGCACAAAGAAGATGCAGATGAACAGGGCGGCTGAGCAGGCCATCACGATCGAATAGAGAATCCAGAACAGGCCTGCACCGATCAGATGGGAGAGCAGCACCCAGCTGGCCACCACACAGATGTTGTTGAGAAGCAGATCCTGAAACTCCAGATCGGTATACCAGTGCTTGGGTTTGTAGCTGGCACGAATTTTACTGAAGCTGGTGTGCAGATCACTCCGCCAGAGGCGAATGGCATGGCCGGCAAAATCAATCAACCCAAGCAGAAGCGCAAGCCTTGGCTTGATCACGAGGTAGAAGAAGCCACCCGGAAAAAGCATCAGGGGGTGGCGTAGAAATTGATAGAAGCCTTGCCGAAAAGGCCCCATTTCCAGGAATGTTTCGCTGCTGACCAGGGCCGATGGGCCACGGTAGAGATCCCAGTTGCCATTGTGCTTGTGGTGGAAAGCATGGCCGCGTGACCAGGGATACTGGGGAATGGCATTGACCACCCCCAACAGGAAACCCACACCCCTGTTCACTGCTTTGGAGCGAAACAGCGACTGGTGACCGCAATCGTGCATCAGCGAGAAACACCGGCCCGAGAACAGCACCATCAGCATCAGCAACGGTGGCGCCAGCCAGGGAGAAATCTTGACCGCCTGCACCACCAGGACCCAGAGCACCCCATAGGGCACCAACGTGTTGAAGATCTGCCAGGTGGCCCAGAGGTCGTTGCTTTTGATGTAAGGGGCCAGGACGAAATCTGCCCGCTGCACCTGCCGGCCAGCGGCTGGCTCAACCAGGGCTGTGGTGCGGTCGTTCTGGATAGTCAAGGGGTGGGGCTTGCGCAAGGACGTTGGGGAGAGTTCAGCGCAAGGCGAAAGCCGGGAGCGAACTGCAGACTGGTTGCAACAGATTAGCTACTGAAAACAGGTTGACTTAAAGAATTTTGGCTGTAAGGATTGCATTTAAGACAATACTAGCCTTCCGGCAGGCATTTTGCTGCCTCTTGTTCTGACTCTTTTGGCGGCAAGATCCAGGGCCAGCCAGAGCGGGCCCCCTTGCGAGCAGCCGGGAGGGTGTGCCGATGGCGCTGGTCTTACGCTCCTGGCACAACAAGGGCTGGCCAGGGCCAGCTGAACAGGATGAATCAGGAAGGATCAGGCCCATGGGCTTCCATCAACAACTCCAATCTCATTCGCTTTCTGTTGCTGTTTGCCTGCGGCTGGGCAGGGGTAGCCGTCATTGCCTATTTCAATCATGTTCTGATCATCTTCATCCTGGCGGCCATCCTGGCCGTGTTGATGGACTATCCCGTTCGTTTCATCACCACTTGGCTGCCGCGGTGGCTGTCCATCTTGGTGGTCTGCCTCGGCGTGCTGAGCGTCTTGAGCGTCTTTGTCACGATCCTCGGATTTCAGGTGATCAACCAGGGCAACAGCCTGGCGAGCGATCTTCTGACCAGCCTCAAGGATTCTGATTTTCCATTCCATACCTACTTCAAGCAGATCAACACCGAGCAGATCCTCACGGTGATTCGAACCAGCCTCGGCACAGGGTTTGGTGTGCTCGGCGGCGCCGTTTCCAACGTGTTCACCCTGATCATTCTGCCGGTGATCACCATCTACATGCTCATCGATGGCACCAGGCTCTGGAACTCCGTACTGGGTCTTGTGCCAGTCGATTCGAGGCATCGTTTTGATCGGAGCGTGCAGAAGAATGTGCTGGGATTCCTGCGCGGCCAGATGATCCTGGTGCTGTTTCTAACCCTGACCAGCTTTCTGGTGTTCGCCCTGCTTGGTGTGAAGTTTTCCCTGGTGCTTGCAATGGTGGTCGGGGTTCTTGATGCCATTCCCGGCATCGGCGCCATGCTGGGTGTGATCACCATCACAAGCCTCGTGTTCCTCACCCAGGGCCCCTTGATGGCCCTGTCGGTGGTGGTGGCATCGATCATCCTGCAGCAGATTCAAGACAATCTGATCCACCCCAGAGTGATGGGGAAAGCCCTGAACATCAGCCCGGTTGTGGTGTTCTTTGCCCTGTTTGTCGGTGAGCGGCTCGCTGGCCTGCTGGGGGTGTTCCTGGCGATCCCGATCGCCGGCATGATCGTCGGCTGGTCAACGGATGAAGGGGTTCAACCGCCCACCTGAACGCCCTTCCAGAAGGCGATGCGGCCCTTGATTTCGGCTGCGGCGGCCTTGGGTTCGGGATAGAACCAGGCGGCGTTGGCGTTCACCTTCTCCCCGACCACCACGTCGTAATAGTGGGCTTCACCCTTCCAACCGCAGACGCTGCGATGGCTTGAAGGGCGGAAATGGTCACGGACCAGGGCTTCGGCGGGGAAGTAGGCATTGCCTTCCACCTTGATGATGTCATCACTGACAGCCAGGACGGCATCGTTCCAGCAGGCTTGCATCGGGCGGAGAGAAGGGCCCTTCATCTTGCAGCCCCCGGTGCCTCGACTGCCAGGCCGGCCCCCGGCAGCAGACTGCGCTGAAACCAGCCCTGGGGGGGCACGGGCCTGTGCAACCGGGCCAGCACCGCCAGCAGGGCGAACGGCTCGAACGGTGCCTGGCGGCGGGGCCAGCAGCCATCGCCCCGGTAGAGCAGCTGGGCGAGGGCTTCGCTCTGGGAGGGGCTCAACTGTCCCCAGCGGCAGCCGATCCGCTGGCCGTGGCGATTCGTCTGGAGCCGCTCCAGGCTCAGCGGGAGGGTGGGCAGCTCCTGACCAGGCCAGAGCAGGGCGACCGGCTCAGCCCAATCCACCCCCAGATCCACCCCAAGATCCACAGCCAGATTCACCGCCCGATTCACTGCCAGCTCCACCCCCTGCTCGCTGATCGCCAGGATCCGGGCAGCCACCAGACCGCGCTCGCCCCGCAGCTGCACAGCCGGCGCACCGATCGAAAACCAGGGAATCGCATCGTCCTGGGGGCGGTCCCAGCAGGTGCGCAGCGCCAGCAGCAGGCTGGCCGTGCCCAGGACCGCCCAGGTGAGGCCCAGCGCCTGGCTGCTGAGACCGAACGCTCCCGGTCGGCTGATCAGCAACACCAGGTTGAGCCCCTGCAAGGCAAGCAGCAGCGCCAGGGGCAGAACCAGCCCAGGATCGGCCACCTGCCCGCCACCGGGGGCAATCGCCTTCGGAGTGACGCGAAAGCGCAGCGACCTGCCGGCGATCGCGCCGAGCACGGCGGCCACAAGCGGCAGCAGAAAGATCCAGCGGTAGAGCTCCGGCAACAGGGCGTTGCGGGCGCCGCGGCTGAACCAGTGCACCAGCAGCAACTGGCTCAGGAAGAAGGGCAGGGCCATGCTCAGCAGCCCGCTTCCCTGAACCACGATCGGCACCACCCTGAGCAGGCCGAAGCCGAGCGGCATCAGCAGCAGGAGCAGCTGCGGCAACACGTTGAACCAGTGCAGGATGCCTTCCAGGTAGGCGATCCGCTGGAGGGGGCTGAGGCCGGCGATGCGGAGCGGATTGGCGCCGGTGCGCAGGGTCTGCAGGGTGCCGCCGGCCCAGCGGCTGCGCTGGCGGGCCATCGCGGCGATCGACAGCGGCGCCAGGCCGGCGCTGAGCTTGTCATCGAGGTAGAGGTTGCGGTATCCGGCCGCGGCCAGGCGGATGCCGGTGGCCAGGTCTTCGGAAGGGGTGCCGGTCTCGAATCCCCCCACCTCGAGGAGGGCCGAGCGGCGCATCACGAAGGAGGTGCCGGCACAGACCACCGCCCCCACCGCCTGGCGGGTGGGCTCAATCCAGCGGTAGAAGCTCTCCTCATCAGGCATCAGCCAGGGCTCCAGCCGCAGGTTCCGCATCACCGGATCGGCGTTCATCGACGACTGCGGCGTCTGAACGAACCCCACCTGCTGGTCCTCGAACAAACCGACGGTGCGGGAGAGGAAGGAGCGGCGGGGCACGACGTCGGCATCGAAGACCACCAGCAGATCGCCTGTGAGCCAGGGGAGGGCATGGTTGAGGTTGCCGGCCTTGGCGTGGGTGGGGTCGCTGCGGCTGAGGTAGCGGCAGCCGAGGCGGTGGCAGAGCTGGCGCAGCGTCTCGCGGCCGCTGTCATCGAGCAGCCAGACCAGCTGGCGCGGGTAATCCATGGCAAGGCAGCCGCGCAGGCAGCGCTCGATCAACTCGGGCGGCTCCCCCTTGCTCGGCACCAGCACATCCACCGCTGGCACCTGTCCGGGTTGCCAGGTGATCCGCCTCTGCAAGGCCCGCTCGGCGGCCGCCGCCTCTGGCGCCAGGGGGGGCTGGCTGACCCAGGTGAGCCAGAGCTGCAGCAGGCCGGTGCTCAGCAGGATCAGCTCAGCCATCAGCATGGTCAGGCTGAGCGTCGTGCCGGCGGCGCTGGTGAGGTTGAGGGTGGAGCCCAGTCGCCAGGCCAGGTAGCGGACACCCAGCAGGGTGATCACCAGCACGGCGGAGCGGCGGGCTTCCAGGGGCAGGGTGGACTCCGGTCGCCTCGCCAGCACCCCCGCCCAGATCGTGATCGCCACGGCCGGCGCCCAGGCCGTCCAAGCCGGCAGCCCCGCCCGGGGCGTGACCACCAGGGCGATCAGCAAGGGCCAGGCGGCCCAGAGGCCGAAGCGCAGCGCGGCTCCGTCCAGGAGCGGAGCTCCACCGGGCTTGGCCTGTTTCCACAGGTCAGGCCCTGGCCCCGTGGCGGGGGGGGAGATCATCGGTTCACTGCTGACCAGGCGTCCTCGAATGGCGACCACTTGACTGATTACCGCGGAGATGGGCTACCGCTGAGATGGGTTGCCGCTTTGCTGGACTACCGCCGAGAGGGTCGATCGGATCGGTGGCAGGGAGCCCTGGGGCATGGCAATTCCATCATGGTGACGCGGAGAACGCATTGCTTCGACTCCGGCCGGGATCTCAACCCGGTTGTTCCGCCCAGCCGGCCAGATCCGGCGGCAGATGGCGCAGGTCGGCGGGAGTGTCGATGTCGTGGAGCAGGGGCTGACTGGCCACCGACCAGCCCAGGGCGGCCAGGCGGCGAAGCGTTTCGGCTCGCACCGTGGCGGTGCTCCAGGGCATCGCCTCGAACAAGCTGCGGTGTTGCCGCCGCAGGCCGAGCAGGGCGTAGCCGCCATCGGCAGTCGGCACGATCGAGGCATCGTGGCTGCCCAGATGGGCGGCGGCCTGCCGCAACACGCCGGGGCCCAGGCCTGGGCAATCGGTGCCGATCAGGATCACCCGCTCGCCTCGCGCCAGGCTGCGCGCCGCCGCCGCCGCCAGCCGCTCACCCAGATCGCCGCCGCCCTGGTCGCTCCAGGCCAGCCTGGGCGGCAGGGCCAGCGAGGCCCAGATCGGGGCCGGCCGGGGCGGGGTGACGCAGAGCTCAACAGGGCCGATTCCCGCAGCCAGGGCGGACTCCACCGTGCGCAACAGGAAGGCCCGGGCCAGATCGGCGGCACCTGCGGCGCCGAGGGCGGGGATCAGCCGGGTCTTGCAGAACCCGGCGATCGGCGCCTTGGCCAGGATCACGATCCGGCAGGCGGCAGCACTGCTCATCGATAGAACCGGGCCAGGCGGGTGCTGGGCACCCCCAAGGCATAGGCGAGGCGCAGCAACCACATCGTGACGATCGTGCGGCAGGTGCCGTGGCGCCGCCAGCGCCGGCTTGAGGTGATCACCTTCGCCCGCAGACAGACCGGCGCCGTCCGCCGCCGCAGCTGCGCCGAAAGGGCGATGTCTTCCATCAACGGCTGATCGGGAAAACCGCCGACAGCCTCAAAACAGGCCCGGCTGATGAAGATGGCCTGATCACCGGTGGCGATCCCGGTGAGCCTGGAGCGCAGGTTCATCAGGCGGGCCACCAGGCGCAAGCACCGATCCGGGCCACCGCCCAGTTCCACGTCGAAGCGGCCCCAGCAGTGGCGGCCACCGAGCGCTTCGCGCACCAGGTCAAGCCCGGTGGCAGGCAGGCGGGTGTCGGCATGGAGAAAAATCAGCAACGCAGCGCTGGCCTTGGCGGCGCCGGCGTTCATCTGGCGGGCCCGGCCGCGGGGAGCGGTCTGCACAGCGAAGCCCTCCCGCTCGATCAGCGCCACTGTGGCGTCGGCGCTGCCACCATCCACCACGATCAGCTCGGCACCAGCCTGGTGCAGCTCCCGCCAGTGGGGCAGGAACTGGCCGATCTCCCGGGCTTCATCGAGCACCGGGATGATGATGCTCACCGGGACGGCAGGCAGCATCGCGGCGCTCGGCTACCAGGGCAGAACCGACCCATTGGCATGCCAGAAGGTGCCGGAGGTTATAAGGCTGAGGGCATCGATCCGGGCCAGCAGGCCCTGCACGGATGCCGTCGTCGTGATCCCCTCGGGGCTGAAGCCGGTCATGGCGGTACTGACCATGCCGGGATGGAGGATCGCCACGGCGATGCCGCGGGAGCGGAGGTCGATGGACAGGGATTTGCCGGCCATGCAGAGGGCCACCTTCGACATCCGGTAACCGTAGGCGCCACCGGAGCTGTTGTCGGCGATCGAACCCATCCGACTGGTCATCAAGACCAGCTTGGCGCCGGCTGGAAGCTGATCCAGCAAGGCAGCGGTGAGCTGCAGGGGAGCGATGGCGTTCACCTCGAACTGGCGACGGAGGCTGTCGAGATCGAGCTGATCCAGGCGGGTGCGCTCGAGAATGCCGGCGTTCTGGATCATGATGTCGAGCGGCAGGCCGTCGAGCCGGCTGACCAGATCGGCGATCGAAGCCGGGCTGGTGACATCCACACCTGCTTCGATCCGCACGCCCAGATCCTGCAGGGCGCCGGACGCTTCCCGGCAGACCGCCACCACCGCATCGCCACGGGACTGGAGCTGCCGGCAGTATTCGAGGCCGATGCCACGGTTGGCTCCCGTAATCAGCGCGGTGGCCATCGGCAGCTGAACCCGGCAGGCGGTGGATGGATGGGGGGATCGTATGGCAGCCACGCGGCCGGTCCATAGAGTTGGAGCATCTGCGGGTGAACCGGCGTGCCAGAGCAGCAGGCTGCCCCGGCTGGCGGCCGCCCCGATCGCCCTGGTCCGCTCGCCCCTTGCTGGGGGCGTCGCACCCAGGTGATGGGGGTGCTCAACCTCACCCCCGATTCGTTCAGCGATGGCGGCCGCTTCCTGCGGCCCGCCGCAGCCCTCGCCCAGGCCCGCAGCATGGCCGGCCAGGGGGCCGATCTGCTCGACCTGGGCGGCCAGAGCACCCGTCCCGGGGCCGCGGAGATCGGCGCCGGCGAGGAGTGCGCCCGGGTGCTGCCGGTGCTGGAGTTGCTGCTGGCGGAACTGCCGGCCCAGCACCGCCCGCTGATCTCGATCGACACCTTCCGCGCTCCGGTGGCCGAGGCGGCCCTGGCGGCCGGCGCCGACTGGATCAACGACGTCAGCGGTGGGCGCCGCGATCCGGAGCTGCTGAAGGTGGTGGCAGCGGCCGACTGCCCCTATGTGCTGATGCACAGCCGCGGCGACAGCGGCAGCATGGATGGACTGGCCAGCTACGCCGATGTGGTGGCCGAGGTGCGCCAGGAATTGCTGCGGGCCACGGATCTGGCCCTGGCCGCAGGGATACGGCCCGGCCAACTGATCTGGGATCCTGGTCTCGGCTTCGCCAAGACCACCGAGCACAACCTGGCGCTGCTGCGCGGGCTGGCCGAGCTCCGCAGCGAAGGCTTCCCGCTGCTGGTGGGGCCGTCGCGCAAGCGTTTCATCGGCGCCGTGCTGGAGGAGCCGCGACCGAGGGCCCGCCTCTGGGGCACAGCGGCGGTGTGCAGCCAGGCGATCACGGCAGGCGCCGATGTGCTGCGGGTGCACGATGTGGGCCCGATCGTGCAGACGGCCCGGATGGTGGATGCCATCGTTCGCCCCAGATCAGAAGCAGGAAGCCAATCATGAAAGCAACAAGAAAATCATGATTTCCATCGTCTAAATCTGCAGATTAGCTGGGGCACGATGGAGAATCGGATCTCCGTAAACACCTCCTATGAAGCGATTGACATCCCTTGCCGCCTCTCTGCTGAGCCTTGCCGCTGTGGTCGCCGCTGCGCCGGTACTGGCTGACACGGTGGATGCGCGCTGTGATGTTTTTCCCGCCGGAGATGACAAGGCCACATCCTCGGGGCTATGCACCTTTTCGCAGCGGCAGGGCTTTGTGAGCATTCAACTTAAGGGCGGCCAGAGAATCGAGCTTAAGCCTAACGAGAGCACTCCCAATGCATTCTTTGACGAGCGCGGTGAGCCTGCGAAACGCGAGATGCTGGAGGCCAATCGCGGTCAGGTTTACCGGCTGGAAAAGCAGTCGATCTTTGTCTTCTGGGATACGGCCCCCTACGCGAAAGGAACAAACACTGGCAGCTCCGCCCCTGGAACGGGGTCAGCCAGTGGAAATCCACCCGAGATTGTCCGCCTTCTGCTGGGCATCCATCAGGTGAAGTTTGATGGAGGCTGCCGGGTTAATTTCAACAAGGAAGGCAAGTACTTCAGCAAAACCTCAACCTGTGATGCCGCCAAGGTTGAGATTGCTGAGGATGCCATTCGCCGATATTTCCGCGAGCAGGGTCTCTGATCTTTATGTGGGCGAGCTCAGCCTGCAGACGCGTTTCGATGGGATCAATCAAAATCCCCAAGCCCAAGCGGATTCTGGGCCAAAGTGGCACCGTCGTGAGGTCGCCAAGAACACAACTGTCCAGCGTGGCGTGCCATTTCGTGCCGATGCGTAGGTGGCCAATGGTTGTGTTTCCGCTGCTTCTGGCAGGGAGCTTGGCCACTCCTGGAGCCGGGGCGATCCCTCCACCACCCAATTCATTCGATGGGGAGACGAGCCGCTGTCAGCTGGCGGGCAGTGCAGCCACCGTATTGATCTGCCGGGATGCCGAACTGACGGCCCTTGACGGGCAGCTGCGCCAGGCATTCCGCCGACTGCTGGCCGACACCTCGCTCAAACATCCAGTGCGCGAAGACTTGGTGGAGGATCAACGTCGCTGGCTGAACACCATGGAGCAATGCTGGAGGGCTCGGGAGAACCTGCGGCCCTGCGTGAAGGCCAGCCAGCAACAACGGTTGAAGCAGCTTGAGAGGTTGGCCCTGCAACGACGGCTGCCACCTGGAGCCAACGATGAGCGGAAGCGATGTGATGGCTGACAAGGCCACAAGAGCGGTCTGCTTGGTTGCGGCCATCCTGAGCCTGATCATCGTCTCTGTTCGCCATTCCAGCTTGCAGAGCAGCGATCTTCCGTTCCTGGCGTTGGTTGTGGCTCCCTATCTTCTGTTGGTCATGCTGGCTGGATGCGCAGGCAAGCGCACACTTGCTGCGAGGCTTCTTTTCTGCGCCACATTGGTGCTTTCACTGGGGGGTACAGCTCTTCTGGGTCTGAACAACCCACCCCCCTACACAGGGCCTGAACCTGGGCTGGCCCTGAGCGTCACCATGCTTGCCGTGCCGTTGCTGCAGTTGGTTGCCGTGATGGTGGTTGGCCTGGTGCTTTTTGTGAAGCGAACGATGTAATAGCAACGGCTTGCCATGGTGACCTGATGTGCTCCGTGCACTTGAGGCCTTGGCCCTGAGCCACCACGTCGCTAAAAAGCCGCATCAGCAGGGGCTGGGCGGGAAGCGATCGAGCGTCATCACCTTGTCCCAGGCCGAAACGAAATCGGCCACGAATCTGGCCGGCCCATCGTTCTGGGCATACACCTCGGCCAGGGCCCGCAGCTGGGAGTTGGAGCCGAACACCAGATCCACCCGGGTGCCGCTCCAGCGCAGCTCGCCCGTGCGGCGGTCGCGGCCCTCGAAGCTGTCGCCGGCGTCTGTGGTGGGCGCCCACACCGTGGCCATGTCCAGCAGGTTCACGAAGAAGTCGGTGCTGAGGGTCCCGACGCGGTGGGTGAACACGCCATGGGGTGAGCCGTTCGTGTTGGCCCCCAGCACCCGCAGGCCGCCCACCAGCACCGTCAGCTCAGGTGCGCTGAGGCCCAGCAGCTGGGCCCGATCAAGCAGCAACTCCTCCGTCTGCACCTTGAAGGCCCGCTTCTGGTAGTTGCGGAAGCCGTCGGCCTGGGGCTCCAGCACCGCGAAGGAGGCGGCATCGGTCTGCTCCTGGGTGGCATCGGTGCGGCCCGGGCTGAAGGGCACCTCCACAGCGTGGCCTGCGGCTCGCGCCGCCGCCTCCACGGCGGCGCATCCCGCCAGCACGATCAGATCCGCCAGAGACACCCGGGTGCCATCAGCCTGGGCGGTGTTGAAGTTCTGCTGGATCCCTCCGAGCACGCCCAGCACCCGGGCCAGCTGTTCGGGCTGGTTCACCTCCCAATCCTTCTGGGGCGCGAGGCGCAGGCGGGCACCATTGGCACCGCCGCGCTTGTCGGAGCCGCGATAGGTGGAGGCCGAGGCCCAGGCCGTGGCCACCAGCTCCGGCACCGTCAGGCCAGAAGCCAGCACCCGGGCCTTGAGCGCGGCGATGGCAGCACCGTCGATCAGGGGATGGTCGGGCGCCGGGATCGGGTCCTGCCAAATCAGATCCTCGGCGGGCACTTCAGGGCCGAGGTAGAGCGCCTTCGGGCCCATGTCGCGATGGGTGAGCTTGAACCAGGCGCGGCCAAAGGTATCGGCGAAGGCTTGCTGGTCCTGGTGGAAGCGGCGGGCGATCGGTTCGTAGATCGGATCGAAGCGCAGCGACAGATCGGCCGTGGTCATCATCGGCCGGTGCCGCTTGCTGGGGTCGTGGGCGTCGGGGATCAGGTGCTCCTCGCGCACATCCTTCGCCCGCCACTGCCAGGCACCGTACGGGCTTTTCTCCAGTTCCCACTCGTAGCCGAACAGCATCTCGAAATAGCCCCTGTCCCAGGTGGTGGGGTTGGGCTTCCAGGCCCCTTCGATGCCGCTGGTGGTGGCGTCGGCCCCCTTGCCGCTGCCGAAGCGGTTGTGCCAGCCCAGCCCCTGCTCTTCGATCGGGGCCCCTTCCGGTTCCGGTCCCATCAGATCCGGCGTTCCAGCGCCGTGGGCCTTGCCGAAGGTGTGACCACCGGCCACCAGAGCGACGGTCTCCTCGTCGTTCATGGCCATGCGGGCGAAGGTTTCGCGCACATCCCTCCCGGAGGCCACAGGGTCTGGTTCACCGTTGGGGCCCTCGGGATTCACGTAGATCAGGCCCATCTGCACGGCCCCCAGGGGCAGCTCCAGCTCCCGCTCGCCGCTGTAGCGCTCATCGCCGAGCCAGGTGGTTTCCTTGCCCCAGTAGATGTCCTCCTCCGGCTGCCAGATATCGACGCGGCCGCCACCGAAGCCGAAGGTGGGGAAGCCCATCGACTCGAGGGCACAGTTGCCCGTGAGGATGATCAGATCGGCCCAGGAGATGCGGTTGCCATACTTCTGCTTGATCGGCCAGAGCAGGCGGCGGGCCTTGTCGAGGTTGCCGTTGTCGGGCCAGCTGTTGATCGGCGCGAAGCGCTGGTTGCCGGTGCCGCCACCGCCGCGGCCGTCGGCGGTGCGGTAGGTGCCGGCGCTGTGCCAGGCCATGCGGATGAACAGCCCGCCGTAGTGGCCCCAATCGGCCGGCCACCAGTCCTGGGAGTCGGTCATCAGGGCGTAGAGATCCCGCTTCAAGGCGGCGAAATCCAGTTCGTTGAAGGCCTCGGCGTAATCGAAGGTCGCCCCGAGCGGATTGGAGGCCGGCGCGTGCTGGTGAAGGATGGCCAGGTTGAGCTGGTGGGGCCACCAGTGCCGGTTGGATTGGTCCCCGGCGGTGGTGGGGGCGCCGGAGCGGCCTGCGAAAGGGCACTGGCTGATGGCTGTCATCGACCGTCTCCGCTTGGTTTCAGAAGGGGCTTCCCTGCTTCGGAACCTAGGCAGACGATTGCGCCATACCAGCGCAGCGTCACAACCCTTAGGGCTCAGCGCAGCAGGCTGGCGGGACACCTATGGGAAAGCCGCCACGCGGAACTGACTTGGCAGCCATCGCTCGGCAGTGATTGCGGTGAAGCGTTCATTGGGACAAAAACCTCAGTTAACCAAGAACTGCTGGATGAAAAGCAGGCAAGGCAATGCTTGACAGGAACAACATCCCTGTAGCAAACGATGGCTTCTGCCAGGGCTATTCCTCGACCTCCACTCCAGCCAGTGTTTCCCATTTCCTCCCCACTTTCCCAACCCCCCCTGCCATCCTTAGCCCCAACACCCCCACCCCTCCTTGAGCGCCGCCCCAGCCCCTGAGCCCACTGCCCCCAGCCCCAACGACGACCTGGCCGACGAGTTCCTCGGCGCCCTTGAAGCCCTGGGCGGGTCAGCGGGCAACGGCCGCCTACGGGAAACTTTGGAGTGGGACGAGGCCAGCTACGAAGCAGTGAAGGCGGATCTGTTGAGCCGCAGGCTGATCGTGTCCGGCCGGGGCCGCGGTGGCTCGGTGGCCCTGGCGGACGGGTCGGCGGCGGATGCCTCCGGTAATGGCGTGGCCCCAAGCCCTGCCCCCCGCACCCGCGCATCCAACGGCTCCCGCGCCGCTTCGGCCCCCAGCTCCTTTGAGCAGGCGTTCCGCGCCATCGACGACTGCCTGCGCAAGGAGGCCGGCTGCGGCACCGAGCTCGACTACACCGAGCAGACCTCATGGCTGCTGTTCCTCAAGTACCTCGACGGGCCCGAAGACGATCGGGCCGCCGTGGCCGCCCTGGAGGGCCGCACCTACAGCCCCATCCTGGAGGAGCCCTACCGCTGGAGCCGCTGGGCGGCGCCGAAGAACGCCAGCGGCCAGCTGGATCACCACGCCGCCCTCACCGGCGACGACCTGCGCGACTTCGTGAACGTGCGCCTGTTCCCCTACCTGGAGCGCTTCACGCAGAGCGCCAGCGGGCCGAACACGATCGAGTACAAGATCGGTGAGATCTTCGGCGAGCTGTGAGCCCCAGGCTTAGATGGCACTTAACGTTGAATCACCAACCACGCCTCAACCATGACGGCTTCCGTCGCGCCACCCTGCTCAAACCGCGCTGAGGTGCTGGCGGTGCTGCGTCAGCATTGCCCGGCCCTGGCTGCCGAGTTCAAGCTCAGCTCGCTGCAGTTGTTCGGCTCCTTCGCCACCGATCAACCAACGGCCAGCAGCGACGTGGACCTGCTGGCGAGCTTCGTCGAGCCCATCGGCTTCGGCTTCATCCACCTTGCCGATCGCCTCGAAGCCCTGCTCGGTCGCAAGGTCGACCTGGTGGCCGCCGATGGGATCAAGGAGAACCGCCGCCCCTTCATTCTGAGCAGCCTGGTTGATGTCGTGCTGTAACAGTCAGGCCCTGTAAACCACATCGTGGGAGCCGATGTCGATTGGGATCAGCGTTTGGCCTTCAATCAGAAATTCAAGCGTGATGCGATAACTCAGGTTGATGGAAACGGAATGCAGCCCCTGAAGGCGACCTCGTAGTGCATGAAGGCGCAGTGAGGGATGGTGCGGATTGGCTGCCAGCAAGAGCAGGGTTTTGCGGTAGGCCTCTCTCATGTCGGGATGGCGCCGCAAAAAACGAGCAGCTCGGCGGTTGTACCGCTCGGTGAACACCAACGACCAACTCAAGGCTGAATCTGCGCCGATTGCACCTTGTCTTCGGGGAATATGGCCATGGCATCCAGACGCTTGAGGTGATCGTCGACCGATTCGTGTACAACGCGGCCGGCGGCGAGGTCGGCGCGGGCTTCCTGCAGAGCAATTTCCAGCTCGCACTCCCGCAGGCGTTGATAGGCGTCGGCTTCCATCACCACAAACCGCAGTTCGCCCCGCACGCTCAGTCCCACCTCCCGTTCGTGCTCGAGCGCTCGTGAGATGGCGCCGATGCCACCGGTCTTGAGGTCGTTCGCCGAGATGGCCTGCATCGCACTAATAACCATTCTACTCATCATACGGTGAACCGCACGGTTGCCGGTGCAGCTTCAGGCCTTGCGGGGTCAGCTCATGGCATCACCGGTAGTGGTACCTGCAAGCCAGGATGACAAGAAGCTCGCCATCCAACCGATAAACCAGCCGGTGCTCTTCATCGATGCGACGCGACCAGCAGCCGGCCAGGTTTTCCCGCAGAGGCTCGGGTTTGCCGATGCCAGCGAAGGGATCGCGCAGGCAAGCCTCAATCAGATGGTTGATGCGCCGCAGCTGCCGGCGGTCCTGGCTCTGCCAGTGGAGGGTGTCGTCCCAGGCGGCAGCCGTCCAGGCCAGCCGCTCAATCGTCGGCATCGGCCAGATCCGGATCAATCAGCCCATGGGAGAGAAGCTCACCAAGCCCGGCCTGCTCCAGCGACCGCTGCAGATGGGCCGCATTGGCCGGGGAACGCAGCAGGTGCACCGTTTCCATCAGGCTGTTGTACGTGTCGAGCGACATCACCACCGCCCCCTTGGCGTGCCGCCGGGTGATCAGGGTCATGTCTGCATCGGCCTCCACCCGGTCCAGCACGGCCTTGAAGCTCTCCCGGGCCTCCGAAAAGCTCACCACCTGCACAGCATTGTCCAATAGTCTGTACATCAGGATAGCCGGGTGCTCGGTGTGCGGGCGGAGCCGCCGCACTGGAGTGAGAAGCTGCCCGATTGGAGCGGCTGGACCGCATGACACCAGCCGTTCTCTGCCGCGGATCGCTGGCTTCAGGCCCGTCCCAGCTGATGGTCGGCCTGTCGGTGCGGCTCCCGCGCCCACCGACCGTGGCCACGGAACTGACCCACGGCCAGCTGGTCTAGTCTGGTCTGGTTGAGCCGTGTGCAGCCATAGTGTCCCGTCCCAGCACCGGTCCGAGCCGTGTGGTGAACATGCTCGAAGCCAAGACCCACCTCTCGCGGCTGGTGGAGGCGATCGAAACCGGCGCCGAAGCCGAGGTGGTGATCGCCCGCAACGGTCGGCCCGTTGCACGGCTCACCAGCCTGCAGGCACCGGCGCGGCCCCGCCGGTTGGGCATCGCCCGGGGGCAGTTAGTTGCGCCCGCGTCCATTGATGGCGCCAACCCCCTGATCGCCGACCTGTTCGAGCAGGGCTGATGCGCCTGTTGCTCGATACCCACACCTTTCTCTGGGCGATCAGCGATGACCCGAAGCTGGGGCCCCTCAGCCGTGAGCTGATCACCCACCAGGCCAGCGGAGTGTTCCTGAGCCATGTGTCCCTCTGGGAGATCAACCTCAAGCACGCCCTGGTCCGTGCCGACATGCCCCTGTCGGCCCGTGAGGCCATCCCCTGGGCGGAGCAATCCGGCTTTGCGTTCCTACCCATCGACCTTCCCCATCTGCTGGCACTCGAACAGTTGCCCCTGCACCACCGCGATCCGTTTGATCGTCTGCTGGTTGCCCAGGCCATCAGCGGCCCCTTCACCCTGCTCAGTGCTGACGCGGCGTTCAGCGCCTATGGCTGCCCGCTGCAGGATGCGCGCAGCTGAAGCAGGCAGAGCCAGGCCACCCACGCCAAACTGACCCCATGAGCGCCTCGGCCCGCCCCTCCAGCTATTCCTACGTGGTGGATGAACCGCTGCTGCGCACGATTGCGGCCGAGATCCAGGCGGCGATTCCCGGCGCCGAGGTGCGTTTGTTCGGCTCCCGCGCCCGAGGCAACGAACGGCCCGATTCCGATCTGGATCTGCTGGTGACCGTGCCGGATGAATGGTTGGGCAGCCATTCGCGGTTTGAGGAGACGGATGCCCTGGGCTGGAAGCTGGCCAATCACCGCCTGCCCACTGAATTGTTGCTCTTCTCGGCCAGTGAGGTGGAGGAGCGGCGCCATGGCCGAACCAATGTGATCGCTGAAGCCTTCCGCTATGAAAGGCGACTGGACCCACAGGAGTCTCGGCATGGCCCCAGTTGAGACGTCGTCTCTGCTCCAGCACATGAGCAGGTTGCCGGCATGAACGAGGCCGGTTGAGGCGTGGTGGAGGGCAGCCGCATCCGACGCGAGCACCGGATCCTGTTGTTGGCGGATCGCAACAACCTTGCCGATCAGGCCTTCAACGACTTCACCACCTTGGCCGCGCTTGAGGAGAAAGCCTTGGCGCAGATTGAAGCCAATGACCAGCGAAAAAGGGCAGGTGCCCACCAATGCCAGCGTGTTCCTCACACTCATCAAGACCTTCACGATCGGCCCACCGATGGACGGCAATCCCTCCCCCTGGTTCGGCCACTATCCTGCTGATTTCTTTGATGGCACCTCGAAGTTCGAGCACCAGGGGTCGGGTCCTGGGAGCAGTTTCAGTCGTTGCTAGATCAAAGATACAGAGTCTCTGGCCTACTACGCTGGCATCCATGTTATCGTTGATGGTTATCAACGTGTCTTATCAAAACATGTTCCTTTCCGCATCTCCTACGTCCTTGGCGTTGATGAATTGACCATGGCTGTTGATCTGGATGCCCGCAGGGATCCTTGGTGGACCCGTCAGCATCTTGGTTGATGCCACAGGTTGATGTCACAGTCGGCATCGACGTGGGCGGCGCCCGCAAGGGCTTCCATGCCGTTGCCCTCACCGGCGGTGCCTACACCGGCCAGCTGGCCACCGGCGAGGTGCAGGAGCTGGCCCGTTGGTGCCGCTCGGTGGTGGGCGCCAGCGTGATCGCCATCGATGCCCCCTGCCGCTGGAGCAGCGATGGCCGCCCGCGCCCATGCGAACTGGAGCTGATCGGTGGCGGCATCCGCTGCTTCCCCTCGCCCAGCCGGCAGAAGGCCGTGGAGCACCCCACCAACTATTTCGGCTGGATGCTGCAGGGGGAAGCGCTCTATCAGGCCCTGGAGTGCGGAGCGCCGGAAGAGGCCTACCCCCTGCTGCGCAGCCTGCCCCTGAGCGGCCGGGGTTGCTTTGAAACCTTCCCCCACGCGATGACCTGGCAGCTGCGCGGCGGCCAGGCCCAAGCGGCCCAGAAACGTGTTCAGCGCAGCCAGCTGCTGGTGCAGGCGGGCATCGATCTCGCCCCCCTCACCACCATCGATCGGATCGATGCCGCCCTCTGCGCCCTCGCCGCCCACCAGGTGGCCTGCGCTGGGGAATGCCTGAGCTATGGAGAGCCGGAATCGGGGTTGATCGTAGTGCCCAGGCGGTCGCCCCGGCCTGTTTCAACGGGGGCTTCTGGTTGAGGCGATGCCAGCACCATCCAGGCTTGCCGGGGAATCTGGATGGGACTCCTGATGGCGGCCTGCTGGTTCGCGAAGGCCTGGGTGGGCAAACTGAGCGCGGCTGAGAAGCCACTGCTGCTGATCCCTCTCCGATGACTTGCGGGCATCCCCAGCTCAATCCAACGGTTCTAGGGCTTCCTGCCGAAAGAGGCCGCTGGCTGCTGATTCCAGCTGGGATTGTTATTTTGCTATGCCTGGGAAGTGTGTACTCCTGGAGCATTTTCAGGGGCCCATTGGAGCGTGAGCTGGGGATCAGTGCCACCGAAAGCCTGCTTCCATTTACCTTTGGCCTGGTTTTTTATGCCATTATGATGCCAATCACGGGATTTTACATTCCTCGTATTGGCACCCGTGTCACAACAGTCATTGGTGGCATTGTTGTTGGCTTGGGCTACACCCTCTCAAGCTTTGCCAACCAAATTGGGGTGCTCATTTTCACCTACGGAGTGATTACTGGAACTGGCGTGGGCATTGTCTACGGTGTTCCAATCTTTGTTGTTTCCCGCTGGTTTCCAGACAAGAAAGGCCTTGCTGTGGGCTTGACGATTGTGGGATTTGGGCTTTCTCCCCTGATAACGGCTCCACTCGCCAACCAATTGATTGACGCCTACACAGCACGACCAACCCTGAGGATTCTTGGCATTGCTTTCACGATGATCATCCTGGCTCTTTCGTTGCTGATGAAGCTGCCGCCCAAAGGCTGGCATCCTCGCCAGCAGGGAGCTGCCGCCACCGCTGCATCAAAGCCAAGCTATGCAGCTCTCCTCAAAAGCCGCTCCTTCTATGGGCTCTGGCTGTGCTATGCGATCGGAGCCCTGGTTGGACTAACGGCAATTGGCATCTCCAGTTCCGTCGGGGAGGAGATCATTGACATCAATCCCACCGTAGCAGCCAGGAGTGTTGCAGTATTTGCTCTCTTCAATGGCGTGAGCCGTCCGCTATTTGGCTGGCTGAGTGATCGCTTCAAGCCTCACTATGTTGCGATCTTGTCCTATGTGCTGATTCTCATTGCCTGCGTACTCATGATCAAGGCCGAAGCAGGCCAGGTTGGCACTTATCTCACCGCCTTTAGCCTGTTCTGGTTCTGTCTTGGTGGCTGGCTGGCCATGGCTCCAACCATCACACTCCGCTTTTTCAATCCCGAGAAATATGCCCAGAACTATGGGATTGTCTTCACAGCTTATGGCGTTGGCGCCTTGATTGGAACGCTACTGGCTGGCCACATCAGGGATCTCTTTGGCAGTTATACCATTGTGTTCTATCCGATGGCACTCCTTGCCATGGCTGGCATCGCGATCGCTTGCTTTTTGCTCAGGCGAGAGAGAACTGCCGTCTGATCAATGTGAAAAATGGCATTGCGAACCCCGAAAAGCAATCATCAGTCACAGCCAAGGCAAGCCCCCCGCCCTAGGGAATGGGTCCGTTGATCAACTGGCCTCAGCAGGGGTGACGCCCTCAATCCGGTCTTCGATCTCCTGGTAGATCTCCTGAAGTTGGGCGATGTTCTCATCGCTGGTTTCCCAGTAGCCGCGGCCATTGACCTCCAGCAGGGTGCCCACGATGCGGCGGAAACTGTGGGGGTTGAGCTCCATCAGCCGCTTGCGCATCTCGGCATCGTTGATGAAGGTGTCGTTGGCATCTTCATAGACGAAGTTATCAACCGCGCCGCTGGTGGCACTCCAGCCCAGGGTGAAGTTAAGCCGCTTGGCCACTTCACGCACCCCCTCATAACCGGAGTTGAGCATGCCCTCATACCACTTGGGATTGAGCAGCTTGGTGCGGGAATCCAGCCGGATGGTTTCGCTGAGGGTGCGAACCTGGGCGTTGGCCGTGGTGGTGTCGGCGATGTAGCTGGCCGGCGCCTTACCATCGTCGCGCAGGCTGGCGATCAGCTTGGTGGGATCGGAATCGAAGTAGTGGCTCACATCGGTGAGTGAGATTTCAGCGGAATCCAGATTCTGGAAGGTCACATCGGCAGTTTTCATCGCCGATTCGAACACCTCGCGGTTCTGGTTCATCTCCCCGGGATTATCGGCATTGAAGGCGAAGGTTTTGCGCGACAGGTACATCTCCTGCAGCTCGCCCTCCTCTTCCCAGGTGCTGTTCTCCACCGCCAGGTTAACGTTGGAGCTGTAGCTGCCGCTAGCATTGGAGAACACCCGGGTGGCCGCCTCCCGCAGGCTGATGCCCTGGGCTGCCGCCTGCTCCTGGCTGTGCTTGCGCACAAAATTCATCTCCAAGGGCTCATCGGCCTCGGCAGCCATCTTCACGCCCTGATCGATCAGCCCCATCTGGTTGATGAACAGATCCCGGAATACGCCGGAGCAGTTCACCACCACATCGATGCGGGGCCGGCCCAGCTCCTCTAGGGAAAGCAGTTCCAGCTTGTTCACTCGCCCGAGCGAATCGGCCACGGGGCGCACACCGATGAACCAGAGGATTTGGGCCAGGGATTCGCCATAGGTCTTGATGTTGTCGGTGCCCCACAGCACGCAGGCGATCGTTTCAGGCCAGCTGCCCTGCTCTTCCTTCTGGCGCTCGATCAAGCGATCCACCACCACCTTCGCCGCCGCGATCGCGGCGCGGGTGGGAATCGCCTGGGGATCAAGGGCGTGGATGTTCTTGCCGCTGGGCAGCACGCCGGGGTTGCGGATCGGATCCCCGCCGGGGCCCGGGATCACGTATTCGCCATCGAGGGCCCGCAGCAGGCTTTCCATCTCCATGTCGGCGCAGATCTGCTCGAGGCAGAAACGCAGGTAGCCGAACAGGTTGTCGAGCTCGGCGGCATCCACGGCAGGAAAACCCGCCGTGCGGCAGGCGCTCAGCCAGGGGCTGGGCAGCCGCACGCCGAAGCGCTCCAGCAGGGCGAAGAACCAGCCGAAGTTGCCGCGCAGGTTGACACGGCCATCGCTGCCGGTGACAGAGCGCACCATCGAAGCCACCGCCTTGCGGCAGGCGTCGGTGATCGTCTGGTTGAGCTCCACATCCGCCAGCACTCCTGCGTCGTTACTCTGGTAGACGTCGTCGATCGTGCGACCCAGGCTTTCAGCCAGCAGGGCCGGCAGGCTGCGGTAGCCCTCCTCCTCGCGCTCGAGAGCGGCAATGTTCACCAGGGTGGCGATCGCCTCCTCGGCGGTGGGCGGCTTGCCGATCGTGTGCAGGCCGCAGGGCAGCAGCCGGCTTTCGATCTCCATCAGCTGGCGGTACACCGCTCCCACCACGGCATCGCGGCCATCGAGGTCAAGGGCGCTGGCTTCGCCCTCCGGCAGGGTCACGTCCTTGTCGAGGTTGCACTGGCGGGCCGTTTCCACGATCGCGTTGACGATCTGCACACCTCTGGAGCTCTCACGCAACTGCTGGTAGGAACCCACCAGTTCGCCAAGCTCCTTGAGGCCCCGATAGAGGCCGGCATTCTCGGCCGGGGGTGTGAGGTAGCTGATCGTGGCGGCATAGCCGCGCCGCTTGGCGATCGTGGCCTCAGAAGGGTTGTTGGCGGCGTAGTAGTAGAGGTTGGGCAGGGCGCCGATCAGCGAATCGGGGTAGCAGGTTTCGCTCATGCCCATCTGCTTGCCGGGCATGAACTCCAGGGAGCCGTGGGTGCCGAAGTGCAGCACCGCATCAGCGCCCCACACCTTCTCCAGGTAGGTGTAGTAAGCGGCGAATCCGTGGTGGGGGCTGGCGCTGCGGGAGTAGAGCAGCCGCATCGGGTCGCCCTCGTAGCCAAAGGTGGGCTGCACCCCCACGAACACGTTGCCGAAATGGCGGCCGTAGATCAGCAGGTTGGTGCCATCGGAGTTGAGGTTGCCCGGCGGCTTGCCCCAGTTCTCCTCAAGCCGCTCGGAATAGGGGGTGAGCCGCTCATACTCCTCGACACTCATGCGGTGGGCGATCGCCAGCTCCGGAGCCCCCTGCAGCGCCTCGGGGTCGTTGATCACCGCTTCCATCAGTGCCTTGGCGTCGCGCGGCAGATCCTTGACGTCGTAGCCCTTCAACTTCATCTCCTGCAGCACCCGGTGGATCGAGCCGAACACATCGAGGTAGGCGGCGGTGCCCACGTTGCCCTTGTCGGGCGGGAAGCTGAACACCGTGATCGCCAGCTTCTTGGCGATGCGTGGCTTGGTGCGCAGCGACGCCCAGCGGATCACCCGCTCGGCAATCGCCTCCACCCGGTCCTGCAGGGTGTGGGCCTTGCCGGTGGCGTCATCACGGCCGCTGAGCACGATCGGCTCGATCGCGCCATCGAGTTCAGGAATGGCGATCTGCAGGGCCACCTGCACCGGGTGCAGGCCCAGGTCGCTTTCTTCCCATTCCTGGGTGGTCTGGAACACCAGGGGAAGGGCCACCATGTACGGCCGGTTGAGCCTGGAGAGCACCTCGATGGCGCGGGGATGGTCCTGGCGGGCGGGGCCGCCGATCAAAGCGAAGCCGGTGAGGCTCACCACCCCATCCACAATCGGCTGCTCGGGATTGAGCGGGTCGTAGAAGAAGGCGGCCACCGGCTTGCTGAAGTCGAGTCCGCCGCAGAACACCGGAATCACGGTGGCGCCGCGGTATTCGAGCTCCTGAATCACCGCCACGTAATGGGCTTCATCGCCGGTTACGATGTGACTGCGCTGCAGCACCAGCCCGATCACCGGACCGCTGCGGGCCTTTTCGCTCAGGTCCTGGCGGCTGGCACTCCAGTTCAGATACTCCTTGAGGTCTTCGAACATCCCCGGAGCCATCGGGTGCCAGATGCCCAGATCCGGAAACACCACCGGTTCAGCAACCTCCAGCAGCGGCCGGTCGGTGTCACCGCGGGGGAAGACATATTTATCAGCCAGCATCAACAGGAAGTTGCGCAGGTTGTCCGGTGTGCCGCCCAGCCAGTACTGAAAACTGAGCATGAAGGAGCGGGCATCCTGGGCCTTCTCCACCGGCAGGTACTTGAGCACCGTCGGCAGGGTGTTGAGCAGCTTCAACATCGCGTCCTGGAAGCCGGCGCCATTGGCCTCCTTCCGCTTCTTCATGAAGCTGGCGATGGCGCTCTTGCTCTGGCCCAGCTGGGCCATCGAGAAGGTGCCCAGCTTGTTGAGCCGCATCACCTCCGGCATCGAGGGAAACACCACCACCGCCTTGAGCCGGTCGCGGTGGGGAGCCACCGCCTCCACCACTTTCTGGGCCAGATCTTCAATGAAGATCAGCGAGGCGATGAACACATCGGCCGCCGCCAGATCGGCGCAGAAGGCGGCGTAATTGTCCGGGTCGCGCAGCTCCTCGATCAGGTAGCCGCACAGCTCCACCCCCAGGGCGGGGTTGTGCTCGTTGAGACTGACCGCCGCCGTGCTCAGCGCGTTCTGGTACTGGGGCTCAAGCACCACGTACACCGCCTTCAACACAGCGCGGCCCTCGCTGCCGGCAGGGAGGGCGCAATCTGCAGGGCTGACCCGGCGGTTGGCGGAGCGGACCTGCGTGAACATGGGCGACCAGGTTGAGCAATGTGAAGCAGCTTACGGAGCTTCCTGTGGGGGCGCGGCTTCTGGAGCCAAGCCGTAACAGCTCAGACCCGCCGCAGCTGTTCCCTGGGGCGACGGGCGGCCATAGGCTCTGCCCACCTGAGTTGAGCGAGCGCCGCCATGACCGCCACGCTGGGGGACACCGCCACCGCCCCCGATCCCGGCCAGCCGCCACCGCCGATCGCCGTGGTGGTGGCCGGTGCCCTGGGTCGCATGGGAGCGGAAGTGGTCAAGGCCGTGCTCGCCGCACCGGATTGCGCCCTGGTCGGGGCGATCGACACCACACCGGGGAAGGAGGGCGCTGATCTGGGGCTGGAGTTGGGCCTCGGCGCGCTGGAGGTGGCGATCAGCGCCGATCTGGAGGGGACGCTCTGCTCAGCCAGCCAGGCGGTTCGCAGCCAGCCCGGCGGCGCTGTGCTGGTGGATTTCACCCACCCGAAGGTGGTGTACGAGCACACCCGCGCCGCGATCGCCTACGGGGTGCACCCGGTGATCGGCACCACCGGCCTCTCCCCCGCGCAGCTGGCCGATCTGGCTGCCTTCGCCGACAAGGCCGGCATCGGCAGTGCCGTGATCCCCAATTTCTCAGTGGGGATGGTGCTGCTCCAGCAGGCCGCCGCCGCCGCCGCCCGCTTCTACGACTTCGCTGAACTCACCGAGCTGCACCACAACCGCAAGGCCGATGCCCCCAGTGGCACCTGCCTGAAAACGGCGGAACTGATCGAGGAGCTCGGCAAGAGCTTCAACGCCCCCCAGGTGGAGGAGCATGAAAGCCTGGCCGGCTGCCGCGGTGGGCTTCGCGAGAGCGGCCTGCGGCTGCACGCGATCCGCCTGCCTGGCCTGGTGGCCCATCAGGAGGTGATGTTCGGAGCGCCGGGCGAAACCTACACCCTGCGCCACGACACGATCGAGCGCTCCGCCTACATGCCCGGGGTGCTGCTGGCCGTGCGTCGGGTACGGCAGCTCTCCGGGCTGGTCTACGGCCTGGAGCGGCTGCTCTGATTCCATGCTGATCCGATGCTGATTCCCCTCAAGCCCGGCGAGTTGGAGCGCCTGATTCCGGCGGTGGCCACCGGCCCCCAGTTCAATGCCTGCAGCGGCGATCCGGGCAAGATCCTGCAGCGGGTGCTGATCTCGGTGATCGGCGGGGTGCTGGCCCTGCTGGTGGCCCAGAGCCAGTTCTCCTACCGCTTCGGCCCGGTCTGGCTGGTGGCGGGCTTCGTGTTTCTCCTCTACATTCTCTGGGGCCCGATCGTCGAGGCCGGCCGGCGCAATTCCACCCTGCGCCGCTTCCCGGCGGGGGCGATCTTTGAGGGGGAGGTGGCCAACCTGTTCACGCGGGAGCGGATCGAGCAGCGCAACGAGCAGGCCGACAAGAGCGGCCGCCTCGAACTGGTTGAGAACCGGCGCACCTGGCTCTGCCTGGAGCTGGAGGACGAGGAGGGCTACCTCGGCCAGGTGCGCTTCCCGATGGACAAGAAGCACAAGCTGATCCGCAAGGGGATGGCAATCCGCTGCCTGGTGCTGAGCGAACGCCCGGACTTTTCCAGGATCGGTGCCCTCAGCGATGCCTGGATCCCGGCCCTGAAGCTCTGGGTGGGTGAGTACCCCTATCTGCTGAGGCCAGCGTTCGAGGAGCTCTGCCTGAGACGGCTGCGCTGAACCAGGCGGCCTTCCGTTACGAAGCGAAACAATGTGTTACATTTCTGTCATCCAACTCCCGAGGCACCGATGGCCCAAGCCACCACCTTCGCTCCCGCAACCGACCGCGCTGCCATCCGTGGAGCCACCGTCACCACCGAAGATGGCGGCCGCCTCAACGCCTTCGCCACCGAGCCCCGCATGGAAGTCGTCGCACCCGACCAGGGCTGGGGCTTCCACGAGCGGGCCGAGAAGCTGAACGGCCGCATGGCGATGCTGGGCTTCATTGCTCTGTTGGCCACCGAATTCGCCCTCGGCGGCGAAGCCTTCACCCGCGGACTGCTCGGCATCGGCTGAGGCCGGCCGCTTTCGAGCTCGGGCAGTTTCAAGCTCGGACGGTTTCCCAGACCCGCTCTCCAGCTGGTGATGGCTCCGCCACCTCCTTCGCCGCAACAGAATTCTGTTGCGGCTTTTTGATGGCTTCCTGGATGGTCTGGATCGGTTTTCGATGAGTGCTCCCCTGTCGGCCAGGGTTCAAGGGGCTGGCCCCACAGGAGCCCTGGCAGCCCTCGCCCTCGCCAGCGTGGGCTGGGAGGTGGAGCTGGAGGATCCTCTCGCTCCTCAAGCATTGCTGGAGCGGAGCCGCGCCTACGCGCTCACCCACTCCAGCCGCCAGTTGCTGCGCAAGCTGAAACTCTGGAACGAACTGGCGGCCGATCTGGTCCCGTTTCGTTCCCTGCAGCTCTGTGATCTGGAGCTGGGTGAGCGGGTTCCGTTCGACTGCTCCGATCTGGGCGGGGCGGGTCGGGGCCGCCCGGCCGCAGAAGCGGTGGGCTGGGTGCTTCAGCACAGGCCGTTGATGGAACTGCTTCTGGAGCGGCTGCAGGCCAACCCAGCGATCCGGCTGGGGCTGGGCAGTCCGCTGGGCATCCCTGCCACCGCCAAGCCGGCTGATCTGATCGTGGCCGCCGATGGCGGGGCCTCCCCCAGCCGTGCCGCCCTGGGGGTTGGGCGCTGGCGTCTTCCGTACCGCCAGGCCTGCCTGAGCGTGCAGGTGCGCCTGCGCGGTTCGGCGCCAGACCAGGCCTGGGAACTGTTCCGAGCCGAGGGGCCCTTCGCCGTTCTTCCCCTGGGTGGCGACCACAACCAACTGGTCTGGAGTGCCCCGGCCGGGCGGCTGCGGGCCCTGGAAGGCCTTGATCCGGCGGCCTTTCTCGACAGCCTGGCCGGCGTTCTGCCGGACAGGCTCCAGGTGGATGCGCTGCTCGATTCCCCCCGAGCCTTTCCGGTGGCCCTGGAACTGGCCCACCGCTTCGAGCGGGGCAACACCGTCCTGGTGGGCGAAGCCATGCATCGCTGCCACCCTGTCGGTGGCCAGGGCCTCAACCTCTGCTGGCGGGATGTGAGCGGTCTGCGGGTGCAGGCTGAACGGGTGGCCCGGGGCCAGCTGGCCCTGGCCAGGCTCGGCCGGGCCTATGCCTTCCGGCGCTGGGGAGATGTGCTGCTCACCCTGCTGGTCACCGACCTGATGGTGCGGCTGTTCTCGAACCGACAATCCCTGCCGCTCGGATTGAGGCGTCTGGTTCTGGCCCTGCTGCGGCGGGTCCCCCCCCTGCGCAGGCTGAGCCTCAAGGCCATGAGCCTCGGCCCTTGCCAGCTGTTGGGCCACTGGTCAGAGTGAGGCCCATTCCCAGAGCCCGGCGGCATGGTGATCAGCAGCTCGCCCCAACCAGGCCCCCCGTCCGCGCTGATCGGCTACCTGCAGCGCGAGCTGGGCCTCAGCCAGGGCTCCCTGGATCTCGGCGTCCGGCAGGCCAACCTGGAGCAGGCCCCCCTGCCGGTGATCCTCTGGCGATTCGGCCTGATCAGCCTGGAGCAACTGGATCAGGTGCTCGCCTGGCAGGACGCTCAGGGCTAAGCAATCAGGGGGTACCGATCAGGGGTAGACGATCAGCGACTCGACCGGATGATCGCCGGGCAGCCGCTGGCGCCCCCCCAGGCCGGCCAACTCAGCCACGAAGCCATAGCCGCAGAGCTGGCCGCCGGCCAGTTCCACCAGGTGGGCACAGGCCGCCGCCGTGCCACCGGTGGCCAGCAGATCGTCGACGATCAGCACCCGGGGCTGTCCAGCCAGGGCATCGTGCTGGATCTCAAGGCGGTCGCTGCCGTATTCCAGGTCGTAATCGACCCCGCAGAGCTTGCCGGGGAGCTTGCCGGGCTTGCGCACCGGCACGAAACCCAGCCCCACCGCCGTGGCCAGGGCGGTGCCGACAATGAACCCCCGCGACTCGATGCCGATGATCAGGTCGGGCTCAACCCGCTCGCAGACGGCGGCCAGCTGGCGCATCACCTCCCGCCAGCCGTGGGGGTCGCGCATCAGCGGCGTCAGGTCGCGAAAAAGGATGCCCGGCTTGGGAAAGTCAGGGATGTCCCGCACCAGACGGCGCAGATCGGGCACCATGGATGGATCGACCGGTGAGGAGCTGGTGAGCATGGCGAAGGGGAGGGCGTGACGGATCGGCGCCGGCGCTGGCATCATCGCAGCCATGGCCGATGACCTTTTGACCAAGCCGGAACGCCTCTCCGGGATCTCCCGCCGGGGGCTCGAGCGGCTCGACCTGATGCTGCTCAGTGTGGAGGCCCTCGACCTCAACGGCGGAGAGGCGATGCTGTGGATGGCCGGCCAGCTCGGCTTCGCCGATATCTTCCCCAACCGGGTCGAGCTCTGGAAACGGCGCTGTTACAACCCCCTGAGGCTCGCCTGTCGGCGTGGTGAACTCAGTGAACCGGAAACCGATGCCCTGATCTCCCTGCTCTGCGCCCTGGCCGATCGCCTGTATCCGATGCTGCGCCAGTTGCTTTCCTCAGCCGAACCCGCCACGCTCACCGCCCAGCGCTGGGGGTTGTTCCAGAAGCGGCTGGATGAGCTGATCCGGGAGCGGCTCAATCCCCGCCGCGGCGGGGTTCAGAAACTGCTCGACCCGGTGGAGGGCCCCCCGCTGCGCCTCCAGCTGATCCAAGGCCTGGCCTTCGGGGCCGGCAGCGGTGGCTTCGATCGCCTCAAGGCCAGCCTGATGGACGCCTCGGCATGAAAGTGAGCCACCGCTTCGAGCAAACCAGTTGCCGGTTCACCCTCGAGGGCCTGCCGGACCTTTCGGCCGGCCAGGCCGCCAACGTGATCGGCATCCTCTCCGGCTGGCAACTGGCCCTGGCCGGGCACACCGAGCTGGAAGGCAAGCGGGAGCACCTCTTCGCCCTGCTGGAGGTCGTCCTGCCCTATGCCCGGCACCTGGTCAGTGGGGTGCCGCGCCGCTTCGGAGCGCCGGGACATCCGGTGCAGATCGAGCCGGTGGCCGAAAACGGTGGCCGGCGCAGCCATCGCCTGCGTCTGTTCAGCAGCCAGCCCGACACGCCCCCCCTGGAGCTCAGCCTCGACGACGCGGAGCTCGCCGACCTGGTCCGCTGCCTTGATCAGTTGCGGTTGGATCCGCGGGTGCAGCTGGGCTTCAGCCTGCCGCCGGAGCGGCCGCTGCCGAGGCGGGAGATCCTGGAGCGAATCCCCCTGCGCCAGCGGTTGTTCTCCCCCGTGGCGGCCGCGACGGCCCTGGCCATCACCGCCTCGATCGGCTTGCTGGTTCCCCTGCCGCGCCGGGCGACCGCCCCGTCCGTCAGCCCAGCCGCCACCCCCACAGCCCCGCTCAGTCCACCGGAGCGCACCCCTTGAGGCGCGCCATCCCCCCCGCAGCGTTGACGCGGGGACAGCCCGGGCCAAACTCTTGGCTGGGGGCCCCGGGCTCCGGGCCCACTGCACACGGACGATGACGAAGAGCTGGTCGGAACTGCGGCGCCGTGTGAATCGCCTGGGGGCCTGCCTGGATGTGGTGGTACGCAGCGATCCGGAGGTGTGCGGCCTCAGCGGCAGGAACTTCCACCTGTCGCTCCACCATGGCGGCCAGGGAGATTGCACGGTAGAAGGGCTCAGCCTGGTGGACTGCCCCAATGAACTGGTGCTGATCGAGTTCGAGCGCTGGATGCGTGGCGCCGGCTACAGCCTCGATATCTGAGCGAAAACCGATGGACCAGACCCGGGGCCGGAAGACGACGCCATGAACCGCCTCAGCGAGCCGGCCTTCAAACCGCTCCCTGCCCGGAAGGTGTTTCGCAAGCGCCGCCACCGCTCCCCCTGGCGGGAGGCCCTCTTTTCCCTGTTCAACATCGCCATCGGCAGTGGGGTCCTGGTGGCCTTGCTGCAGCTTCCCGCCCGCATCGATTCGCTGCTGGTGGTGAGCAAGGTGATCAGCACCCTGATCAGCTCCCTGTCCAGAATTGGCGAGGGCCTTCTGCTGCTGGCCGCTGGGCTGGCCCAGACATTCGGCATCCTGCTGGTGGTGAGCCTGGCGATCGCTGCCTTGCTGCTGCTCGCCAATGGCGTGTTCCGGATCCTGCGGCTGGGCCTGCCCGGCCTCGGAACTGCGCTGGGGGTTCCACTTGAGCTGGCCCGTCTGCTCTGGGCATTTGTGCAGATCCGCAGGCCCGATCGCCACGAGCCCTGAACCAGGACCTTCCCTAACGGCGAGGAGCCAGGGAACGGCGGTAGTCCCAGAACTCCTCAAGGCTGACGCTGCCATTGCGGTCGCGGTCCATCTCGCTGAAGCGCTTCGCCAACCAGGGGATGGCGGCTGCCTCTGCCCGGCTCAGCTGGCCGTTGCCGTCCCGGTCGGCCCGCTTGAACTTCTCGCGCAGCCGTTCGCCGAGGAAGTGGGTGTTGGCAGGAGCCAGATCCTGGGGGAGCAGATATCCCCGGCCGGGGGAGTCGAGCCGTTCAAAGTTCATCTCCAGGAAGGGATAACCCTTGCTCTCGTTAGGGCTGATCCGGCCGTCGCCGTTGCGGTCGACCCGGTGGAACCAGTCTTCCAGCCGCTTCTCGTAGCGATCCAACTGCCTGGGGTCCTGGGCTCCGGCAGGGCCAGGACTCAGGCTGCCGCCGATCAGCAGCAGAGAGGCCAACGCCAGCAGACCCCGGGCCATGGCAGGGCCCCAGAAGGGCAGTCGGGGCAGGGGAGCACTCGGCATGGGCTCACCCTATGGAGCGGCGGCGATGGCTTAGCCCCCTGTATCGAGCAGATGGCGGATGATCCATGACCGAATCCAACTGGTGAAGCAGCCAGTCATGCCTGGACAGCTCCGGCTGGCCGTCAGGGCAGGGTCTGGCGGGGGCCTTTGAGCATCCCTCCATACAGTTCAAGGAGCGATGCTCCGTTTCCCCCCTTGCCATGAGCCGATCTCACACCATCTGGGTTGTGGATGACGACCCGGAGCTGCGGCAGCTGCTGGGGACCCACCTCACCGAGCAGGGCTACGAGGTGCGCTGCCTGACGGATGGCCGCCAGCTGGTGGCCCGCCTGGAGTTCCAGCGCCCCGACCTGCTCGTGCTCGATCTGATGCTGCCGGGCGACGATGGCCTCACCCTGCTGCGCCGCCTGCGGGACGGCGGCGATGACCTGCCGGTGGTGATGCTCACCGCCAGGGCGGAGGCCGTGGACCGGATCATCGGCCTGGAGCAGGGCGCCGACGACTATCTGGCCAAGCCGTTTCTGCCAAGGGAACTCACGGCCCGGATCGAAGCGGTGCTGCGTCGCCGCGGCACCCTTCCAGCCGGCACCCCCCTGGCGGATGGTGAGGTGGTTCGCTTCGGGGTCAACTCCCTCGATCTGGCCGCCCGCACCCTGGAGCGCGATGGGGAACCCGTGACGATCACCAGTGGCGAGTTCAGCCTGCTGGCCGCCTTCGTGCAGCATCCTCACCGTCCGCTCTCGCGGGAGCGCCTGATCGAGCTGGCCCGCGGCCCCGCCAGCGAAACCGACAGCCGCAGCATGGATGTGCAGGTCTCGCGGGTGCGGCGCTTGATCGAGCCCGACCCCAGCCGCCCCCGCTACCTGCAGACCGTCTGGGGCTATGGCTACGTGTTCGTTCCCGACGGCTCCCAACGGAGCCGTTGAACCATGCTGAGCTCCTTTCGCTCGGCTGCCCTTCTGCTGCGATTGGGGGGGTTCGTGCTGGGCGGCTGGGGGATCAGCCTGCTCCTGCTTCAGGCCTTGCTGGGGGCCAGGATCGGCCAGGCCCAGGTCGCCCAGATGGGCCCCCAGGTCGCCCTCAACCTGCGGCTCGCTGAACTGGCCCTGGAGCGTTTCCCGCCTGCGGCGGTGTCGCTGCTGAGTGGGCTGCAGCTGGGGGTGGGCGAACCGCCCGCGCCGGATCCGCGCCCCGGCTGGTTCGGCCTCGGCCACGACGGCCGGCTGGAGGTTCAGGCCAGGCAGTTGCGGCTGGAGCTCTGCCGCCGCCTGCCGCGCTGTCCCCAGGTGGTTGCCACCCCCGGCGAGGCCCGTGGCGTCTGGATCGAGCTGGCCTCACCCCTGGAGCCCGTCTGGCTCTACGCAGGAATCAGGCCCCAGCTGGGCTGGTCGCCGGATCCCCTGCTGGTCAGCCTCTCCCTGGTCAGCGGCAGCGTGGTGGCGGCTGCCCTGTTTCTGCTGCTGGAGGTGCAACGTCCCCTGCAGCAACTGGAGAAAGCTCTCGGTGGCGTCGGTCGGGTCAGCGACCCCAACCCCCTGGCCCAGCGGGGTGCTCCGGAGGTGCGGCGCCTGACCCGCCACTTCAACGCGATGCTGGAACGCCTGGCCAGCAGTGAGCAGGAGCGGGCCACGATGCTGGCCGGCATCGCCCACGACATCAAGACCCCCCTGACCCGCTTGCGCCTGCGCCTGTCCCTGGGTGGGCTCGCTGCCGAGGCGCGGGACAAGGCCGAAGCCGACCTCGATGATCTAGAGCGGATCACAGGCCAGTTTCTGCTGTTCGCCGGCGGCGGCAGCAGCGAGCTACCGGTGGAGGTTCCCCTCCACCACTATCTGGCCGAGCTGGCGGCCCGTTATGACGGCCAACCGCTGGAACTCGACCTGCTGGCGATGACCGCCTGGATCCAGCCGATCGCCCTGGGCCGGGCGGTGGGCAATCTGATTGACAACGCCCTCAGCTATGGCCAGCCGCCGGTGCTGCTGCGGCTGCTGGCTTGGCAGGCCGATGGCTTTGAGTTGCAGATCTGGGACCAGGGAGCGGGCATTGTCGAGGAGCAGCGTTCTGAAGCGTTGATGCCCTTCCAGCGTCTCGACGCGGCCCGGGGCGGCCACGGGCACTGCGGCCTCGGCCTGGCGATCGCCCAACGGGTCGCCCGGGCCCACGGTGGTGACCTGCGGCTGGGCTCGCCCCCCAGCGCTGGCGGTCCCAGCGGCTTCTGCGTCAGCCTCACTGGCCGCTCGACCGCCCTGCGCCCGGACGCCCAGAAGCAGACGGTCACGCAATCTGTATCAATGGAGCCGTCGACTGACATGAATCCCTTTCAGGATGCTAACTGAAAAGGTGAACGTGGCTGAGCGAATGGGCAAGGGGAAAGATGGCAAAAAGGCCAAGGAGGCCAAGCAAGGCAAGTCTGAATCGTCCAGCCATTCCAAATCGGAGCGGGCTCTTGGCGCCAACGGGGTGAGTGATCGCTATCACCCCACCGCCTTGCTCGACGATGCGGAGGAGGGTTCGGCAGCCTCACTCCACGGCAGCCAGAAGCGGCTCGGCAAGAAGTTTTACGAAACGGAGCTGGAGCGCCTGCAGATCGAGCTGGTCAAGATGCAGTACTGGATCAAACACACCGGCTTCCGGATGATCCTTCTCTTCGAAGGCCGTGATGCGGCCGGCAAAGGGGGCACGATCAAGCGAATCACCGAGCCGATGAATCCACGCGGCTGCAGGGTTGTGGCCCTGGGTACACCTTCAGACCAGCAGAAAACCCAGTGGTATTTCCAGCGCTATGTGGAGAATTTCCCCTCCGCCGGTGAGCTGGTGCTGTTTGACCGCAGCTGGTACAACCGGGCCGGTGTGGAGCGGGTGATGGGCTTCTGCACAGATGAGCAGGTCGACCAGTTCATGAAATCCTGTCCGGAGTTCGAGCGGATGCTGGTGAATTCAGGCATCGTTCTGCTGAAGTACTGGTTTTCGGTGAGTGATGAAGAGCAGGAACTCCGCTTTCAATCCCGCATCGACGATCCGGCCCGCCGCTGGAAGCTCAGCCCCATGGATCTCGAGTCACGGGATCGCTGGCTGGAGTTCTCCAAAGCGAAAGACCAGATGTTCGCCCACACCAACATCCCTGAAGCCCCCTGGTTCACCGTCGAAGCCGACGACAAGCGGCGGGCGCGGTTGAATTGCATCCGCCACATTCTCAGCAAGGTGCCCTACGAAGACATGACACCGGCCGCCATTGAGCTACCCCCACGCAAGAGTGGGGGTGATTACCAGCGTCCACCGATGAACGAGCAGTTCTACGTCCCGAACGCCTACCCCTTCAGCTGAACCCCTGTTCTCCGATTCGGCCATGTCCGAGCCCAGCCCCGAACCCATTTCCTTGCCTGCCACGGCTCCTTTGAGAGGTCCGCGGGGATCGCTGCTGTATTCCAGCAGCGATGGCAGCCAGTACATCGTCGCTGGCGGGCCGGCCCATCCAGGTGATGCTCCCCTGGTGCAGTCCTTTCAGGCTCTTCGGGCCGGTGCAGCTGAGCTGGATGTGTTGCGTTCCCAGTGCAGAACCTGGGTGGAGGGCGCTAGCCGCCACGGCCTGACCCGTGAGCAGGCCGCTGCGGTGTTGCTGGGTCAACTGGCCCTGGCGCTTGATCTTGGCGAGGAGGGCGGGTCTCAGCCCTTCTAGCTCCGCCGCCGGCTCAATGCAGTTGCTGGAACCAGAATCCGGCCAGCTGCCAGCTGGTCCAGAGAAAAATCAGCAGGAAGAGCCAGTTCAACCAGGGCGGACGGGTGTTGTTCTCGGCCATGGCGGCTCAGCATCGCAGCACCAAACTATCGGCCACGATCAAGGGCCCTGACAGGGCACCAACTCGGCGCTGCGCTCCGGTTGGCAGAGCCCCCACTGACGACCCGCAGGGTCTTCGCTCCAACGGACCACCCTGGCGCCAAGGCCGAGCCCAGCCAGGTTGGACGCCGTGATCACGCTCAGGCTGTGAGGCTCGCGCCGGTAGTCATAGCGGCAGTAGCCCAGGCCGGCACCCGAGCAGCCGCTCAGACTGACCAGCCGGTTGCCGGCCCGTTGCTGATCCAGCTGATCGGGCTGCCGCTGGGGGGCCGGACGCCAGCCGTTGGCCTGAAGTCTTTGATCGGCCACGCTGATCGGTTCACCCACCCGCAGCAGGTTGGCGAACCCAACGCTGCCGGCTGCGGCCAGGGGAAGGAGGGTGCTCAGCACGGCCAGGGTTCGAACCAGGGGGAGGCTGAGGGTCAGTGCCCTGATACGCGACGGGAACTGGTTCGTTGCACCCTCCCTTGCTTGCTCCTGGCCATGGCCACCCGTGCTGTTTTCTCCTTCCTCGGCTTTCCTGGCTGGGCTCCGCTGCACCTGGTTCTGCCTGAGGGTGGATACCCGGCCGGGGCGGCCCTGTGCCTGGCGGCGGCGGCAGCCAGGCGCGACTCAGGCAGCGGTGGTGCGGCTGGATTGCTGATCAGCTTTCTGCGCAGCGTTGATCGAGGTGAGCCGGTGGCTTCCCCCGTTCTCTGCGGCGATTGTGATTACCGGTATCTGATCGTGTACCGCGATGGGGGAGTGTGGCCCTTGCGGATCTCAGCCTGGCGGCGGGAGCCCGATGGCCCCGGCTGGAGGCGCCGTTGCCAGCCCATGCCGCTGGAACGATTCCTCAGCCGTTTTCATCCCTGCCGGCCCCTGCCGACGCCGCAGTCGGTTGCCGCTGGGCCCGCCTGAGGTCGTGGAGGCCTTCCAGCTGGTTGTACACCGCCAGGAGCTGCTGCCTGATGTGGTCGGTGTTCTCCAACCGGCTGAGATTGGCGAGGGCGGCTTCAATCTGTTCCTTGCTGTCGATCAGCAACCGGCACTCGCTGGTACCGGGCTCGTAGCTCATGATGAATGGCTCTGGGTGGGGGGCTTTTTGCCCTTGTTCAACTTACTCAAGCCAACCCGGCTGAAGCGTGCTGTTGGATTGACCACCATCTCAGTCGGCTGAATCCGGCTGCGCAGACGCCGCTGCCGCGAAGCCACCCGGCACCAGCACCAGGAACAGCCACCACCAGACCAGAACGGCCACCACAACCGGGGTGGTGACCCACCAGAGATGCAGCAGCAGCCAGCTGGCCAGGCTGGCTGCCGTGCCAGTGGCCACGATCGTCCAGGGCTGGCACCAGCCTGGCTTGGTGTCCCAGAAGGAAACCGGCCGATCAGGAGGGAGGTTGCTGTCGGTCGACTCGGCCATCCCGCACACAGGCAACAGACCTGCAGTCTTTCATCCTCAGGAGTGAAACAGCAGCACCAAGCCCTTGGGGATCTGGTGGAACTCGCGATCCTCGCGGCTGAGATCCAGGCCCACCAGCAGTCCTTCCTTCAGGGCATCGGCATAGGGGGGCTGGGCTGGGGCCTGGCCGGCCAGCCAGAGCGCCGCTATCCCCACCGGCGTGGCATGCCAGCTGAACGAACGGGTCAGGCCGATCGAGGGTTCGTCGAGGGCGTCTTCCAGCAGTTCGCGAATCGCCATGGTGGGCATGAACTGCGTTCAGCATCCAGACCAGCGCCCTGTAGCGCAATCAGCTGAGAGTATTTGTGACGTGCGCGCCCCACCGCTGCGCCGTTACGGTGCCGCGATGCCTGCCCTTCCCAGCCGGATCGCGCTTGTCCACGAATGGTTCACCCCCCGCTCGGTGGGAGGCTCCGAGCAGGTGGTGCGGGAGGTGGATGGCCTGCTGAATCCCGATCTGTTCGCCCTGGTGGACGGGGAAAGCGTCCAGCCCGACAGCTGGCTGGCTGGACGCAGGATCCAGACCTCCTTCATCCAGGGGCTGCCCTGGGGCAGGAGCCATGTGCAGCAGTACCTCCCCCTGTTGCCCCTGGCGATCGAACTGCTCGATGTATCCAGCTACCCGTTGGTGATCAGCAGCAGCCACCTGGTGGCCAAAGGGGTTCTCACCGCGCCGGATCAACTCCATATCAGCTATGTGCACACGCCGGTGCGCTACGCCTGGGACCAGATGCACCCCTACCTGGCCGGTTCCGCAGCGGCCCGTGGGCCGCTGGGACCGTTGGTGCGCTGGCAGCTGCACCAGCTGCGTCAGTGGGACATGATCAGCAGCCAGCGGGTGGACCATCTGATCGCCAACTCGCGCTTCACGGCACGGCGGATCCTGCGGTGCTGGGGCCGATCCAGTGCGGTGCTGCATCCACCGGTGCAGGTGGAGAGGTTCCGCTGGGATCTGCCCCGCGACGACTTCTACCTCTCGCTCGGCCGCCTGGTGCCCTACAAGCGGGTCGATCGGGTGATCGAAGCCTTCAACCGCACGGGCCTGCCTTTGCTGGTGGCGGGCGATGGGCCCGAGCGGCGGCGGCTGGAAGCGATGGCCGGCCCCAGCGTGTGCTTCCTGGGCCGCTGCGATCCGGGCCAGGTCAAGGACCTGATGGGCCGCTGCCGTGCCTTCGTCTACGGGGGGCTGGAAGACTTCGGCATCGCCGCCGTGGAGGCGATGGCGGCAGGAGCGCCGGTGATCGCCCTGGGCCAGGGCGGCTTGCTCGACAGCGTGCGTTGCCTGCAGCAAGGCGCCTCCCATCCCACCGGCCTGCTGTTCCCCGACCCGAGCACCGATTCCCTGGTGGCGGCGCTGCAGCATTTCGAGCAGGGACAGATCTGGAAGCGTCTGCCCGCGGAGGGACAGCGGGAATGGGCCGAACAATTCGCTCCCGAACGGTTCAGACGCCGCTTGCTTGCCCTGATCGAGCGTTACTGGCAGGGCCATCTGGCCGATCTTGAGCTTGGACGCAGAGCCCTGCCGCACCCCTTGCCCTGAGGCCTCTGTGCCTCTGGCCCGAGTGACCTTCCGAACTGGTAAAAGGGGATCTGGATTTTTACAGTTTCCTCACGAAGAGGAGCGAGATGGCCTTCTGTCATCCCAACTCATTGATAGCGGAAGCGCTGGACAACCCCTTGGCAGTGTCAACAGGGCTGGCTTCCCCTTCCTTCCCGCATCCGCTTGTGGCTCAACGGCCTGATCCTGCCGCTGCTGCCGTCAGCCTCGCGCCTGCCGTTCTCTCCGCTCAGCAGTTGATTGAGGCCCAGACCAAACTGTCCAGGTCTCTCAAACGCAGCGGCGATCTGCTCTTCTCCGTGGCGGTGCTGGGTCTGGGCAGCCCCCTGTTCCTGCTGCTGGCGGCTCTGGTGCTGATCAGCTCCCCGGGCCCCGTCTTCTATGTCCAGCGGCGCATCGGTCGGGGCTACAAGGAATTTGGCTGCATCAAGTTCCGCACGATGCGGCCCGATGCGGATCGCATCCTGACCAAGCTGCTCGCCCAGTCCCCTGAACTGAAGGCCGAGTTCAACAAGGATTTCAAATTGAAATCCGATCCGCGCATCACCCCGATCGGCCGGTTTCTGCGTCGCTCCAGCCTGGATGAACTTCCCCAGTTCCTTAATGTTCTCAAGGGAGACATGAGCATGGTCGGCCCTCGCCCCATCGTCAGGGCAGAGCTCAGCCGCTATGGCCGCCTCATGGACGAGGTGCTGGCGGTGCGTCCTGGCCTGAGTGGTCTCTGGCAGGTCTCTGGCCGCAACAATCTTTCCTATTCAACCCGTGTGAAGATGGATGTGAGCTATTCCCGCCGCCGCAGTGTCTGGCTGGACCTGGCCATCATCGTGCGCACCGTTGGCGTGATCCTCTTCCCCAGGGATCGCGGCGCCTACTGATCGCGACCTGCTGATCCCCGCCTGCTGATAGCGGGGCTACTGAACAATTCTTCCCGGGGCGATCAGCAGGATCAGCATGCTGACCGTCAACCAGAGAACCTCCAGGCGCCTGCTCAGCTGGAGTATGCGCTCCACGGCGCTGCGATCGGCCGGCGGGAAGGCGGCTCCCAGGATCGGCTTGGCCCGCTCCTCGCCGCCATACCGGTTGAGCCCCCCCAGTTGAACCTCGGCCGCCTGGGCGTAGGCCGCCTGGGAGAGGCCGGCATTGGGGGAGGGATCAAAGCGGCCCTCACGCCTCGCCAGGGCACATTGCCTGAACAACTGCAAGGGCCGGCGGCTGACCAGAGGAATGCTGAACGCCACCAGCCGACAGGGCAGCCAGGTCAACAGGTCATCGAGGCGGGCACCGGCGGTGCCGAGCCATTCCAGCCGGCCGCGGCGATAGCCGAGCATCGAATCGAGCGTGCTGGCGGCCTTGTAGGCCAGAGCCAGGCTGAGGGGGCCTGGCAGATGGAGCCTGTCCCAGGGATGCCAGCTCCCCAGCGCTGCCCCCACCAGCATCCAGAACAGGGGTCCGAACAGACCGTCCACGCCGTTCTCGGCAGCGGTTTCCGCCGCTGCCCGCAGAATCTCCGATTGGCCCAGCCCCTCCACATCCCGACCGACGATCCAGGCGAGCCGGCCGCGGGCCAGCTCCAGATCGTCATCGCCGGCAGCGAGCGCCTCCAGAACGCCGCGCACAGCCAGCTCCAGGCTCCTGCCCGCCAGACAACTGGCGAGGCCAAGCCACAGCAGCGGCAAGCCCAGCAGCGGCCATCGCCAGGCCAGCATCTCCACGGCCCAGCCCACCCCGCCGCTGGCGCCCACCAGCAGCAGCGTGATGGCTCCGCCGCCCAGCCGCAACGTCCAGGCTTGATCGCCCGCCCAGGCCTCCGCCCGCCCGCGCAGAAGGGAGATCATCAGGCCCATGACCTGCACCGGGTGCAACCAGCCGGCAGGATCGCCGATCAGACGGTCGAGGCCACAGGCCAGGGCCACAGCCAGCCAGCCCATCCCTGCAGCGGGCCAGCTCAGGTTGCTCAATCCCCTGATCGGGAAGGCCCCAGAACCGACAGGGGCAGGGCGGCTGCCAGGAAGGCGACCACCTGCAGCGGCAGGGCCAGGGGCAGTCCGAGCCACTGGGCCGAGCCGCCCATCAACAGGCTCCCGACCAGGGCTCCCACGGCGCTCGAACGCTCAAGCGCCTGCCAGCGAAGCGGCTCATCACCCAGGTGATCCAGGGAGGCCGCCAGTCGGGCATCACTGGAGCCGGCCAGGGCACCCATCGGCAGGAACAGGGCCAGGGAACTCCAGCCAGGCAGCCACTGGGTGGCCGCCAGCAAGCCGGCGAGCAGGAGGTAACGCGCCCCCCCAGCCCAGGGAATCGGCGGTGACAGGGCTGGCCAGGAAGCCGCCAGCAGCCGGCCCAGCCCATAGGCCGTGAGCAACATGCCGAAATCGAAGCAATTGCCTGCCCCTTGCTGACGCACCCAGAGCGGCAACAGGCTGAACAAACTGCCGAACAGAAGGCCCTGAAGGCAGCAGCGCCAGTTCAGCCTTTCTGGCGGTGCAGGCTCTGCCAGCTCAGGGGACACAGCCTCGCTCGGTGGGCCGGGTTGCCTGGCCCGGCGCGATTGCAGGGCCGCCGGCAGCAACGGCAGAAGCAGCACCACAGCCTGGGAGAACTGCAACACCGCCTGGCCGATCGGGAACAACAGGCCGGTGAGCAGGTGGCCCAGCAGGGCACCCAGGTCGGAGCCGGATCGAAGCCGCCGCATCGAGAGGCCCTTGGTTCCCACCAGAAAGCGCTGCAGGGGCAACTGGGCGATCTGAAGCCCCAGTCCGAACAGCAGCACGGCCAGCAAGGCCAGGCCGAGCAGCCAGAGGTTGGCGCTCCCAGCCAGAGCGGCAGCGGTGGGCCCCCACAGGCCGACAGCGATCAGCAGCAGCGCCGCGCCAATCTGAAGCAGGCTTCCCAGCACGGGATGCTGGGGCAGGGGCGCCAAACTTGCCGCTGTGCCCAGTACGGGGAGCAGGCTGTTGACCAGCGGCGACGGACTGAGGCCGCTGACCAGCCAGGCACTGGAGGCCAGCGTGAGGCTGGCGCCGGCCTGGGCACTTCCCCAGGCAAGCGAAAGGAGGCCCCGGCGCACGGCTTACGGCCTCCTGATCAGGACACTTTCAGCCAACTGAACATGGAGCGGAGGCCCTTACCGACCTGCTCGATCGGATGCTGGGAATCCCGCAGACGGGCCTCGGCCATCGCCGGCTTGCCGGCCTCGCATTCCGCCACGAAGTTGCGGGCAAAGGTGCCGTCCTGGATGTCGGCGAGGATGCGCTTCATCTCCGCTTTGGTGTCCGCGGTGATCAGGCGCGGGCCGCTCACATAATCGCCGTATTCGGCGGTGTTGGAGATCGAATCCCGCATGGCGGTGAGGCCACCCTTCACCATCAAATCAACAATCAGTTTCACCTCGTGCAGGCACTCGAAGTAGGCGAGCTCAGGTTGATATCCCGCTTCCACCAGGGTTTCGAAGCCCGCCTTCACCAATTCGCTGAGGCCGCCGCAGAGCACAGCCTGCTCGCCGAACAGGTCGGTTTCGGCCTCCTCTTTGAAATTGGTTTCGAGGATGCCGGCGCGGGTGCCGCCGATGGCCTTGGCGTATGCCATCGCCAGGCCCCTGGCCTTGCCGCTGGCATCCTGCTCAATGGCGAACAGGGCCGGAACGCCCTGGCCGTTCTGGTATTCCCAGCGCACGGTGTGGCCGGGTCCCTTCGGCGCGATCATCACCACGTCCACATCGGCCGGAGGCACGATCAGGCCGAAGCGGATGTTGAAGCCGTGGGCGAAGCTCAGCACCTTGCCGGCGCTCAGATGGGGCGCAATCTCAGCTTCATAGACCTTCTTCTGGGTTTCATCGGGGAGCAGCACCATGATCCAGTCGGCCTTGGCGCAGGCCTCGGCCACACTCAGCACCTCCACACCATCGGCTCTGGCCTTCTCGGCGGAGCGGCTGCCCTCATAGAGGCCCACCACCACGCTGATGCCACTGTCCTTGAGGTTGAGGGCATGGGCGTGGCCCTGGCTGCCGTAGCCAATGATGGCCACCGTCTTGCCGCTCAGAAGGCTGAGGTCGGCGTCGGAGTCGTAGAAGAGCTGGGCCATCCTGGCTGGGGCTTGGGCGGGGAACAGGGGCCGAGCTTACGCAAACGCCCAGCCGGCAGTGCTTCAGGTTGCGGCTTCGCTGGGGTGGGAGATCACCCGGTCGATCAGGCCGTAGTCCTTGGCCTCCGCTGCGCTGAGGAAGTAATCGCGGTCGGTGTCCTTGGCCACCTTCTCCACCGGCTGGCCACACATATCGGCCAGCGACTGATTGAGCATGTCCTTCATGCGCAGGATCTCGCGCGCTTCGATTTCGATGTCGCTTGCCTGGCGCTGGCTCGTGCCCCCCAGGGGTTGGTGGATCATGATCCGGCTGTGGGGCAGAGCCACCCGCTTGCCCTTGGTGCCGGCCGCCAGCAGGAAGGCCCCCATGCTTGCCGCCAGGCCCACGCAGATCGTCACCACCTCAGATTTCACATACTGAATGGTGTCGAAGATCGCCAATCCGGCCGTGACCGAGCCGCCCGGTGAGTTGATGTACAGGTAGATGGGCTTGCTGCTGTCGTCGGAGTCCAGATAGAGCATCTGGGCCACCAGGCTGTTGGCGATTCCATCGTTCACCTCCTGGCCCAGGAAGAGAATGCGCTCCACGCCGAGGCGGGTGTAGATGTCCACCCAGCGCTCGTACTGGCTGCCGGGCAAGCGGTAGGGAACGCTGGGGGTGCCGATGGGCATGATGCGGGAGTGGGGGTGGAAAAAATGAGGGGGTGGATTGAGCGCCCAGGCAACCGGGCTCAGACGGCTGCGGCCAGGGCCAGAGGGGGCACCTTCTGGCTGGTGAGGATCCTGTCGATCAAGCCGTATTCGAGGGCTTCCGGCGGGGTGAGATAGGTCATCCGATCGGAATCCTTGCTGAGTTGGGCGACGCTGCGGCCTGTGTTCTCCGAGAGCATCTCCAGCATGGTGCGCTTGTTCTGCAGCACCTCCTGGGCCCGGATCTGGATGTCGCTGGCCTGGCCTCGGGCGCCGGAGCGGGGCTGGTGCAGCACGATCGAGGCATGGGGCAGGGCCGCCCTGTGTCCCTTGGCCCCGGCCGAGAGAATCATCGCGGCAGTGCCCATCGCCTGGCCGATGCAGATCGTGTGCACCGGTGGCTTCACGTAGCGGATCGTGTCGCAGATGGCGAAGGCCTCGGTTTCAAAGCCGATCGCATCCCCGGTGTACCAGCTGGTCCCGGTGGAGTTGATGTAGAAGAAGATCGGCTTCTCTGGATTGTCGAACTCCAGATAGAGCATCTGGGCGACGATCAGCTCGGTCACGTCCACGCCCATCTGCCGCTTGGCGTCGTCGTCGGAGAAGAGGGGCAGGCCGAGGTACACGATCCGCTCCTTCAGAAGCAGCGACGGCAGATCCGGCGGCGGTGTACGCATCACGGCGGAATCGCCGTAGTAAGGGGCCGACACCGACATCCGTTCACCTGCTCGACTGCCAGGGATCAGCCTAGCGGGGGTCAGGAGCAGGCTGAACCGCAGCTCCCTGCTTCGGTCCATCGTGATCGCAACGGGCAAAGACCATCCGGCCTGTCGGGGTCTGCAGGGCGCCGGTCACAGTCACCGGCAGCCGCTGGCCGATCCGCTTGCGGGCCGCTTCGACCACCACCATCGTGCCGTCCTCCAGGTAGCCCACCCCCTGATCAGCCTCCTTCCCCTCCCGCACGATCTTGAGCTGCAGGGCATCCCCGGGCTGCACCTCCGGCCGCAGCGCGACCACCAGGGCGCTGAGGTTCATCACCTTGAGGTCCTGCACCTCGGCCACCTTGGCCAGGTTGTAGTCAGCGGTCAGCAGGGTGCCACCGGTGTCGGCGGTGAGCTTGAGCAGCTTGTCGTCGGCGCCGTTGCCTTCGTAGCGGGTGCTGTTGACCACCAGGCGCCGGCCGTAGCGCTCCCGCAGCGCCGCCAGAAGGTTGAGGCCCCGGCGCCCCTTGCCCCGCTTCTCGTTGTTGCCCGAGTCGGCCAGTTGCTGTAGTTCGTCGATCACCGCCTGGGCAACGATCACCTGGCCCTCCAGCAAGCCCGAATCCAGCAGGCCGCGGATGCGGCCATCGATGATCACGCTGGTGTCGAGGATCTTGGCGCTGGCAGGCTGGAGCACCCCTTCCGCCACCAGCAGGGCGTCGGTGCTGGCTGGGTTGAACAGGCGCAGCAGGGTGCGGCCATGCACCTCGGCGAGGTTGTAGCCCAGCACCCCGAAGAACACATTGCTGAGCACCGCAGCCAGTGGCTTGACGAAGACCACCTCCAGGGGGAGGGAGAGCAGCAGAATCGGCGCCAGCAGCAGGTTCGCCACCAGCAGGCCGAGGATCAGGCCCACCGAGCGCGAAAGCAGCAGATCGGTGGGCATCGAGCGCACCTGCCGCATCAGGCGGCGACGCAGCAGCTGAAAGAAAAAGCCGGCCAGCAGCCCGAAGAACGCACCGAACCCTGCCAGAACCCAATGCAGCCCTTCGAGATTGGTGACCTGGGCGAGCACCCTCACAGGCAGCAGGTCCACACCCAGCCAGCCGGTGGCGGCGCCGGAGATCAGGAACAGCAGCAGGATCAGCGGGTCCACCATCGGTCGGTCGGGGGCTGACCCAAGCTCAAACCATGCAGCATGGCCGATTCCAGCCGATTTGCCTGGATCTGGTATCCACACCTCCGCACCAGGCGCCACCGATGCCTCCGCCCCCTCCCCGCAGCGCCTATCTCCACATCCCCTTCTGCCAGCGGCGCTGCTTCTACTGCGACTTTGCGGTGGTGCCCCTGGGCGACAGGGCCGACGGCGCCCATTCCGGCTCGATCGAGGCCTACCTGAAGCTCCTGCATGCGGAGATCGCCGCCGCCCCGGCTGGTCCACCCCTGTCCACGGTGTATCTGGGCGGCGGTACCCCCTCCCTGCTCACCCCTGACCAGATCGGCAGCCTGCTGGCGGCGCTCGCCAAGCAGTTCGGCCTGGCGGCAGGGGCCGAGATCAGCCTGGAGATGGATCCAGCCAGCTTTGATCGGATCCGCCTGGAGCAGGTGCTCGCCGCTGGTGTGAACCGGGTGAGCCTGGGGGGGCAGAGTTTCGATGACCCGGTGCTGGAGCGGCTGGGACGCCGACACCGTCGAAGCGATCTGCTGGAGGCGGCCGCCTGGCTGGCCGAAGCGCGGCGGCTGGGCCGGCTGCGCAGCTGGAGCCTCGACCTGCTGCAGGGTTTGCCCGAGCAAACTCTGGAGCATTGGACCGGCCAGCTCGATCAGGCCCTGGCCCTCGAAGCGCCCCATCTCTCGATCTATGACCTGATCGTGGAGCCCGGCACCGTGTTCGCCTGGCGCCAGAGGCGTGGTGAACTTCCCCTGCCCGATCCCGACCTTGGGGCCGACCTGATGGCGTTGACATCGGCGCGCCTGCGGGGGGCCGGCTACGGCCATTACGAAATCTCCAACTACGCCAAGCCAGGCCATGTCTCACGCCACAACCGCGTCTACTGGAGCGGAGCGGGCTGGTGGGGGTTCGGGATGGGAGCCACCGCGGCGCCGTTCGGTGCAAGACAGGCCCGGCCGCGTACCCGGGCGGCCTACGCGGATTGGCTGGCAACCGACCAGCCGGTCGGCACCAGCCAGGCCATGCCCTTTGATGAACGCCTGATCGTCGGGCTGCGCCGCCGCGAGGGGGTGGCGATGGGCCGGCTGGCACGGGACCACGGCATCAGCGCGGCCGAGCTGGAGATCCTGGAGCAGCGGCTGGAGTCCTTCCTGAACCGCCGGCTGCTGCTGATCGAAGGGTCCCGCTGGCGCCTGAGCGACCCGGCTGGCCTGGCCCTCAGCAATGCGGTGTTGCGGGAGCTGCTGGCCTGGTGGGATGGGCGGCCTGGGCCTGCAGCCAGCCCCGCAGGGCCTCGACCGCCAGGCCATGTCCCTGCAGCAAGGGCGGGCTGAACGGTGGTTGGCGCGGGCTCAGACCGAGCAGGTCAGCGGTGACCCGCACCTGGCCGTCGCAATCGTCACCGGCACCGATGCCGATGACCGGGATCGACAGTTGGTGCCGGAGGCTGCCTGCCAAGCCCTCCGGGACGTGCTCCAGCACCAGGGCGAAACAGCCCGCCGCTTCAAGATCGAGGGCCTGGCGCCTCAACCGTTCCTGGCTGATCGGGTCCTTGGCCTGGCGGCGGTAGCCGAGCCGATGCACCGACTGGGGTGTCAGGCCAAGGTGGCCCATCACTGGAATGCCGCTGCGAACCAGCCGGTCGACCACCTGCAGGATTTCCGGCTCACCGCCTTCCAGCTTCACAGCGGCGGCGGCCGTTTCCTTCAGGACCCGTCCTGCGGCAGCCATGGCCAGCTCGGCGCCGCATTGATAGCTCAGGAAGGGAAGATCGCAGATCAGCAGCGGTTGCTGATCGCGGGGACGGCTCAGGCCCCTGGCCACGGCGCGGGTGTGGTGAATCATTTCGTCGAGGGTCACCGGCAGGGTGGTGGGATGGCCCAGGACCACCATGGCCAGGGAGTCGCCCACCAGTACCGCTTCAGCTCCCGCCTCCTCCACCCAGGCCGCCGAGAGGGCGTCCCAGGCGGTCAGCACCCGGATCGGCAGGCCCGCCTTCTTGCGATCGATGAGATCACCGGGGCGCAGGGGCACGGCCTGAGTGGGCAAGGAGTGATTGCTACTATCGCTTTGACTCGGACCGATGCGGCCGGGACGCCCAAATCTGGTCAGAACCGGAAGGGAGCAGCCACACGGGATGCTCCAGGCAGGCGTCGACTCCGGGTCACCCTTTTGAAATCAGGCTTGCCGGCGGTTCACGCGTCGCTGGTGGGACGGCTCTGGCGGTTCAGCAGAAAAGGTGGAATCTTGGCGCCTCGCTGGTCGTTGCCCGGCTGGCTCTGGGGGGTCTGGGGGCTGGTGAAGCTGGGCGTCTGCTGGTCGTGGCGGTAGGCGATGCCGCTCTCGAAGCCCGTGGCGATCACGGTGACGTGGATCTCGCCCTCAAGCTTTTCGTCCACCACGGCACCAACAATGATGTTGGCATCAGGGTCGACCATGTCGTAGATCACATCGGCGGCGGCGCCCACATCCTCAAGGGTCATGTCCTTGCCGCCGCAGACATTGATCACGCAGCCCTTGGCTCCGTCGATCCGGCCCGACTCCAGCAACGGACTGCTCATGGCAGCCTGGGCCGCTTCGGTGGCGCGGGAGCGGCCGGAACCCACCCCGATGCCGAGCAGGGCGGTGCCGGCCATGGTCATCACCGAGCGCACATCGGCAAAGTCCACGTTCACCAGGCCCGGCTTGGTGATGATGTCGCTGATGCCTTTCACCCCCTGCCGCAGCACATCGTCGGCGGCACGGAAGGCCTCCTGAAGGGGAGCGCCGGCGATCGCATCGCGGAGCCGGTCGTTGGGGATCACGATCAGCGTGTCCACATGCTCGGCCAGCCGGGCAATGCCCTCCTCGGCCTGCTTCTGGCGCTTGCGGCCCTCGAAGCTGAAGGGTTTGGTGACGATGCCAACCGTGAGGGCGCCACATTCCTTGGCCACCTCGGCGAGGATCGGAGCAGCCCCCGTGCCCGTGCCGCCCCCCATGCCGGCGGCGATGAAGACGAGGTCGGCCCCTTCAAGGGCGGCCAGCAGCTCAGGGCGGGATTCTTCCGCCGCCTTCTGGCCGATCATCGGATTGCCGCCAGCCCCCAGGCCCCGGGTGAGCTTCTGGCCGAGCTGCACCCGCTTCTGGGAGGCCGACTGCAACAGCGCCTGGGCATCGGTGTTGAGCACCCTGTATCCCACGCCCTCGAGATCAGAGGCGATCATGCGGTTGACCGCATTGCTGCCTCCCCCCCCCACGCCGATCACCTCAATCCGGGCCGACTGGCTGGGAACAATGCCGTTGCTGCTGGGGGATGGGAGGGGAGTGGTCACGGAGAGGGGATGGGGATCTGCCGGTGAGATGGTCACGGTGGCTTGGGGTGCAGTCTCCACGAAGAACCCTCTTCCGTTCGTAATGGGCTGCATTATGTCGGTGCTGGGCCAGAACCAAGATGTCCAAAGGACACATTTATTCAGTCGATTCTTTCATGGCTACTGGTGTTTTCTCCAGGTCTGTGTGGCCCTGGCCATGCCTGGGGTTCACCAGCGCCAGCCGTCTTTTCAGGCGGGTTTAGTCCACCCCGGTGCCTCCCGGCGGTTTGCCGCTGGTGACCGTGGCCGCTGGGGCCTGCCCCAGCTCCGGCTGATCCGGATCGCTCAGATCGATCGAGCGAAACGGCCGTCCCTTGAGCTGGGCGGGAAGCTGTCTGGAGAGGTGCTGAAGCACATCAAGGCGGCGCGCCAGCTGGGCATCCGGCGGACCGAGCCGAACCTGGCCCAGCGATTGGGTCACCAGCAGCAGATTGCCACTCGGCTCAAAGCGAATCTCCCGCAGCTGGCTGCCGAGGCTGCTGCGGCGTTCCAGGATCTGCACGAGCGTCTGGCGGTGCCGCTCCTGCCAACCCACCACGCGCACCTCCAGCGCCGGCGCCGGCCGTGATCTGGCCACCTGTTGCTGGCCAAGGCTCATCCAGTTGCCGAGACGATCGACATAGCCCTGCTCGAAACCGGCCGCCGAGCGTCGTTCGGCCCGGGCGACCGCCTGGCGGTCCACCAGGCCGATCCGCAACCGGGGCGGCAGCATCAGCCGCTCAACTCTGACCTGCTCAACCGGCAGGGCCGCGGCCAGGTCGGTTTGCAGCCGCCTGGGCTGAAGGCTCAGCAGCAGAACCGGAAACCGCAGTCCGGCAGCGCGAATCACCTGGTCCCGGCTCACCTGCTCGCTGCCCAGCACCTCCACCTGGGCAGGGCTGCGCAGGCTCCAGCCCTGGCGCAGCAGGCCATAGCCGAGGCAGGTGGCACAGGCCGAAAAGAACAGCAGCCGCCAGAGGTTGCGAAGGCGCTCCTTGCGCCGCTGCTCCCGCAGTTGGCGCCGCCGTTCAACGCCGGGAGGCTGGAGCTGGGGGGTCGCGGCGCGCGGACTCACAGCTCACAGCGGGAGCGTGCCATCAGATCGTGCATCCAGCGGCGGGCACGTTCGGCATCGGAGAAAGCCAGATCCTTCTGTTCGCCATTGCCAACCAGGCGGATGCGGCAGCTGCCCTGACTCTCCTCGGTGAGCGGCGCATCGCCGGATCCCAGGGCCATCAGTTCCAGCAACTCCAGCTTGCTGATCACAAAGCTCCCCTGGGGCTTGAGCTGACCGGCTTCAAAGCTGCTCCAGGTGAGCACACCATCAAGCAGGCGGGCCGCACCGCAGCCATCCAACTTGGCCAGTTCGGAGCCCTCCGCCCAGCTGCGAAAAAGGCGCTGCCGCCGCCTCTCCAGCCAGCCCAGGGCTGTGAGCAGCACGAACACCACCAGCAGGGGCAACCAGAGCAGACCTTGGGTCATGGCGCCAGCCTCCCCTCAACCATCCCCTGGGGATCCTCTCCCGCCGCCACGATCAGTTGATGCACCAGGTCCTCAAGCGAAACACCACTGGCCTGCCACAGCATTGGAAACATGCTCTGGCGGGTGAACCCCGGCAGGGTGTTGATCTCGTTCAACCAGATTGTCCCACTGGTTTCGTCGTAAAAAAAGTCCACCCGCGCCAGGCCGGCGGCGGCCACGGCCTGGCAGGCCAGGATCGCCAGCCGTCGCAGCTCCTCACTGACGGCAGCCGGCAGCAGGGCAGGAATTTCGGTGTGGCTGAGCCCCTCTGTGTACTTCGTGGCGTAGTCGTACCAGTCGGCCTCGAAGCGAATCTCGCCCACCACCGAGGCCTGCAACGGCCCTGAGGGCGCCGAACCAAGGGTTCGCACGGCGCATTCCAGCTCCCTGGCCTTCACCCCCTGCTCGACGACGAGCCGGGGGTCAAAGGCAGCGGCCTGGCGCAGCCCGGCCAGCAGCGTGGGGCGGTCGGTGGCCTTGCTGATCCCCACCGAAGAGCCCAGGTTGGCCGGTTTCACGAAGCAGGGGTAACCGAGCTGCTGCTCGAGCCGGTTCAGCAACGACTCGGCATCGGCGTCCAGCTCGGCGGCCTGCACGGCGGCGTAGGGCACCTGGGGAATGCCGGCGGCAGCAAAGGCGGCCTTCATCGCCTGCTTGTCCATGCCCAGTGCCGAGCCCAGCACTCCCGATCCCACGAAGGGCACCTGCATCAGCGCGAACAGCCCCTGGATGGTGCCGTCCTCCCCATTGGGACCATGCAGCACGGGGAACCACACATCCACCTCACTGGCCCCCTCCGGCAGGGCCTGGAACCCCGGCCTGGCCGGTTGGCTGGGCAGTTCTGACGCCGTGGCGGGCAAGCCCTTGCCCAGCACGGCCTCGGCCACAGCGGGGGGCCACCAGTGCCCCTGCTCGTCGATGTAGAAACAGCAAAGCCGATAACGCTCGGCGTTGGCTCCCCGGCGCAAGGCCCCCGCCACCGTGATCGCCGAGCGGATTGAAACCGCGTGCTCCCCTGAGGCCCCCCCGAACACCAGGCCAAGACAGCGGGGGGCATTGGGCATGGAGAGGGGGGCTGGGCCTGATCGGGCCAAACGTATCAGCGATCGGTTCAGTGACCAGGGGCAGCCAGGCTCAGCGCACCGTCCTGCCGCTGAGGGAAAAGGGCCGCACCTGCTCGATCGCCACGGTCACCAGCTCGCCTGGCTGGTGTTCAACACCAGCCGTTCCAGCGGCGGGAAAGAACGTGAGCCGGTTGGTGCGGGTGCGACCCATCAGCTGCGTCGGATCCTTGGGGTTGACGCCCTCCGCCAGCACCTCTTCATGGCGGCCCAGATAGCGCTCGCTGCGGGCGCGGGCGGTGCGCTCCACCAGGGCGTTGATTTCCTGCAGCCGCTCCACCTTCACCGCCTCGCTGAGTTGGTTCGGCCAATCGGCGGCGGGGGTGCTCGGGCGGGGAGAATAGGCGGCGGTGTTGACCAGATCGAAGCCGATCTCCTCGACCAGATCGCAGGTGGCCCGGAACTGGGCGTCGGTTTCGCCCGGGAAGGCCACGATCACATCGGCGCTGATCGAGGCGTCCGGCATGCGCTCGCGGATGCGGTTGAGAATCCGCCGGTAGCGCTCCACCGTGTAGCCCCGGGCCATGGCCTTGAGCACGGCGTCATCGCCACTCTGGAAGGGGATGTGGAAGTGCTCACACAGCTTCGGCAGCTCGGCGCAGGCGTCGATCAGCCGCTCGGTGAAGTAACGGGGGTGGCTGGTGGCGAAACGGATCCGCTCGATTCCCGCCACGTCGTGGACGTGGTGGAGCAGGTCGGTGAGGGTGTGCTGACGGCGTCCTTCAGGAGTGATGCCCGGCAGGTCGCGGCCGTAGGCGTCGATGTTCTGGCCCAGCAGGGTGATCTCCTTGAAGCCCCGGGCCGCCAGCCCCTCGATCTCCAGTCGGATCGCCTCAGGGGTGCGGCTCTGCTCCTGGCCGCGCACCGAGGGCACCACGCAGTAGGTGCAGCGCTCGTTGCAGCCGTAGATCACATTCACCCAGGCGCACACGGAGCTGTCACGACGGGCGGTGGTGATGTCTTCGAGGATGTGGTGCTCGCCGGTGGCCACCACCTGCTGGCCGGCCTCCACCTGCTCCAGCAGCGCATCGAGGCGGTTGGCGTGCTGGGGACCCATGACCAGATCCAGCTCGGGCACCCGGCGCAGCAGGCTTTCCCCTTCCTGCTGGGCAACACAGCCGGCCACCACCAGGGTCAGGTTCGGATTGAGCCGCTTGCGCTGGGCCTGACGGCCCAGATAGCTGTAGACCTTCTGCTCGGCGTTATCGCGGATCGTGCAGGTGTTGTAAAGCACCAGATCGGCGGAGTGTTCATCGCTTCCATGGGCGTAGCCCATGGTTTCCAGGATCCCGGCCATCCGCTCGGAATCGGCCTTGTTCATCTGGCAGCCGAAGGTGGTGATCCAGTAGCTGCCCCGGTTGGCCAGGGTGGATGTCATCCCTCCAGTGTCATCCATGGCTGAAACTGGGGGGATGCAAGGGAGCCTGCGTCGATTTTCGCTCACCAAGGTGGTGCCCCTGGCGATCAGCCGCGGCACCACCGCCGCCGTGGAGCGGCTGTTGGTGGAGGTGGAGCATGAAGGGCTGGTGGGACAAGGCGAAACCGGCGGCTTTGAGACCGGTCACCGTTGCTTCAGCACCGACGTGGTGGAACAGGAACTGCAGGCGGTGTTTCCCCTGCTGGCAGGCCCCGATTCCGAGGCAAGGTCCTGGGATCCTTCACACCGCCAGGCGCTTGAACCGGTGCTGGCTTCGCTTTCGCCACCGGCGCGATGCGGCCTTGATCTGGCGCTGAGCGATTGGTGGGGGAAACGGCTGGGCCTGCCGCTCTGGCAACTCTGGGGTCTTGATCCGGAGGCGTGCAGCGCCACCAGCGTCACCCTTGGACTGGGCTCGGTGGACCAGGTGCTCTCCAGGCTGGAGCGTTGGAGCCAGCAGCTGGGCCTTCGTCCCAGCCGGGTGAAACTCAAGCTGGGCAGCCCCGATGGCCCCGACCACGACCGCGATCTGGTGCGGGCCGTGGCCACTGCCCTGGCGGCTGAGCCCGCTGCGGCCAGGGCGGAACTCCAGGTGGATGCCAACGGCGGCTGGGATCTCTCCACCGCCCAGGCCCTGATCCCCTGGCTGGCCGAACAGGGGGTGGTGCTGGTGGAGCAACCCCTGCCAGCCTTGGCAGATGCCGAGGCCGACACGGCCGGGTTCGCCGCCCTTGATCTGCACTGCCCGATCGCCCTGGTGGCCGACGAGAGCTGCTGGGACCTGGCCGACCTGCTGCGGCTGGCGCCCCACGTCGATGGCGTCAACATCAAGCTGCTCAAGAGTGGCGGGCTCAGCGAGGCGCTGGTGATGGCCCGCACGGCCCGCCGGCTCGGGCTGGATCTGATGCTGGGCTGCTACTCCGACAGTGCCCTGCTCAACGGCGCCGCGGCCCAGTTGCTGCCCCTGGTGCGCTGGCCGGATCTCGACAGCCACCTCAACCTGCGCGACGACCCCTTCGAGGGTCCGGTTCGGCTCGGGGATCTGCTGCAACCCTCGCCTCGCCCAGGCCTGGGCGTCGTGGCGGCAGGGCCATGCTGAAGGCCGACGCCCCCGTCGTGCTGCTGCTGCACGGTGGCCTCGACAACCTCTCCGGTAAAACCGGCCTGGCGATGCTGCGGTACCGGTCCGGTCCGATCGTGGCGGTCGTGGATCCAGGCTGGGCCGGCTCCGACCTGGAGGCGATCACCGGGATCAGCCGTGCTGTGCCCGTCGTGGCTGATCTGCAGGCCGCCCTGCCCTACGGCCCGCGGGTGGCGGTGGTGGGTCTGGCTCCATCCGGCGGGCTGCTGCCGGCGGGATTGCGCGCCGACCTCGTGGCTGCCCTGGCAGCGGGGCTTGATCTGGCCAGTGGCCTGCACACCCAGCTGGGCCTCGACCCTCAGCTGGCGGGCCTGCTCAGGCCCGGCCAGTGGATCTGGGATCTGCGTCAGGAGCCGGCGGGGCTGAAGGTGGCGGCCGCCCGGGCCGCGACCTTGCCGGGCGAACGGATCCTGGCGGTGGGCACCGACATGGCCGTTGGCAAGATGAGCGCCTGCCTGGAGCTGACGGGGGCGGCCCGGCGGCTGGGCATCGACGCCCGCTTTGTCGGCACCGGCCAGGCGGGAATCCTGATCAGTGGCGCCGGGGTGCCGCTCGATGCGGTGCGGCTCGACTTCGCGGCCGGCGCCGTGGAAGCTGCGGTGCTGGCCGCCGCCGGGGGGGCCGGAGCGGAGAGCCTGTTGCTGGTGGAGGGGCAGGGCTCCCTCTGCCATCCGGGCTCCAGCGCGACCCTCCCCCTGATCCGGGGCAGCCAGCCCACCGGCTTCCTGCTGGTCCACCGGGCCGGGCAGACCGCCCTCACCAACCACCCGTCCATGCCGCTGCCGCCGCTGCTCCAGTTGATCGAGACAATCGAGCAGGTGGCGGCCCTGGGCCGGGCCGGCCAGGCGCCGCCGCCAGCCGTTCGCGCCGTGGCGCTCAACACGGCCCGGCTCAACGTGGCTGAAGCCGAATCGGCCTGCGAGGCGGTCAGTCGGGAAACCGGACTGGCCTGCGCTGATCCGGTGAGAAGCCCCACGGCCGCCGATCGGCTGCTGGGGGTGTTGAGGGCGAGCGAGGGGATTCGAACCCCCGGATGGCGGCACCACAAGCCGCTGCCTTAACCACTTGGCGACGCCCGCCGTGGTCTTTGCCAATGTATCAAGCTGGCCAACCTTCCCGCCTTGCCGAGTGCCCCTCCAACCGCCCCATTGCGATGGGGAAGGCTGCTTGCAGCGAGCGCCGGGGTCGGCGGGGCAAGCCTGGCGCTGGCACTCACCAACCCCAGTCCAGCGGAGTTCGAAGCGTTCGCGGCCGAGCAACTGGTGGAGCGGGCAACCGCGGAACTCTGCGGGCCGGACGGGCTGCCGATGGCCCTACGGCTGGTGATCCAGAACTGCCCGGAGCTGGTGGGCAGCCAACGCCGCCTGCTCGGATCGCTGGCGGCTCAGGGCAGTGAGCGCCAGAACTTCGGTCTGTTCAGCCTCTACCGCACCACGCTCGGCGGCGGCCAGGTGCTCCCCTTCCTGGGATTGCCGGTCTACCGAGCCCTCACCCTGGCGGGGGCGGGTCAGTTCGTGATCCTCAAGACCTCGAGTGAACGCGGCGAGGCCGCCACCCCCCACCCTGCCCCATAGCCGTGGAGTTCACTACCCTCCCGCCGCTGCTGCTGCCGCGCAGCCTGCTCGACCCCCTGCGCGCCGACCTGGCCGCCCCGAATCGCGATGGCCTGGTGGCTGTGCGCCTGCAGCACCGGGATGGGCTGATCACCGCGATCAAGCCTCACCGGGACCAGCCCGATCAGCCACTCCCCCTGGCCCTCACCCCGCTCGTCGAACCCCATGCTCACCTCGACAAGGCCTTCAGCTGGGAGTCGAACCCGAATCCCGACGGCAGCATGGAGGGTGCCCTTGCCGCCAACCAGCAGGAGCACCTCGCCCGCAGCCAGGAGCAGGTGTGGCAGCGGGGGGAGCAGGCTTTGCAGCGCGCCTGGCGCCAGGGCTGCAGGGCGATGCGAAGCCATGTCGACAGCCTGGGCCCTGGCGCGGAGGTGAGTTGGCAGGCCCTGCTGGGCCTGCAACGGCAGTGGCGGGAGCGGCTGACCCTTCAGTTGGTGGCCCTGGTGCCTGTCCGCCACTGGGCAACAGAGGAAGGAGCCCGGCTGGCCAGGCGGCTGAGCAGCGAGACCGGCTCGGTGCTGCTTGGTGGCGTGCTCGGTGCCCCGTTCCATTCCAGCGGTGCGGACCGGGACGGTCTGCTGGCCTTGCTGCGGCTTGCCGATGGCCTGGGCTGTGGCGTTGATCTCCACGTGGATGAGAGCGCCGCAGGGGGCGGGGCAGGTGTGGCCCTGGTGGCCCAGCTGGTGCGGCAGCAGCGGATCGCCATTCCGGTCACCTGCAGCCACAGCTGCAGCATGTCCCTGCTGCCAGCGCGCCGCTGCCAGCACCTGGCGGAGCGGCTGGCGGAGGCGGGGCTGGCGGTGGTGGCCCTGCCCAGCACCAACCTCTGGCTGCTCGGCCATCGGCAGGAGGACACGCCGATGGCCCGGCCGATGGCCCCGATCCGCCAGCTGCAGCGAGCCGGTGTGACAGTGGCCGTCGGCGGAGACAACGTGCAGGACCCCTGGTTTCCCGGTGGCGACTTCGACCCGCTTGAGCTGCTGCGGCTGTCCGTGCCTGCAGCCCATCTCGCCCCCTGGCAACGCCAGGGGCTGATGCCTTTCACCACCGCAGCCTCACGCCTGCTGGGGCTGGCCTGGGACGGGGTGCTGCGCGAAGGGGCACCTGCAGACCTGGTGGTGCTGGCCGCCGGCAGCTGGAGCGACCTGCTGGCCCGCAGCCCCCAGCGGCGGATCCTCCGCCAGGGCACCTGGCTGCCCAGCCTGGATCCACCACCCCTGCTGCCCCTGCTGGGGGCGATGGCGCGGTGACCAAGCCAGTCGAAGCGGACCTGTTCCCCCTCACCCTGCCGCCGGGATTGCCCGCCAGGGCCACTCCCCAGCAGCTGGAGGCGATCAGCGCTGAACTCAGCACGGCCAGCCCGGGCGGGGAAACGCCCCTGCGCCTGCTGAGCAGCGCAGCGGAGCTGGAGCGGCTCTCCCGCGACCGCTCCGACTTCTCCCCCGTGCTCGCGCCCCTGCTCCGCGGCCAGCGGGCCCAGCTGGTGGTTCAGGCCAGCACGACCGACCAGGTGCTCCTGGTGGCCAGGGCCTGCGCCCGCCAGGGGGTCGCCCTGACCGTCCGTGGCGCCGGCACGGGGAACTATGGCCAGTGCGTGCCCTTGGCCGGCGGGGTGGTGCTCGACCTCAGTGGCCTGAACCGCCTGCGCCAGCTCGATGCCGCCAGCGGCGTCGTCACGGTGGAAGCGGGCTGCCTGCTGGCGGACCTGGACCGGCAGCTGGGCGCTTCGGGCCGGGCTGTTCGCTTGGCACCCAGCACCTGGCGGAGCGCCACCGTGGCCGGCTTCATCGCCGGCGGGTCGGGGGGGATCGGCTCGCTGCGCTGGGGATTTCTGCGCGATCCCGGCAATCTGGTCGGCCTGGAGGCGGTGACCATGGAGAGCGAACCGCGCCTGCTCCAGCTCGATGCGGCCGCGAGCCGCAGCCTCAACCATGCCTACGGCACCAACGGCATCCTCACCGCCGTGCGCCTGCCAACGGCCGCAGCGGTGGCCTGGCAACAGCTGGTGGTGGATTTCCAGAGCTGGGATTCCGCCCTGGCGGCGGCCAGCCAGTTGCCGACCACAGCCCTGCTGCTGAACAGTCTCTGTCTGCTGGAAGCTGCGGTGGCGCGCCTCCTGCCGGCCCCCGGCAGCTGCCCGCCGGCCCGGGGCCATCGGCTGCTGCTGCTGGCCGCACCGGATGCCCTCAGCAGCCTGGAGCCCCTGGTGGCGGAGCTCGGAGGAGAGCTGGTCTGGCAGGCGGAGGAACGCCCAGAGCGGGGCATGCCCTTGCGGGAACTCAGCTGGAACCACACCACCCTGCATCTGCGAGCCCACGATCCCGGCTGGACCTATCTGCAGTTGCTGCTTCCCCAGCCCGAAGCCCCGGCCCTGCGGGCCCTGAAGCAGCGCTGGGGCGATGAGCTGCTCTGGCACCTGGAGGGGGTGCGCCACCAGGGGAGGCAGCGGCTGGTGGCCCTGCCGCTGGTGCGTTGGCGGGGGCGGGCGGCTCTGGCGGAACTGATCGGCCAGGCCCAGGATCTCGGCTCCGTGCTGTTCAATCCCCATGCCCTCACCGTCGAGGACGGCGGACTCGGGGTGATCGACGCCGATCAGGTGGCGGCCAAAGCCGCCCATGATCCAGCTGGGTTGCTCAACCCAGGCAAACTGCGGGGCTGGATCAACCAGCAGCCCTGAGGGTCAGCGGCAGTCAAGGCTCAGCCGGGTGCTGACCCCGGTGATCGGGTGGGTGCCATGGGCCCGCTGGCAGAGCTGCCGCTGATCAGCGCGATCGAGCAGGGCATCGGTGAAATCGGCGTTCTCGATCAGGCTCTCGCTGAAGCTGCTGCCTGAAGCAATCACACCCTGCAGCAATGCACCGCGCAGATCCGCCGCCGTCAGGTCAACCCGATCCATCAGGGCATCGGAGAGGTCGGCACCGTTGAAACTGGCGCGGGTGAAGGTGGCCTGGGTGAGGATGGCCCCCCTCAGATCCGCCCCTGCAAAGTTGGCATCCTGGGCCTTCACCCCCGCGAAGGAGGTGTTGCGGAGCTGCTGGCCGCTGAAGTCCTGGCCGCTCTGGTCTGTGAGGGTGTACTCCACATGGTCCTGGTAGAGGGCCCGCTCCTGCAGGCCCGCGCCGCTGGCGGTGTCGAGGGCGAACAGGGGCTGCACCGCTGCGCAGACGATCAGCAGCAGCGCCGCGATGGGGAGCAGATGGCGCAGCGGTTGGCGGGGGTGTTCGGTCCGTGGCATGGGTCAGCTGGCAAATCCTGCTCTCACTCTCCCGCGGCGATCGACAGCAGGCTGCCGAGCAGATAGAGGGAACCAGCCACCACCACCGGCTGAGGGGCCGATGTGGCAGCGATCGCAGCGGCCAGGGCGTCGGCTGGATCAGCAGCAGCTTCGAGCTGGTCGCCGAGCCCGGGGGAAGCGACAAGCAGCTCGGCCCGGCTCCAGCAGGCATGGCCGGGCACTGGCACCAGCCAGGCCCGATCGCCAGGAGCCAGCAGAGCCTCCAGCAGTTCAGGGCCCTGTTTGTTGGCCAGCATCCCCACCACGAAGCACCAGGGTCGAACCAGATCCTGTCCTTGCCTGGCGCGGTGATCCAGCTCAGCCCGCAAGGCCCTCGCCGCCGGCACGTTGTGGGCGCCATCGAGCAGCAGGGGATGCCCCTGCCAGGTGGCCGGCTGCAAACGGGCCGGCCACCGGGCGGCGGCGAATCCCGCCGTGATCGCCTGATCGGGAATGGTCCAGCCACCCTGGCGCAACAGGTGAAGCATGCCAAGGGCCACGGCGCTGTTGCTGCGCTGCACCAAGCCGGGCAGGCCACTGCGCCAGCGGAGCGCACCAGCCACAAACGCATCCCCACAGGTTTCCAGTGGATCGACCCAGAGCAAGCTGCTGCCCAGGGCCTCGGCCCGCTGCTTGAGGGCGCGGGTCACTTCGGGATGCTGGGGTCCACTCACGGCGGAGCCACCTTCGAGGAGCACGCCAGCCTTCTCGGCGGCGATCCGTTCGAGGCTGGAGCCGAGATACTCGGCGTGGTCCATGCCGATGGCGGTGAAACCCACCACCTGGCGATCGGGGTGGACGGTGGTGGCGTCGAGGCGCCCCCCCAGCCCCACCTCCAGCACGACGATCTCCAGCCCCGCTGCAGCGAAGGCCTGGAACGCCGCCGCCGTGATCAACTCGAAGGGGGTCAGGTCATGGCGGCGGGCCAGGCGCTGCAGCTGACTCAGCAGGCTGCGGAGCTGGCTCGGGGTGATCAGGTCAGGGCCGAGCCGGATCCGTTCGCACCAGCTCACCAGGTGGGGCGATGTGTAGAGGCCGCAGCGCAGGCCGGCCGCCGAGAGGGCACTATGCAGAAGGGTACAGACCGAGCCTTTGCCATTGGTGCCGGCCACCTGGACGGCGGCGAACTGCCGCTCCGGGTTACCGAGCTCAGCCAGGGCGCCGCTGAGCCGAGCCAGGCCAAGGTCCACGCCCCTCCGGCTGAACGGTTCGATCAGGTCTGCGAACGAATCTGCCGGGGGCGACACTCAGGCGGGGGGGATCGCCTGGAGGGCCTGTTCGAGCCGCGCCACCGCCAGCTTGAGCTGGCGGGGCTGAATTACCAGGGGCGGCACGAAGCGCACCACCCGTGGCCCGGCTGCCACCACCAGCAGCCCGGCCTTGATCGAGTGGAGCACCACATCGGCCGCAGCCGGCCCATCGGCCCGCAGCACCAGCCCCTGCAACAGGCCCCAGCCCCTTACCCCTTCAAGCTGCTGAGGGCGGCGGCTGACCAGATCGGCCAGCAGCTGCTGCAACAGCTCACCCATGCGCTGCACATGGGGAACCAGCAGGCGCCGCTCCAGCTCCTCGGCCACGGTGAGGGCGGCGCGGCAGGCAAAGGGGTTGCCGCCGAAGGTGCTGGCATGGTCGCCCGGCCGGAAATGGTCGACGGCATGTTTGACAGCGAGCGCCCCGATCGGAATCCCTCCACCAAGACCCTTGGCCAGGCTGATCGCATCGGGCTCCACCCCGAGCTTCTCGTAGCCCCAGAGGCACCCACTGCGGCCCATGCCGATCTGCACCTCGTCGAAGATCAGCAGGATGCGGTGTTGATCGCAGAGCTGGCGCACCCGCCGGAAGAAAGCTGGATCACCCGGATTGACGCCACCCTCCCCCTGCAGAGGCTCCAGCAGCACCGCAGCCACCCTCGGCCCATCGGCTTCAGAGGCGGCGAGCAGGGCCTCGAACGCCGCGGTGTCGTTGTAGGGGAAGAAGCGAAACCCCTCCACCATCGGCTCGAAACCCTGGTGGTAGCGGGGCTGGCCCGTGGCGCTCACCGCCGCCAGGGTGCGGCCATGGAAACTGGCCTGGGCCGTGAGGATCAGCGGCCGCTCAATGCCGCGCACGCCATGGCCATGCTTGCGGGCCAGCTTGATGGCGGCTTCGTTCGCCTCGGCACCGGAATTGCAGAAGAACACCCGGTCGAGGCAGCTGCGGCTGGTGATCCAGGTGGCAAGCAACTCCTGTTCGGGGATTCGATAGAGATTGGAGACGTGCTGCAGCCTTCCGAGCTGGCGGCTGAGCGCACGACGCATCGCCCGATCGCTGTGGCCGAGGGTGCAGGTGGCGATACCGGCAACACAGTCGAGATAACGGCGGCCATGGCTGTCCTTGACCCAGACGCCATGGCCTTCGACCAACTCCAGGGGGAGGCGGCCGTAGGTGTCCATCACCGGGCTGAGCGGCTGTGGCGGCGGCCCAAAGGGGCCACCTTCAGGCCCAGGCTCAAGACCAGGCCCAGGCTCAAGACCGGGGCCAGATTCAGGTCCTGGCGGGATGGGAGCGGTGGGACTCGAACCCACAAACCCGAAGGCGCTCGATTTTGAGTCGAGTCCGTCTACCAATTCCGGCACGCTCCCGTGAATTCGACCTTAGCCGCGCGGGGATTCAGGCTTCAACGCGCCGGATGCTGGCACCAACGGAGTTGAGCTTGCCTTCCAGATCGGCATAACCGCGATCCAGGTAGGAGAGACCCTGCATGGTGGTGGTGCCCTCTGCGGCGAGGCCGGCCAGCACCATGGCCGCCGACGCGCGCAGATCTGTGCCTTTGACCGGGGCACCACTCAGCCTGGGCACCCCTTCGATCACGGCGGTGTTGCCCTGCAGGCGAATGTCGGCACCCATCCGCTGCAATTCGGCAACGTGCTGGAGGCGATTCTCAAACATGGTCTCGACGATGAAGCTGGTGCCAGGAATCGTGGCCAGCAGGCTCATGAAGGGAGCCTGCAGATCGGTGGGGAACCCCGGGAAAGGCTGGGTTCGCAGATCTACGGGGCGGAGGTCGCCGGGGCGGATCGTCAGACCGTCAGCGGTGGCAGTGAAGGAGCAACCGATGTCTTCGAGCTTGGTGATCACGGCGCCGAGGTGGTCGGGAATGATCGGCCCCACGGTGAGCTCCGATCGGGTGATCGCAGCAGCCAGCAAAAGGGTGCCTGCTTCGATCCGATCCGGGATCACGGCATAGTCGGCTCCGTGCAGCTGCTGAACACCGCCGATGGTGATCGTGGGGGTGCCGGCGCCACGGACGTCACCGCCCATTGCATTGAGCAAGCCGGCCAGATCGACAACCTCCGGCTCCAGGGCGGCGTTCTCGATCACGGTTTCGCCATCGGCCAGGGCGGCCGCCATCATCAGGGTTTCGGTGGCTCCGACACTGGGGCAATCGAGATGAATGCGGCCACCGACCAGGCGCTGGCTGCGCCCGGGCACCGCCGCCGACACGACACCATGCTCAATCGTGACCTGGGCCCCAAGAGACTTCAGTCCCTTGACGTGCTCAACAACCGGACGGGTGCCGATCTGGCAACCACCAGGCAGGGGCACATTGGCCAGGCCGAGGCGAGCCAGTAGGGGGCCGATGCAGAAGAAGCTGGCTCTGAGGCTGCTGACCAGCTCGTAGGGAGGCATCGTCCAGTTGAGGTGGCTGGCATCGAGCTCCACCCAACCCGCACCGCTGCGAACTTTCACCCCCATCGCCGCCAGGATCTCCCCCATCGCACCGATGTCGGTGAGGGAGGGAACGTTGCTGAGGCGCAGCGGTTCGCTGGTCAGCAGGCAGGCTGCCATCAGGACCAGGGCGGAATTCTTGGCGCCCCCCACCCTCACGTTTCCGGCCAGAGAGCGACCGCCCAAGATTTCCAGCTGGGGGACTGTCAGCAGCTGGGAAGGGGGAGGGGCGATCAAGATCACGTTATAGAAAGCTCACTAGCGCACCGGCATCTTGACAAGCAAGCCCCGGGCCGTCTAGGTGTCCGCCCGGCAAAGTGTCTCATTCGGTCACAATTTTGACAAAAGCGCCCTTTGCTGATATTGGCGTCGCTGACCGACGAAGCCAGGGGTGCTGGCGATGTTTTAAGGTTGGATTTCCACTTCGGTGGAAGCCAGCGGATGTGGCGGAATTGGTAGACGCGCTAGTTTCAGGTACTAGTGGCAGCAATGTCGTGGGAGTTCAAGTCTCCCCATCCGCACTTTTTCCCTCCAGTCAGTCGTGGCAGCTTCATCAGCAGCAGCTACCGTCTGGCAACTCTGTTTCCAGCAATCCCTACCGGTTGCAGCGGCCCGATGATCGTTCTCAAGATCACCAACGCATCCGAGGTGGTCGCGGGCAAAATCGGTAAGTTTCTGGAAAGCCTCACCCCCGACAGCTTCGATCAGGCCACCATCGAAGACATCGTGGTCAAGAAGCTGGTGGAGAATCTCCAGTCGGAGGGCCTCAGGGGCGAGGTGGCCTCGATCAGTGGACTGGATCTTGTTGAGTCCAGCCTGGTGATCAATGATCCCACCGTCATCCGGCGGCATCAATCCTTCTGAGCGCCCTCTGAAGCTGTGGGCCCTCCCGACGAGCGAACGGTGCTTCCCACCGACCGCAGCACTGGTCCTGAGATGATCAGCAGCAGGCGCAACCCCCTTGTTGCCCGCTTCCGTGCCCTTCAACGGGCCGAAGGGCGCCGCGAGCAGCGCCTGTTGCTTCTGGAGGGCACCCATCTCCTGCAGGAAGCGGTTCGGCTGGGCCTGCGGCCCGCCCAGATTCTCGCCACTGAGGCCTGGCTTGAGCGCCATGACGGCGGGCGGCGCTTGGCCGGTGTACAGATCGTTTCCGAACCGGTGCTGGAGGCGATCGCCACCACCCGCCATCCCGATGGGGTCGTGCTGAGCCTGCCTTGGCCGGATCCCGCCCCACCGTCCCGTGGCGATTTCATCCTGGCCCTCGACAACCTCCAGGATCCGGGCAACCTCGGCACCCTGATGCGCACGGCCCTGGCGGCCGGCGTGGAGTGCCTCTGGCTGGCGGGAGGGGCCGACCCCTGGCAGCCCAAAGTGCTGAGGGCCTCCTCCGGAGCCGCGCTGGCTTTGCCCCAGCTGCGGCTGGAAAGCCTGGCCCCACTGCTGAAGCAGGCCCGCCTCAGCGGAACCCAGGTGGTTGCCGCCGTTGTGCCCGGCGGCAGGACGGACGCATCGAGCGCCGCCAGGCCCTACTGGCAGCTCAACTGGACCCGTCCCACCGTGCTGCTGCTTGGCAATGAAGCGGCCGGGCTGGGACCGGAACTGCTCGCCTGCTGCAGCCACCGGGTCACCATTCCCCACAGCCCCGCCGTCGAATCCCTGAATGTGGCGGTGGCGGCCGCGCCCCTGCTGCTGGAGCGCTGGCGCCAGCAGCAGGAGAGAATGCCGGGCATTCCCAGCAGCGCACCGCCGTGAGTTTCGACTTCGATGTGATCGTGATCGGGGCTGGCTATGGCGGTTTCGATGCGGCCAAGCACGCCGCTGAGCATGGCCTGCGCACGGCGATTGTTGAATGCCGCGACATGGGGGGCACCTGCGTGAACAGGGGCTGCGTTCCCTCCAAGGCCTTGCTGGCCGCCAGCGGCCGGGTGCGCGAACTGGCCGATGCCGAACACCTGCAGGACTTCGGAATCCACGCCGGTCCGGTGCGCTTCGAGCGCCAGAAGATCGCCGACCATGCCAACAAGCTGGTGGAAACGATCCGCGCCAACCTGACCAAAACGGTGGAGCGCGCCGGCGCCACGATCCTGCGGGGGAAAGGGCGGCTCGATGGGCCCCAGCGGGTGGCCGTGCGCGAGGCCAGCGGTGTCGAGAAGGTGCATACCAGCCGCGAGGTGATCATCGCCACCGGCTCCGATCCCTTCGTGCCACCCGGCATTGAAACCGATGGCCGCACCGTCTTCACCAGTGATGAGGCGATCAGCCTGGAATGGCTGCCCCGCTGGATCGCGATCATCGGCAGCGGCTACATCGGTCTGGAATTCGCCGACGTCTACACCGCCCTGGGCTGTGAGGTCACGATGATCGAGGCGCTCGATCGGATCATGCCCACCTTCGATCCCGACATCGCCAAGATCGCCGCCCGCCGCCTGATCGAGGGCCGCGAGATCGACACCCGCGCCGGGCTCCTGGCCCGCAAGGTCACCCCCGGCAGCCCCGTGCGGATCGAGCTGGTCTCCATGGCCACCAAGGAGCCGGTCGAGGTGCTGGAGGTGGATGCGGTGCTGGTGGCCACCGGCCGCACCCCGGTGAGCAAAGACCTCAACCTGGCCAGCGTGGGGGTGGAGACCAACCGGGGCTTCATCCCGGTGGACGACGCCCTGCGGGTGCTCGCCAATGATCAGCCCGTGCCCCATCTCTGGGCCGTGGGAGATGTGACGGGCAAGATGATGCTCGCCCACACCGCCGCCGCCCAGGGCACCGTTGCGGTCGACAACATTCTTGGCCACAGCCGCCTGATCGATTACCGCTCGATCCCCGCCGCCACCTTCACCCATCCCGAGATCAGCTCGGTGGGCCTGAGCGAAGCCGACGCCAAGGCACTGGCCGCCGCCGAAGGATTCAGCCTCGGCACTGTGCGCAGCTATTTCAAGGCCAACACCAAAGCACTGGCCGAACTGGAAAGCGATGGACTGATGAAGCTGCTGTTCCGCAAGGACAGCGGCGAGGTTCTGGGCGCCCACATCTATGGCCTGCATGCTGCCGACCTGATCCAGGAAATCGCCAATGCGGTGGCCCGGCGACAGAGCGTTCGGGAACTGGCCAGCGAAGTGCACACCCACCCGACCCTCAGCGAGCTGGTGGAAGTGGCCTACAAACAGGCCGCCAGCCAACTCTGAGGCCCGCCTGCCGATCAATTCCTACGATCCAACAAGTCGCTTGCTCGGCCCGTGGAGATTCGCCGCCGCCCACCCAACCCGCCCGTCAAGGTGGCCCACCTCCAGTACGGAATCCCCCACGCCGACGGCGAGCCCCGCCACATCCTTGAAACGATTGTCTGGGAGAAAGACAAGGAAGTCACCGCAGCCAAGGAGCGGGTGACGCTGCAACAGCTCCAGCAGCAGGTGGTCAAGCTGCCGCCGCCGCGCGACTTCATCGCGGCGCTGCGGGCCAGTTGCCGCAAGCCGGCCGTGATCGCCGAGATCAAGAAGGCCAGCCCGAGCCGGGGGGTGATCCGGGAAGACTTCAACCCCGTGGAGCTGGCGGTGGGCTATGCCGCCGGTGGGGCGAGCTGCCTCTCGGTGCTCACCGACCGGGCCTTCTTCCAGGGGGGCTTCGAGGTGCTGGTGGAGGTGCGCCAGGCGGTCGCCCTGCCGCTGTTGTGCAAGGACTTCATCCTCTCCCCCTATCAGCTGTACCAGGCCCGGGCCGCCGGTGCCGACGCCGCCCTGCTGATCGCGGCGATCCTTCCTGATCAGGATCTGGTCTATCTGCTCAAGGTGGCGGCCAGCCTCGGCCTGGCGGTGCTGGTGGAGGTGCACGACAGCCTGGAGCTGGAGCGGGTCCTGGCCCTTGAGGGGGTGGCCCTGATCGGCATCAACAACCGCGATCTGACCACTTTCAAGACGGATCTGGCCACCACCGAACGGCTGATGGCCCGCCATGGCGACAAGGTGCGAGGCAAGGGCGCCCTGCTGGTGAGTGAATCGGGCCTGGTCCACCGCGACGACCTCGACAGAATGGTGAGCGCCGGCGCCGATGCGGTGCTGGTGGGGGAGGCCCTGATGCTCCAGCCGGATGTGACCGCCGCGCTGGAAAATCTGATCAGCGGTTGAGCGCCGCTCCGCTGGGCTGGAGCCCTGGCCTGTGCTTGATGGTGACCTTGCCACCGGGACCACAAAAAAACCCCGCCTCTGGCGGGGTTTGAACGGCGAATGGGAATACTGCCTGGATCCCGAGGATCACACCTTGCGGCTGTAGAACTCCACCACCAGCAGTTCGTTGATCTCCAGGGCCACCCATTCCCGCTCGATGCGGGCATTCACCTTGGCGGAGAGCTTGGTCTTGTCGAGCTCCAGGTTGGGGGGGATGTTGGCCAGGCCTGGGAACTCGAGGTTGCCCTCGGCCAGTTGCTTGCTGGCCTTGCGTTCCCGCACCACGATCAGGTCGCCGGGGCGGCACTGGTAGCTGGGGATATCAACGACACGACCGTTGACGGTGATGTGGCCATGGTTGACCAGCTGCCGGGCACCGGGGACCGTGGGTCCGAACCCGAGCCGGAAGCAGATGTTATCGAGGCGATTCTCCAGGAGCTTGAGCAGGTTGGTTCCGGTGGAACCCTCCTGGGCGCGCGCTTTCTTCACGTAGCGCACGAGCTGGCGCTCGGAGATGCCGTAGTTGAAGCGAAGCTTCTGCTTTTCTTCGAGGCGGATGGCGTATTCGGAGCGCTTGCGACGGGCTTGGCCGTGCTGACCGGGGGGGTAAGCCCGCTTGGCGGACTTACGGGTGAGACCGGGAAGGTCCCCCAAGCGCCGCGTCACCCTCAGGCGAGGACCGCGGTAGCGAGACATGGATGAATCATCAAAGGGCAGACGTTCAGGTGGGCCCGGCAAGGGGCAGGATGGGGACTGGTCCCCGCCTGCAACCGGCTGTGCAGCACCAGGAGACGATCCTATCGGTTGGACCTGCTGCTCTCTCTGAGCTGCTCAAGACCCTGCTGCTGGCCTTGATCAACGGCTATCGCCGCTGGATCTCCCCCCTGCTGGGTCCGCGCTGCCGCTTCATCCCCTCCTGCAGCGCCTATGG
>Ga0247837_1000484_pt1 | contig 83651 bp, 66 predicted proteins | sample LaCtaG_2_FD_187115 | JGI IMG/M metagenome (GOLD analysis project Ga0247837, IMG submission 187115) | Freshwater microbial communities from meromictic Lake La Cruz, Castile-La Mancha, Spain - LaCruzMarch2015_14.5m | ecosystem: Environmental > Aquatic > Freshwater > Lake | place: Spain: Castile-La... | reverse complement strand
TCCGTTCCCAATTCGTAATTTGAATATTTCGCACCAAACTAATGATAAAAAAAATACTACTTCCATTGTTTTTACTCACCATAGGCATTATAGTTTATTTATTGGTCACAGAGACAATTGAGCGTACTATGTTTTTTCAGGAAGAGATAATGAGAAGTGATATCTACTCCCCTTTTCTAAATAATTCATTAAGACATCTAACCCCCGAAGAAATAAACAATTTGGCGTTAAAGTACAAAATCGAATTAACCCAATTAGACTATTTAAAATCAAGTACTATTGCCCTAATATCTTTGTTTATAATATTTGCCATAGCAATTATTGCTTACAAACCGGACTTTTCAGTCAAAAAGTTCGATGGTATCACATTAATGGTTGCCTATATTCTACTGGTTTATACAATATTTGCTATTTTCAAAATATTTATTAATGACCATTTTCAAAACGGACATAATGCAACAATTAATTTTAGAGTAAATACTGAAATTATTCTATTGATAATTACACCATTGGTGTTTTTTGCAACTGTCAAAATGAACAATATTGAGATGAGAAAGAATATGCATCAACAGAAATGGATAACTATTCTTGCACTAGTCTTCGCGGTATTAAGCGGATTAATAGTCTTAGTTGTTGGAATTGCTGTTTTATCGACTCCAGATGTTAGTACGTTTACAAGTTAAAATCATAACCCTCGCTCGCGCGAGGGCAAACATTTGCAAAAAGTCGTAAACTACCTCCGAAAACCTTGCACATGATGAACGGAAAATGACCCGACCAGCAGCAGACCAGTTTATTTGCACCCAATTTGCATCAAATTGTCAATTCGGCTTTTCTGATGGACACTGGTAGGTGAATTGAGATTTTAAGGATCGACGAGACTGTTCAAAATTCTGTGTCAGGTGAAAAAATTACGATCTTTTCACCAAATTTACGCAGTCAACGATGAAATCAAAAGATGGCAAGTCTTAGATAATTAAGATATTAAGCAAAAAAACAAAGAACGCCAACATGAAACGCACCCAATTCCTAAAAATCATGGCAACCATACCACTCGCCGGAGCCGCAATGAAACTGAGCAGTTTATCCAAAATCACCGAACCCATGGACAACACAGAGCGGATGCCTGTGCTGTTCATCGGGCACGGCAGCCCTATGAACGCCATCGAGGAAAACGAATTCGTGGCGGGGTTCAGAAAAACAGGGAAAGATATCCCGCTGCCCAACGCCGTGCTCTGCGTGTCGGCGCACTGGGAAACACGGGGCACTTTCGTTACGGCCATGGAAAAGCCCCGCACCATCCACGACTTCGGCGGCTTCCCGCAAGCTCTGTTCGATGTGCAATATCCGGCCCCCGGAAGTCCGCAGCTGGCCAAAGAAACCCAAAGCCTCATCACCAAAACCACGGTCGGCTTGGACGAAAAATGGGGGCTCGACCACGGCGCATGGTCGGTCATCAAACACCTGTACCCCGATGCCAATGTGCCGGTCATCCAGTTGAGCCTCGACTACAGCCAGCCGCCGCAATACCATTATGAACTGGCTCAGCAGCTGTCGGCGCTCCGCAAAAAAGGCGTGCTGATCGTCGGCAGCGGGAACATGGTACACAACCTCGGCAGGGTGGCCTGGGACCGCTTGAACGACACGGACTTTGGCTACGATTGGGCCATCGAAGCCAGTGAAAAGATGAAAAGTCACATCCTGTCGGGCGACCACCAGCCCCTGGTCGATTTCCGGTCGCAGGGCAAGTCGTTCGATTTGGCCATTCCGACCCCGGAACATTACCTGCCGTTGCTGTATGCCCTCGCCTTGCAGGAGAAGGATGAAAACGCCGCGTTTTTCAACGACAAAGCGGTGGGGGGGGCGTTGACGATGACTTCGGTCAAAATTGACAAATCATAGGTGGAGCGAACCCAATTGTCGTACATGAAAACCGCCCTGTTAAGAGTGACATCTTTGTGGCATTCGGATTGCCGGGAGCGGCATTATTAGGAAAACTAGTACCCACAGCCGAAGAAGTGGCCGAAGCCATTACCAAGCGGGACAGAATACGCACCGTACCTACCGGCAGTTATGCCTTAAACGCCCTGGGGCTGAGTACCCAGGTGCCCATGAATATTGTGTTGCTTACCGATGGCTCACCCCGTGAAATAAGGGTGGGCAAGCGCATGATCAAGTTCAAGAAAACTACCCCGAAAAACCTGTTGGCCAAAGGCAACATAAGCCGCCTGGCCATTCAGGCATTAAAAGAAATTGGCAACGGCAAGGTAAGCGAAGCGGAAGAGAAAAAGATTGTTGACCTGCTGCGGAAAGAAGATGAAAAAGACCTGCGCCACGACATTGCCCTGGCGCCGGTATGGATTCAGAAAATCATGAAAAAAGCATTACAGGATGGCAAAGCTTGATTTTTATACCATAGACAAGGCGGAGAAAGCAGCCATTTTTAATGCCCTTGCTGCCGAATTGGGCATGACAACTGCATTGCTAAAATTAATGGACATGGCATTTGAATGGGACGAAAACCAATACAGACGCTTATATTTGCTATCCAAATACGGGTACTGCGCGCAGAAGTTGCCATAGACAAAGAGATTGCCGATTGGGTATCGCAGGGCAACATCAACGTGAACCCATTGCTCACTAATTTGATGAAGGACTTTTATAAAAACGCAAAAGCCACTTCCATGCTTAACCCGGATGATAAAATGCCTCGAACGTGAGCATGGTTGACAACAGAAATCAAAACACCAATTAATGACGTTGAATTATTGACTTTTCAGCATAAATTTTTTCACTTAACGCTTTTTAAACACTCAGGCATGAAAAAGAATCAGATTTTACTCATAGTGCTTCTCTCCATCGGATGCGCTTTCAACAGTTTTGCCCAGAATGATCTGAACTTTGAAATAAACAAAGTTCTACCATTCATTTCGATCCAGGAAAATAAATTGGATAAAATAAACACACTTACGGATTTGGACAAACGGTACCCCACATCCTGGGTAAGAGAATATATTTCCGTGGAAATTTCGGCCTATAAAAATGGAACCCAAACAAAGGCTTCGGGTATTAGCGATGTCTTGACTCAAGAGCAAAAAGAACTGATACGATTGGCTGACCGCAGTAGCGATATTGCTGTAAGCGTAATGTATCTACCTGAAAATTCGTTGAAAAACAACACAGTGAAGCAATACGATTTCAATGTTACTGTCATGCCTGATAAAAATGCTATTTATAGCGAAGGCGCAGCGCAATTGATTCAATATCTGCAAAAAAATTGCATTGTGAATATTGAAGCAGGAAGTTTTATGGGTTATGATATGACTGCCATTAATTTTACCATTAACGAACAGGGCCGTGTTACGGATATTCAAGTTTCCATGCCATCAAAAGATACAAAAATTGACGAAATGCTGGTTGCCGCTATTTCAAAAATGCCTAGTTGGAAGCCAGCAGAGTTTTCTAACGGTTTCAAAGTCAAACAAAACTTTGTTTTGACCATTGGCAATATGGAGAACTGCATGGTCAATCTTTTGAATATCCGTCCAATTGAATAATTTGGATAACCCATTGACGCAAATAATACCCGCCATCAACGGCTTTATGTATATTTCGCACCAAACTTTACCATCTATTTCGGTGGAAACTTTACCACTCCTTGCCTTGCCCCTCAAAACCCGCTACCAAAGCGGAGTAGAAAAAGTTACGCCATTTAACCTTTTCTCCTTTGATTTGGTACCGGGTTTTGAGGGGCAGGACAAGCGCGACGCTGAAGGATATAGCTCGTTAACAAAATTTTGAAAACTCACCTAAATATCCGTACTTTGCATTAAACTATTCGCATGACCATCACAATTGAATCATCTAGCATTCAAGAGATTGAGCAACTACTTAAATTGCTCAACTCATTGAATATCGAAAATATAAACATAAAAGAGGCATCGCCAAAACGACAGCCAGTCATCACCAAAGGCGACAAAAAGTTAAATCCGAGAGCACTTTTTGGCATTTGGCAAGGTAACCCGCGCACACTTGAACAAGTACGTTCAGAGGCATGGAAGCGTAACTGGAACATCTAATAATGCTTCTTTGTGACACAAATATCTTTATCAGTGCCTTCAATGCCTCGCGCGAGCAAAGGAGATACAAAATCACACACTGTGATACAATACCCATTTCCAAATGAAAATTATTCTCCATCAAATGCTAATAACAATACTATCAATTCAAATGGCCTTTTGCCAAATAGATTGTATCGAAAATAAAGCCATGAATATATTGTATGGGGGTGTTGGCAACCCAATGGCTTATATGCATTCAGATTATTCTTGCGATTCGTTAATAGTATTTTCAAATGATGCAAAAATAGTTGGCATACCCTGCAGTTTTGATATTTATCCATTGACTTTGGGATCTATTCAAATTCATTTTGGTTACCTTTTTGATGGTGATACCATAATTATTTCTTCAAAAACTTTTAGAGTAAAAGCCATTCCAGCTCCAAAATTGACCTTAGGTGGTCAGTCCAAAGGCACAATGAATCTTGACAAACTTAAAGCTCAACGTGGTTTGGGTATAAAATCCGAGGTACCTCTTCAAATAACATATAAAGTTACTTCTTACTTGATGCTAATAGTTAGAGATCATAAAGTATTATATCAAGGCTACTTTGAAAACAATATATTTAATCAAGAGATTATGAGCGTATTTAATGGACTCATTGATGGTGATAAACTAATATTTTCCAGCATCGAAGCAATTGATGAAAATGATAACAAAGTCAATCTTGAAATAATTGAGTTTATCATATCATATTGAAAATATTTTCAAAATGAACAAATTAATAGTTTTAGGTTTACTGGGTAATCATTTACTCACGCGCGCGATGCTGTGCCTCGCGTGTACTATCCATCGGGCTTAGCCCGCAAATGGATCACATAAAAAGCCCACCGGAACGTCCAATACAAAATCGGTAAGCTACGTGGACTTGGCTAGCATGGCGTATATCTTAAGGATTCATGTTTGGGCAAAGCCCAAAGGATAGTACACGCGAGGCACAGCCTCGCGCGAGCAAAGTTTGGGGAGTATGGAAAGCAGGATTTGTGCCCAAAATATACAAAGCGTTTGGCGAATCCCGAAAATTACCCTATATTTGTACTTACAAATTACAATCGCGATGGAAGTAATTAAGATCAATGTAAATAAACAAATGGACGGTTATGCGTTCAGCATCGCTCCGTCTATTCGGAATTTGATCAAAAGTTGGTATCCTGATGCGCATCCGGCCAATAATATCTTTGTTACTTACGATATCAAAAGTGATTTTGAACGTTATTATGGCAAACTTGAGCATTTTATCTATCCAGCTTTATTGGGAATCGATAATGCTGGCGATTTGACAGAGAAGGTTGATGAAATCATTTTTATTGACACCCAGACAGGCAATGTCCTGCATTCCCACAAATTGACTGCTTAAAGTGAAGCGTAATTACCATTTATACCTTGGCAAGGCCGGGCATTTGGCCGTGATGTCAGAGTTCTTGATTCGAGGCTGGAATGTTGCGATTCCTGAAGTGGACATCGGGGATGATATATTTGTCGTACAGGATGATAATGGTACGTTAAGACGCGTACAAGTTAAAACATCTGCTGCAACAACCAGACAAAACAGTCAAAGCGGACAATTCAAGATCCCGTTAGCGCAACTCAAGAATATTGCCAATATTTTAGTGCATTTTGTTTTCGTAGTTCGCCACAACGACGGATGGAGTAAACCTGTAATCATCCGTCAGGACTATCTACTCGACCACTATTTAGGCAATAAGATCGGCTCCGAACACGATGGAAATTTGAATTTGTATTTTTCTTATACGCTTAATAAAGTGGAATGTTCTGGTCTTGATTTGACTAAATATGTTTCAGATTTTAGCGATTTTCCACTGATTGAAGGGTGAAGTTGTCTTACTATTCCGCGTTGTAATGTTTACCTCCCTACGCAGTCGGCGTGTTTTCACCCGTTGCACCCGCAACAGAAGTCAAATTTAACTTTTTCTAATTAGCTTTGGTTCCGGGTTTTGAGGGGTAGGACAACGTGCCTAATTTTCTCATCCAACGAAATTATGCCAACCCATGAAAGACATTTTTAAGTCCTATCGCATCGGGCATTTTATCAATCAGCCGAATAATCCCACAGAATTTGAAATTTTGCGGTTTGATACCATGTACGAACCGGATATAGACGACTTCCACAAACACGCTTTCTACGAAATCCTGTGGACGGAAAGGGGCGAAAGCCGGCAAATTATTGACTACAACGAATACGCCGTAAAACCCAACAGCCTGTTTTTTATTTCCCCCAATCAAGTGCACCATTTTGAGGAATGGAAACCCCTCACGGGCGGCACCATCCTTTTTACCGAAGATTTTTACCTGCTCAACCAAAACAATAAAAACATACTGTTTGAGCTTGGTTTTTTAGATAACTTGTACGCAAACCCTTGCATCCAATTTAATGATGTTGAATTTGCCGAAATGCTGCGCCTCATCCAACACATCGAAAAGGAGCATAATCGCAAGGACAAAAACCCAAACATCATTCAAGCCTATTTGCACATTCTGCTCGCCCAGGTGCAACGCCACATCGACAGCCAGTTTCGGGTTGGCAAATCCAAAAAATACCTGATCCTGTTCAAGCAATTCAAACTTACATTGGACGCACATTTTATGGAGCACCCAACCGCAAGTTTTTATGCTGAAAAATTGAACATTACACCACACCACTTGAATTTGATTTGCAAAGAAATTACCCACAAGACTGCCACCGAAATCGTCAAAGAAAGAAGCATTTTGGAGGCAAAACGCTTTCTGACGTTTACCGACAAAACCATTTCTGAAATAGCGTTTGAATTAAATTTCACCGACAGTTCTTATTTTGCCAAAGTTTTTAGATCACAAACCCGGCAAAGTCCCCAAGACTTTAAAAACGCAATGTCCGAAAAATACCGAATAAGACGGATTTCGTCATAACATCCTGCCGCTCGCCTGCCTCACTTTTGTGGCGTCAATTAGGACAAATCACAAAACTTTCAAAAAATGACCGATGCAGGTACCATCAAAACCACCGAAGTTTGCATACAAGACTGGCAGGACGGAAAAATCATTTCAGAACGCTTTTTTGCATAACCGTAATTTTACCCCTAAATAAACAAACATGAAATACAACACACTGGGAAACACAGGATTGCTGGTTTCTGAAATCTGCTTCGGGGCAATGACCTTTGGCGGAAAAGGGTACTGGACTGCCATCGGACAACAACCTCAAGACGAGGTAAACGACCTGATGAAAACCGCCTTTGACAGCGGCATCAATTTTTACGACAATGCCAACGCCTACTCAGAGGGCCTGGCTGAAGAAATGCAAGGCGTGGCCATCAAAACGCTCGGCTTGCCCCGCCAGGAGTTGGTGGTGGCTACCAAAGTTCGGCTGCGCATGGGCAAAGGCGTGAACCAGGTCGGGCTAAGTCGCGGCCATATCTACGATTCAGTGAACGATAGCCTCAAACGCTTGCAACTGGACTACATCGATTTGCTGTACGTCCATGGCGTAGACCACCTCACCCGCCTCGAAGAAACCATGCGCGGTTTGGAAGATGTGGTGCGCTCGGGCAAGGTGCGTTACATCGGCATCTGCAATACGCCAGCCTGGCAGGTGATGAAGGCAAATGCGTACGCCGAAAAACAAGGCTGGACCACATTCTCCGCTTTGCAATATTTCTACGCCATAGCCGAACGGGCCGTTGAACACGAGATTGTCCCGTTGGCGCTTGACCAACAAATGAGCCTGATGCCCTGGTCGCCTTTGGCCGGAGGATTCCTGTCGGGCAAGTTTACCCGTGCAAACACCCAAACAGGCGAAAACGCAAGGCGCGACACCTTCGACTTTCCGCCCATCAACAAAGAAAAAACGTTTGACATCATTGAGGTGATGCAGACCATCGCCACCGAAAAAGGCGTTTCCGTCGCACAAATCGCCTTGGCGTGGCTTCTTAAAAAACCTTCGGTGACCAGCATCATCATAGGAGCCAAACGCAAAGCGCAATTGTTGGATAACCTCGAGTCGGTCAACATTGAATTTTCGGCGGCACACATGCAAGCCTTAGACGAAGTAAGCGCCGTAGCCAAACCCTACCCCATTTGGATGGCTGATCGGCAACGCGGGGACAGGCAGGTTCAGTAAAATCGGTAGTGATGCGGAATGGTTTTTGAGCGCCAATGGCTCAAGCGCTTGTTCGGATATGTTTCCCTAACAAGTGCTTGGGACATTGGCGCTCCTATTTCCCCCGCTCGCGCAAAAGAAGGAGATGGAGAAGTGCGGTGTTTGGGGCTGGCTAAAACCGGATTCATCGTTTTCAAAAAAAGGCATAAAAATACGGCTTAGTAAAAATCCAGCCGTATTTTTATGCCCGTATGAAATTGGATAAGGAATATATTGCATTACTCGCCGCCTCGTCTCGCACGCGTGCATAGCAACTACTTCCCAAAAGCCTCCTCCACAATAGCCATTTGTTCTTGTTCGTGTATTTTGGCGTAGCCGGTAGCGGGACTGGCGGCGGCCGGACGGCTTACAACACTCCAGCCATACTGGCCTTGTTGCAGCAGCAGGTAGCTCCAGGCGCCCATATTGGCCGGCTCTTCCTGCACCCACACCAATTTTGCTTTGCCGTAGCGCTCCAGGAGCGCGTCGAATTGCATTTTAGGGAATGGGTATATCTGTTCCAGGCGCACAATGGCCACGTCTTTTCGTTTTTCGGCCTCCTGGCGTTTTAACAGGTCGTAGAATACTTTACCGGAGCAAACCAGCACCTTTTTGACCTTTTTGGGGTCCACGGTCGGGTCGTCGATGAGTTCGCGGAAGCGGTTGCCGGTTTCCAGATCGCTGATGTTGCCGAGGTTAAACGGCGCGCGCAGGCCGGATTTGGGCGACATGACCACCAGGGGTTTGCGGAACGGCCGCGCCAGTTGTCGGCGCAGCAGGTGGAAAAAGTTGGCCGCATCGGTCACGTTGGCCACCGTAATGTTGTTCTCTGCGCTGCCCGCAAGGAAGCGTTCGAGGCGTGCGCTGGAGTGCTCCGGCCCTTGCCCTTCGTAGCCGTGGGGCAGCAGGAGCACAATGCCGCTGGAGCGCTGCCATTTGGCTTCGCCGGCAAAAATGAACTGATCGATCATGGTGGCGGCGCCGTTGGCAAAGTCGCCAAACTGTGCTTCCCACACCACTAATGGATTCGGTGTGGTCAGCGAATAGCCGTACTCAAACCCGAGCACCGCGTACTCGCTGAGCAGGGAGTTGTAGATTCGGAACTTGCCCTGACCCTCTGCGATGCCCTCCAGGCGGTTGAGCTCGCGGTAGGTTTCGGCGTCAACGGCATAGGCGTGGCGGTGGCTGAAGGTGCCGCGCTTCACGTCCTGGCCGCTCATGCGCACGTCTTTGCCCTCGGCGAGGATGGAGCCGTATGCCAGCAATTCGCCCAAAGCCCAGTCGATTTTGCCTTCAGCGACCAATTTTTGTTGGTTCTCGAGCAATTTAGCGATTTGGCCAAGCGCTTTAAAGCCAGCAGGCAAATGCAGCAAATGGTTGATCAGGCGGTCTATGAGCGGTCGGGCAATGCCGGTTTCGGGCGATTCCTGGAACTCGGCGTCGTCGGTTGTGATGCGCAGGTTTTGCCAGGCCAGCTCGTTGTGTTGAAAGGTGTAAGGAAGCTGATTTTGCCGCACATTATCCAAACGCGCTTGCAGATTGGCCCGAAATTCTGCTTCGATGTCTTTGGCGGCCTGTTCGTTTAAGTCGCCACGGGACACCAGTTTTTGGGCATAAATTTCGCGGGGGTTCGGGTGGTCGTTGATCAGCGCGTACAAATCGGGCTGGGTAAAGCGCGGTTCGTCGCTTTCGTTGTGGCCGTATTTGCGGTAGCACACCAGGTCGATGAACACGTCGGAGTTGAAATATTGTCGGAATTCCGTGGCTAATTCGACTGCGTACACCACCGCCTCCACATCGTCGCCATTGACGTGAATGATCGGTGCCTGCACCACTTCTGCCACCGCCGTGCAATAAGTAGACGAGCGGGCGTCTTCCCAACTGGTGGTAAAACCAATCTGGTTGTTGATGACTAAGTGGATGGTGCCCCCGGTGTAGTAACCCTTGAGTTGGCTCATTTGCACCACTTCGTACACCACGCCCTGGCCTGCTACGGCTGCATCGCCGTGGATCAGGATGGGCAGGATATGGTCGTACTCAGAGCCATACAGGATATCGGCTTTGGCGCGCGCAAACCCTTCCACCACCGGGTCAATGGCCTCTAAGTGGGAGGGGTTGGGCAGCAATTTGAGGTAAACCTCCTTGCCGTTTGGCGTGGTGAGGAGCGAAGAGTAGCCGAGGTGGTACTTGACGTCGCCGGAACCAAAACTCAGGTCCGGTATCGATTTGCCTTCAAATTCGGAAAACACCTGCTCGTAGGTTTTGCCCATGGTGTTGGCCAGCACATTGAGTCGACCGCGGTGTGCCATGCCAATAATCACCTCTTTCACGGGCGTGACCCACTCGGTAGCGGTGTTGATCATGGCGTCGAGGGCAGCGATGGTTGTTTCGCCCCCTTCAAGCGAAAAGCGTTTTTGGCCGACAAATTTGGTGTGCAGGAACTGTTCGAACCCTACGGCTCCGCTGATTTTCTCCAGGATGCGTTTTTTCTTGTCCATGGAAAAACCATAATCGTCGGCCATGCTCCGGCTTTCTATTTTTTGGCGCAGCCACATGCGGCGGTCTTTATCGTGTATGTGGGCACCCTCGAAACCAATGTTTCCACAGTAAATTTTCTGGAGGCGGGCCACAATGTCGCGCAGCGGAGCATTGGGCAGGTCAATTTCACCACCCGCCACAAACGGCGTTTGGAGGTCTGCATCGCTCAGGCCATAATCAGCCAGGTCTAACTTGGGTTGGCGGTCTTTACGCGGTTTCAGCGGGTTGGTGGTCGACAGCATGTGGCCCCGGTCGCGGTATCCGTGAATAAGCCCCATCACGGCAAACTCTTTATGCAACTGTCCGGCATCCACCGCCGTGGCACCTTCCGCGTGGCCATTGCCTGCGCCATTGAGCGCAAAGTCAAACCCTTTGAAAAAAGCAGCCCAGTCGGCTTCCACGGATTGAGGGTTGCTTAACCAGTTTTGGTACATCGACTCTATGTAGGCCGGATGGGCGTTAAACACCGAAGAAAAATCGTTCATGATGTATTATGTTGGTCGGACACCGTCCGAAAAATGTAACTAACTATTGGCGTTTCAAAATACCTGCAAAATTACCCCAAAACAGGATAACACAATGCGCTTTTTTTACTAAAATCAACTATCGAGCCATAATTTTTTTAGACAACAGTTGAAACATTGCAAATAGGTTTGTACCTTTGCGCTCCCAAATGAAATGTGGTTATTGAAAACCTCATTTTGGGGAATTTTTTTGAAAAAGAACTCGTTTACCTGATATGGCACACCATCGTTCGGCACTTAAGCGCATCCGCCAGAATACCAAGCGCCGCCTGCAAAACCGTTACTACAAGAAATCGGCTCGTACAGCTGTCAAGAACCTGCGCGAACTGACCGATAAAACCGAGGCGCAAACGTTCTTGCCCAAGGTCGTCAGCATGATTGACAAATTGGCCAAACGCGGCGACATCCACCGCAACAAAGCCGCCAACCTCAAAAGCGGCCTGACGCTGCACGTGAACGCCCTGGCTTAAAGCCGGATTGTGTTGAGGGTTTCTTTCAGAGAAAGCCCTTACTTTACACAGCGCCTATAAGTATGCGTCTTGAAGCCGCCTCTTGCACAACGCAAGAGGCGGCTTTTTGTGTTTTTTGTTGCTTGTTCATGGCAGAACGTTATGGGGTATGATATCATTTTACACCCTAATAATCATCGGTATTTTTCATACGAATCGGCACTTAAAAGATATAAAATCTCGCTAACTCACCCCACAAGAAGGAAGAAATTTGACGCACGCTTGCCAAAATGACAGGCATACTTGATTTTTTTCTGCTATAATTGCAGTCGAAAGCACCAAAAAGCTGTTTGGCCGCCCTTTTGATCTTTCTTTCCTCAAAAGCAACACCAACACCCGTACGAAAATCCGAAATCCCAAATCCGAAATCGCATGACTTTCGACCACTTCACCATCAAGGCACAAGAGGCCATTGAAAAAGCCCGGCAAATTGCCGCCGGATACGAGCAACAACAAGTAGACACAGCCCACCTGGCCAAAGCCATGCTGGAAGCTGACCGATCGGTCATGGAATTCCTGCTGGAAAAAACAGGCGTGAACGCAGATGCCTTTGAGGCTGGCATCGATAAACTCGTGTGGGATACGCCGCGGGTGCAGGGTGCCGACAAGCAGTACCTCACCAACGACGCCAACAAGGCCCTCGACGCCGCTAAAAAATACCTCAAAGATTTTGGCGATGCCTACATCTCACTCGAACTCGTACTGCTTGGCATCGCCGATGGTACCGACAGCACCGCGCGCCTGCTCAAAGACGCTGGCGCCACAACCAAAACCCTCACCGCAGCCGTGCATGCCTTGCGAAAAGGCCGAAAAATAACCGAACAATCCACTGACCACGTGTACAACGCCCTCGAAAAATACGCCATCAACCTGACCACCATGGCCGAGGAGGGAAAACTTGACCCGGTCATTGGCCGCGACGAAGAAATACGCCGCGTCCTGCACATCCTCAGCCGCCGCAAGAAAAACAACCCCATCCTCATCGGCGACCCCGGTGTGGGCAAAACCGCCATCGTGGAAGGCATTGCCTGGCGCATCGTCAAACAGGATGTGCCCGAAAACCTCCAATCCAAAAAAATCTTTTCGCTCGACATGTCGGCCCTCATCGCCGGCGCCAAATACAAAGGCGAGTTCGAAGAGCGCCTCAAAGCGGTGGTCAAAGAAGTGACCGAATCGGATGACCAGGTCATCCTGTTTATCGATGAGATCCACACCCTCGTGGGTGCCGGCGGCGGACAAGGTGCCATGGACGCCGCCAACATCCTCAAGCCCGCACTCGCCCGGGGCGAACTGCGCACCATCGGCGCCACCACGCTCGACGAGTACCAGAAATACTTCGAGTCCGACAAAGCCCTGGAACGCCGCTTCCAGTCCGTGTTTGTGGATGAACCCTCGATGGAAGACACCATTTCCATCCTCCGCGGCCTGCGCGAGCGCTACGAAAACTACCACAAGGTGCAAATACTCGACGAGGCCATGATTGCCGCCGCCGAACTCTCGCACCGCTACATCGCCGACCGCAAGCTGCCCGATAAAGCCATCGACCTCATCGACGAGGCCTGCGCCAAACTGCGCATCGAACTCAATTCGGTACCCCAGGACATTGACGAGCTCGACCGCAAAATGCGCCAGCTCGAGATTGAGCGCGAAGCCATCAAACGCGAAAACGACGCCCGCAAGCTCGACGCCCTGAACAAACAGATTGACGAGCTGCGCGAAAAATTAGACACCCTGCGCGCCCGCTGGCAAACGGAAAAAGAGGCCGTCGACGCCATCCAGAACACCAAACAGCGCATCGAGGAACTGCAACTGCAATACCAGCGCGCCGAACGGGAAGGCAATCTGGAACTGGCCTCCCGACTCAAATACCAGGACCTGCCCGCCCAACAGGCCATGCTGCGCGCCGCCGAGGAAAAATTAGCCGAGACAGCGCCCGAAAAACGCATGACCACCCAAACCGTCACCGCCAACGACATCGCCGAGGTGGTGGCCCGCTGGACCGGCATCCCGGTGTCCAAAATGATGCAAAGCGAACGCGAACGCCTGCTGCACCTCGAAACCGAACTGCACAAACGCGTGGTGGGGCAAGACGAAGCCGTGGAAGCCGTGTCTGACGCCATTCGCCGCAACCGCGCCGGCCTGAGCGACCCCGACAAACCCATCGGCTCCTTCATTTTCAGCGGCCCCACCGGCGTAGGCAAAACTGAATTGGCCAAAGCCCTGGCCGACGTGCTGTTTGACGACGACAAAGCCATCACCCGCATCGACATGTCGGAGTACCAGGAAAGCCATTCCGTGAGCCGCCTCGTGGGCGCGCCTCCCGGTTATGTCGGCTACGACGAAGGCGGCCAACTCACCGAGGCCGTCCGCCGCAGACCCTATTCCATTGTGCTGCTCGACGAAATCGAAAAAGCACACCCCGACACCTTTAATGTGCTGCTCCAGGTGCTCGACGACGGCCGCCTGACCGACAACAAAGGGCGCACCGCCAATTTCAACAACACGGTCATCATCATGACCAGCAACCTCGCTGGCGCGCAGATCATGGAGGCTTTTGAAGACTACGACGACATGCCCGACAACCGCAAGCACGAGGTGTTCGAAGCGGCCAAATCGGAGGTGATGGACGCCCTCAAGCAAAACATGCGCCCGGAGTTCCTCAACCGAGTCGACGAAGTCGTGGTGTTCCACCCGCTTTTAAAAAGCCAGATGCACCAGATACTCGACATCCTGCTGGTGGAGGTGCGCGACATGCTGGCGCACCAGGAATTGCAACTGGAACTAACCGACGCGGCAGCCAAAGTGCTCATCGACCGCGGCTTCGATCCGCAGTACGGCGCACGTCCGCTCAAACGCGCCCTCCAGCGCGAGCTGATCAACGAATTGGCCAAACACGTGCTGGCGGGCAACTACGTCAAGGGCGACACCGTATTGATAGATGCCGATGGTGCCGGGTTGTTGTTTGGTCGAAAATCGCAGGTGGAGGGAAAAGAGGTGGTGACGCGGGTGTTGGAGTTGTAGACTGGTAAAATACCTATCCTTTTTACCGAACCAACTTCACCTGTTTGCCCCCCGCCAGAAACACCAACGAATCGCCTTGCAAGCGCAGCGAGTCTAAAATAAAGGTGGCGCCCCCAATGATTAAACTGCACAAGCCAGGTTCTTGGTCAAATTGCGCCTGTTGTCTGCTGCCATCTGCATTGAGGAACAGCAGACGATCGTCTTTGCCAAAATACAGCGAATCTCCGACCCCGATGTTGATTGCACCAAGCATGATGGGTTGAGTATCCGATATTTGACCGGCTATAGTCTGAACTTGCCACGGCCCGAAGATGCAAGGCAGTTCTACTATGTTCAAAGCACAGGACGTCATTACCGTAAGTACTAACGTTAACATGCAGGTATTGACCTTGAAAAGTTGTAAAATCTTCATGTAAAAGGTGTTAAAAAATGGGTCACATCCAAAAGCTCAGGATGTGACCCATCAAAAAATTAGTTATTTAATGTGACCAAATAATGAGTTTGGGTCTCGTTTACTCGATAAGAGCCTGGCTCAATTTTATAGTCTGCGCGAAGTTGAAGCAAGCTGTCTTCCGCGTCGATACTCTTTTTGGATTTTCTCGATACCTCCAATTTAGTTGCAACTATGATGCAAAGGTCAATTCATCAGACTAAGAAAAAAAGGACAGTTATGCTATTTTTTTAGAAAAAAATAGGCTTGTTTTTTTAGAAAAAAATGTGTCATTTTATTGATTGTCAACATATTGATAAAATAAGATTGGCTATCTTGGCATAAACAACTTGACTTCAAAGGAGTTTCCCTCCCTAGATACCAATCACCCTCCATATTCCTTTGTGCTGGTAATACGCCGACGGCGCCAAGCTGTTGTTTGGTCGGAAATCGCAGGTGGAAGGCAGGGAGGTGGTGACGCGGGTGTTGGAGTTGTAGGGGGATGGCCTTCGGCTTGGTTTGTTGGCACGCGGATGACGCGGATTGGGCGGATTTATTTAGAATATCCGTATCCGGAGCAGTTCATGCGGTTAATTCAGCTATATGATAATCATCTATCAATTGTTTTCAAGTGAAAAAATCACCTATTTTTAATTATTCTCCTCGGGAATCAATTTTTTCCGTAATTTTGTAGAAAAATAAGAGATTTTTTCACCCTTATGCTCATTCGTTTCACTGTTTCCAACTTTCTGTCCTTTAAGGAGCCCACGGAGTTCAACATGCTCACCGGCACGGTGCGCCGGCTCAATCACCACGTGTACGAAGCGGCAAAAGGGTTAGCATTACTGAAAATGGCGGCCGTATACGGCGCGAACGGTGCCGGGAAATCGAATTTGGTGAAGGCTATATCATTCATGCGCAACATTATAGCAAAGGAATGGCTGGAACCGTTATACTATCGATTTCAACTCGACCCAAAATACCGCTTAAAGCCCAGTTCATTTGAAACTGAAATCGTGCTAAATAACGAAACATTTCTATACGGTTTTGACCTCTATCCGGGGTTTATCGCAGAAGAATGGCTGTACCGCACCCAACCGGGCAAAGAGGACGATCTCATTTTTCATAAATTTACAGATAAAGACGGAACCAGCATTAAAGCCAACCCGGCGTACAGCCAAACGCCGGAACAGAAACTCCGCCTGCGTTTGTACGAAAAGGAAATTTTGAAGCCAAATGTGCCTCTACTGCGCTTAATCGGTGATTCAGCAGCTGACTTCGGGCCTGTAAAACAGATATTCCATTGGTTTTCCGAATCGCTCTTGCTGATTTTTCCGCAAAGCAAATCAGGAGGAACCATTCTTGAAATGGTTCAGGATCAAGGTTTTTGTGATTTTGCCACTGAAACAATGTGCTCGCTGCACACCGGCATAAAAAAATTGGAGATTGAGACGACCGATCTGGAGGTGTTTTTTGGAAGAGAAGACAGCAAAGACATACAGGAAATAAAAGCAAAATTTGCCGAGGCTGACGCCAGAGGAGAAAGCTTGTTGCTTGAGCATGTAGCAGGAGCAGATCACATTTTGATTTTATTGGAAAACGCCAGACTGGTTGTCAAGCGCTTATTGGCTGTTCATGAAGGCGCTGATGTAAATACCCCGTCTTTTATGCTCTGGCAGGAATCCGACGGTACAAACCGCTTGCTGGACTTGTTGCCTGCCTTCTACCGGGCTATACACGAAGACGTCCTCATCGTCATTGACGAAATAGAACATTCTATCCATCCGGTTTTACTCAAAGAACTCGTATCCAAATTTGCCCGCGAACACCAAACCCAAGGCCAACTGATCTTCACCACCCACGAAGCCCATCTGCTCGATCAGGAATTCATGCGCTCCGACGAGTTCTGGTTTGCCGAAAAAGGGCCGGACGGTGCCACTGCGCTTAGCCCGCTGAGCGACTTCAAGGACGTGCGTTTCGACCTCGACCTGCGCAAAGGATACTTGCTCGGGCGCTTCGGTGCCATTCCCTTCACCGGCGACTTGCGCCAACTTCAATGGGCTGGCCATGTTACACCACCCCCCTAAACACCAACCACCGTCCCACCGCCTCCAATGCCAGCAACCCCAGCGCCAGCGCCAACAGCCATCCAAAATAGTCGCGCCGCTGCTCCACCTGGCTCACCTCCACCTGGGTTTTTTCCATTTGGTCTATATCGGCGTAAATGTCGGCCAGATCTGCACCGCTGCGGGCGCGGAAAAAGCGCCCGCCCGTCATTTGGGCAATATCGGCCAACAGCTTGGTGTCAAACGTGGTTCGGCGCGGAGAGAAATTGTAGCTGTCGTCGTAATTGCGGGAACTGGGCGACATCACGATGCCCTCCGTGCCGATGCCGATGGTGTACACCCGCACGCCCAGGTCTTTTGCCAATTCAGCGGCCTGCAAAGGCGAAATGTACCCCGCGTTGCTCTCACCGTCGGTGAGCAAAATGGCAATCTTACTGGGCGAACGGCTGTCTTTCAATCGGTTAAGCGCTGTTGCCAAACCCATACCGATGGCCGTGCCGTCTTCCAAACGCCCGACTTCGAGCGACTGCAGAGCCGCCTGCACCACACTGCGGTCGTTGGTGAGCGGACATTGTGTAAACGCCTCTGCCGAAAAAGCGATGACCGCCAAGCGGTCGTACGGCCGCCGCTCCACAAATGCAGCAGCCACACTTTTGGCCACCCTAAGCCGGTCCGGGGCAAAATCTTTGCTCAGCATGCTGGGCGATATATCAATGGCCAACGCGATGTCCAAGCCCTCCGCCTTAACTTTTTCTGCTGTCCAACGGCCCTGCGGCCGCGCCATGGCCAGCACCAGAACACCCAGCGCTATCCAGGGCAGCCAGTCCAGGTACGGGGCAAAACGGGTGCGCCAGGTATCCCCCCGAACCGCCGTGGTCGACTGTGGCAATGCAAAAAAAGCCCGCTGGCGGCGGCGGCGTTGCCAACTCAACAAGGCCAACGGCACAAACAGCAACAGCCACCAGGGTGCGGCAAAAGCAAACGTCATGTTTCCTCCGTTTTTGCAGGTTGTAACGCCGCTACGATGGCGCGCGCTTCGCGCAACGCGTTCGGGTGCGCTTCCGCTGGCGGCTGATGCCGGGCAAATTTGGCCAAATCGCACCGCTCCAGCAAATCGCGCAGCACAGGCCGTACCAACTCAGGCAACAAGGGCAACCATTCCACAACGGGTTTTTCCAATGCCGGTGCCCCCGTTTGCCGCTGCACGTATTCCCGCACAATCCAACTCACCTTGGTGTAGTAGCCCTCCACGTCGCCGCGCAACCAGGGCTGTGCTTTGGCCAGCGCGTCAAGTTGGCTCAAGGCCCACTGGTCGGGAGGAAGAGCGGCTGCCCCGGAAAGCTGTTTTTTGGGTTTAAACAAAAGACGCCACAACACCAGTGCCAGCAACACCAGCAGCAAGCCAGCAAGCCAGGGCCCAACCTGCTCCAGCACAGCCAGCCAGGAGGCCGGAGTGCGGTGGATGTCTTTGATGCCTGCCAGTTCAGAGGGGTCAGTTGCTTTTTCCAGCGCGTATACCCGACAAGCCATTGCGGGCGTTTCGCAAACGTCGCCTCCTGCCAGCGGTATGCGCAAAGATGGAATCTGGAGCACGCCCGTGTCGAGCGCAATGAGGGTCAGCTGCCGTTGCCAGCCTTTGCCTGGTGTATTTTCCCAGGAGCCGAGGTCTACGATGTTTTGTGCGGCAAACGTGTCCTGCTGCGCGTCTACCTGCGGATCGCCCGGCATGGCACCGTCATCGGGCACCTGTAGGTGGAGGTAGAAGGCATTGCCCAATTCTACCTGGACACTGTCGAGCGCGGCCTGGCATGTCTGTTGCGCAAAAAGCGCCAACGGTGTACAAAACAACGCGAAGAACAGACTTTTTATGGTGCAGAAAGACCTCATGTGTGCAGGATTAGCGCTTCATCGGTTGTTAAATTTTCAGGCATCCAGCACTTTAACCAACAAGCCGCTGCGCATACGGGGTTCAAAATAAGTACTTTTGGGCGGCAGGCTCTCCCCGGCATCGGCCAGCGCAATCATGTCGGCAAACGACACGGGGTACAACAAAAAGCCCACACAGAGGTCTTCTTCGTTCACCAAACGGCGTACGCCTTCCAGCCCTTTGGCCCCCTCTACGTAATTGATGCGGGTGTCGTTGCGGACGTCCTGAATGTCAAAAACATCGCGGAGTACCCACTCGTTGAGCAGGCTTGCGTCTAACAGCACGGAGCCAGACGGGTATCGGTCGAGCACGGCTGGTTTCCAACGCAGTCGAAACCATTCTTTAGACAGGTACATGGTCAGTTCGTGTTTGTGGCGCGGTTTTTCCGGTTGCTGCATGGGTTCCATGTCAAACAAGGTGGACAGACGGGCCATAAAACTGATCGGGGTGATGTCAGACAGGCCTTCTACCACGCGGTTATAGTCCAGGATTTCTAACTGGTCTGTTGCAAAATAGGCGCAAAACAGGTTGCTAAGGTCGAGATTCAACTCATTTTCGTTGCCCATGCGTTCGTTGAGCAATGCCATGGTGGAGGTGCGGTGGTGCCCGTCGGCAATGTATGTACACGGCACAAGCTGCTGAAAAGCGTCTTGCAGCTGGCGGATGGCCACCCCATCAGCGATAGACCACACGGTGTGGGTCTGGGCTTCTCGCTCAAAATAAGTGGTATACAGCGGTTTGTTTTGGGCGATGTAAGCCTCCAGCCATTCTTGAATATCGGCAACCGGTGGATACGTCAACAAAATGGGTTTAAGAATGGCGTGCCATTTGAGGAAAACCTGCATTTGCTGCTGTTCCTTCTCGCTGATGGTTTTTTCGTGTTTTTTAATTTTCCCGTCAAAAAAATCGGATAACGCGTTGAGCCCCACTAAGCCGAGTCGGCGGGCACCTGCATCTTCAATTTGGTAGATGTACAGGGCTTCCTGGGGAGCCGTTTCAAAAAAGCGGTTTTCATAAAACTCCCGATAGGCGTGTTTGGCATCGTTGCAAAACGAATCGGGCGAGGCAATGAAGTTGAAGTTCGGGTAAAGCGCTTGAAAAGGTTGTACAATCATGGCAGCATATGAATGGTTAAGGCAGGGTAAAAGTAGGTGAAATTTCAGGATCGGTTCGCCTTCACAAATAAACACAAATTACAAAGGCGTATAAAAAAAAGACCGACATTTGCGTTTCGTGTTCATCAGCGTACCAAAAAACGCTGCTAACCGGCAACTCCGTCTTATGAATAATCCAGGCATTTACCTTGTCTTCGTCTTTTTGGTTGGTTTTTTCGTTACCCCGCTCTCCGGACAATCAACCGCAGAACTGGAGTCTCGGCTGCGCAAAGCCACTACCAAAAGCGATAAAATGTCGCTATACCTCGATTTGGCGACCAAATACGCGTCGGCCAATCCGCCCAACGCTTCCAAAGCAGCCGACTATGCCTATAACGCCAGCACTTTGGCCACCGAACTGGGCAACAAAAGGGTGGAAGCAGAGGCCATGTACCTGAGCGCACAAGCCACTTTTAACCGCCGCAACTACACAGAAGCCGCCAAGCGATTTGAAGCCGCCTGGCAGAGCGGTCGCAACTATGGCCTGAACACGGTAGTGCTGGGCTCGCTCGAAAAATTGCAGGAGTTGGCCAAAAGGCAAAACAACCTACCCGACGCCCTCCGCTGGAGCACCGAAACCGTCAATTACCTCAAACGCCAGGGCGGCGCGGGGGCTACATCCAACAGCAAAGTGGAAGGCAGGATGCTCGAACTGCAAAGCGAAAACCAGCAACTCCGCAAAAAATTGCAGGAATTGACCGGCGAAAGCCAGCAATTTGCGTCTAAATTTACGGAAACAGAAGCCCAATTGCAGGCCGTAAAAGAACAAACGACAGAAGAACTCAACAAAAAAGAAGAGGCGCTTACCCAAATTTCGCAGGAAAAAGCGGAGCTTGACTCTACCGCGCGGTACACCGCCTCCCTGGTAGAGTCGCTCTCCAAAGAACAACTTGCAGCCAAAGTGGTGCAGGAGGAACAGGAAAAAGAATTGCAAAAAAACAAAACCGCACTGGCTGAAGCCGAACTGTCGAGCCAACAGGCCGAAGCGTTGCGCAACATCCTGGCGCTGGTGGTAGGCTTTTCATTGATCATTTCCCTGTTGTTTTACCTGCGTTTTCGCGCCAAAAAACGCACGGCCAACGAACTGTTGCGCAGCAAGACCATCATAGAGGCCGAACAGGAACGCAGCAACCGCCTACTACTCAACATCCTTCCCGCAGCCATCGCCGAAGAGCTGAAGGTCAAAAACAAGGTAGCCGCCCAAAAATACGACCAGGCAACTGTTATGTTCATCGACTTTGCTGGCTTCACCAACCTCTCCGAAATACTCTCTCCAGAGCAGCTTGTAGAAGAGCTTGACTTTTGTTTTTCCAATTTTGACCGCATCATCGGTCAGTACCGCGTCGAAAAAATAAAAACCATCGGCGACGCTTACCTCTGCGCCAGCGGTTTGTCGGAACACAACGACGACCCCGCCAACATCATCCGCGCGGCCCTCGAAATCCAGGACTTCCTGCTCGACATCAAGGCCAAGCGCCTCAACCAGGGCCTGCCGTTCTTCGAAGCCCGCATCGGCATACACACCGGCCCCGTGGTGGCGGGCGTAGTGGGCCAAACAAAATTTGCATACGATATCTGGGGCGACACCGTCAACATAGCAGCCCGCATGGAACAAAGCAGCGAAATCGGCCGTGTCAACGTCAGCGACGACACTTACGAACGCGTGCGCTACCAGTTTGAATGGGAATACCGCGGTAAAGTGGCAGCCAAAAACAAGGGCATGCTCGACATGCACTACGCGGTAGGCATCAAGCAATATTGAATACCGTACCCAACAACCATGAATACCCGCATGAAATGGCGCGACTGGTTTTGGCTTAGCCCGCGTACAGCACATGGCAACGGCCGCTTCACCCGCCTGCGGGCCGATAAAATATTAGATACCATAGACAAATTGGAAAGCCGCATTGCCGAGCGGTTTCCACAAACGAGCTTGCGCCAGGTGTGCCATGAGTTCCGCATGCTGGCCGCTGGCATGGAAAACCTGGCGGCACATTGCGGCCGACCCATTTGGCCCCTGCGCCTCTCCGTCTGGTTGTTTATCGGCTTGCTCATATTTGTTGGCCTTGGTGCCCTCCTCGTACTGATACAGCGTTTTTCGTTCAAGACAAACGACATCTCCGATTTGTTACAGGCCACGGAAGCAGCCATCAACGAACTCATTTTTCTGGGCCTGGCCCTCGTTTTTCTAATCGGCCTGGAAACCCGCATTAAACGCCGCTCTGCCCTGGCGGCCTTGCACCAGCTCCGGAGCATCGCGCACGTGGTCGACATGCACCAGTTGACCAAAGACCCCGCCCACCTGCTCGGCACACATGTGCAAACCAAGTCCTCACCCGAGCGCCTGCTGTCTCGCTACGAACTCACGCGTTACCTCGATTACTGCTCTGAACTGCTGGCTTTGAACTCCAAAATTGCGGCTCTTTTTGCACAGGATATGGACGATCCAGTGGTGCTGTCGGCCGTCAACGACCTGGAATCGCTGAACCAGGGTTTGTCCCAAAAAATCTGGCAAAAAATCATGATCCTCGATCTTGCCGTGGATAAAGAGGAATAAATGTTAATAAATTGTTTTTTTTCGACCGGCAAATGACGTTATTAGGTAAATATTAACAAAAATGTTTGGTAGAAAAATAATAGTGCAATACATTTGCGTTCTATCGGGTGTGTAAAGCAAAGGCTTATACATCTTAACCGACTCGACAGCCGGTACTACATATTGGGTTTTCCGAATTTTAATCCCCTGGCATGCCAGGCCACTCCTCGGATTGCGAAAGCTACTTTGTCCCTTCTTTTAATCGATGCTATGTTCCTTTTGTCGAGCCAACACAACCCTAATGGGCAGGAAAGAAAAGTTTATTTACAACACACATACCCTTTCATACGAAAAGGTAATCATACCCCTTAAAACCCGCATCTGGCAACTCTTTGGTTTTTTCTCCGTGGTGCTTGTAACTTCGGTCCTGTTGCTCTCTTTACTCTACACCTACTTCCCCTCTCCCCGCGAGCAGGAGCTCTTGGGCGAAATTGAGCAAATGGAGCACAAATATGGACAGTTGAGCGGCCAATTGGAGATGATGTCTAAAGTCCTGCAAAATATTCAGGCACGCGATGCTGGCGTACACCGCGCCGTTTTTGGCATGGATCCCATCAGTGAAACCGTATGGAACGGCGGTGTGGGCGGCCACGATGCACACCCTGAATTGGCCGCTTTTCAGTACGGCGAAAACGCTGTACGCAACGTGGTGGAAAAAGTGGACATGCTCAGCCGCCAGTTGGCGCTCGAAAGCAAATCGCTCGATACCATTCAGTTGCTGGCCAACAATCAACAGGAAATGCTGGCTTCGTTGCCCAGCATTAAACCCGTTCGGGAAGACAAGCTCCAGAAAAGCATGAACGTGCTCTCCGGCTTTGGCAGCCGCATTCACCCGGTTTATAAAGTGCGCAAGTTCCATGCGGGGGTTGACTTCCCGGCACGGGTCGGTACCGCCATCCAGGCTACCGGCGATGGTGTGGTGGTAGACGCAGGCTGGCACTCCGGTTACGGCAACTGTGTCAAAATCAGCCACGGCTACGGTTATGAAACCGTGTACGCCCACATGCACAAAATAACGGTACACAGAGGCGAAAAAGTGAAAAAAGGCAGCAAAATCGGTGAAGTGGGCGATACGGGCCTCTCCACAGCCCCCCACCTTCACTACGAGGTGCACCAAAAAGGAAGCCCCATTAACCCCATTAACTTTTGCATGGACAACCTGACGCCCGAGGAATACCAGCAGTTGGTCAACAGTGCCAATATGGCCAACCAGTCTTTGGATTAGTCCGATTAAAAACAATAAACAGCACTGTACAAGCCGTTCCGCCGTAAGTCGGAACGGCTTCTTTTGTTTGCGTACCTGTCTAACTGCTTACACGCTGGTTGCAGGCGGACAACGCCGCAAAAATGGACTCCTGGAGAGGCCTTACCAACTCGAGCGAAAAAGGTGTATCGCCAGGCAAAGCGAGCACCACCGCCCCTGCTTCGTTCTTTTTGTCGTGCTGCATCAGCGCCCACAGTTCATGGTATGCCCATTCCGGAATGTGCCGCCGGGGATACAGTCGGTCTGCGTATGCCCACAGGGCCTCAAAGTGCTCTTTTTTTGCCGCATGGCTTTCGATCAACATACCCATCACCACCGCTTCTCCGTGTGTTATCGGATCGGGTGTTTGCAGAAACCAGCTTTCCAGCGCATGGCCCGCCGTATGTCCGAAATTAAGGAGTTTACGCAGCCCTTTTTCCGTCGGATCCTCCTTTACAATGCGCAATTTGACCTGCATGGAAATGGCCAGGAGCGTCGGCCAGTCGCTATGCTCCATGTGCAAGGGGTGCGGCCCGTTTATCAATTGTGTCCACAACGCCGGACTGCCGATAATGGCGTGTTTGATCACCTCTGCAAAACCACTCAGCAACTCGCGCGGTGACAAGGTGTTGAGCAGGATCGGATCGGCAAATACCGCCACCGGTTCGGCAAAAACGCCGATCATGTTTTTCAGGCCCTGAAAATCTACGCCCAGCTTGCCGCCCAAGGCCGCGTCGGTCATGGCCAAAAGGGTTGTAGGCACTTGCACATACTGGATACCGCGTTTGTACAGCGCTGCGCAAAAACCGCCGAGGTCGCCCACCACCCCACCGCCCAGGTTGAGTACCAGCGCCTGCCTGTCGAGGGATGCACCAATCATAGCCGCCCAAATTTGTTCGGCAACGGCCAGCGACTTGAGTTGTTCGAGCGGTTGGCCGTGTGGGGTCTCCAGGATAAACAACGGCATTTCCGGCGGCAGTAGGGGCTGGATAAACGGCAGACAGTGCCTGTGGGTTTGTGCGTCGCACAAAACGAAAATGTTCGAAAAGGCATTTTCCGACAACCAGCGACCTAAGGAATCTGCAACCGAACCAACAAAAACGGGATAGGGAGCCGTTTGTAACTGCGTGCTCATGCGTTTGTGCCGTTTGAACTGAACGCTTCGGGCATCCCGATGTTGAAGCTCGTACCCTTGCCTGGCTGGCTGTCTAATTTCAGTTTCCAATGGTGCTCCTGACACATTTTGCGGACATAAAAGAGGCCCAGGCCAAATCCCTTGACGTTGTGTACGTTGCCCGTGGGTACGCGGTGAAACTTGTCAAACACGCGCCGCTGGTGTTCTTTGGGAATGCCGATGCCATTGTCTTTTACCTGCAAGACGATTTCTGATCCCATCCGGAAGACACTGATGCGGATCTCCGGATTGTAGCGGGTGTATTTTACGGCATTGTCAACCAAATTATGCAGAATATTTGCCAAATGCAGTCGATCTGCCTCTATCAAAGCACCCGGTGCCTGGTTATCGAGGATCAGGCGTCCATTTTTTTCTATAGCCTTGAGTTCAAGGGAGGTACTCAGGTGTTCGATCATTTCACCCAGGTCTAATTTTTCGATGTTGAGTTTAAAGGCGCTGCGCTCCAATTGTGCATACTGGAGCACGTTTTCCACCTGATTGTTGAGCCGCAGGGCTTGTTCTTTGATGATGGAAGCGTAGCGGCTCAGGCGGGCGTCCTGTTGTATGTTTTTATCTTTAAGGAAAACGTCGGTCGAGATGTTGATGGTCGAAATCGGTGTTTTGAACTCGTGCGTCATGTTGTTGATGAAATCGCGCTGCAACTCCGATAGCTGGCGCTGTCGAAGAATGATGAACAGCGCATACACAAAAAACGACACGGTGATGAGCATCAGGATGGTGAACACCACCACAATCCACATGTTGCTGATCAGGTTGGCACTTTTGTTCGGAAAACGTACACCGAAATAATAAATGAAATCAACATCGCTGTGGGCTGGTAGCGGACTGACCAAGGGATCCAACACCACTTTTTGGGCGGATTTATCGTACTTGATCCGCCGACCAGTCACCATATAGCCGCTGGAGCAGTCGAATATGCCATACTCAAAATCTTCGCGCATGCCCTGGTTTTCGAACGACTTCTGGAGGTAATACTCCAGCGTAGGGGCATCAAACACGTTGTTGATGTTGATGACATAGTAGTTGGAGTACAGCTGGTTGATCAGGTTGGCCGGGGGCAAGTCGAACTTGTAGTGCCGATGCAAATCATTGGCTGCATCAAGCAGCGCCTGCGTCACCTTGCGGTTAAATTCCTGCTCCGCCAGGTTCCAGTTGCGCATCACCCAGTAGGTTTGCACGGCCAGCAGGCTCAGGATGGAAAAAGCGCCGAGCAGGACGATTCGCCGTATGATGGTATTGGTCATGAGCTGAAAGTGGGTTCAGGTTTTGGGCATGAGATACAATAACAATGCTCAAAGTAAGAGGTTACGCCCCAATACTCAAACAGGTCGATTACCCCTCATCTTCGTCGCTATCGCAATGATAATGCCGCTTTTCTTTTACAGGCGGCGCACCAGCCCCGCCGCTTTTGGGGGTAGCGATCATTTTTTGCACCAATCTGGCCCTTTCACGTTGCACTTGTTCGCGGAGTGCCGCATCTTTTGCAACGTCAAAATACAGCACGCCGTCTACCCAGGTTTTTTCGGCATGGGCGTATACGGATAGCGGGTGGTTGTTCCACAGCACCACGTCGGCGTCTTTACCGGCCCGGATGCTGCCCACGCGGTCGTCTACGTGCAGGAGCTTGGCCGGATTGAGGGTCACCATTTTCCAGGCCTCTTCTTCCGAGGCACCACCGTATTCCACCACTTTGGCAGCCTCCTGGTTGAGTCGGCGCGCCATTTCGGCATCATCGGAGTTGATGGCCACGGTCACCCCGCGATCATGCATCATTTTGGCATTGTAAGGAATGGCCTCGAATACCTCGAATTTGTAGGCCCACCAATCGCTGAACGTACTGCCACCCACGCCGTGAGCGGCCATTTTATCGGCCACCTTGTAGCCTTCGAGGATGTGGGTAAATGTGTTGACGGTAAACCCAAATTTTTCTGCTACGCGCATGAGCATCACAATTTCGCTTTGCACATAAGAGTGGCAGGTGATGAAGCGCTTTTTTTCCAGGATTTCCTGAATGGCCTCCAGATCGAGGTCTTTGCGGTAGGGTTTACCCGATTTTTTGAGTTGTGCGTATTCCTGGGCACGGGTAAAATAGTCGACAAACACCTGCTCCACGCCCATGCGGGTTTGCGGGTAGCGGGTGCGGTTGTTGTCGCCCCAGTTGCTCTGCTTCACGTTTTCGCCAAGGGCAAATTTGATCTGTCCGGGCCAGTTGTTGAACTTCATTTCCTCTGGAGTGGCACCCCACCGGAGTTTGATGAGTTGCGTTTGGCCCCCGATCGGGTTGGCGGAGCCGTGCAGGAGGTGGCTGGAGGTAACGCCTCCGGCCAACTGGCGGTAAATGTCGATGTCTTCACTATCCAACGCATCGCCGATGCGGACTTCCGCGGAAGACTCCTGCGTGCCCTCGTTCACGCCGCGGCTGATGGCGATGTGTGAGTGCTCATCAATGATGCCGGCGGTAAGGTGCTTGCCTGTGCCGTCTATTTCCACGGTACCTGCCGGTGCCCGCAAATTTTTTCCCAATTGTTGGATTTTGCCGTTGTTGAGCAGCACATCGGTGTTTTGCAAAATGCCTTCTTTTTCGCTGGTCCACACGGTGGCATTTCGGATGAGGCAGGTTTGGACTACCGGTTTTTCTGCTGATCCGAAGGCCGTAAACGGGAAAACAGGGGATGCGACCACGCGTGCATTGGTCGCGCTGGCGTTCTCCCTTCGGTCGGGTTTATCTGCAGCAGGCAGTATGCGGGTAGCTTGCCAGTCTGCCTTGTGTCCATCAGGCAAGGTTGCTTGTCCGTACCATTGGTCATTTTTCACTTCGCCGCGCAGGGCCACCAGGGCTTTGTTCGCGGTGTCGGGCACATAGGTGAGCAGGAGGAGGCCATGCTGATACCGGAGTTCGGCTTTGATCTTGCTGCTGTCGGCCCGGAGGAGGTAGCAGTCGGGCGCATCAGCCTTGCCGTTTATGTGCAGGACGTAGTTGTTGGCGTCTACGCGCAGGTTGTATCGGCCGCGCAAGTCGGCACCGCCAAAGGGCTCCGGCTCGGTGTCGTAGGCTTTTCCGAGCACCCAGGTTTGGCGGATGTGCGATTTTTCGTTAAAAATATTTCCGGAGGCCACTATGAAATTGCCGAGGCGTCCAGGCTCAAGGCTGCCCATCTGGTCGCTGGCATTAAGCAGCCGGGCAGGTTCATAGGTGAGGGCTTTGAGGGCCTGACTTTCGCTGAGGCCTTGTTCGATGGCACTGCGCAGGTTGGGCAAAAATTGTTTTTTATCCTTGAGCCCATAAGCAGTCAGGGTGAACGGAACGCCTGCTTTTTCCAGGCGACCCGGGTTGGCAGGGGCTTGTTCCCAGTGCATGAGTTCGTGGAGCGATACCTGCTGGGCGGCGTCGGGGTTTTTCAGGTCATAACCTTCGGGGAAGGCCAAGGGTACGATGAGCGGCATGCCGGCGGCTTTCACCGCATCGAGGCGCTGGTACTCATCTCCGTTGGTTTTGACAATGTATTTTACGCTGAATTCCTCGGCAAGCTGCCGGATGCGCAGGATGTCGAGCTTGTCGTCGGCTTCAAAAATCTGGGGCCATGCCTGCGCCTTGTTCCATGCTTCGAGCGACAGGTTGCGCTCTTCTTTGCTGCCGGAGGAGGCGTACCATTGCCCGTCGAGGTAGGTTTGGCGCAAGAGGGCGATGGAACCGATGAGCGACGAGGGGTAGTTTTGAGTGCTCAAGCCTTTGCGAAAAGAGAGCAGGTGCGCGGCGTCGGGACGAAGCAGGGTTTCGGCTTCTCGCGCTTCGGACAAAGCCACCAACGCGCCGGTGCCGCGGGAGATGCCGTCGGGCTGGTGGGTCAGCACCGCCGTAAAGCCCAATTTGCGCAGGGTTTCGGCTGTTTTGGGGTTGTTGACAAACTGGTCAGCCGCGCTGTACTCGGGCTTAAGCGCTTCGTTCCAGGAGAACGCACCTTTTTTGTTGCTTCCCATTTGGGGTTGTTGTGGCATACGCGGGCCCGCAGCTTTGGGTTCCGGCAGGCCATATCCGGCGGCGTACAGGTCGATAAATCCCGGATAAATGGTTTTGCCTGTACAGTCGGTCACCACTGCGTCTTTGGGAATGGCAATGCCGGTTCCACAGGCTTCTACGCGTCCGTTGCGGATGAGCAAGGTAGCGTCGTCGAGTTTCTGGTTCCAGTTTTTATAAATGGTGGCGTGGGTAAAGGCAAAAGCCCCGCTGCGCTGGTCGGAAGGGGCAGGCTGTGGATAAGTACCCTGGGCGAGGGTTTGACACGTCAAAAAAGCCGACACAATGGTGAAGGCGCACCGCAATATAGTGTTCATAGGAAACAGGTTCAGTTCTGGGCGGTGAAAATAGGCAACGAGCGGGGTTATTCAATGGTGTCGTTGTCTTTTTTGCACAACCGCCGAGTGGAACTGGTGCAATAGGGTTGATATGGCGGTTCTGCCTCAGGCAAAACGAAGGGCTACCTGAATAAATTCCCGAAAGTCGACTAAGTGTTTGTGGATGATGGCCGTCACAATGACTAAGTTGATTTTTTGGTAATCATGCACGGCAATGTTTCGAAAGCCAACCATACTGCCCAAACGTTGAGCCAACGTTATTTCGATTATTCCAGCCCCAGCCAGTAGATCGAAAGCATCTCTGCTGCTTTGCGGTATGCCTAACTTGTGAATTTTGACGATGTGATTGGCCAGGTCGATGGTTTGTTCACAAGCCCGTTGAATGTTGAGGATAACGGCGTCCTGCCGCATGAAATCGGACGCAAAATCGGTTTCGTGCCCTGCGTAATCTTCGCGTATCCGCACCAGGCAACGCTCGATGCTGGCTGTTTTGTTCAGAATGACCACATCAGCCATACACACTTCCCCTGTTTTTTACAGCCTCTACAATGTCTTTCCGTTCTTCTTCAAAGCGCTGGTACATGGAGTACGTGATCATTTCAAATGTGTCGCATGCCGTGCGGTCGGCGCAATAAATCCGTTGAGCTGTAGAAATGATTTGAAAACGGAAATCGGTTTTGGTCTGATGCAAATCGACAAGGTCAACGGTTTGACCCAGGTGCTCGCCCAATTCAACAGCCATTGAAAAAAGAGGGTAAGGCTCAGGCGAATCCGCAGGTGCCGGCAGCAAAAACGCGATGTCCCAATCGCTGTCCGGGCGTGCACTTCCATCGGCCTGGCTGCCAAAGAGGTAGATGCCGAGTAAGGAGGGTAAATGTGCTGTCAGGAAACGCAAAATTGAATCGTTGATTTCCATCGTGTAAAAGTATGGTTAAACTGAGTGTTTTTAGCCAAAATGTCATAAAAGGTTAACTATTGGGTAAACACTCCATTCGAAAACGACAAACCCCACCAATTACGCCCATCTGTTAGCATCAGGCGATTTTGTTGCTCAACAAACAAAAAAGTTCGTTGAAACCAGCCCTGTTTATCTGCTTTTGGTAATTCTGTGGATTTCATGTTCCATAACGCCCTGCCATTTTCCTGATCGTAAGCGTATAAAATCCCGTCTCCGCCGCCTACAACAAATAAAACACCGTTGCCCGTTGAGACTCGACTCGGTGTACCGGAGCATGGTGCATTCCATATTTCACTTCCGTCAGCCAAAGAAAATGCGCATAATCTGCCATTTTCAAGTGCACAAAAAATCTTGTTGCCAACCACGAGTGGTATCGAAGATAGCATGTCACTGCTCATTTGTACGCGCCATATTATTTCACCATCTTTTGTGGACATGCATATCAGGTCCTTATATGCCACAAATAAAACCTTGTCGTCGACCAGTACTGGCTGTTTTGTCACCCCTAAGCCAGCATTATTATCCGGAAATATAGTGCTTTCAAACAACCATTGCTTCTGACGCAGGCTCCATGCGTGTACTTTCGCAGTAGTATGGTTATTTGCCAATGACATTTGAATGCTGGTCGTCAACAAAATGGTGTCATTCATTTGTTCCGCTGCTATTGGAACCGGGCTCCGGACATAGCATTTAAAACCTTTGGGTATTTCCAATACATGAACAACGGACAAAGCGCCGGATTGTACGTTAATCCTGGCGATGATGGCCTTGCCTTGTTCGTAATATGTTCTGTATAGATTATTCTCCTCCCCTTCCAAAAAATTTTCTGCGGTATTATAATGCGAATTAGTCCAAACCAATTGGCCGGAGTGTAAGTCAAAGCATGATAGTTTATTGCCGTTAGGTATTATTAAATATTTCCCATTCTGGTATGGTTTGAGGTTGTAATACAATGCACTAAACAAGCCTGAACTGTCCGAATAGGTCCAATTAACGGTGCCATTATCGAGAAAGGATGAAGCCATTACAACGTTTTTATTCGCCGTTAACGAAGTAGCAATGAACTGCCCTTTGTACGTTACGGGATATATAGATAAAAAGCGGTCGCCATTAAGCGGAGAATGGGTCCAGACAACTTCGGGTTTAGAGCTTGTGTCTATTTTTTGCTTGCACGTGGCAAAAACAAAAAATATTACCATTAGCAACACAACAGAAATGACAGATTGAAACATTCTATTTAAATCATTTTGTAGCAAAGTTACTTCCAATGCTGCACCTGGGATCAAAAGAGACAGGTGTGCCAAGGGTAAAACTTGACACACCTGTTGACTGTTGGTTTTCCGTTCACTCATTACTGTTTGGGCACCACAAACGCTGCACCTGCTCCCCCATTAAAAAGATCCTGGAAAGCTGATTTTATGTCATTCTGTTGCCAGAACATCTCCTGCCAGTGGTTGGTCTTTTTGGCTTCATACACGCCCAAAACCCCTGCCAGTTGTTGCTCCGATCTGGTCAGCAAAGCATCGTGTGGCTCAATGGCGTAATACGAGTACGTGTATGGAACCAGCGGTGGATAATTGCAGGTAGCTATGCCGTTCTGGCACGCAAAAAAACAATCTCCTTGCACCTGAGCGTCTGGTTCGTCATAACAAGGCGCACAACAATCATAGTCATACTCTGGTATCATAATGGTCTCGGTGACCAATATCGGCTGGCCAGTTACAATCAGGTGCCATTCTGCATTGATGGCTTCCTGCATGAGTTCGCAAGACAGTATGGCAGCCAGTTCCTTATCCCTTTCCCGAATGTCCTGATAATATTTATTAGCCGTATTTAATGCATTCTCAACGGCTGAATACGGGTCCTCCTTGATCACTGCTAAAACAAATTTAGCAAAATTCAAAATAAAATTAGTTTTTGAAGTGATGACTTTGTCCTTAAGCGCTTTAAGGCGTTTTTGTATTTGCTCTTCAAAGCATTTGACGTAGCCAAACCGGTCACCGACATCATCACCATTGTTAAAGTAATTGCCATTTGAAGTCATGGCCATAGATAACGCTAAGGGCGAATCCTCGTTGCCCCATATCACGGCGTGTGGTATGGTGGGTTGGCCAAGGCTCTGGAAAACCGGGTTGTCGGCGGTCATTTCCCGATAGGTATTTTGCATTGAAATGACTTGGTCTACAAAAGTTTCTGTAGCCCCAACGATATTGCATTGCTGGCAGTCCGAGTTGGCCCCTACATAACTTCTGATTGTTTGTAGTCGATCTTTCACTTCGCTGCCGTTCGCTTTAGGAAGAATTTTTTCAACCGCTTTTGACCCCTGATTGGGCACGCCGTCTAAAATCATAGCAGACAGCCGGTTGGTCGACTGGTTCATTTTGCGCAGTACCAGCCCGCCAAAATCATGTCCTATGCCCAATACGTCTGTGTAGTTTCCGTTGTTCAACTCGGCCACCAAATCGTTTGAACACACTTGAATGGTCGGAGCCTGGTTGGTGTAGTACACATAGTCGTTGATGTCTACGAAATTATACGCCGAAACCGGAGGAGGAAGCGGGGGTAATATTTGATTGCGCGCATATATTATCGCATTATCCCAAGGTCCAGAAGTAGGGCCAGCACCCTGTAACCATAATGTATTTCGTGGTGTAGACTGCGCCATCAAAGCGGTCGTTGAAGCGCAGCACAGTAGTATGATTAATGTTGTATTTTTCATGTCGTGTGTGTTTTAGAGGGTTATTGGTTTGTAAAACTGAAGTGGTCATAATCGGTGAGTATTTCCAGCTTCATGGGTATGGTGCCGTCCACCGATTTGATGAAAGCGGCCCAATAGGAGCTTTCCACTATGGGGTTTGATGTAGTGCCACTGGTGCGCATGGCGGAGCGGAACTGCAGTTTTCCGGTGGCGTCCTGTTGGGTATGCCCTACTATCAAGCGGTTTTTACGGTTGAAGACGTTTGTGGATACGGCCCCGTCAGGGAGGGTAAACCGCATGCTGACCATATCATTAGGCAGTTCATGAATCTGGGCACCCTGGTTAATAAGGGTCTGTAGCACCTGATCAAATTGCTGGTCGGTTATGCCGGCATTTTGTTGCAAGGCTTCCACCATATCCAGTACATCGGTTTGACTATACCCGAGATCGTCATCCGGCAAAGTATTGATCACGGCATCGTTCACATCGTAAAAAGTAGCAATACCATTTGTGGTGATTATTTTATGCACGCCCGGATCATACTGGCCCTCTGCCACACCAGATGCAGGCCTGGTTAGGGGAGAGAGCGGCGTCATGCTGGTCATCACAACCTCTGTGGTGCCATCAGGCTTAATGCACACGTCGTAGCACCAACGCTCGCGCTTGGGCAGCATCATCAAGCTGTCTAAGCGATCCAGATTGGGCATGTCTGCCTGATGTACCGGACGAAGCATACGTGTGCTTTCTGCTTCGAAGTGCATGGACAAGGCGCAACTTGACCTGCTCCATGGAAGATTTTTTTGTCCTGTTTCTGAGGGTGCGGGGTCTTTCCCGCAAGAGACGATTAGCAGTCCTGCGAGAAGAACTGCAAGTGGGCATTTTTGCATACTTTTTTGTTTTTGAAGGTGATTAATGTTGTAAAGGATGTGCAAAAAAGAAAAAAAAATCTTTAGTCATACAAGAGCCGCAATAAAATTTAATAATAAATTAACAAACACAAGTAAAAAGCATAGCAAAACAAAATATTTCCGTTATTTATTCGGATCTTCAGGCAAATCGCCTGGCGAATGCTCCGCTTTCAGCCGCCCCTGTTGCTTCAGCGCCTGGCCGATGATCCACTCCAACTGGCCATTCACGCTGCGAAATTCGTCGGCAGCCCACTTCTCCAGTGCGGCGTAGGTTTCTTCGTTGATGCGCAAGACAAAGTTTTTTTTGGCAGCCATGGTGCGTCAAAACTGGATGGAACGGTTTTATGAAGTCAAGTTCTACGGCCCTTTTGGGGCAGGATGCGCCGTTTTTCAACCATTCGGCACATCCTGCCCATTTCCGGGAAATGGCGCTTACTGGTGCAGTGTTCCGGTGTTCACCACGGGCTGCACGTTTTTGTCGCCACACAGCACCACAAGCAGGTTGCTGACCATCACGGCTTTGCGCTCTTCATCGAGCACCACAATGGATTTTTGCGAAAGTTGTTCCAGCGCCATTTCCACCATGCCCACGGCACCTTCCACTATTTTGCTGCGGGCCGCTACGATAGCCGAGGCCTGTTGGCGTTGCAGCATGGCACCGGCTATTTCGGTGGAGTACGCCAGGTGGTTGATGCGCGCCTCAATTACTTCAATACCCGCGATGGTCAGCCGTTCGGTGATCTCGTCGGCCAATTGGTGGTTCACCTCATCGGAACCCGTGCGCAGGGTGACGATGGCCGACTCGTCTTCTAAATTGTCGTAACTGTAGCGCCCGGCCAATTTGCGCACCGCCGTCTCGCTCTGAAACTTGACAAATTCCTGGTAGTTTTCCACAGCAAAGGCCGCTTTGAACGTGTCGCTGACCCGATACACCACCACGGCCCCGATCATGATGGGGTTGCCCTGGAGGTCGTTGACTTTGATCACCGGTATGTCCAGCGTTTCGGCCCGGGTGGTCAACTTTTTCTTCGTAAAAAACGGGTTGGCGTAAAAGAAGCCGCTGTCTTTTACGGAACCCACGTAGGCACCAAACAGCGTCATGACGCGAACATTGTTGGGCTCAATGGCAATAAAACCCGGCGCGATGATAAAGTTGGCTATGGACAACAATATGCCGCCAACCCAAAACTGGTGCAGAAACAGCATCCAACCACCAACTCCCGTCAAAATAAAGTACAACAACAACATCAACCAGCCGGAAGCCGGCTTAAGAACTTTTTCCATATTCATTCATTTTGGTTTTAAAATGATATTGATTTGATTGCAAAAGTAAACGACTTATTTAAACGCTGCAACCGGTGTGCGCGGAAAATCGGCGAGCGTTCAATTTATATCGACACAAGTCCTTTCATTCCCCATCGGCATGCCGGGAGAAAGAAACACCAGCAAACCTGTTAGTCAAACTCCACGGTATCACCTGGTTTAAAGGTCTGTTTTGTTTCAGCTCCTCCCTGACCAAACAGGTCGCCCTGTTGCGGATCGGTAGTGGGTTCGGGCGGTTGTTCTCCCGCAGGCACTTCTTTGACGGCACTGAGCAACTGATCGCTCAGGCGGTTGCCCATGGCTTTCCAGCCTTTTACGTCCATAAATTCACCCAGACTCAGTTCGCCGCGCATCGCTTTGCCTTTGATTTTAATGGTGTATTGTATGCGCGGGTTATCGGCCAAGCTGGCAAACAAGAGTTTGGATTTAGGGTGATCGCTCAGGTAGTTGTAGCGTTCGCGCAGTTTATTGGTTTCGATGCGGAATCGTTTGACGAGGGTCCAGCCTTTGTTTCCGTCAAAATGCACGGCATTGACTACCGCTTCGGGGCTGAATTTGCCGATAAACAGGATTTCTTTGGTGTCAAAATGTTGGAGCAGTTCAGTGTCGGTTTGTTCATAAGTGCCATCGTTGTAGAGCACGAGGAGCGTGTCGCCTGTATCAAACTCGCCCAGCAGGCGTCCGCGTTCGTTGGTATTCAGGCGTCCGGTGATGTCGTCGAACCATATTTTCTGGGCGCCGATGGTGCTCTTGCCCACTTCTTTTTGTTTGATCTGGCGTACGGGGTATCGGGAGAGGATGTTGCCTTGTGCGTCGCGGCCTTTAATGGCCAGTTCGGCAAAATCGTAGTCGAACACTTTGATTTTAGCGGTGCAACCCGGCGTAAGGGTCACAGTGACCACTTCGCTTTCGCCGTTTGGGTTGGCGGTGAGGTACAGCACTTTGGAGCCTTTGAACTCGGAGGCGAGGTGGTAGTCCTTGTCGCGGGTAATGGCAGTTACGTTAAAGCGTTTGACGTAAGAGCGGCCCGTTTCGGCGTCTACATAAGCCATGTTGTATGTGGTGCGCTCGTCGTTTTTTTTCCAGACCGCGACGTGTATGACGTCTTTGCCGACAAATATCTTTTCGCCAATGCGCACCACTTTCATCACGCCATCGCGCCGGAAGACGATGATGTCGTCTATGTCGGAGCAGTCTTGCAGGAACTCGTCTTTTTTCAACCCTGTACCAATGAAGCCTTCTGCCAGGTTGACGTATAGTTTGGCGTTGTTGGCCACCACTTCGGTGGCCTGTATGGTGTCAAACACAGCTATTTCGGTGCGGCGTTCGCGGCCTTTACCGTGTTTGGCCAGCAGGTCTTCAAAGTAGGCAATGGTGTACTCGGTGAGGTGGGCCAGGTGGTGCAGCGTTTGGGCCAGTTCGTCGTTCATGCGGATCATGTCTTCGTCGGCCTTGAACACATTGTATTTGGAAATGCGTTTGATGCGAATTTCGGTGAGTCGGGTGAGGTCGTCCTCGGTGATGTCGCGCAGGAGGTAAATTTTATCGGGGTCTTTGCTTTTTTGGGCGGCGGCATCGGGTGTGACCACGTATTTGCGCAACCCGGCATCGATGGCCTGGAGTACAGCTTCCCAGGTTTCGCAGGTTTCGATGTCGTGGTAAATCCGTTTTTCGATGAATATTTTTTCGAGGGAAGCGAAATGTATTTTTTCTTCGAGTTCGTGGCGGCGGATGTCGAGTTCTTGCCGCAGGAGTTCGCGCGTATTGTCGGTGCTGATGCGCAGGAGTTCCTGCACGTCGGTAAAGACGGGTTTGTCCTCCACAATGATGCAGCAGTTTGGACTGATGCCCACCTCGCAGTCGGTGAAGGCATAGAGGGCGTCGATGGTCACGTCGGGGCTCACGCCGGGTTGGAGTTCGATCTCGATGTCTACTTCAGCGGCGGTTTTGTCAATGACTTTTTTGACTTTGATCTGGCCTTTGTCGTTTGCCTTGAGGATGGAGTCGATGAGGTCGTTGACGGTGACGCCGAAGGGCATTTCTGTGATTTGGAGTGTTTTTTTATCCACTTCCCGGATGCGGCCCCGCACGCGTATTTTGCCGCCTCGGGCACCGCCGTTGTAGTCACGCACGTCTACAAGTCCACCCGTAGGAAAATCCGGGAACAGTTCTACCCGGCGGCCTTTTAGTTGAGCGATGGAAGCCTTGATGAGCTCGATGAAATTATGGGGCATGACTTTGGTGCTTAGGCCCACGGCAATGCCTTCCACGCCTTGCGCCAGCACGAGGGGAAACTTCATGGGCAAGGTGACGGGCTCGCGTTTGCGGCCGTCGTAGGTGAGTTGCCACAGCGTGGTGTCGGGGTTAAAAGCCACATCCAGCGCAAACTTGGTGAGGCGCGCTTCGATGTAGCGGGGTGCGGCGGCAGAATCGCCTGTGCGGAAGTCGCCCCAGTTGCCCTGACAATCGATGAGCAGTTCTTTTTGCCCGAGGTTCACCATGGCGTCGCCGATAGCCGCGTCGCCGTGGGGGTGGTATTGCATGGTTTGGCCGATGAGGTTGGCCACTTTGTGGTAACGCCCGTCGTGCTGTTCGAACATGGCGTGCAGGATGCGGCGTTGCACGGGTTTCAGGCCATCTTCAATGGCGGGCACGGCGCGTTCGAGGATGACGTAAGAGGCGTAATCAAGGAAATAGGTTTGGTACATGCCCGAGAGCGTCACCACAGAATCGTCGTGGTGGGCCGAGGTAGTAGGAGGTACGGTGGTGTCTTTTTTTGCGCGGGCCATGTAAAATAAATTTTAATGCTTAACCTGTTGATTGTTATGCAAACAAGCTATTCAGCGGCCCTCATGGCCGCCCGTCATGTGGTAATCTTTTACCACCAATGCGGGCCACAAAGATACCACAAACCATTCGGTTTTAAAAAACAATTTGTGTTTATAAAAAACGATGCTGATCCGAATGAATTGCACCGTTTTTGCGTTGTCTGCACATCTTTCCCCCGGGCACCGTACTTTTGCCTTTTGAACCGATCCCGTAACACCAGCATAGCGCGGCACGCCCGCAAACCCGACATACAAACGCATGGCCAAGAAGAAGCGCGGACAACTCAGCATTAACTTCGACGATGAGCGCACGCTCAAACTCGTCGGCATTTTTTTCCTGTTCCTGTCCTTTTACCTCTTTATTGCCTTCTCATCATACCTGGTTACCTGGAAAAACGACCACGATGTGGTTTTTCGCTTCTCTTGGGACATGTTTTTGGCCGACATACCGGTGGATAACTGGCTCGGACGGCTCGGCGCATTTATGGCCGATTCGCTCATGTACTGGGGTTTCGGCGTGGGCGCTTATGGCATCGTATACTTGTTGTTTCGCTACGGCATGGGCCTAATCAGGGGTATCCCGCTGGGTTATTTTACGCCTGTATTGATGCGCACAGTGGTGTGGATGGTCGCGGCTTCTGTGATTGGTTCCTTTGCCTTTCAACTCATGGAATTTCCCATCGGCGGGGTATTTGGGCAGTCGGTGAGCGCGTACCTGCAAAACCTGCTGGGCGTACTGGGCACGCTGGCGCTGTTGTTTTTTGGCCTTTTGGCCGCTTTTGTTTGGTCGAATAATCCGTCACTCGATGAATTTACCTGGCGACAGGTGCAGTACGAAACGCGCCGCGCGTGGGAAGACCTGCGCACGGGCCGCTACGGCACGCGTCCACCCCCGCCAAAGACCAAACGCGAAAAAAGCGACACCACGATGTCGGATGCACCAGTTGAACCGGTGATGCCCACTCCAGCAGCAGCATTGAGTGCCGAATCGGCCGACAAAGCCGTCGCTTTTGACCTGGCCAAACAAAGCAGCCTGTTTGCGGATGTCGAATTGCCCAAAACAAAACTGTTGGACGGCGATCTGGAAATGGAAATCAATCTGCCACCCCCGCCACCCGTGGTGGCCGACGACGCCGACCAGTACAAACCTCCGGTGGAGCAGGTGCAGCAAGACAGCGAGTTGAGCACCGAACCGTATGATCCTACGCTGGAGCTGTCTCATTACGAGTACCCGCACCTGCAACTGCTCAATGAATACGAACAGCTCAACCTGGAAATTGACCGCGAGGAACTGGAGGCCAACAAAAACCAGATCATCCAGACCCTGCTGTATTTTAAAATCGAGATAGAGAAAATCCGCGCCACCATCGGCCCTACCGTTACCCTGTACGAAATAGTGCCTGCCCGAGGCGTGCGCATTTCTCGAATCAAAAACCTGGAAGACGACATTGCGCTCAACCTCTCTGCCCTGGGCATCCGCATCATTGCGCCCATACCGGGCAAGGGCACCATCGGCATCGAAGTGCCCAATAAAAACCGCCAGACAGTGGGCATGCGCGAGGTGCTGATGAGCGACAAGTTCAAGCGCGCTAAAATGGAACTGCCCATCGCACTGGGCAAAAGCATCCAAAACGAGGTATTTGTGGCCGACCTCGCCAAAATGCCTCACTTGCTCATAGCAGGTGCTACCGGACAGGGTAAATCCGTGGGCATCAACGTGGTCATCAATTCGCTGCTGTACAAAAAACACCCCTCCCAGGTGAAGCTCATCCTCATCGACCCCAAAAAGGTGGAGCTTTTCCCGTATGCGCGCCTGGAGAATCACTTCCTGGGTTTTTTGCCCGACCAACTGGAGCCCATTGTGACCGATACCACCAAGGTGGTGCATACCCTTAATTCGCTCATCATTGAGATGGAATCGCGCTACGACTTGCTCAAAAAGGCAGAGGTGCGCAACATTGCCGAGTATAATGAGAAATTTGTTGCCCGCAGGCTTAACCCCAACAAAGGCCACAAGTTTTTGCCCTACATCGTACTCATCATCGATGAATTTGCCGACCTGATCATGACCGCTGGCAAAGAGGTCGAATTGCCCATCGGCCGCCTCGCCCAGCTTGCCCGCGCGGTGGGCATACACCTTATTATTGCTACACAGCGCCCGTCGGTCAACATCATCACGGGCGTCATCAAGGCCAACTTCCCGGCGCGTATCGCCTTTAAAGTGGCATCTAAAGTGGACTCACGCACCATCCTCGACACGGGTGGTGCCGAACAGCTTTCCGGACGGGGCGACATGCTTTTGAGCGTTGGGGGCGACATTATTCGCCTGCAATCCGCTTTCATCGACACGCCGGAAGTGGAGCGCGTCATTGATTTCATTTCCCACCAACAAGGCTTTGCGGAGCCTTTCTTCCTGCCCGAATTTCACCCGGACAGCGAGGGCGGTGGAGAGGCCAAATCTTTCAGCCTGGCTGAACTGGATGAGATGTTTGAAGACGCAGCACGGCTCATTGTGGAAACCCAGCACGGTTCCACCAGCATGATACAGCGCCGCATGAAATTGGGATACAACCGCGCAGGACGCATTATGGATCAACTGGAGGCATTAGGCATCGTGGGCCCAGCTGAAGGCTCAAAGCCACGAGAAGTACTGTACTTTGGCATGCCTGAACTGGAAAATTACCTGGGCGAATTGCGGAAAAGGCGTTAACCCGTAGCGGCGACTTTAGTCGCCGAAAAGCCGAAAAGCCGAAAAGCTAGGTCGCCGAAAAGACAGCAACCGGCATTGTTCTAATCGAGGGTTGTGTCGCATCGGCGAGTGGGGTCGCACATTTGCTCGGCGAGTGGGGGCGCACATTTGTTCGGCGACTGAAGTCGCCGTTACGGGCGTTTTTCAATTTTTTGAGTCGACAACGTCCGACGCTGACGATCCTGAATTTGAACAAGGTACATACCCTTGGGCAGGTCGTTCACGGAGTAATGGTCGCCGCGCACGTATTCGAAATCCTTTACTTTTTTTCCCACTAAATTATACACGGCCAAATAGGCCACAGAAGGATCTGCGTTTTCAGAGAGGGCAATGAAGTCGGTAACCGGATTGGGATATATGCTGAGGGTGCCCTTGCTGGCACTTTGTGCACGCAGGGCAATGGACAACAGTAAACATACTGTAAGGAGTAAACAATGTTTCATGCGGATCGGGTTGTTTTATCGGCGCAAAATATGGATTTTTTACTCATATTTGCAACAGTTGGTATTGTGTATTCACAAAATTTTAACTACTATTTGACTTAAATGCCCAAATTCGTCTCTGAATGGACATTCATTCCGACGTCGTAGGCAAATATTTTTTGTCAAAATACCCATCCAGCAAATCGTAGTAGGACATTTGAAGCTGCGGCTGCACCAACACTTGTGTGATGCTGACTGTACGAACTCGGTTGTCCCGGTTCATCACATAATCGTTTTCGGGGTCGCCCACGCTGCCGGTGCGGTGTAATAACAACGCCGCATCAGGCTCAAAAGGTTGTGCCTGCATGTGCAGCCATTGGCGAAATACCCTTTCCCGATTGCCCTGCATGGGCGGCGGATACAAGGTTGCCGAGCACCAGAAAGCCGCTTCGTGTGGATCCATGATCCGTACATGTCGCTGCTGACCATCCCAGCGCAATTCGTTCACTTGCTGCACGTAGAAAAACAAGAACGTAAAAGGCTCTATGTTTTCCAAGTCGTACGCAATGACAAAAGTTTCCCAGTTGGGTTGCTCTAGAAAATCCATCAAGATCAGCCCCCTGCTGCGCCTATACGGCGGATTCCGTTCGTGTCGCACAAATGCACCGTTGAGCAGGCAAACTGTTGGGCCATGTTCCACTGCCGCAATCCAGGCCCCTCCTGCCCCGGTATCGCGGGGGAACAGACACAACCGCCCCCCTAACACTACTTGTTCAATTTGTCTGGTCGACCGCATAGGCGCCTCGTCCCGGTTGTGGGTCAAAATAAAACCCTGGGGGCGAGGCAAATAGGTTACGGTGCACATTTGGGGGGTGGGTTAATTGGGATAGTGGAAGAGGTGATTTTCCTGAATTAATTTGGAAACGGTTTCGGGTACTTGGGTAGTCCAGATTTGACTGCCTTCGCGGATGCTTTGCAATACATGTTTGTGGTAAATATGCAGGATTTCTGGATTATAATTTTTGATATCAACGATGTGCCCCTTGTGGAGCAGGTATTGATAAATAAAATGGATTTCTTCGGGAACCTCCAGATTTTGGGCGGTCATAAGTGCTTCCTGATCAATTAATTTGGCAGGATAGACATAAAAACGGACGTTTCGGAGGAATATCTCACCCAGCGCATCCAGTACATTGTCCGGGTTTTGTTCCACATTTTCGCGGAGGATGTTGCGCAGTTTGCGGGCACCCATGGCCAAGCCAATGCGCTGAACTTTATAGTTACCGAAGTAGGCAATCAGCTTTTTATGCTGGACGCACCCGGAAACAATGACGGTACGCCCAAGTGCGCACAACAAATCGGCTCGATCTAAAAAGTCGCGTTCGTCTAATACACCCTCTGCACGGAGGTTTTCAATGGTGATTTCGGCCAGAAACCAGGTGTTATCGGCCTGTACATCCGGCTCCTGCCGGAACTGCTCATAAGCATGCTCAATCATGTCTTCCTGCACCAGGGTAGGTGGCCGAAAGCTGCCACGGGCAATCAGAATCGATTTTTTGTACAAAAATTCACCGGCGTGGATGCTGCGCTGATCGGGCGAAAAGATGGTCACATCACTCAAGCCATGTTTAACGGCCCACAAGCAAAGCAGCCGGTTGTCTACCCCTACAAAGTCCGGCCCTTCCAGCCGCACCATATCGAGCATAACCCTTCCGCGCAGGCCATCGAGCAAAGAAACCAGCAGTGTTTCCGGATCGGAAGCGTAGCGGTAACATCCGTAAATCATGTTCACGCCCAATACGCCCACGGCTTGTTGTTGAAGGCGGTTGTTGTTGTCCAGCATGTGCACATGGATGATCAGGTCGTTTGGCGGCCTGTCGGGACTCAACTGAAACCGAAGTCCAAGCCATCCGTCACCTTTGATCGTACGGGTAAAGTTGATGGCGGATACCGTATCGGCAAACGCAAAAAAAGTTTGGTCTGGCCGCACCGTGCGGAGGCGTTTTTCCATCAGCTCGTACTCATGGTCGAGCATGCGGTACAAGCGGGGCTCGCATACATAACGGCCCTTGCCGCGTTCCTCTGCGCCATAGATGTCGTCTGACACCTGCTTATCATAAGCACTCATGCTTTTAGCAATGGTGCCTGCGGCGGCCCCTACCTGGAAAAAAAAGCGCGCGACCTCCTGACCGGCACCAATCTCGGCAAAAGCGCCGTACACCTTGTCGTCCAAATTGATTTCAAGTGCCTTTTGCTCCGTTTCAAGGATATTTCGGGTCATAGCCAGCGTACTTTATTGTCTAAAGGTTCGCGTGTGCCTGGCAGAGGCGGCATGTTGTGATGGCTCACATAAAAAAGCCCGAGGCACCGTTGTCCGGCATCGAGCGACAAAAAGTCGTTTGCATCCAACATGGCTTTGGGGGTACTCCAGTAAGCGCCCAGCCCGATGGCGCTGCAATGCAACCACATGTTTTGCACAGCCATGGCCACCGAAGCAATTTCTTCAAATTCAGGAATCCGCATGTCCGGGTCGCGCTGCATGACAATGGCTACCACAGCGCCTGCACGCAGCGGACTTTCACCGGCTTTCTGCTTTTTTTCTTCCGTAAACAGGTCAGGGGCTGTGTTTTTTTCAAAAAAATCGGACAAATAAGCGCTCAACGAGCGACGGCTTTGTTCGCTGTGAAACACCTGAAACCGCCATGGCTCTGTGCGCCTGTGCGTGGGTGCCCAGCGGGCACTATCCAACAGGGCCTCCAAGGTTTCCCGTTCGATAACGGCATCGGGCACATAAGACTTTGGGTATACCGATCGGCGGTTTCGAATCAAATCAATTATATCTGTAGCTTGCATGCCGCAAAGATAATCAGCAACTCAACTCCTCAACTCTCAACTCCTCAACTCAAATAATCAATACCGGTATTTGAACAGTATGCCGCACACTATCAATTGTAGAGCCAAACACGAGGTCTTTCAGCAACCGGTGCCCGTGCGATCCCATGACCAACAGGTGGGCATCTGTTTCCACAACCAGTTTGGGCAAAACGTGTCTCGCAGGGCCAAAACCGATAGCCGTTTCGGTGGAGTAGCCCAAATACAGGAGGCGGTCGGCGTATTGTTTAAGCATTTGCTGGTCGGCGTCCGTTTCAAAATCGCGTATATCGGAACCCATTACCCATGCCCCAGCCGATTCTACCGTGTGCAACAAAATATAAATCGCTTTTTTCCCGCCAATGTGCAATGCGTGCTCCAATGCCCTGGTATCAGAATTTGAAAAATCAAGGGCCACCGCAATCCGCCGGTATTCGGGGGTGGTTTCTTGTGCAAAAGCGCCCAGGGCGGTGTGCGGCAGGCCCACCTTTTTGTGGGGCGAACGGTGCAGCAAAGGCTTGACCACAATGTATACCAAAATAAACAACGTGAACAACAGCAGCGGAATAAACACAAAACGGGTGAACCCTGCTATACTGCCGTCCATCTGCAACCACCCTTGCACCTGACTTACCACCAAGTTAATGTTTAAACCGACAATGATGGCTGCGCTGCTCCATCCGCCTAATTTAGCCCAAAAGCCAACCGCATAATTACCCATACGGCGTTTATCGCTTACATAATGCAACAAGGGCACAATGGCAAAACCCAACTGCATGCTCAACAGCACCTGGCTCAATACGAGCAAATCACCGGTGGCTTGTTCGCCCATCAGCGTGATCACCAAAAAAGCGGGCACTACCGCTATGAGTCGGGTGATCAGCCGCCGCAGCCATGGTGCTATGCGCAGGTGCAGGTATCCCTCCATGACAATCTGACCTGCCAGCGTGCCGGTCACCGTGCTGCTTTGTCCGGCGGCAATAAGGGCCACCGCAAACAACACCGGCGCGTAACTTTTACCCAAAAGCGGTTCGAGCAGGCGATGTGCATCCTGGATTTCCGAGACGCCGTTGTATCCGTTTTTGAAAAATACCGCAGCCGCTAAAATGAGGATAGCGGAATTCACAAATAATGCCAGGTTGAGGGCAATGACCGAATCGATGATGTTGTACCGGATGGCGCGCCGGATGCCCTGATCTGTTCGTTCCACTTTGCGGGTTTGCACCAGCGCAGAGTGCAGGTACAGGTTATGGGGCATTACGGTGGCCCCAATGATGCCAATGGCAATAAAAAGGGCTTCTGCGTTTGGAATCGACAGGGTAATAAACCCAGAGGCAACCTGGCCCAGGTCAGGCTTGGCCAAAATCATTTGAACCAAAAAAGCGCCTCCGATTACTCCAATTAGCCCCAGGATAAATGCTTCTAATTTGCGAATACCCAGGTTCATAAGAAACAGCAGCAAAAAAGCGTCTAATATGCTGATGGAAACACCCCAAACCAATGGCAGTCCAAACAAAAGCTGTAAGCCAATGGCCATCCCGAGCACCTCCGCCAGGTCGCATGCCGCAATGGCTATTTCTGCCAGTATGTATAAAAACATGTTTACAGGGCCGGGGTACAGTTCGCGGGAGGCCTGGGCCAGGTCGCGCTGCGCCACCACGCCCAATCGGGCGCTCAGGCTCTGAAGCAGCAAGGCAATGAGGTTAGACATGAGGAGCACCCAAAGGAGTGCGTAACCGAAACGGCTGCCACCTGCAAGGTCAGTGGCCCAGTTGCCCGGATCCATATAGCCTATGCTCACCAGGTATGCAGGACCCATAAAAGCGAAAAGTCGTTTCCAAAAGCCCCCTTTTATATTGGTTTCTACAGTACCGTGGACTTCAGAGAGCGATACGTCTTCGTGTTTCATGCATTTATTTTTACGTACAGGTTTTGGGTTACTTTTTCACTAAGTATGCGCTCTGCGCCGCCGTCATTGAGTATGCGCAGCGAAGCGTCGTACTCGAACCGCTCCAACACCACAATGCCTGCTCCCAGTACCAGCCCCATGCGATCCAGGAACTGTAAAAAAGCAGTACTGTGGTCTTCTACACCGGTGATGACGCCATGCACACCCACGTCAAGCGTAGATAGCAACGCCTGGCTTCGGTATGTCCACCTACCCTCCGCGTCGGGAATGGGATCGCCATGGGGATCAAACTGCGGACGGCCCAGATACTCGTCAAGGCGCTCCACAAGGGCTTCACCCTGAATGTGTTCGAGCTGTTCGGCCAGTTCGTGTACTTCATCCCACGCAAAGCCGAGTTTGCTGACCAGGAACACTTCCCAAAGCCGGTGTTTCCGAATAAGGATAGTGGCTATTTGTTCTCCACCTGGACTGAGCTGCACCCCACGATATTTTTCGTAGTTGATCAGGTCTTTCTCTGCCAGGCGTTTAAGCATATCGGTTACCGAAGCCGCCGTGGTATTCAGCGCGGCCGCAATGGCGTTGGTCGTGGCCGTTTTGCCCTCTTTTTCCGTTATCTTGAAAATGGCCTTGAGGTAATTTTCTTCGGCGGTAGATGTATGTTGCACGCGATTTATTTTTAAGCAAATATATAAATTTTTTTTTGGTTTGCTTAAAAATAAATTTTTTTAAAAAAATTCGTCCTACGAGTATATTCGTAGGACGAATTTTTACAACAACGACTCAATGATGTTTTCCTCTGTTACCCCTTCTGCTTCCGCTTTGTAATTGCGCACGATGCGGTGGCGCAGTACCAGGTTAGCAATGGCTTGTACGTCTTCTATGTCTGGCGAATACTTGCCGCGCAAGGCACCATAGCATTTGGCTCCAAGCACCAGAAACTGACTTGCGCGCGGCCCGGCACCCCAGCCGAGGTAGTTGTTGGCTTCTTTGGTGGCCGCTGGTGTGTTGGGACGCGTTTTGTGCACTAAGCGGACGGCATATTCCAACACATTGTCGGCAACCGGAATTTTCCGGATCAGTTGCTGGTATTCCTGGATTTCGGTACTGGTCAGGATGTGCCGCAGCTCGGGTTTCTGGTTCGAGGTGGTTTGTTTCACCACTTCCACCTCTTGTTCAAACGTAGGATACGTCAACGGTATGTTGAGCATGAATCGGTCGAGCTGTGCTTCCGGGAGCGGATATGTGCCTTCCTGTTCGATGGGGTTTTGGGTAGCCAGTACAAAAAAAGGCGAAGGCAGTTCGTGCCGGGTGCCGCCCACGGTAACCGAGCGTTCCTGCATGGCTTCTAACAGGGCTGCCTGGGTTTTGGGCGGCGTACGGTTGATTTCGTCGGCCAGTACTATATTGGCAAACACCGGCCCGCGGTTGAAGCGGAAATGCCGGTCTTCGGCAAGTATTTCGGAGCCGGTAATGTCGGATGGCATCAAGTCGGGCGTAAACTGAATGCGCTTGAAGTTCAGGTCCAACACCTCCGAAATGGTACTCACCAACAGTGTTTTAGCGAGGCCCGGAACCCCAACGAGCAGGGAATGGCCGTTGGAAAAAAGGGAGATGATGACGGCGCGCACCACGTCGTCTTGCCCGACGATGACTTTACCGATTTCCTTAGTGAGTGTTGTATAGGTTTTGGCCAGGTTGTCTAAGGCCGTTACGTCCGATTCGTGCTGCGACATGTCGTTTTTGTGCTGAAGGCTTCGTTAAATCAGGTTAACGCACTTACAGTGGCTTTGTTTTGCGTGCGGAAGGGCAAAGGTAGGGTAAAAAAGCATTGCTGCGCTCCATGATACATGCTCATGCGCTTGTCCGTTCATGTTTTCCACTATTGTGGATAAAAATACAGCCCGCCTGAACAAAAAGTTTATAATTTTGCTTTTTTATAAAAAATAAGTTCAAGAATGGACATAAAAACGGAGTTGCACTTAGGTGATTGCCATGAAGTGCTTCAGCGGCTGCCTGACAACAGCGTTGACCTCGTGTTTACTTCTCCGCCTTATGCAGACCAACGCAAAAACACTTACGGCGGTATCCATCCGGATGAGTACGTGAACTGGTTTATGCCAATATCCAAAGAATTGCTGCGCGTGCTAAAACCCACAGGAACTTTTGTGTTGAACATAAAGGAAAAAGTGGTGGAAGGCGAGCGCAGTACCTATGTGATGGAGTTGATCCTGGCCATGCGCAAACAAGGCTGGCTTTGGACAGAGGAGTTCATTTGGCACAAGAAAAATAGTTACCCCGGCAAATGGCCAAACCGTTTTCGTGATTCCTGGGAAAGGCTTTTACAATTTAATAAAGACAAAAAATTTAATATGTACCAGGAATCTGTGATGGTTCCTATGGGCGATTGGGCCAAAAATCGCCTCAAAAATCTAAGTGACACCGATAAAACACGCGATACCTCAAAAGTAGGGAGCGGTTTTGGCAAAAATGTGTCCAACTGGCTGAATCGCGATATGGCATACCCCACCAACGTGCTCCACCTGGCTACCGAATGCAACAACAAAAACCACAGTGCTGCCTTTCCTGAAGACCTGCCTGAATGGTTTATCAAGTTGTTTACTCAGGAAGGTGACTGGGTACTCGATCCGTTTATGGGTTCCGGAACAACCAATGCTGTAGCGCAACGCATGTCGCGAAACTCTATTGGCATTGAAATCATGCCTGAATATTACCACCAAACCCAAAAAATGCTGCAACCGGTCGTTCACGTCCTGTTTGAAGCCGAACAACCCTATGAATCCGCTGAACCTGAAAGAAATAGAGCAGTACGTTGAAGAACATATTGGTGATTTTCATCGAAAACGCATTGAAGGACTGACCAACCTTAAGTTAACAAAGGTACTTAGGAAGAAAAACCCGTATTTGTTCAAAGCAAAACACTTGCTTACCGCAGAACAGATTATCCGCAGCCAAACAGATGCATTTATTTCATCCAATGAAGAAACCATATTTGGCGATTGGTTGGAAGGCTTGGCAATTTTTATCAACCAAAAAGTCTATGCGGGCAGAAAATCTACTACAAAAGGAATTGATCTTGAGTTCGATAGAGACGGATTGCGGTATATCGTGAACATCAAATCAGGCCCAAATTGGGGGAACAGCAGCCAGATCGAAAAAATGAAACTGGATTTCAAAAGTGCTGCCAGAACCCTTCGTACCAGCAACTCTAAACTGCAGGTGGTGGCTGTGAACGGTTGTTGTTACGGCAAAGACAACAACCCGGACAAAGGCGATTATTTCAAATATTGCGGTCAATCATTTTGGGCATTTATTTCCGGTGATGAAGACCTTTTTATCAAAATCATAGAACCATTAGGGCATAAACCCAAAACCAATAATCAGGAATTTGACCAACTTTACGCGAGCGTCATCAATTTGTTTGTAAAAGAGTTTACAATAAACTATTGTCATCCAAACGGTGCCATCAATTGGGAAAAATTAGTTCGATTCAACTCCGGGCGGTAGCTACTCACCGCATCCATTTCAAATCAAATTCAAAGCCAGGCAATACGGGTTCTCCGTGCAGTACGCCCTCGAATCCTTCTACCCATATTGGTGGTTTTCGTACAGCATCGGTCTATTTTCTGTCAAAGTTACTGGTTTTACGCCTCACCGCAGCCGCCGTTAATCGGGTTCGAAGCCCAACACGATGTTAAACCGCCCAAATTCACCGAGTCGCGAGCCGGTTAGCTGCGGTTTGTCGAAACCGAAGCCGTAATCGAAGCCGAGCGTACCAAACATGGGCAGGAACACCCGCAAACCTGCACCAAAAGAGCGGCGGGTATCGAAGGGGTTGAAATCTTCTACCGTTTGCCACGCATTACCGGCCTGGGCGAAGGTGTGCACGTAGATGGTGCTGGAAGGGTTGGTGGTGATGGGGTAGCGGAGTTCGACGGTAAACTTGTCGAACACGCCTGCGCCACCCGGAAGCGAGCGCATGATGTCGTCGGCGGAGTAGCCGCGCATGCTGATGATGTCGCGGCCATTGAGGCCAAAGTTTTGGTTGTTGAGGCCGTCGCCACCCAAGGCAAAACGTTCGAAAGGAGAGAGGGCTGTTTTGTCGGACCATTGCCCCAGTACCCCGATTTTGGCGGAGGTATGCAGCACCAATTTGCCTACAATAGTGGTATACCAGGCTGCATCAAAGCGCCACTTGACGTATTCCACGTTGCGGTACAGGTCTTGTACATTGTCGGTCTGGTAAAACGATTCGTCTTTGAACCAGGAATAAGGCGGCGTCATCTGGAGCTTTAAGGAGAACAGCGAGCCTGTTTTTGGGAAAATAGGGTCGTTTACGCTGTTTCGGGCCAAAGTGAGGCCGAGGCTGAAGTTGTTGTAGCTGCCATTGCTGACGAGGCGGCCCTGATCATCCTGAAAACCTGGCCAGTTGTTGAGGTTGAGGGTTTGCAGGTCGAGGTCGGCACGGAAAATAAAGTTGTCGTCGGGAAAGCGCAGCCGCGTACCGAAGCCGATGGTGCCCTGTACGATGCCCAACCGCTGGAAAGAGGCGTCGCCCTGTATGCCGTTGATGTACCGGTTGTAAAAGCCGGCCACAGTAAGGGAGTTGGGTTTTTTGCCACCCAGCCAAGGCTCGGTAAACGACACGTTATACGATTGGAAACGTTCGCCGGAGGTTTGGGCGCGCACGCTGAAACGCTGGCCGTCGCCCTGCGGTAAAGGATTCCAGGTTTCCTTGTTGCCCACATTGCGCAGCGAAAAGTTGTTGAACGTGACGCCGAGCGTGCCGATGATGCCCCCGCGGGTAAACTGCGTGGAGGGCTGGTAGCCCGCTGAAAGCTCCAGCTGATCGGATGGTTTTTCTTCTACGGTGTACTCAATGTCCACCGTCCCCCTGTCGGGGTTCACAGGCGTATTGATGCTCAGTGTTTCGGGGTTGAAGTATCCGAGGTTGACCAACTGGCGTTGAGAGCGGATGATGTCGGCCCGGCTAAATTTATCACCCGGACGGGTAAACAATTCGCGGCGGATGACGTGCTCGTGGGTGCGGTCGTTGCCATTGATGATGACGCGGTCTATGGTGGCCTGAGGGCCTTCAAAAATGCGCAGCTCAAGGTCAATCGAGTCGTTTTCAATGGATGTTTCCACCGGGTCTACGCGGAAGAACAGGTAACCGTTGTCGAGGTAGAGCGATGAGACGTCGCGTCCGTCCTGGCTGAAACTCAAGCGGTTGTCGAGCAATTCCTGGTTGTACACAGCGCCCTTTTCGATGCCGAGTACCTGATACAGGAATTTGTCTTCGTAAACGGTATTGCCTTTCCAGGTGATGTCGCGAAAATAATAACGGCGACCTTCGTCAACATCGAATTTGATCATGACGTCGCCCTTGTCGTTGCGCCACACGCTGTCCAGGTTGAGTCTGGCATCGCGAAAACCGAGGGTGTTGTAGTATTGTTCGACGAGGATTTGATCCTCCAGCATTTTTTCGCGTATGTATTGGGATTTTTTGAAGAGCCGCTTTTTTTCGGCTGTTTCCTTCATTTTTTTCTTGAGGGTTTTGTCTTTTATTTCGGTGTTGCCTTCGAAGATGATGCTGCCGATTTTTACTTTTTTGCCGGGGTCGATGTTGAATTCGAGTCGAACGGCGTTGGTGCTGCGTTCATCGGGAAACGATTTGATGTCAATGGTGGCATCGAGATTTCCTTTTTCATCATAATATTTTTTGAGGGCATATTCGAGCGTGGATTTGGTATTCTGGGTAAGGATGGCGCCTTTGGGGAGGTGGCGGTTGATGACATCGTTGAGGTCGTCATGGCCCGATTTTTTAACACCATTAAACGAGTGGCGGCTGTATCGGGGCACTTCTTGCACGTCAATTTGGAGAAACACCACGTTGCCCTGGGTGCGTTCTTGCAAGATTTGCACATCGGTGAAGAGCTTGAGGTCCCAGAGCGCTTTAACGGCTTTGGTTACCGATGGGCCCGGGATGCGAATTTTGTCGCCAATTCGGAAGCCCGCGATAGCAATGATGGTGCCAGCGTCGGCAAATTCAGAACCGGTGACGCGGATGCCGCCGATTTCATAGTCCTGTGGTTTCCCGTATTCCAGCATGGGCGGGAGGGTATCGGCATTTTGGGCCGACAACAGGGCGGGCAGCAAAAAAAGCAAGCAAAGGCTTGAGCGAAGAAGGTACATCATGACAAAGTATGCTGGGCTACCGGCCTGAGCGGTCGGTAAAGCGTTTTTGTGTTGCAAAGCGAGGGTTGTTAGGGCTTTTGTGCGGCACTGGATTGAATCATTTCCTGCAGGCTTGCACAGTTTTGGTAAGGTGCTTCAATGGACAAATAGGTGCTTTGAAGTTTTTCGATGACCCATTTTTCGGTGAATTCTGCTTTTTTCTGGTCCAGGGCGGCTTGTTGTATTTTGCCGTAATCTTCTTTCAGGCTGGCTTTGTGCGGTTTGCTGCGGCTCACCAGTTCTACCAATCGGTAGTATCGATCGCCAGACGGCGCGCGGAGCGGAATGGCTTCGGTGACGCCGCCGGGCTGGATGTTGTCTATGGCAAAAAACACGTCGGTGTCGAGATCAGCGACTTCGAAAAACGAATTTCCGGATCGGGGGTTGGCCACCCGGCCATCGTTGTTGTAGCTGGGATGGTTGGGGTCGCCGAATTTTTTGACAGCTTCGCCAAAAGTCAGTCGGCCGGTCAGGATGAGTTGGCGCACGGAGTCGAGCAAATTTTCGGCCAATTCCAGGTCATTGTCGGTTATTTCGGGTTTGATCAGGATGTGGCGGCAATGGACGAGGTTGCCCCGGCGCTCGATGAGCTGGATGACGTGGAAGCCAAATTCTGTTTCGACGACGGGGCTGATGCGTTCGGGGTCGAGTTTGTAGACCATGGCTTCAAATTCGCTCACGAAAGTCCCTCTTTTTTGCCACCCGAGGTCGCCCCCAACGGCACCGCTGCCAGGGTCGTCACTGTATTTTTTGGCGAGGTCGGCAAAACTTTCTCCGTTTTCCACAATGCGGCGGCGGATGTCTTCCACAGTGCTTTTCGCTTTTTGAAGTTCGGCGTCGTTCACTTTGGGCTTGTACACGATTTCTCGTATTTCCACCTCGGCGTTGAAAAAGGGCAGGGAGTCTAAGGGAATTTTATTGAAAAACTGTTTTACTTCGGCTGGGGTGATGGTGGCTTTTGCGGTGATCTGATCTTGCATGCGGGTAGCAAGGAGCTGGCTGCGCATGTCGCCCCGAAGGGTGTTTTTGATCTGGTCGATGGATTGGCCATAGTATTCTTCCAGCGCTTTTTGATCCTGGTTGAAGTACAACAGCAGCCGGTCGACGCGGGCGTTTAGTTGCGTTTCCACTTCTTCGTCTTTCACGTCAACCGAATCTAATTTGGCTTGGTTGACGAGCATTTTTTCGACGATGATGCCTTGCAAGGCCGTGCAGGCAAAATCGGCAGGCAATGCCGGATTTTGTTGTTTGGCGTAGGCAACTTGTTCCTGCACTTCGCTGTACAGGACAATTTCGCTCCCCACGGTAGCGATGACGCGGTCAATGACGCGCTTTTCTGTTTGTGCCGTCAGGGTGGCTGCAGCAGCGAGCACGATGATGGTGCTACATAACAATTTTAATGTTCTCACGCCTCAATTCTTTTTGATATAGTTGTTCTTTCCACTGTTCGAGGAGTTGTTGCTTTCGGCGATGGAGGATTACTTTTGATGCCTGTTCACGGACGAATTCCAAGGGGGCCGTCTCTTTACCTTTGATGGTTTCGAGCACCCGGTAGTAATATCGGAAGTCGCCGTCGGTCAGGATGCCTTCCCTGTTGGGGGCTACATTCTGGGCATTTAACGTTCCCTGTGGCAAAATAGCGGCTACCTCTTCAATTTTATACCATTTTTCCGGATCAAGCAGGGCCAACACGGCCCATTTTTCACAAAATGCCTTGAGTTTGGCGTCTTCCTTGCCGTACCACAACTTATTGAGCTCTGCTGCCGGGGCATCTTTGGGTACTTTGATGACCAGGCTTTTCAGGATGGTGCTCTCAAGCTGAAATTGATCTTTGTTGGTTTCGTAAAAAGACAGCAGTTCTGTTTCTGACACAGTGCTGTCAAGTTTCTCGGCAATGATTTGCTGTTCAAAATTAAAGCGTACAAGGCTGGCGCGGTAGTCGCGCACCAGTTGATCAATGTTCAGGTCTTTGGGAATATTCCGTTCTGCTTCATACATGAGCAACTGGTCGTAAACCCACCGCTGCACGAATGCCCGGGTAATGAGTATGCTGTCATCAGGTGGCGTATCGTCAGGCACTACGTGGCCTATGGCAGACAAATACAGGGTTTTGTTGTATACCCGTGCCAACTCACGATCACCCGCCGGGATGTTGCCATTTTGGTTACAACCCTGCGAAAAAATCCAGAACAGCATGCTAGAGCCTACACAAATCAATCCGAAAAAATACCCTTTCATTTCAAACATTGACGATCCGGCGGGAGGGAGGTTGCCAGAAAAGCATCGCAAAGGTATGTTAATTTGGCGGGAGTTGTTTGAAATCGCATGGCTAATGTGGGGGGTGGGGGTGGGCGACCACAAGTTGGGCGACCACAAGTTGGGCGACCACAAGTTGGGCGACCACAAGTTGGGCGACCACAAGGGTCGCCCCTACCACACCGATGTGGAGATACCATCCAACATTAACCCGTTTATTCCGTAGGGGCGACCCTTGTGGTCGCCCGCACGTGGTCGCCCGCACGTGGTCGCCCGCACATGTCGCCCGCCCGTGGTCGCCCGCACATGTCGCCCGCACGTGGTCGCCCGCACATGGTCGCCCGCACATGGTCGCCCGCACGTGGTCGCCCGAATACGCCTAAATACCGTACCTTTGGCATACACTAAATTACATCAAATATGGCCTTAGACATCCTGCTGGCGGTTGCGGCGGTGGCCTGCCTGATCATTGGTTTGATTGGGTCTGTATTGCCCCTGCCTGGCCCCCCGCTCAGCTTATTGGGTATTTTTTTGTTAAATGGGTCTCGATTTGCTGAGTTTCCCACCACACTGCTCTGGGGACTGGGCATTGCCACGGTAGTGGTTACGGTGTTGGACTACTTAGTGCCGCTGTGGGGTGTAAAACGTTTCGGGGGCAGTCAGGGCGGCGTGTGGGGCAGTACCATAGGGCTTTTGGTCGGCATGTTTATGGGCCCTTTGGGCGTTTTTGGAGGAGCATTTTTGGGGGCGCTGGTCGGCGAGTTGTTGATGGGAAAGGATACTGGTTTAGCCACCAAAGCAGCAATCGGCTCGTTTGTGGGCTTTCTATTTGGCGTAGGGCTCAAAGTGGCGCTTTGCAGCGTAATGATATGGTACGCTGGCACGGCCCTGTTGAGTTGAGCGAAAATGTTACTGCACGGTATCCCCTCGCAAAATGCGGTATCGTTTGCGGGCCTCTACGGCAAAAACGCTCCCGGAGTAGTCTATAAACACTTTTTCATACAACTCTTTGGCCTTCTCCGCATCGTTCAGGCGGTTTTCGTACAAGCCTGCCAATGCAAACAAGGCGTTATCGGCCCGGATGTCTTCGGGGTATTTTTCCACGATGGCTTGGTAAAACCGGGCAGCCTCAGGGTATTGGCGGCGTTTTTCGGCAATTTGAGCCTGCAGGTACAGGATGTCGTCTTTAAGCGAGTGTTCCGGAAAAAGCCGCGCGAGGGTGTCTAATTTCAGCAAGGCCTGGTCAAACTGGTTTTGATACACGAGCATTTCGGCGGATGAATACAGGGTGACTGCCTCTGAAGTGGTGTCGAGGTTGAGGTTGTCCATGATAAATACGGACAAATCCAGGGCATCATTGGCAATAAGGCGAGAGGTAGCTGCCTTCAGGATATTACATTGAGATTGCGCCCACTCGAAATCGCCATTAAAATAAGACAAGCGTGCGTTTTTGAAACGCGCCTCCTGGCCTATGGTTTCCTCTTTGAAGTCCTTGTCCACCTGACTGTACAGGAGCGTGCTTTCCCAAATTTCACCTTGGATGAGGTAGTAATCGGCCAGGTCAATTTTGATTCGGGCCAACTCATCCTGGGATTGTCCGGGCACCTGTAGTTGTTCGTTGAGCAAGCTGATGGCCTTGTCTGTGTTGTTCAGGTACAAGGCCTCCAGTTGGGCCAATTGCAGCACCAATGATGTGGTATTTTGGTTGCGGGGGTATTCGTTGAGGAAGCGCAGGTAGTCTTGCTCGAGGGCTTGTAACTCTTCCACGGTGTATGCGTAGCCCTCGGTTATTTTCCGACGGCGGCAGTCCAGGCTGCCTTCCATGGCTTCATAGAACATTTCGCTGTTTACGTCGCGGAGGCCCACAACATAGTCATAGGCCGAAATGGCGGAGTCGTAATCTCCAGCATCCGCTGCACTTTGGGCGAGTTCAAATACACGTCGCCCGTTTTCGTTGAAGCGCCGATCCAGGGCCTTGTACTGGCGCAAAGCAGAGGCAAAATCTTTGTTTTGCACGAAGGACCACGCGAGTAGTTCGATGAAATCCGGATTATCCTCTTTTTGGATGCGGGCATACAGCTGGGCTTGCAATTCCGGATAATCAGCCGGGGAGAGGTAGCGGGATAGCAAGGTTTGGATGGTACCGGTTTTTCCAGGGTCAGATGCCACGCTGTTAAGGTATTGCTCCATCATTTTATTGGTGTCGCCTTTGCGGCGGTACAATTCACCGAGGTTAAAGGCAAAACGATTTGGGTCTTTGAGCATTTTGGCACCCGTTTCGTATGTTTTGGTGGCGTAGTCGTAGCGCGCTTTGCCCGTAAAAAGGTTGGCCAAACGGTTCACCGAGTTGAAATCAGCGGGCATATTCCGAATGGCTTCATCGTATTGCTGTTCAGCATCCGGCATCCGCCCGGCCCGTTCCAGCAGTCCGCCATATGTGACGTACAGCGCGTAGTTGCGCGGTTCTTTTTTTAAGCGCTTCTTGACGGCTTTTTCCCCGGTGTCATAGTCCTCAAGGTACATCAAGCAGTCGATGTACCGGTTGAAAAAGTACTCATTCCGGTCGTCCTGCTGCAAAAGCTGATCGTAAATAGTTGCCGCTTTGGCATATTCGCCATTGATGAAGTACTGGTTGGCCAGGTTGGGATCCTGCCCCCAGGCTGAAGTCAATACCGACACCAACAGCGCCGTCAATGTGTATAAATGGAGTTTGTTTTGCATGTCGTATCCGTATAACCGCCCTTCGTTTAGTTTGGAGGGCCAAAATACCGGAAAATAACGCATTCAAAGGCGCTTGTGTTTTCCCCAAAGCATATTTGTCGCTTACCTTTGGGTTTTGAGTGCCGAGTTTTGGGTTTTGAGTATTGAGTTTTGAGTGCTGAGTGCTGAGTTTTGAGTTTTGAGTTTTGAGTTTTGAGTTTTGAGTTTTGAGTTGGGTTCTACGTTGGTTCTTGCGGGAAATTTTAGTTCATTTTTTCGCTTTTTCCGGCAGCCAATCCAATTGAAAAACAAGCCCTCTTACTCAAAACCTAAAACTCAGCACTCAAAACTCAAAACTCAAAACTCAAAACTGAATACTGAATACTCAGCACTCAAAACTCAATACTCAGCACTCAAAACTCAAAACTCAAAACTCAAAACTCAAAACTCAAAACTGAATGTTCCGTACCCACACTTGTGGCGCACTGCGCGCCGAACACATAGGCCAAACCGTAACCTTGTCTGGTTGGGCAGCTACCATCAGAGATAAAGGCGCGTTGTTGTGGATAGACCTGCGCGACCGCTACGGCATCACGCAATTGGTGTTTGACGAAAATTATTCCGCTGCCGAGTTGTTTGCCATGGCGCGGGCAACAGGCCGCGAATTTGTACTCCAGGCCACCGGGGAAGTCATTGAACGCGCCTCTAAAACGGCTAAGATACCCACAGGCGACATAGAGATCAAGGTGTCTGAACTGCGCATCCTCAACGCTGCGCAAACGCCTCCGTTCACCATTCAGGATGATACGGATGGCGGAGACGACCTGCGCCTGAAATACCGCTACCTCGACCTGCGCCGCCATGCCGTGCAAAAAAACCTGCTTTTCCGAAGCAATTTGGCCCTTGAAACGCGCAAATACCTCGCAGGAGATGGTTTTGTAGAGGTGGAAACACCTTATTTGATCAAGAGTACGCCGGAAGGAGCCCGCGATTTTGTGGTGCCCTCCCGCATGAATCAAGGCCAATTCTACGCCCTGCCACAATCGCCCCAAACCTTCAAACAAATCCTGATGGTGGCAGGGCTGGATAAATACTACCAGATTGTCAAGTGTTTCCGCGACGAAGATTTGCGCGCCGACCGGCAACCGGAGTTTACCCAGATCGACTGCGAAATGTCGTTTGTGCATCAGGAAGACATCCTCAACACCTTTGAAGGATTAACCCACCACCTGTTTTTAACGACTTTGGGCATTACCCTTCCCCCCTTTCCACGCATGTTCTACGATGAGGCCATGCGCCTGTACGGCTCTGACAAGCCGGATTTGCGCTTCGATATGGCGTTTGTAGACCTCACAGATGCCGTCAAAGGCCGCGACTTTCCGGTGTTCGAACAAGCAGAAGCGGTACTGGCCATCTGCGCTACGGGTTGTGCAGCCTACACCCGCAAACAATTGGATGAACTGACGGAATGGGTCAAGCGACCACAGATAGGTGCCAAAGGCCTGGTGTACGCGCGGTATGAAGAAGACGGCAGCGTGAAATCGTCTGTGGATAAATTTTACAGTGCCGACGACCTGAAGCAATGGCTCACCGCTGCCCAGGCCAAACCCGGCGATCTCCTGCTGATTTTAGCCGGTGAAGTAGAAAAAACCCGCAAACAACTCAGCGAATTGCGCCTCGAAATGGGCAACAAATTGGGGCTGCGCGACCCCAATGTGTTCAAACCATTGTGGGTACTCGACTTTCCGCTCCTGGAATGGGACGAAGACGCGAACCGGTTCTTTGCCATGCACCACCCTTTTACGTCGCCCAAATTAGAGGACATTCCCAAAATGGAAAGCAACGACACCGCGACGCTCAAAAGCATCCGGGCCGATGCCTATGACCTGGTGATCAATGGCGTGGAAATAGGCGGTGGCTCCATTCGAATTCACGACCGCGACTTGCAAGCCCGTAACTTCCGTTTGCTCGGTTTTTCGGAAGAGGCCGCAGAGAGCCAATTTGGATTCCTCCTCGGCGCTTTTGAGTACGGCGCGCCACCCCACGGCGGCATCGCGTTTGGTTTTGACCGCCTCAATGCGGTGATGAATGGCACCAACAACATCCGCGACTTCATCGCGTTTCCGAAAAACAATCAGGGGCGCGACACCATGATTGAAGCCCCCAGCGCCATTGCCGAAGAACAGTTGAAAGAGCTGGGCATTAAGTTGTCGCTCTAAAATAAACGAAGCTGGGGCGACTTGTGCTGTTCGTGCAACTCTACGTTGAATGGGGGCATCGCGCGCCCTTCAAAATAACGGCGGCGCGCCAGTTGAAACTGCTCGCGGATGATGAGGGCAATGTTGCCCTCGCCGCGCATGCGCACCCCCGGCCTGAAGTCGTGCAGATACCCTCCATGGGTTTCGCGTATTTTGTTAAGCACCTTGTCCGCCCGGTCGGGCATGTGTTTGCGGATCCAGTCTTCAAATATGGGCCCAATGTCGCCGTTCAGGCGCACCATGGTGTATCCTATGTTCAAGGCTCCTCGCTCAGAAACGGCTTTGGCCATAGGCAATATTTCGTGCTCATTCAGCCCGGGTATGATGGGTGCCAGCATGGCAAAAACCGGAATGCCTGCTTCGGTCAGGGTTTCGATGGTGCGCAGCCTTTGGCTGACGGTGGCCGTGCGTGGCTCCAGGAAACGCCGGAGCTCTTCCTGCAACGTGGTGACGCTGATGGCCACGTGCACCAGGTTTTCGGAGGCCAATTGGCGCAACAGGTCCAGGTCGCGCAGCACCAAACTGTTTTTGGTGATGATGCCTACCGGATGCCGGTACTTCCAAAAAATTTCGAGGCAGGCGCGGGTAATGCCAAATTGGCGCTCGGCTGGCTGGTATACATCGGTGTTGCCTGCAAACATGACCGGAGCGGCTTGCCAGTTTTTCTTTTGCAGCGCCTCTTCCAGGAGTTTGGGTGCGTTTCGCTTGATCAGAATTTTGCGCTCAAAATCGAGCCCTGCACTGTACCCCCAGTAAGGATGCGTGTTGCGGGCATAGCAGTATACGCAGCCGTGTTCGCAGCCTTGATACGGATTCATGCTCCACTCCATGGGCAAATCCGGACTTTCCACCTTGTTCAAAATGGTTTTGGGGTGTGTTTCGAGGTACACAGATTTAAGGTCCGCTTCTTCCCAACCGGCCTCCACAAGGGCCCAATCAAGCACGTCCTGGCCTTTGTTCAGCTTTTCGTACCGCGAAGGAGGGTTAATCTGTGCCCCTCGGCCCTGTATCGGTTTTGGTTGCTCCATGTCTTTTGTTATTTGAAACAAAAGTATGGAATTTTTTTAAAAAAAAATAAGTTGTTTTGCTTTTAGGGCTTTTTTCGTAGGATTAAGTTACTGTTATGGTACATGAAAATATTCTTTATAAGCGCTCTCTATTAAGGAAAAAAGCTTAAATTTGCCCTCCATATCTTTAAACGTTTTGACTAAAAATCATCAACTCATGAATACCTTGCCTGAACTAAAAAAATTGCTTTCAACTAGCAAAGCTATTTTTGTAATTTGTTCAATTTTATTTTTATCAATAATCTTATATTCTTGTAAAAATACAAAGGATGCATTAAATGAGAATAAAAAGGTTATAAATCAAACTTATTCAAATATTAAGTTTACTCCTTCTCAACTTGAAAAAGTCTTGGCAAAAACGATTAATATAACATTGATTCCCATAGATGCTAAAAGTTTAAACAAAGAAACATTTGAGGCAGCAGAACGAGATGGTTCTTATGAAAAAGAGAGAGCATCTGTCCTTGAAAAAAGAAGAAAAGAAATCAATAGTAAATTGACAAAAGCAGAAAAAAATACACTCATGGGTATAATAAATGCCCTTGAATTAATTGAAAAGTATTATAAGAAAGGTTTGATTTCTTCAAAATCTGCATTTTTATTAAGTCAAATAATCGAACTTGAAGGTTCATATTCAGGTAAGGATGGATCTGAAATATCTTCTCTTTCAGAATTAGAATCATATCCTGATTCATATAATCCATATAAAGTGCATCAAAGATATTTTAGCGTCATTAAAATAATTTACCAAAATTTAGGTACTGAAGTAAATAAAATTAATTTAAAAGATATTCAAGTTATAAGTGGTGAAGAACTATTATACCCTTTATCAATTGATTATTTTGAAAATAATTTAATTGACGAACCTGAAAAAATTAAAAATGCTTACCGAATGAACCATCCAGAAGAACTTGTCTTAACCCCTGGCCAAAAAGTAGTAAAGTTTGTTTCGATTCCGGCACTTAACTTACAAAATCCTAAATTGAAAATTGAATACATTAAAGGTTCAGAAATTCTTCAATTCGACTTTTTGGTAAATGAATTTAAAACTAATAAAACTTTTACTTTTGATGGTTACACACTGTTTGCAAAAGGAATAAATAGTCCCGATATTTACTCTTATAAATTTGTATTAGAATATGATAATGGCACAATATATCCATTGAGCGGGAATAAAGTGTATGTTAGTGATGAAAATAGTCAAAAATTAGTTTCGGTTTATGGCATTGCGATTAATAAACTGAATTCGACAGTACTAGTTGGAAGAAAAACAAATTTTAAATTTACAGAGGTAGAAAAAAATAACCTTGTCATACCATTCGAATAGTATTTTGAAACTTCAAATATGACTTAATATTTTGTTATTAACTTTTTCCGCTGCACTTGAATTAATGAATATTTCGCTTGTGCATCTACTTACGTAAAATTCTGAACGGATTGAATGTGCATACATTTCGAATGACATACAATCCGTTCGGATTTGAGATTCATCTATGGGTTTTGCGATCAGAATCCTAAACGCAGAATCAGATATGTTTATTTGTACAACAGTACGTCTTTGCCACCAGCAGTGAGCACGAGGTTCGTACCCGAGTACTTGTAGCCGTCTACAGAAGCCAGGGTGGTGAAGTATTCCGTTTCCATGGCCATGTTAGGGCACATCATTTTGGTGGCAGCAGCGGTACCAAAGGTGAGTTTGCTCTTGTCCATTTGATACGAACCGCGGTACGTATTACAGGCTTTGCCAGAGTAGCCTTTGCTGGCCTCGTCAAACTTGAGGTTGAAGGCGTTGTCGCCCGACATTTTTTTGCCGTTCATGATAGAAAGCATCCATTCGCGGTCCATGGGAAATGCAGCCTTTTTTGTGCAGGCACTTCCGAGGATCATCAAAGACAGGGCAAAGAAAAGAATGCGCATGTTAAAATTTTTTTAGGTAGAAAAAGAGATGGACACAAAAGAAGTGGCACAAATTTATCGTTCTTTGCACCAACGTTGTACGTGCAAATCGCTCAAAATGTATAATAAACTTGTTCGAACAGCATCAAGTCTGTTGACCGTGTTGGCCGCATCAGCCGCATTTACCGCATGTTGGAATGATCCGCCACAACCGGAAACACCACCAACACCACCCAAAGCGAGCGTGACGCCAGTTGCAATTCCATTGTTTAATGCCGACTCTGCTTTTTTCTATGTGCAAAAACAGGTCAATTTCGGGCCCCGCGTGCCCAATACAGAGGCCCATCGGCGATGTGCTGCCTGGCTGGCTGCTGAATTGCGGAGCCAGGGCCTTACCGTGATGGAGCAAAAATTCTCGGCCCAACATTTCAAAGGCACCACCTTTCAATGCGTCAACATCATTGGGCAATACAAACCCGAATTGCCCCGCCGCATACTGCTGGCAGCACACTGGGACTCCCGTTTTATGGCCGACCAGGACACAAAGGATGTTAACAAACCGATACTCGGTGCTGATGACGGAGGCAGCGGTGTTGGCATCCTCCTCGAAATTGCCCGTACCCTTCGGAATAACCCGGTGGACATTGGCGTAGACATTGTTCTGTTCGACGCCGAAGACCAAGGCAACGACGCCGACGATGGACAAGACCACAGCCAAACCTGGTGTCTGGGCGCTCAACATTGGGCCAAAAACCTGCACAAACCCGGCTACTCCCCGTTGTATGGCATCTTGTTGGACATGGTGGGTGGTGCCAACCCGCGCTTTGCCAAAGAGGGCATCTCCCGGCAGGCAGCACCCGTCATCGTGGATCGCGTGTGGCGTCAGGCTGCCAATTTAGGCTACAGCAACGTGTTTGTAAACGAAGACGGCGCAGCCATTACAGACGACCATTATTTTGTGGTTCAATTAGCCCGTATTCCCATGATCGACATCATCAGCCGCCCGGGACAAAGCAAGTCGGGCTTCGTGCCGCACTGGCACACTCACGACGACAACATGGAGGCCATAGACAAAAATACCCTCGATATGGTGGGCAAAGTGGTGACCAACTGTGTTTACCAGACCCACAACGAAACCTTCTGAGTGCTACACCACTGTCGTTTTCCATTTCCCTTTCCGGAAAACCCAGATGGCCGCAAGGGCCAAACCGGACTCCGCTATCACGATGCTCCAGTACACGCCCGTTTCGCCCCAGCCCCAATGCAACGCCAGCAACCAGGCTAATGGGGTTTCCACGAGCCAGAAGAAAATGAAATTCAACATGGTTGGGGTACGGGTGTCGCCAGCGCCATTCAAAGCCTGCGCCAGCACCATGCCATAACCATAAAACACGTAACCGCCCGCCACAATGCGCAAGGCTAAAGCGCCGGAGGCCACTACCGCCGGATCGTTTGTGAAAAGCCGAATGAAAAACGGAGCGGCAATCAGGTAGGTTGCACTCACCACCGCCATGAACAGCAAGTTGAAATACCCTGTACGCCACACCGATAATTCTGCCCGCTCGGGGTGCCCTGCACCCAAATTTTGCCCCACCAATGTAGAAGCCGCGTTCGCCATGCCCCATGCGGGCAAAATGGTGAACAACATGATGCGAATGGCAATAGTATACCCGGCGGTGATCTCTTTTCCCAATTGTCCCAGGATCGAAATCATGAAAATCCAGCTCGCCGACGCAATCAGGTATTGACCAGCCCCGCCAGATGCAATTTGCAGCACCCGTCGCATGATTTTGGGATCGGGCAAAAAATCAGCAGGCCGAAGCCGAATGATGCGCCCTGTGCCAAAGAGGCACCACAACTGGTACACCACGCCAACAGAACGGCCGATGGTGGTGGCCATAGCTGCGCCCAGTACGCCATAAGCCGGAACAGGGCCCCATCCGAAAATGAGAATCGGATCCAACAATATGTTGATGCCGTTGGCTATCCACAGCGCCCGCATGGCGGTAGTGGCGTCTCCCGCCCCCCGAAAAATGCCGTTGAGCATCCAAAGCAATAAAATAGGCAGGTTAGCCGTAAACATCAGCCGGGTGTATGCCGATCCTTTAGCCACTACACTGGCATCTTTAGACATCAATCCCAGAATGTCGTCGGCATACAGGTATCCGGGTATCGACAAACACAAGGAAATCCCGACGGCCAGCAGCATCGTTTGGGCACCGGCACGAGCTGCCGCCTGGGGGTTTCCCTCGCCAATGCGCCGCGACACCATGGCCGTGGCCGCCGAACTGAGTCCAATGGCCAACGAGTATACCAATGTGAGCATCGACTCCGTCAGTCCTACTGTTGCTACGGCTTCTACACCCACTTTTGCCACAAAAAAAGCATCGACCACGGCGAAAAGGGACTCCATGACCATTTCCAGGATCATGGGTACCGACAGTAAGACGATGGCTCGGTCTATGCTGCCATGTGTAAAATCTTGCTCTTCGCCGCGAAAAGCCTGCCCGAGCAGCGTCCAGCGCGACGTCCATTTCGATTGTTGAATGTTAGTCATGGGTTTATTAGGTGTGCCGAAATGGCTTTTTTCTCGATCCATTCAAGCAAGGCTTGCTACAACTTTGATGCAGATGTGATTGTTGTGCTTTCACTAATTTTTGAAAATAGATTTACGCACATAAATTCATTGGCGATCATGCAAAACACTCGTTTTCCCTCACCCGAAGCCGCTGCTTCTGCATCCGATTTGTTGCACCGCGCCCTTAACAGGGAGTGGCTGTCGCCCGAAGAAGGGGTTTTTTTGTTGGATAATGCTTCTACTGCCGAGCTCATGTATGTGGGTAACGCTTTGAGGCAGCAACACGTTCCGGGAAATACGGTGACCTGGATAATTGACCGCAATTCCAACACCACCAACGTGTGCATTGCCAACTGCAAGTTTTGCAATTTCTACCGCCGACCCGGGCATGCGGAGGCCTATGTAACCACCATCGCCGAATACCAGGAGAAAATAGAAGAAATGTTTGAACTGGGCGGCGAACAGTTGTTGTTGCAGGGCGGTCACCATCCCGATCTTGGACTTGCCTTTTACACCGACCTGTTCCGACAGCTCAAAAACCTATACCCAAACCTGAAACTGCACGCCCTCGGCCCACCCGAAATTGCACACGTCAGCAAATTGGAAGGCATGAGCCATTACGAAGTACTGAAGGCCCTCAAAGAATCGGGCCTCGACTCGCTCCCCGGCGCCGGTGCCGAAATCCTGAGCGACCGGGTGCGTCGACTCATTTCCAAAGGCAAATGTGGCGGCGAGGAATGGCTCAACGTGATGCGCGCCGCCCACCAATTGCAACTCACGACCTCGGCCACCATGATGTTTGGCCACATAGAAACCGATCTGGAGCGCATGGAGCACTTTGCCGCCATCCGGCAAGTACAGTCCGAAAAACCCGCCCACGCAAAAGGTTTTCTGGCATTTATACCTTGGCCATTTCAGGATGAAGACACCATCCTCAAAAAAATCAAGCGGGCCCGCAATGCAGTTACCGGCGACGAATACGTGCGCATGATTGCACTGAGTCGCATCATGCTGCCCAATGTGGTCAACATACAGGCTTCATGGCTCACGGTAGGCAAACAGGTCGCTCAAGTGTGTTTGCATGCGGGTGCCAATGATTTTGGCAGCATCATGATTGAAGAAAATGTGGTGTCGGCGGCGGGTGCGCGTTTCCGTTTTACCGCCGATGGCATTCAAAAAGCCATCCAGGAGGCCGGTTTTATTCCCCGTTTGCGCAACCAGCAATACGAATTCCGCGAGCTGCCCACCCGCATTCGACAGCAAATGCTAAATCCTGCGGAAATGGTGGTGGACTAGCGGACAGGATTTTGTTGACAAAATCCTGTCCTTCCTGTCCAAAAGTTATTCCGGGTTGGGCACCGAAGCAATGTACTCCTTGATCCACTCGGTCGTCACAGATTTGGGACGCTCCAGGGGCAAGCCCAGTGCGCGCGACCAGCATTGTGCCGCCAACACACCCAATGCGCGGCTAACACCAAATACAACGGTGTAGAAGTTGTACTCTTTCAGTCCATAATGGATCATCAATGCACCGGAGTGTGCGTCCACGTTTGGCCAGGGGTTCTTTACCTTACCCAGGCTGCTGAGTATGGGGGGCACTACGTCAAATATTTTCCAAACGATTTTGACCAGGTCGCTGTCGGGTACGTTGTCTTCCGCAAACTGGCGTTGGGCCATAAAGCGGGGATCAGGTTTGCGCAGCACTGCGTGGCCATAGCCGGGAATAACGCGTCCGCTCGACAACGTCGTTTTCACATATTCCGCAATTTGCTCGCGCGTGGGCTTTGTGGTACCCAGTGTATCCACCATTTTCATGATCCAGCGAATGACCTCCTGGTTGGCTAATCCGTGCAAGGGGCCTGCCAAAGCGTTGAGTGCAGCGCTGAACGACAAATAGGGATCGCTTAAGGTAGAACCTACCAAGTGGGTGGTGTGTGCCGAGGCATTGCCACCTTCGTGGTCGGCATGTATCGCCAGGAACAGGCGCATGTACTCTTTCATGCCTTCATCTTTGAAGCCGAGCATGTGCGCGAAGTTGCCGCCCCAGTCGAGGGTAATGTCGGGCAGCACGTGATCATTTTGGAAATACGTACGGCGATAAATGTAAGCGGCTAACCGCGGGAGGCGCGCAACGAGGTTCATAGTGTCCTCATAAGTGGCATCCCAGTATTCCGTCTTGTTCATCCCGGTGTTGTAGCGCTGAGCAAACACGCTGGTGTTTTGCATGGCCATGACACCCATCGAGAACTGGGTCATGGGGTGGGTATCGGCAGGCAGGGAGTCTATGACGCGGAATACGTGTTCCGGCACATTAGCCCGGCGCACCCAATTTTCGGTGAGCCATTTCACGTTTTCTTTGGTGGGAATTTCGCCCACCAGCATCAGCCAGAACAGTCCCTCGGGCAAAGGCTGTGTGCCATTGACCGCTTTGGGGAGTTTCTCCTGAAGTTCAGGAATGGAAAACCCGCGAAAACGAATGCCCTCTTCGGCATCCAGCAATGAAGGCTCCCAGAGCATGGAGGTAATGTCGCGCATACCACCATAAATCTGGTCAACTTTTACGTCGTCCACCACCACTTGGCCGTGGTTTGCGAGCAACTCTTTAACCTCCTTGCTCAGGGCGAAGGCTTTTTCAGAAAACTTTTCTTTTAATATATCCATGGGAATAACCAAAGCAGGCTCAGCCGCCGTTTATGTGTTAACAGTCGCTTGATTGGGTTGAAATGGCACAAAGAGATGTGGTTGTGTAACGCTACCAGCTCATGTCGTCATCGTCCTTTTTTTCCGGATCGACAGGTTTGATCAACTGCGGGCGTTCAACGTCATCCATGCGGTCGCGGTCGAAGCGTTGACCATTGTCGTCATCGTCCATGTCCCGGTTTTGCGCCTCCCATTCTGCCTGTCGACGGTCGAACTCTTCGTAGTCAAACTCCGGCATGAGGGTGGTTTTTACATGATCCACTACTTCGTTGAGCGAGGCGACAAAGCGGTTAAAATCTTCTTTGTACAGGAAAATTTTGTGTCGTTTGTATCCAAACCCGTCTTCCCGACGGGTGCTTTCCGTAATGGTAATAAAGTAGTCGTTGCCGCGGGTTTGGCGCACATCCATGAAGTAAGTCCGGCGTTTTCCAGCGCGCACTTTTTTGGAAAAAACACTCTCTTCCTGATCGCGATCGCGGTCGCTAAAACGCTCAGTCCGCTCCCGATTACCGCTAAACTCCCGGTTGGATCCGCCACGGTCTCGATCGCGATTTTGAAAGCGGTCCCGATTCTGGGGATCCCGGTCCCTGCGGTTAAATTTCCCGAATTCCACAACAATTGCGTTTAGTGAATGAATTATTACTATTACCGACAAAGGTAGATTTTCGAATGTTAAATCCTGCTTATTGCATTAAATTTTATATTGTAGAAGTTCACTTTGACAAAAATTGTCTTTTCCCTCCAACAATCGTTTGCAACACACGGGCATTCAAAATGGCATTTTCGGGGCAAAGCACCAAATTATCGGACAAAACAATGATGTCGGCCACCTTGCCCGGGCTCAGGCTGCCTTTTTCACCCTCCTCAAAGGCTGCCCAGGCATTCCACAAAGTATAAGACAACAAGGCTTCTTCCCGACTCATTTTTCCGCCTGGAAACACGCCGGCAGCGGTTGACCTGCGGGTAACAGCTGCGTACAGGTTGGCAAACGGGTTCAAGCGTTCCACCGGTACATCGGTGCCATTGGCTATCCGTGCACCACTGTCAAGAAAGGCGCGCCAGGCATAAGCGTTTTCTGCCGCCCGCCCGGCACCCAGCCGTACAGGCACAAACGGCGCGTCGCTGGTGCAATGCACCGTTTGCACCGAGGCAATGACGCCCAGGCGGGCAAAGCGCGGCTGGTCATCAGGGTGCACGTGCTGGGCGTGTTCTATGCGCCAACGCAAGCCATCGGGGCCATAACCGACCTCATTGGCCAACATTTTTTCGTACAAGTTTAGCAATTCCCGGTTTGCGCGATCGCCAATGGCATGTACACAGCATTGCAAACCGCGCGTTCGGCATTGCTCCGCCAACAGCGCCAGAGTATCTATCGGGGTCACTACCTGCCCGCTAAGCTCGGGTTTGTCGGTATAGGGCTCCAGCAGCCATGCCCCATAGGAGCCCAACGCCCCGTCCAAGTACGCCTTAACGGCCCGACAAGTGAAAAATCCGCCGCCAGCCCCAATGATCGGATATAAAGACATGCGCTCGAAGTCCGCCTGTTTGGGCTGCAAAATCATAGCCCAAAGCCGAACAGGCAAGGCGCCGCTTTCGGCCATTTCGCGGTATCTTTCCAACTCCCAAAATGTGCTGCCGGCGTCCTGAAATGAGGTGACGCCATTTTCTAAACAATGCCCGGCCGACAAGGCGATGGTGCGCGCAAATGCCTCTCGTTTTTCGGCTTCCGTCCGGCTGTTTAGCCAGTCGTTCAAAGGTTTTTGAATGAGATCCATGGCGTTTTCTTCAAAAACCCCGATTGGATTCCCTTTAGGGTCGCGCAGGATGCGTCCGCCCTCCGGATCGGGTGTAGCAGCCGAAATGCCCGCCAACTCCATGGCCCTGGCATTGGCCATGAGGGCATGCCCGCTGGCATGTGTAAGCACCACGGGATGGTTGGGTACCGCCTCGCTCAAGGCAAAGTGATATGGGTAAGCCCCCACGCTGGGCTGCGGTACCTCATCCCACTTGTCCTGATGCCAGCCACGACCTTGCAACCACGCACCAGAAGGCAGTGCGGATGCCTTATCGGCCACCTGTTGCACGATGTTTCGCCAATTCGGGGCCTCGAGAAGGTTGATGCTTTCAAGGCTTTGGCCCATGGCTGCAAAATGGCCGTGACCTTCTATAAACCCGGGCATGGCAAACGCGCCTCGCAGGTCGGTCAATTCCGTTTGCGGGCCAGCCAGACGCCTGACCTCGTCATCTTGCCCAACAGCGATGATGCGGCCGTTGTGTATGGCAAGGGCCGTAGCGCCCCGGTGGGTGGAATCGGCCGTAAACAGCACGGCATTGTATAAAATGGTGTCGGCTTTTGGGACGCTGGTTTGGCAGGCCAATGCAGCTACAAGCCAAAACCCGGAAGCATAAGCGATCAGGCGCATACAGAAGTATTTTATTCGAAAAACAGGGTAAATGTAGCACATACAGTCCGGAAATGGCAAAACACCACCTGTGTATGCAACCCGGAACCCCGTGTATGCGTTACCTTGCGGCATTTTAGGAGTCAATGGGCTACAAAAATGTTATTGATTCACCACAAATCGCGATTGTACACATGAAAAAATCAAGTTTCTTGCTGCCAATCTTGTTTTTTGCCCTCTATTTGAACGGGCAGGAGCCATACCAGTTTACAGAAATCAAAATGCAGGTGGCTACTCCGGTCAAAAGCCAGGACCGAACGGGCACCTGCTGGGCATTCAGCACCGCTTCTTTTTTGGAAAGCGAGGCCAAACGCCTGGGAAAGGGCGAACACGACTTGTCTGAAATGTACGTGGTGCGGCACGTGTACCGCGACAAGTGCGAGCATTATGTTCGGCGCCAGGGAACCGCCAACTTAACCGAAGGTGGCCTTGCACACGACCTGCTGCGCGCGGTGGCGCGTTACGGATTGGTGCCAGAAAGCGTTTATCCAGGCAAAAAAGACCCTTCGCGTCCACATGACCACACCGCCATTGCATCAAAACTCAAAACACGTTGCAACGAATTGGTAAGCCTGGGTAAAAAAGGGGCCCTGCCACCCAATTGGCTGATGCAGATTGACACCATATTAGATGCTGAATTCGGGAAACTGCCCGCCAGGTTTAAGTACGCCGGGACGGAGTACACCCCCCCTGGTTTTCGCGATTATCTGAACATAAAGCCCGCAGATTACGTCAACCTGACCTCTTTTACGCACCATCCGTTTTTCGCTGATTTTGTGCTGGAGGTGCCCGATAATTTTTACAACGAATCTTTTTACAACATCCCGCTTGACGACCTCATGCGCACACTCCAAAACGCCATACAGATGGGCTATACTGTGGAGTGGGACGGCGATGTGAGCAACGAGGGTTTCTCGACTGAAAAGGGGATAGCCATTGTACCACAAAAAGCGTGGGCTGACAAAGCCGCCCGCGATCAGCAAAACACATTCATACTGACTGAAAACGAACAAGCTGTTTCTCAAGCCTATCGCCAGGAGTTGTTTGACCGGCAAATCACCCAGGACGATCACCTGATGCACATTACCGGGATGCTCGACGAGGCCAACTCGGGCCTTTTTTATGCCGTTAAAAACTCCTGGGGCGACAAAAATGAGCGAAAAGGATACATTTATGCATCGGAGGCATACCTTCGCCTCAATACCATTTCCATAACCGTGCATAAAGATGCACTATCACAGGATTTGCGCAAACAAATGGGCGCAGGTACAACACCCAACACTCCGGTGAAACTGTCCGTCCCCAACCAACCAACCCCCCTGGCACCAGAAGGTAAATTCAAAAAAGTGGAAGCCGAAAACACCATTGTACTTCCACCCAAAACCAGGGCCACACAAGACACTTCCGACCATTAGCCTTTTTCGTTGCATGAAAACCACACCACTTACCGAACACCACATTGCCCTGGGTGCCAAAATGGCCGAATTTGCAGGCTACAACATGCCCATTTCTTATTCCGGCATCTCCGACGAGCACCGCTGTGTGCGCGAAAATGTTGGCATTTTTGATGTTACCCACATGGGTGAATTCATCGTGCGCGGAAAAGAAGCTACCGCATTTCTTCAAAGCGCTACATCGAACGATGTGGCCAAGCTCCAACCCGGACAGGCACAGTATTCTTGTTTGCCCAACAAAAAAGGCGGCATTGTAGACGACCTTCTGGTATACCGCCTGGATGACGCACCCGACATGATGGTGGAAGGCGAAGTGTCGTACATGCTGGTCGTCAACGCGTCCAATGAAGTGAAAGACTGGCGCTGGCTCAAGCGCATTGCCCGCGGATTTGACGTAAAAATGCAAAACATCTCTGCCAAAACCGGCCTGTTGGCGGTACAAGGCCCCAAAGCAGCAGAGGCTCTGCAAAAACTCACCGACGTGGATTTGGCGTCGATTCCTTATTACCATTTTGTACGCGGCCGCTTTGCAGGATGCCCAAACGTGATTATTTCGGCTACCGGTTACACGGGTTCGGGTGGATTTGAGCTGTACGCCTCCAACCGCAACCTGGTGAAAATCTGGGAGAAAATCATGAAAACGGGCGAAAAGTTTGGCATCAAGCCCTGTGGATTGGGCGCACGCGACACCCTTCGCCTCGAAATGGGCTACTGCTTGTATGGCAACGACCTCGACGACAAAACCAGTCCGCTGGAAGCGGGCTTAGGCTGGATTACCAAACTGAACAAGGCCGCCGATTTCCCGTCAAAAGAGCGCCTGGTCAAACAAAAAGCTGAAGGTGTACGCCGCAAATTGGTCGGTTTTGTAATGGAAGACCGCCGGGTGCCCCGCCATCACTACGACATCCTCTCGCGTCGCGGAGCGGTTATTGGCACGGTTACATCGGGTACGCATTCGCCAACGCTCGACAAGCCCCTGGGCATGGGGTATGTCAAAAGCAAGTATGCTGAAATAGGCGCAAAAATTTTCATCCTCGCGGGCGAGAAGAAATTGGAGGCTGTAATTACAAAAGTGCCGTTTTTGGAAAAATAAAGCAAGATAAATTCAATTAAAAACAATAAAATCACTCGGATTTACCGGCCGGCCCTGAAACCACAGTTCGAAGTGCAGGTGCGGGCCGGAGCTGCGCTCGCCGGTATTGCCCACAATGGCGATGGCTTCGCCAGTGCGCACCGGGCTGCCTTCTTTTTTGAGCAATACCGAATTGTGTTTGTAAAAAGTCACCGTATTGTTCGGATGCTGAATAGCGATGCTGTATCCGGTTTCTACTGTGTATCCTGACGAAATGACCATACCATCGGCGGCGGCTTTCACGGCGGTATTTTGGGCGGCGGCAATGTCTATGCCGAAATGGTCTTTCTGAAGGTCGAACGCTGCAGTCACTTCGCCCGATACCGGTGGCATAAACAGGATTTGTTCGAGGGGGATACTTTTGGGTGAGCCGGACGTCAACACCACAGTTTGAGCGGGCTCCCTGGTAAATGTGCCTTGGTCTACAGCCCTGCGCAGGTCCTCCTCCTCGGGAATCCGATCGACCGATTCGGCCGACAAGGAGTCAACGGCCGAAGCCGGTACGTTTTGCTTTTCAGCGGCCTCACGGGTAAAGGTTTCGGTGTCGCCTACCAATATTTTGCGAAAATTGTCATTGTACCTGCGGTGCATATCCATCTCTTTTTCCAGCGCATTCACTTTGGCCGTAAGGGCAGCCACCTCTTTTTCGCGGCTGAAATCGCCGTAGCCGGGTATATACCGCTTGAGGGGCGTATACACAATGAGCGACACCACCAGCATGGCAGTGCCCACCAGCACGGAGCTGAAGAACACATACACGTTGAGCGGCGAAAGCTTGAGGGAGCTGACCTCTTCAAACGTCTCTTCGTTCATGATCACCATGCGGTACTGGTCGCGCATTTTTTCCATCAGGCTGCGCTCGTCGGTGTTCTTGCGGAAGAAATTTTGAAAAAATCCTATATATTTTTGCATGTTTTTTTGTTCAACGTCCGACCGTTGGCAGACCTGTTTGTTGTAAAACGCAAATTTCGTCATTTTACGGCATTAAATGCGCGTTTTTTGATCCATTTGGTGTTAAAGTGGCGTTATTACTACAATCAGACAACCCAAAACACCGTAAAAGCGCCAATGAACACACAGTGGACGTGTATTTCAGGTAGAATGTATTGAATATGAAAAAAATTCGCTTTGGTTTTCCCTTGGTTGTAGCACTCCTGCTGCTCAGTGGCTGCGTAACCCAAAAGAAAAAAGGCCAGGAACCTGGCTGGTTCACCAGGGGCTACCACAACATTACGTCGAAGTACAATTATTGGTTCAACGCAGATGAGTTGTTCAGGCTGACCGCTCAAGGCCAGGCCGCAACCTACAAAGACAATTACAGCCAGATTCTGCCCATTTATCCGGAAACCAAGGTAGACCCCCAAGCTACCCTGGCCCAGTACGACAATGTGATCAAAAAAGCAGCCTACGGCATTGAACTGCACCGGCCTGGCGATTGGCAAGACGACTGTTACACGCTCGTCGGTCAGGCACAGTTCATGAAAAAAGACTTCGAGACGGCCGAAAACACCTTTCGTTACATTCAGGAGGAACACAATCCCACCACCAAGCTGAAAAAGAGCAAAAAAGAGGTAAAAAAGAAAACAAAGAAAAAGAAGAAAAAGAAAAAGACAAACAAGCGCAAAAAGAAGAAAAAAAGCGCCGCTAAGCGCAAAAAAGAGGCTGAAAAGAAAAAGAAAAAAGAAGCAAAAGAGGCCGAAAAGGCCGCCAAAAAAGCCGCTAAACAGACTGGTCAGGACAATCCGGACGCCCTGCCCGTGCTGACCAAAAACCCGTACAAAAGTGAAAAAGGCTCCAACCGCACGGCTGCTTATCCCTACGCCATGGTGTGGTATGGCCGTACACTGGTAGAGCGCGACCGGTTGGATGAAGCGGAAATTTTGTACCGCGACCTGAAGGAAGACCCCTGGTTCCCCAAGGAATACCGCCGCGACCTCGCTTTGGCAGAAGCCGATATGTGGATTGCTGAAAAACGCTATGGTCAGGCCATCGGGCCGCTGCAGGAGGGCATTAAGTACACCAAAAAGAAAAAACAACGCGCCCGTTTGGCCTACATCCTGGCGCAAATACACGAGCAAAACGGCAACTATGCCGGTGCGTATGCCGCCCTCGAAACGGCCCTCAAAAGCAAACCCACCTTTGAAATGGAGTTTAATGCCCGACTGCACCTGATTCAGGCAGCATGGGCCAACGGCAAACGAAACAGCGCAGACGTGAATCGGGAACTGGAGCGCATGGCCAAAGACGCGAAAAATTTTGAATACCGCGATCAGATTTATTACACCTTGGCAACCATCGCCCTCAAAGACGGCCTCAAGCCCGAAGCCATTGCCTACCTCAAACAATCGCTGTCTTTTAACGTAAACAATACCGCTCAACGCGGCGAATCATACCTGACCCTCGCAGACCTGTACTTCGAGGCGGAAGACTTTGTGCCCGCTAAAAACTACTACGACAGCACCCTTACCGTGCTGACTACCATCGACGAGCGCTATGACCGCGTAAAAAAATACAGCGAAAACCTCACCGACATCGCCCGCCTGCTCACCACCATCGCGCAAAACGACTCCATCGTCCGCATCTACAACATGAGCAGCAGCGAACGGCGTGAAATGGCTCTGCGCATCAAAAACGAACGCGAAGCAGCCGCTGTCGCTCAAGCCACCAAAGAGGCCCTGGCCGCCCAACCCAAGCCCGGCGGTGGCAACGTGCCGCCACCTGTAGCGGGTGCCAAGCCGTCGTCTTTCTATTTCTACAACGAATCGTTTTTCAAAAAAGGCCAGCGCGATTTCGAACGCACCTGGGGGCCCCGAAAACTGGAAGACAACTGGCGCCGAAAAAACCGCACCCTCTCGGGCTCTACTGCCGATGATCCGCAATTTGCCAGCGACAGCCTCGGCCAGATAGCCATAGAAGACGTGGCCCTGAGCTCTATCTTTGAAGGCATTCCCAAAAGTGCAGCCGAAATAGCCGTCATCAACCTGTCCACCTACGAAGCCATGTATAACCTCGGCGTGCTGTACCGCGACAAGCTTCAAAACTACCGCCTCAGCACCGGCGTTTTGGAAACCATGCTGGAACGGTACCCCGACATAGACAAATACGAAAAGGAGGCCTGGTACTATTGCTATCTCGGTTTTACCGATTTGGGCAACCAGCCCCGTGCACAGTATTATTTCGACAAGCTGACCACCAAACACCCCAAAAGCACTTTTGCCCGTGCCCTCACAGACCCGAATTTTGTCAATTCGGCCAAGGCGAAGGAAATAGAACTCAATCAATACTACGAAGAAACCTTCACCCTCTTTTCTAAAGGTGCCTATCAGGAAGCGTACGACCGGTGTCAGGATGCGCCCAAAAAATTTGGTGTGACCAATCCGCTCATGCCCAAATTTAGCCTCCTCGGTGCCATGTGCACCGGCAGCCTGCAGGGCAATGACGCGTATTGCAAAGCCCTCTCTGAAGTGATTGCCCTGCATCCGGACAGCGACGTGTCTACTCGCGCCAAGGAAATTGCCCGCGTTTTATCGTGCAAAGGCTTTGAGGTGGGTACGGGCGGCGAGCCCGGCAAAACGCCTGAAGGCAAACCAATAGACGATGGTTTTACCATAGAAGACGAAAAACTCCACTACTTCATGATTGTATTAAGCGGCAAAAACGTTAATATCAATGACGTAAAAACGGCTATTTCTGACTACAATCGGGAGTTCCACAAACTGGAGCAAATTCGAATTTCGAACATTTTCCTTGGGGCTGATACCGAAACACCCATCATTGTGCTGCGCAAATTTGACAACAAGGAGCAGGTGATGCGCTATTTCAACGAAGTGAAAGACCAAAAGAATTTCCTCGGGGAAGACAAAAAGGCCATCAACAAAGAGTATTTCGCCATTACCCAGGAAAACTACCGCCGGGTGCTCAAAAACCGCACGCTGGAAGGGTACCGTGAATTTTTTGAAGAGAAATACCTGAAGTAGGAATTGTCCTCTGGCGTTTTTTTAGCAAAAACTATTGTCCGCCGTCTAATACTGCAAGGAACTCCGCTTCCGTCCAAATGGTAACGGTTTCCAAAGCCTGGGCTTTTTTGAGTTTGGATCCTGCTTTTTCGCCGGCCACCAGGATGTCCAGGTTTTTGCTCACGCCGCTGGCCAGGCGGGCCCCGGCGGCCGAAGCGCGCGCCTCGGCTTGTTCGCGGGTGAGTTGGCTCATGGAGCCGGTAAACAGGATGGTTTTGCCCAGCAGCGGGCCTTCAGATGCCGAGGCCGGTCTTTGGTCTTCCGGGGTTTGGTGCAGGTTGACGCCGAGCGCTTCCATCGTTTGCAGCAGTTCGATGTTGTGCTGGTTCTGAAAAAAGTGGTGCACATTTTTGGCTAATACCGGCCCCACATCTTTTATTTCCTGGTACCGCTCAAGGTTCCAGTCTTTCAGGTCAAGCACGTGCGCTACCTCGGCGGCCAGCAGTTTGGAGCCTTTTTGGCCCAAATGGTGCACGCTCAGGCTGTGCAACAGGCGGTAAATCGGATTTTTTTTGGCCTTGTCTACGGCGGTGCGCATGTTGTTGGCCGATTTTTCCCCAAAACCTTCCAACTGGGCTATTTGCGTGTAGTCCAACCGGTACAAGTCGGCAATCGACTTAAGCCATCCCAATTTGTAAAAACGTTCAATGGTGCTTTCTCCCAGTCCTTCCACGTCCATGGCGTGTTTCGACGTGTGAAAAATCATGCGTTGCAGCACCTGGGCTTCACATTCAGCATTTTCGCAGCGCCAGATGGCGTCTCCTTCGGGTTTGACCAAGACGCTGTCGCACACCGGGCAGTTTTTGGGGTATTCCACCGGGCGCTCGCTGCCGTCTCGCAGCTCGGCGAGGGATTTGACGATGTACGGAATTACATCGCCCGCGCGCTCCACCAGCACCTGATCGCCAATCCGGATGTCTTTACCGCGGATGAACTCTTCGTTGTGCAGGCTTACGTTTTGCACCGTGACACCGGCCAGGGGCACTGGTTCGAGTTTGGCTACGGGGGTAACGGCACCGGTTTTGCCTACTTGAAACTCCACGTCGCGCACGCGGGTGGTGGCCTGCCGGGCGCGGAACTTGAACGCAATGGCCCACCGGGGGTGGTGGGAGGTAAAGCCGCAGCGCGCCTGGAGGTCAATGGAGTCTACTTTGACCACCATGCCGTCGAGTTCGTATGGGTAGTTGTCGCGGGCATCCTGCCAGCGTTGACAGAATGCGATCACCTCGTCAATGCCATTACACAACATGCGCTCGGGCAGGTCGCCGTTGGCGGGTTGTTCGCCAGGTGTTTTAAATCCGATGGATTGCAGCAAGTTGATGGCGTCTCGGTGGGTGGGCACGGCAGACAGCACGTCGTTGCCGGCGGCATCCACCGCATAGCCAAGTTGGTATACAAATGCTTCGAGGCCGCGTTCGGCTGCCTCGCGGGGGTCTTTCATGCGGAGGCCTCCGGTGGCGGCGTTGCGCGGATTGGCAAATTGTGTTTCATCCAGTTCGAGTCGGTGCTGGTTGATGCGCTCAAACACGTCTTTTCGGATGAGTGCCTCGCCGCGCAGTTCGGCGCGGTGAATGCCGTGTGCAGCAAACCCCGCCTGCAGGGGTATGGAGCGCAGGGTGCGCATGTTGGGCGTAATGTCGTCGCCCACTTCGCCGTTGCCTCGGGTGGCGGCGCGCACCAATCGGTCGTTTTCGTACACCAGGGCGATGGTTCCGCCGTCGAATTTGGGCTCCACGCTGTAGGCCACCACGTCTTCTGGCGACAGCACGCAGAGTTTGCGGACTGAAGTATCGAAATCGCGGAGGTCTTCGGCGTCGTAGGAGTTGTCTAACGACAGCATGGGCCTCAGGTGGGCTACGGTGTTGGACTCCTCGGTGAGGTCGGCCGACACCCGTTGGGTTGGGCTGTCCGGATCAACCAGTTCGGGGTGTTCGGCTTCCAGCGCTTCGAGCATCTTGTACAGTTGGTCGTACTCAAAATCGCTGATTACCGGGTCGTTTTGCACCGAGTAGCGCCACTCGTGGTAGCGGATGAGGCGGCGCAGGTCGTAGGCCCGTTCGGCAGCATCGGCGTGCAGGGTTTGGGCAGCAGGCGTGTACAGAAGGGTTTTGGACAGGTCGTAAAGGGCGCGTTGTTGGTCGGGTGTGTACATGGGGGGTGGACTGAGTAGTGGGATGCTTAAGTGCAAATATCCAAATCTTCAAAGAATTTATACAACTCGCTGCGGCCCAGCAGCGCCGATTTTGCGAGCGGGGTCTGAAGTCGTAAAATAAATATTTAATCTACATACTCCACTTTGCGCAAAAGCCGGAGCCCCAGCGTGATTTCGAGTGCGATGTTGCGGATGCGGCGTTCGGGAATGGTGGTTACCACGCCGGGGTTGTTCGGGTCTATGACATTGGGGATGGCGGGCTGGTTGTATTGGAGGGTCACGTCGGGATGCACCCAGAAGGTGAGTTGGGCACCTACGAGTTCAGACAACATCCATTCTGTACCGCCGCCGACAGACACGCCGAAAATGAATTTGCGCACAAATTCGTCTTGTGGGTAGTACGTAACGGAGTACGGGTTGTTGTCGTTCAGTTCGTCGAGGTTGGTGTTGAGCGTGTATTCACCCCGAATGCCGCCCGCGTAAAACAGCCGGGTGGCAGGGTTCACCGGAAATTTTTGTTTGGCACCGAGCAACAGCCCGAGGTTTTGAAACAGAAATTCTTCTTTGAACGTGATGTCGTTTCCACCAGGCACAAAATACCGAAAGCGGGTGGCGCTGCCTTTGACGTGATACCCCAGTTGTGCAAACACGGAAGCCTTGTCTTCTTCATTATCAACCGATTCGGCGGCAATGGCAAAATGGTATTTGAAGAGCGGGTCGCGCTCAAAAGTGTTGTCCCAGCGTTGGCTGCCAATGGTAGGGCCCCCGCCCAGCACAAAAGCGGTGGATTGCGCACGCGCCGAAAAAACGGTGCAAAATAAAAACAGGCAAATGGTGTATATGTGTTGGCGCATTAGAAACGTTTTAGCCTGCAAAGATGCGCATTGATGTGAAAAATGCATCTGTTTCGGGTTACCTTTGCGGTTTTTACAATCACCCCTACCTTACTTGTTTATGCAACGCCCCCATTTGGACGGAAAGACTTTTGACGAGTACCCCTACGTGCGCCCCGATATGGCGGTCGTAACGGCCTCTTTTGATAAACTGCTTGCGCGTTTTGAGCAGGCAGACACATACCTGGCTCAAAGCAGGACTTTGCGCCGCATCAACGCCTTGCGTGAAGCGTTCTGGACGATGTACAACCTATGTTACATTCGGCACACCCTGAACACTGCAGATGCATTTTACGAAAAGGAAAACACGTATTTCGACGAAAACGTGCCCACTTTTGAAGCCCTGAACACGCGGTATGCCAAGGCCTTGCTGGAATCGCCATTTAGGGATGCTTTGGCCAAAAAATTTGGCACACACTTGTTCGTCGTGTCCGAAATGACCCAAAAAACATTCAAGGACATCATTCTGGAAGACTTGCAACGCGAAAATGCCCTCAGCACCGAATACACCAAAATAAAAGCGCAGGCTCAAATTGAGTTTGAAGGCCGCACGTACAACCTCAGCAACCTCTACCCGCTGGAGCTGTCGAACGAACGCACCCGTCGGCGTGCTGCCGCAGAAGCCAAATGGGCCTTCTTTGCCCACCATGCCCCTGCGTTTGAGCGGATTTACGACGACATGGTTCACCTCCGCCACAACATGGCGAAAAAGCTGGGTTTCCAGAATTTCGTCGAACTTGGGTATGCACGCATGCAGCGCTGCGACTACACGCCCGATATGGTGGCCAATTTCCGACGCCAGGTACGCGAGCACATCGTACCCCTGGCGGCCGAACTGTATGAACGCCAACGCCAACGCCTTGGGCTCGAAGCGTTGCACTATTACGATGAAGACTATAAGTTTGCCACCGGCAACCCCAAACCCCTCGGTACGCCGGAAACCATTGTGGCCGGCGCAGCGCAGATGTACCGGGAGCTGAGCCCCGAAACCGACCTCTTTTTCCAACACATGCAAGACAAACACTTGATGGACCTCGTCAACCGCGACGGCAAAGCCACCGGTGGATACTGCACGTATTTGAGCGGGTTTCAATCGCCGTTCATTTTTTCCAATTTTAATGGTACCAGCGGCGACATTGACGTGCTTACCCACGAAGCCGGACACGCTTTTCAGGTGTGGCAAAGCCGAAAACAACCGGTTGGTGACTATTTTTGGCCCAGCTCCGACGCGGCCGAAATCCATTCCATGAGCATGGAGTTTTTCACCTGGCCCTGGATGCCGCTGTTTTTTGGCAACCAAACGGATAAATATTATTTCATGCACTTGGGCAACGCCGTGCAGTTTTTACCTTATGGCGTAGCTGTCGATGAGTTTCAGCACATCGTGTACGAAAATCCGGACATGACCCCGGAGGAGCGCAATACCGCCTGGCGACAGCTTGAAAAGACCTACCTGCCCCACCGCAATTACGAGGGCAATGCCCACCTGGAAGCCGGGCGCTACTGGCAGAAACAAAACCACATCTTCAATTCGCCGTTTTATTACATTGACTACACGCTGGCGCAAATTTGCGCTTTCCAGTTTTGGGTGGCCGACCGTAAAAACCATACCAAAGCCTGGAGCCGCTACCTCCGGTTGTGCAAAGCGGGCGGCAGCCGTTCTTTCCTCGACCTGGTGGCGCTTTCCGGCCTTCAATCCCCTTTTTCCGATGGCGCTGTAGCAGGCGTAGTGGGTGAAATACGGGCATTTATGGACAGCGTAGATGATCGCGGATTTTGAAAAAGGACCGTTATATTTCAACCACAATTGACATGATTTCACGCTGCTTTTTAGCCATTCTATTTGTCCTAAGCCTCGGTGCATCGCGTTTTTCGCCCGCGCAACCTACCCTTCAACTGGCTTTGATGAAATACAGCGGTGGGGGCGACTGGTACAACGACGTGAACTCCCTCCGCAACCTTGCGCGTTTTTGCAACGACAACCTGAAGACTAATTTTAACCTGGAATTTGCCACTGTAGAGCCTGGCAGCGCCGAACTCTTCAATTTCCCTTTTGTGTACGCAACAGGCCACGGCAACATGTTGTTTACGGACCTGGAGGCCAAAAACCTGCGCGCTTACCTTGAAGGTGGCGGCTTTCTGTTGTTGAACGACGATTTTGGCCTTGATCCTTTTGTGCGGCCCGCCATGAAAAAGGTGTTTCCTGAACTCGATTTTGTGGAACTCCCCTTCTCGCATCCCATTTACAACCAAAAATACACATTCAAAGGCGGGTTGCCCAAAATCCACGAACACGACGGCAAACCCGCTCAAGGTTTTGGCCTCCTGTATCAGGGCCGCCTCGTGTGTTTTTACAACTTTGAAACCGACCTCGGCGATGGCTGGGACGATGTACACAACGACCCACCCGCCATGCGCCAAAAGGCACTCCAAATGGGGGCCAATATTGTTCAATACGTTTTTCAGTTTTGAGTTTTGAGTTTTGAGTTTTGAGTTTTGAGTTTTGAGTTTTGAGTTGTTCAGCACCTTGATAAGGCATTTTATCTAAGCTAAGGCATACCCTTTTTCCCACTCATAACTCAAAACTCACCACTCAAAACTCAAAACTCAAAACTCACCACTCAAAACTCAAAACTCATAACTCAAAACTCACCACTCAAAACTCAAAACTCATAACTCAAAACTCATAACTCATAACTCATAACTCATAACTGAAAAATTGAGAGTCCTCCTACTCGGTTCCGGAGGCCGCGAATGTGCGTTGGCCTGGAAATTAAAGCGCAGCCGACGCTGCTCGGCCCTGTTCATTGCGCCCGGCAACGGCGGCACCGATGCCTATGGGCAAAATGTAGACTTGAACCCTATGGATTTCGGGGCCGTGGGTCGTTTTGTGCTGGACAATGCGGTGGATATGGTGTTTGTGGGTCCGGAAGATCCGCTGGTACACGGCATTTGGGATTATTTTCAGGAGAACGACATGCTGAGGGCGGTGCCGGTCATCGGTCCATCTAAGGCGGGCGCACAATTAGAGGGCAGCAAAGCCTGGGCCAAGCAGTTCATGCAACGCCACAGCATCCCCACGGCTGCTTACCGGGCGTTCACATCCGAAGCCTTGGAGGATGGCCTGGAGTACTTGCAACAGCATAGCCTGCCCATTGTGCTTAAAGCCGACGGCCTGGCAGCGGGCAAAGGTGTGGTCATTTGCCACAACCACGCCGAGGCCATGGCGGAGCTCAAAGACATGTTGGGCGGCAAATTTGGGGCTGCCGGCGCGCGCGTAGTGGTAGAGCAGTTCCTGAGTGGCATAGAGTTCAGCGTATTTGTGCTATCCGACGGTACGCACTACCGCATTTTGC
>Ga0247837_1000480_pt1 | contig 84089 bp, 62 predicted proteins | sample LaCtaG_2_FD_187115 | JGI IMG/M metagenome (GOLD analysis project Ga0247837, IMG submission 187115) | Freshwater microbial communities from meromictic Lake La Cruz, Castile-La Mancha, Spain - LaCruzMarch2015_14.5m | ecosystem: Environmental > Aquatic > Freshwater > Lake | place: Spain: Castile-La... | reverse complement strand
CGCAATAGATTCGTCGCACTGGATTCCATGGAGATGTTGGGCCTGTAAGCGCAGAAACTCTGAGAGACTACTTAGTACTATGCTTCCCTTTTCATAGCTTTGAGGAACTGAGGCAGTGATGGCCTTGACTGTGCTCTCCAAGTCCGACATCCGCATCTCTATCCGACGAGACTCAGAGATAGAAATGTCGTGTTGCATGATTATTAGGCGGGAGGGCTAGTCTAATAGTGAGGACTTGGCCGGTCTTGGGGACTTAGCGGGCCTTTGGGTCGCAGAAGTAGAGATTGGCTCCTGCCCATACATCCCCAAAGAATAGTTTGCGTTACCTATTCTCTTTCTTACAAGGCACGCTGAAAGCTTCTATTTCCTGCACAATAGCTTTGTGATGTGTGCTTAAATAAAGACTCATTTAGTCAATCGATTGGAGAGATGGTGCAAGATTCATTCTCGCACAGACACCGATTTGACAGTATCATACTATGTATGCAAACTTGTAATACAGAGCATCGGATAGTTCCTTCTTAGCAGTCTATAATTCTATCAATACTATTTTTATGCACGAACAGCCTGGAGGAATACTACAGATAGCGTCAATGCCAAAGAGTGAAGCAATGAAGTTACGACTTTAAGCCAAGCCTCAAGAAGAGCGACATCCAGGGTAGTAGAGGACTACTGTAGTCCTTCAACTAGAGACAGAAGGATACAGTGCCGAACTGCTGCAGCTACTGGCCTGCTGGAATTACCTCGGCTGATACACAAGTGCCTAATACTTTGTAAACTCATTACCCGCAATGCACTCTTTTCATCTGCTGCCAACGACTCAGTCGTCCTTTTGAGGGAGAACTGTGACTAACGCCTGAAAAAACGTCTCCTTGTGACAGCAAACTAACCTACTAAATGTACTTTCATCTGCCTAAAGGGAGATTTGCACCAACAGTATGGAATTGGGGCGCAGTGCGAAGAAATCTCCCTTCCAACTTCGTGTGGAGATGGAGTCCTCAGACACTGACCAGGACTTCAACCTGCCCAGTCCTCAGCTCGTGGAAAAGCTCAATGTCCCGACTTTCAGCTTTCCCCCTCTCACCCAGCCCTTTTCTTCGCCTTATCTTTCCCTCACTCCTCCACCTTTCCGCTTGAAAAGACCCCTTCCCAGTCCTGGACTAATGAAGAAGCAGGCGAAAGCAGGGTTCGGAGGGCAGGAAATGAGTGCAAATACGAGTCTGTTGAGTCCAAGTGCTCAGGCCTACGGTTTGACTTTCCTGGACAAGGCTGTTGTGTCCTGTGAGAGTCGACCGGCTCTATCGCGAGGGCAATGGTCCTTCGGCACTGGACTTGGCCACAGGTTTCCTCGTGCATCCGGGCTTCCTTCCCCTCCCACTACTCCCTTCCTTTCACGCATCCCTCGCTGTCGCCTACGAAAGCTCCGTCCTTTTCTACGCTCTTAGTCCTCCTTGTAGCTCTAAACGAATAACACTACATTCCATGGAAATCTCTATCACCGGCCACCACACTACTACCGCACCCTCCTTCCTCAAGTCTGACTACACCGTAAGCCCCACCTAGGAATACGAGGTACGCACAGGCCTCCACAGCCACTTCTCCTGCGTCAATCGCCGCTACAAGCAATTCGTCCGCCTGCACCAGCAATGCTCGAGCCTCGCCAAGTCGCAATCACTCAGTTCACCAAGAAGACACTAAACGCCCTATCTGCGTCCGTGGTGGAGGAAAGAGTCACTATGTTGGAAATCTATCTAAGAGTGGCGGCCTTAGAAACTGCACTTTGGCCTGCGCTGAGGGCCTTTTTGGGAGTTCCTGAGAATGCCGATTTGAGGCTGGAAGAGACTGGGGCGGTGCTGTCCACTGGAGAAGTCCTCATTGGGAACTTTCAGAGCAGGATGAGGCGGGACGCTAGTAATAAGGTGAGTTCTTTGGCGGGGTTTAGTTTGAAATTCTTCAACAAGCAGCAGTCCGTCTCTCGGAAATATGCTTCTATCCTTATAAACGAGCTGATTTCGCTGTGCAGTGACCAGGCTTGCGGCAGTTTCGCCCTGGACTTAGTGACAAAGCTGGTCTCTCCGGCTGCGACTCGCTGCGCTCCTCAGTTCCTATACGTCCTAACTAGACACTCAGCAAAGGAACTCGCAGCAATGAAGCTGGACCAGCACATCCTCGGCCTGTTTCAAGGCGACTCCATCGCGCCTGCCTTCTCTCTGATCTCTGTGCTAAGTGAGCACATAGTGCAGTCTGGAGACGTACTGCAAGTGTTCAATGGCAGTTTCGAAGCTGTGGAGACCTTCGGAAGGTGGAAGCGAGGGGAGGTGGCAACTCCATGTGAGGTACAGGCGGAAGGACAGTGGACCAGGTCAGACAGTGCAGACATGCCTGAACTAGCAGTGGAGTATCGAGCGGATAAAGGAGTGCTGGAGATAAGTGTAGTGGTGGAGGGAATTCAAGCTAGTGGAGAGCGTATTGCGGAGTGTGTTTGCGTCCCTGGGAATCGCTGCGCTTGGGACAGCTTCGTGAAAGGGGCACGGACTGTGTGCACCCTTTCCCCTAACACCTGCATTGTAGAACTGCTATACGAGGACGCAGGCCGCCTGTACCCTTGTCTGACTCACTGCTCCGTGGACTTTGCGAGCATCGCAGAACTGGTGATTACGTATCGCCTCTGGACTGCAGACACTCCAGGCCTCTATGTATCTTCTTACCACATAGAGCAGTCTCACTACTCACTTTTGCTCACTACCAGCGACACCACAGCCTCGCAGGACCCTCCCACCCAGTCCAACCTTTGCTACAAAGCCAGGTTTGCAGGCGACCTGATGCGTATTCGTCTTGAGGACTTCGCGAATGGCAGGCAGGCCTTTATGGGCGTGTGGAAGTCGCTCAAAAGGCATGCGGAGACGGAGCAAAGTCAGGGGATGTCAGATTTGAAGCCTGCACTGGACTTAGCCTGTTCCAATAAGATCTTGGCTCACAGGGGAAGTGCTCAGCAGGGCAAAAGGACAGGTGGCAGTGGACTGCGGGGTGAGGATGTTAGTCGCTAGGCCTAGGCTGCATGGAAAGAGCGTATTAGGCACAGAGAACTGACCCAGTCTACCGACTTGGGTTAATACAAGGTCTGCAGCTAGGGCCATTCATCTAACAGGATACATTTACGCACTGTGAAGATTTTATTTGGAGAGGTATTAATAGGAACCTGTACTCTGTTTCTGAAGTCTCAGTTGAATGAGTAATTACTTGTGTACTTTCAAACTGCCTCTGTCTTTTTCGAAGTGTTCAGCAGCCAAAGAGTTAAAACTGCAATATATTGTAGGCAAGCTGATAGGCAAACCATTGGTGGACATATTCTTGGTGAGTTGGCTCGAAGTCGTCACTCAAGAAGCTACCTTCCACTGCGCTCCAAATGAACGAAGCCGCTTGCGGGTTTCATCCGCATTGAGATGCCGGATATCGTCTATATGCGCTTTGGAGCAGACCTGCAGGACCAACTGTGCGTCTTTGATGAAGCGGCGGTACTGCGCGAGTTCCAGCTTGTCCACCAAAGTGAGGGTCTGGATGCTGGAGTAGCGCTGAAAGATGGCCTTCAACTTGCTCAGAGTTTCCTCAGAAAGGTACTCCTTCAGCTTCTTTTCCTTCGAGACCACTGCGGGGTCGGGGACGATGGGTCGACTTTCCTGGGAAGGTGCATGTTCCCGCACAGCGGAAGAGTGGACAGGCGCAAGCTTGAAAGCAGTCTCCTCCACTGCTAGTTTGAGTCTGCGGACTTCACTCTGCACTGCGCCAGTTCCCTGGTCTTCAGCTCCAACAGAGCCCCAGGGTCAAAGTCCCCAGCAGTTCCCATTTTACCACCGCCTCCACTCGTACAAATAGACCAATGCAGGGACTGGCTGCCAGGAGAGGCTACAGCGCTGTTCGTGAAGGATTCTCAATAGCCCAGTCCTCCAAGCTCATTAATCCTATTCTTTTGTGATTCATCCAATTGCGCTAGAGACCAGGTTACACCTACTGCTGCGAAGACCGGCGAGACTTGGCGCGAGGCTTGACGTAGGCGCTATGGAGCGGTTAAGCTGCCTTCCAGGAGCCAGTAGAGCCTTAGGGGCGCGCGGGCTCTGAGAGATATCTAGGCGCTACGCTTTCCTTATCATTGCTCTGAGGAGCGGAGACAGAGCGAGGCTCAGCTTGGGGTTCGGAGTGGAAAGCTGCCATCCGAACTCTGAGTCCCCAAGTCCGACATCCGCATTTCTATTCGACGGAGAGACTCCGCGATGTTGTATTGCTTACTATTGAGTGGGAGGGCTAATGGTGGGGACTAGGGCAGGTCTTGGGGAATTGGACTGCGGGACGAGGATGTCAGTCGCTAGGCCTAGGCTGCAGGGAAAGAGCGTGTTAGGCAAGAACTCACACAGTCTATTGACTTTGGGTTAATAAACAGTATGGAAGCTGTTCAAAGGCATTCCAAGAGATGTAACTCCTCAGACTCTCTCCTCTTCGCTGAAGCCTCCGAGGCCGTCCACTCCCACCTACTCGCGGAAGCAGCGGTTCTCCTCAGTGCGCCTGCGAAGTGCAAGGACCTGTGGTCTGCTCTGCAGATAGCGGATTACAAGAAGGAGGGAGTCTTGAATGAAGCTGCCGTCATTGTGCTGTTTGAGAAGGAAAGGGAGAAGTTCAAAGAACTGCTCCTTGTCAACACCAGCGAGGAACTAGTGCAGCTGCTCGACGAGTTTGAGGACGGAAACCTGACCGAAGACGAGCAAATTCTGATCTTTTCCCTGATCAAAGAGCGCATGCAGAGGGCTGCGGAAGGCCTGTGCGTGGTCCACGAGTACCCCAAGTACCGAGAAATGATGCAGGCCATCAGAGACTTGGAGAGGGACATTGTGGAGTACCAGGAAGTGCTGAGGGCGCATACACAGAAGAGGGAAATGACTGCGTATCGAGAGCTGGGGCAGGAGAAGGCTGGCAGGTTCACGGAGGACTGGAACAGAAGACTGAGAGCGTTCGAGGAGGAAAACCAGCGAAGAGTCGAGGAACTGCGGAGAAAGCATGCAACCGAAATGCTGGAATTGGAGAGAAGTAAACTGCCCACCACAGCGCGGCCTAGTGCTCGACTGCGCAACTTGCAGGTCGAAGAGCGCCTTGTCGCCATCAACGAGCGCTTTTACGAGGCTGCGAAGATTCGAAGGGAACTGCAGAGCATGGAGCAGGAAGAAACCGACAAAATGACCCGTAAAGAAATCAGTGAATTCAACAAACTTCGGCGGAAGCTGGAAATCACGCATATCAAGGAAATGAGACAGCTGCAGCAAAGACTCCAAACTGCCTACAACCGACTGATCATCGAGAGACAGCAGCAGTCACACCGTCTGAGGAAGGAAATCACCCACCACCTCAATGACATCACCAAGCAGCACAGCCTGTCCAAGAAAATCGCTCTCCATATCGGCCGCACGAGAGATGAACTGCGCAGAACTAAGCAGAAATCCAAGGAAATGATGAAAGTGATGAGTGAAGCCAAAATAGCGCCCAGCACCCGCACTCGCCACGTCTCGGAACGCACAGAACGCCCCATCACGTCCCTATTCTCCACTCTGCGCACAGCCCCAGGCACCAGCTTCAGCAGTCCTCTCCGAGAACACCTCCGCTCCGTGACAAGGTTCAATATCTGCACTGAGGATACTACTGGAGAAGGACCTGTCAATGGTCCTATGCAGAAAGGCAAACTAGCGCAGGAGTTGGCAGGGAAGCGTACTGCCAAGACTGCACTCCGGTCACTCGGGGAGTTATACAATGCAAAGCTGGAGGAGCTGTAAGCACATAGATCTATTAGATTGCAATCTACGATAGTAGACAATTGCAAGGGAAGTTTGTGCATGCTTCCTTTGCCACTGGATGCGGGCTGTCCGGCATTCTGCCGGGCAGTGATGGCAGTACTCCCACTTCAGCTGAGGTAAGCGTCTGCTCCTTAGTCTCTTCCAAAGGGAATAAGGGCTCGCTGGGCCGCAGGAGCTGCCTGAAGGGGCTTTGGTCGGTTTGGAAACTGAGCCGCTGTACCTGAGAGCAGGAGTTTGCAGCGTTCCACAAGGCTTTGTATTTGGCCTCCAGCTGCTTTTGGTGCTTTTCCTGGCTGTAAAGTCGGTCCTCCACCTTCGCTCTATTGGCCACTTCAGCGAAATACGCCTTTTCAGTCTCCAGTTTCTCCTTGGTCAGTTCGCAGATGTACTGCGTTTCTGCACTCTTCTGCGCCTCCAGCTTGCCATCCAGCCGGCTCTGAGCGGCTTCCAGCTGGTCTTCCAAAGTCCTCACCCTCATTTTCTGCTCCTCCGTCTCTCGCTGTCTCCTGTGCAGTTCCCCGTCCCTCTTCCCAATGCTCTCTTGCAGTTCGCTGACCCTGGCTTTCAGCTCTTTTTCCCGCTGAAGCAGGGCTTCATTGAGTTGGATTTGGTGTTTGAGGGCTTCAGCAGTGTAGGTGTCAGCTGCTTCTCGCTGTTTGAGCGCTTCGTTTTCACTGCGGAGAGTTGCGTTGTCTTGGTACAGCAGGTTCTGAGTGGCGAAGTGTTGCGCGCGTTCTTGCGCCAGTTGCGCACTGATGTTCAGCAACTTATCTTCGAGAGTGGAGGCAGTGGCTTGCAGAGTGGCGATTTCGCTGTTCTTGCTGTCGAGTATGACTCCCAGTTCTGCGCATTCGAGAGGGACAGGCTGCTTCTCGCGGAGCTGCCTGCACTCCGCCATCACTTCCGCCACCTGCGCTCTCAAGTTCTGCTCGACTTTGGACGAGTTCGTAATGCACCTCATGTGCTGCTCTTTCAGCTCTTCCAAGTCGCTCTCACAGAGCGCCTTCGAGGCCAGCAGCTGCTTCAGTGCATCTGAAGTGGAGCGCTGGACTTCACTGGAGTGCTCTTTCTCAGAGTAAACTTCGTCCTCCAGTACTGCCACTTTCCTGCGGAGCGTTTCTTTGTCTTGCGTCAAAGTCTCGATTGTGGCGATGTGCAGATTTGCAAGGGCTGTGGACTGGGCTAGGTCTTGGGAAAGCCGGGTTGCGTCTGTCTGCAAGGCTTCCAACTGGCCTCGAAGCCGGGTGTTTTCGTCCTTTTGGGCGTTTCTTTCACGGGTGTATTCGGCTTCTTTGCGGTCTCGAGTGACTTTGATTCCCGCGAGTTCGACTTGAAGCCTCATCGTTTCCACGTCTTTCCCTTGCAGACAGTCAGAGCAAGACCGACCTAGGGTGTCTCCGCTGCTGCTTTCAGCCTGAATATTCATCGAAATCCTGCGACGGTACAGTTCTTTTTCAAGCTCCTTTATCCGCAACAGAAGCAACTCATTGCTTTGCTTGCTGCTCGGGTCGATCTGGGCGATAAGGAAGGCAGCGCCTGCAGGCTGCGGGAGCGGAGAAGCGGACAGGGATAGAGGGGAAGAGGACAGCGGAGAGCTCAGTGCTTCTGACTTGGGTGGGTCCATTATTAGCGAGATACCAGATTGCTTGTGGGTCTGAAGCTATTCTGCTAATTTAGGGATGTAAGTGAACTATTCGGGCAAAGCCACGCTGGTTACTGACTTCTATTGCGTAGAAACCCATGGAAATTCTAAAGTGAATTGTCCCACTGCAAGGCCTTACCCTGAAGCCAACCCAGGCTACTTCTATAACTTACAGAAAGCTTTACTAGTCTAGCAACTGCCACTGTCGCAAACAGTTCGCCACGGCTTCTCTGGAAATAGGCTTTTCCAGGTAAGTCACCATACCTGCCCGCAGACACGTCTGCATGTCTTCTTCGGAACTATACGCGGAGCAAGCAATGATGTCTGTGGTAGCTGCAGGGTAATACTGATGCAGGAGAGCAAGAATTTCCGTGGTCGCAGTGAGCCCGTTCATTTCCGGCATTTCCAAGTCCATGAAAATCAAGCTGTAGAAGTGGCTTTTGCGAGCTGCGCGCTTGACCTTTTCTAAGGCTTCTAGCCCTGTGTTCGCTTCATCTGTCTGCACTCCATAGGATTTCAGCAATTTGCACAGCACCAAGCGGTTGAACTCACTGTCATCAACGACAAGCACTTGCCGAGTAGCTGGCTGGCTGCTATCTGCGAGGAATGAAGAAGGACAAACAGCCTCGCTTTCCTCTGCAATTTCCATGTCTTCCTCGAGGTTTGTCTCTTCTTCGATGCTGCTTGGGCCCTGCTTCTGCTCCTCGGTGTCTATTATAAAGCTGAAAGTCGACCCTTTGTTCTCTGCAGACACCAGACTGATCTCCCTGCCTCCTAGTTCCTTCGCCAGCATATTGGATATCCCCAGTCCCAGTCCGTTTCCTTGGGGGTTCAAACCCTCATTTCCCTCCAACTTCCCGTATAGTTGGAAAATCGTCTTGTGCTTTGCCTTGGGAATGCCAATGCCAGTGTCGGAAACAGCAAACATAGCGACAGCAGGCGAGAACTGGGAAGCAGTGAGGCGAACACTGCCTTTCGATGTGAATTTTAGCGCGTTGCTGAGCAGATTTAGCAGGATTTGCTGTAGTCGAGTGCGGTCCGAGTAGGCCAATTTGGGCAAAAACGGGTCGATGTTGAGTCTCAAGTCAAGACCTTTGATCTGTGCCTGCGAACGAAACAGCCGTATGACGAATTCCAGCTCAGCCACTAGGTCGAATTTGCCTTTTACTAAAGTGAACTTCCCTGCTAACACTTTGGAGAAGTCCAGTAGGTCGTTGATCATACTCAATAGGAAGTGGGAACACACACTCACCACTTCCAGGTCAGACTTCAGCTGCACAGGCACTGAGTCACTCAAGTCCCGCACAAGGTTAATGATAGCGTTCGTGGGAGTGCGAAGTTCATGCGAAACCGACCTGATAAGTGCAGTTTTGAGCGAGCTTTCCTGCTTGAGTCTGCCCTGCACCTCTTTCCAAGCACTAGTGTCCCTCACTGTGAGGATGCAGGCCGGGGCCTGACTCCAAGTGCAGCAGCTAGCCTTCCACTCCAGACTCAGTCGGCCCTGAGTCGCAGTTCCCAGGCTGTTTTGAGGGAAGGGCTTGAGTAGAAAGCGCTGCACAGCCTGCAACAGCAGTTCTCCGCCGTCTAACTCGAGTTCTCCCAGAGTATTGGCCAGGTGCGTTTCCTCCACTGCGAGCAAGGTGAGCAGGCTTGGGTTCCAGCAGCAGAGTTTCTGGTCGCTGGAGATGACCATGACTCCGTCTGGAATGGCGTGCAGCAGGTTCCTAAGCTTCTTTTCCTCCTCCTGCAGCGCTACCGTCCTATTGAACCTGTCTCTTGCCAAGGTGCTGTAGTGGTCCACTCGCACTAACATCAACGCAACAGTGAAAATGACGAGACAGTAAGGGAACGGCAAGTCAGGCTCTGCCGAGGAGGAGGCGAACCACACAACAAAGTGCTTGGTAATAAGCAGGGAGTTGAACAGGCGAGAGTTTGTGATGCTGACTTGCGATGTGAGGCAAATCACAGTACTGGTCATTGCGAAGTACATGAAGCGAAAGGAAGTGCCTAGTATGCAGATAAGGAACAGCAGGCCTTGCACCAGCTCCAGCAGTGCATGCGTCAGTACCACTTTCCTGGGTAGGTCCCCACACCCAACCACCAGTTTCCGCAGCACTGCTATGACTCCTGCTAGGGCCAGTAGGAACAGAGCGTACTCGCCCTTCATTTCGTTCCCCAGGTAGAGGCGCGCTACTCCGCATGGCAGGATGATCGTTGCGTAGGGCAGCATGCGGTCGCATACTGCAGTGGTCCAGCTCTTCTGTTCTTCCACTTCCCAGGACATTATGGAGTTATGTTCGAGAACTAGGACAGTGGATGTTAGGTGTCCTGAACTCAGTTCTCATTGTGCTAAGAACCATAGAGACCCTACTTGCTGTTCCCTAGCCCCGCCTCCTGAAGCACTGCTTCTTCAGTGGAGCGCTGCACCGCAGTGATGATGTCCAGAAGGGGGTGCGCGAGTGGAAATAAGCAATCTCCCAGCTTCTCCGCTTCCTTCGGCATGAACATTAGTTTTGTCTTAGCACTCAAGGGCCCATTGTGAGAAAGAGCATTCAGACCGTAATCCTGACAAAGGGACCGACAGGTCTCTTCCGGTAGCAACGGTACTTCCTTGCCTAAGCTGATGTGCCTCACAATCCTTACTTCCACATCAGAGTCCAGTGCCCAAAGCGCTGCTGCCTTGATACAGGTTGGAACAGGATATACATAAATGATCTCATACTTTTCCTGCAAGCTCTTTATCGTCGCCGGTTCCGGTAGGCCATAGTGCTTAGCCATTTGCTGCACCACTTTGCACTCTGCGTCTACCAGGTCTTCGAAGCTGAAGTTGTCTTCAGCTGCAGAGCCGCAGATAATCATGGGAGTGGCCATTATTAGCACATGGGACTAAAAGCGAGTTTGGCGTAGACGCAAATTCTCGCGCAGAAGAACTTGCAGCTGAATGTGCAGCAAACCAGCCTCGTGCACTTGTTCTTGGTTCACTCTCATGAAGTCACCAAGCTGCTGCTCCAATTGCTCCTTTGTTTGGCTGAGTTGGGCCAGTTGTATGCGGAGTTGCTCGCTTTCCACTTTCTTCTTTTGCCGGCTTTTGAGGGCAGCCATTCGGTTTAACTCGAGACGCTTGCGATGAGTGTCGGGGGAAGCAGGAGGCGAAGGCTCAGGAGGAGTTTTCATTATAGAGAAACGAGTGCAATTAAAAGGCTTATACAGCAATCAAAAGGCTAAAACAAGGTAGACTTCTCACTAATGAGTTAGGAACTAGACGTGTATTTCGCCTTTAGTAACTCTTCCTCAGCTTCACTGACAAGTAAACTCTCTCCAAACTCACTCGCGAGCTCCACTACATCCTTCCTTCCTACTTCCACAGCAATGTACGCACACAGTCTTTCCTTCAGTCGCTTCATGATAAGTGCATGCGAAGCACTGAGCAGTCTCTCGAGTTGGTCGTAGTTGAGGCTGCTAAGAAAGGTGAAGTCGAGAGGAGAGTGCAGGAGAGGGTTGGAGTGGCGGGGCAGTTTGGCAGGGGGAGTGAAGTGGTGCAGCTCACAGAAGCCCAGGAGAAGTCGAAGTGTGTTTGAGTCGATGTCTAGTCCGGCTAGCTCCACTTCGGTTTCTTTCTCTCCCGCTAAGTCTCCGAAGTCTGTTTAACTCGCACGGCGTAGAAACTTGCTGAAGAGACGCACTTCTCTGGGAACAGTGAACACCTCGCCTTCATGCGAGACGAGTCTATAGCTGGCCATTATGAAGCCGCTCGTGGTGATAAACAAGGACCAAATCGCCTGGCTGATCTCCGGGGCAGTGGCCGGGGAAGTGACCAGGTACAAAGCTTCGCGCCTGCAAACGCTGTGCTGTGAAATCATCGACAGCAACCAAGTGGACCACATCGCCGCCGGCCTAATGTCTCAGTCCCGCAGTGCTACCGCCAATAAGAAGGTAGTGGCCTTTCGACTGGGCGCTGAGGAGTGGTTCGACGACACTGAGGAAGTAGGCGTGGGGATGAAGCTGATTCGAGTGCTGCAGCAGTACGGGAAGGCCAACCTCATGCTTGTGGTGTGCATATGGGACGATGGGATGCCTTTGAAGTACGGCTTTGATGTGTTTGGTACTATTGTCAAGTGTGCGTGTGAGGTCATTGCCAAGTATGACGCCATCGCAGCGGCAGAGCAACTGCGTCCTCCCAAGGCAGAGCGAGAAATAAGCCGATTAGACCTCACTTTCGAGGGAAAACCGCTGTCAGTTCTGCAGCCTGCTCAGGTCCTAGTGCAGGCCAAAGGAGACCGCTTTCGACCTTTCTCCCTGGACAGGTACTACACTGCAGTGGCCCAACTGGAACAGGCAGTGCGGACTCTCAGGCCAGGAGACCTGCACGAGCTCTTAAACAGCCGTTGCTATGTGGAAATAACGCTCGTGTGTGAGTGCTTTTGTACACTGATGGGCAGGAAAAACCCAGGCTGGGGAGACGTCCGCGAGCTGCTCGGCAACACCGGCATCCTAAAGGAAATGCAAGCACTGGATTTAAGGACTATCAAGCCGGAGTTAGTCAGACAGGTTGCTAGTGTGCTTTCCGCCCACCCCTCCATCACAGTCCCTCGCATCCTCCGTATCAGCCAAGCCGCTGCCACCCTCCTCAAGTGGTGCCAGTCCGTAGTCACGATATACACAGGCCTGCACGATATTGAGCAAGCGGAGTTGGACCGGAAGTTGACTCAGGCCTTGCGAGGGGAGGGCGACCCTGTGCAGGAGACCATTGAAGTGGCGGAGTTGCGGGTGAATAAGGGGGAGGGCAGACTGAAGGGGAAAAGGTATGATCCTGTCATGGAGATGCTGACGGAGATGGAGAGGACGACTCTGGGACAGCTAGGGGATAGGGAGGAGGGGAATACTAGTTCCACGGAAAAGAGCATTTGACATAGATTGAAAGGGCTTTAGGGCACTTCCTAGAGTGTGTAAATACTCATGGTAAGCTTGGTTCTGCAGCTTCTTATTGACTAGTATAACTCAAAACTGCCACCAGCGCTTGCTCGCCTGGTCTCGGTTGTACTTCTCCACCATTTCCGTCATCGACCTCGCCTGATCAGCCATATCCGCCATATGCTGTTCCAGCTTCGACAGCCGTTGGCCTCGTTCTTGAACGGCTGAAGCAGCTCTACTGAGTTCCGACCCTAGCTCTGCTGTATGCGCCTGGACTTCCTCTCTGCCACTTCCCTTCGCTTCCCGCCCTGCTTCCGACTTCCACGCCTTCGGAGAGGCTTTGAGGAACTTCTTCCCCGGCTTCTCGACTACCTAGGACTTACACTGTCCTGCAAGGTTGACCTCACTCGACAACTTTATCCCAAACAGCGACTTCCGCTTAGTCTGCTGCTTCGCTATCGCTACTCCCTCTGTAAACAGCTGTGGACTAGTCTCCTCCTCCGCCCCTGCGAAGGTCAGCCAGCCTCTGCCCATTTCCAGACTCGAGGAGTCTATGAAGAAATGGCCGTCGAGCGACATCATCAGTCTGTGCGCCTTTTCCAAGCTGAGTAGGACTCACTTTAGGGGCAGGGAAGTGTCGGATTTCCACTTGAGGCGGAGTTCGGGGAGAGACCAGAGGGCGAGACAGCCGGATTTGTCGATAGTGGAGACGTAGGCCTGGGTGTTGAAGAGGTTTATGGCTGCGGAGAAGAGGGGGGAGGTCCATTGAATCCCGGAAATTTGATGGAAATCGGGCAGTGAGATGGTAAATCCGAGTTTTTCATAGCAAACCACTAATATATTCGGCAGCGGCATCACTGGCAGTAGTTTGATAATCCCGAAATCGCTTCTTTTGGGCGTTTCAGACGTGAAATCCGCATTTAGGCTGTTAGGACTCTGCCCCACTTCCAAAGTCTCCACATCGACCTGATACAGCCCTCCATTCGACACTGCCACTACCACTACTCCCGCCTCTGGCATTGCCACTATTTCACTAATCAGCACATTCTGCCGCACTCCGCCTTTGCCCTCTGCTAAGGAAGTGACCAGTAGGAGGTCCCCTGCAGCCAGCGAAACCACGCTTAAATTGCCTGAAATGTCCCCGAATACAGCTTTTGTGTCCTGGCCGGATGATAGGAGAGCGCCTGCGCATAGGGCATTTGAGGCTATCTTCGCTTTAAACAGCAATTCAAAGGAGCCTGGAAGCGCCCTCCATACCGCTAGCCAGCCTAAGCAGTTCCCTATGAGCAGCAACCCTGCGGAAACGTCGAATTGCAGCAGAGTTATGATGTCTTCCAATACGCCAGGGAAGTGGAAAGCGCCCTGGACCTCTGCATAGGGAAAAGCACTGTTCAAGTTGAGGGTGGCCAAGGCAGTGAGTCGCTGTTTCGACACTCTCCATAGGCGAACCAAGCCGTCCTCATGGGCAGTAATCAGCACTCCAAAGCAGTCTGTGAAGGACTCAGAAACCTGGCCTCCAGTGAGTGTGGAGTCAGACAGGACTGGGAAGCCTGCTAGGAAGTCCAGAACTGCGGTGCCGTCGGAGGCGACAGTGGACAGTGTGCTTTGCACTATGCGACTTGGCCCTAGTATTGAGAGGAAGAAGGCAGGCTTGGGCGGGATGCCAGCAGTAGTCAGAGAAACGCAAAACAGTCCGCATTTCTCGGTGAGAACGAAGGCTTTATCGCCCTCTGTGCTAGCCACACCCACTACACTATAGACTTCGTCCGGTAGGTCGATTTTTACCCAAGTCGGGGAATCTCCACTGGGCAGGAAAGAGAGCCCGCCCCCTTTGGGCTGTCCGCCTGTGACTAGCACACTACTCGCCAGGCTCAGAACACGGTCCACTGCTGATACACTGAGCACTGCAAGGTCACTGTGGACGCGAAGGAGACGCTTGGGCTCGGTTTCCTTGCTAGCGTAGTCCCAAATCACAATGTTTCCGTCTCGAAGTCCGGCCACTATTGCGCTGCCGTCTGCAGTCCAGTCGAAGCAGTTGATTGGAGACTCGAAGTGGAGAGTTTTGACGGTTTTATGGCTTTTAAAACTCCACACAACTGCAGGTCTTCCTTCATACGCAACCAGCAGAATTCCACCCTCTCCAGGCTGCATCTTGAGCGCGAGCACCGCTGCAGGACTGACACTGTCTCCCAGCGTAGTGCTCATACTCAGACAGTACGTAGTCACCACCAAGCGGTCGCTATTGAACACTCGCACATCTCCTTCCTGAGTGCCCATATAGAGGTAGGGACTGTCGGCGTCGGCACAGTAAAGCGCAGATACGCTGGGTAGACACTACTGGAAGGGCAGCGGAATGGGCGTGCACAGAAACTGCAGAGTCTTCAGACTCCAGATGACTAGCGTGTTGTCAATGCGCAGAGCGTAGAGCAGTCCGCGGTTGGGGTGGAAAGCCAGGTGAGCAATTGGCAGCTGAGCTTCGTCCCGGAGGACTACTTCCAAGCCGTCCTTCCCCAGCCTAAGTCACTCTTACACCTTCACTAGTCCGCTCAGTGTGCCGACAGCCAGCAGTCCCTGGTAGTGGTCATATGTGAGTGTGGGAGTGATGTCTGCAGGCATGCCCACGTGTCGCACATCCGCGACGCAGAGGCTGGCTAGGGCTGGGTCTGGCTCCAGTACTGCTTGTGCGATGGTGGTGAGCGGTTCGCTCTTTCGGGCGAACCAGCTTCGAATCCCCTTCAGCGCCATACTATTTCACACACAGGACTTTAGCAGCACTACCAGCATATGAGTCGAAGCGCCTTGCTCTCAGTAGTGCGCCATAATGAGGTGCGAACAGGCCGCCAAGTGGCTAAGGTCAGGCTGGAACTGGGCAGTCCTAGGCGCAGGAGTGCTAGGTGTGGGTGCAGTGGTGTTGGAAGTAGTGCTGATCGGCCTAGGCGCCCGGGTAATTGGCGAGTACGGAAGCAACCACTTAGCAGAGTGGCTCATTACCACAGGTACGCCACTACTCAGGAGTGCTGAGTCTATTGGAAGTAGGAGGGAACGGAGTGACTGGGTGGGCAACTCGCAAAGGCGGGAAGAAGTGGCGCTATGGACTAGTGTTCTGTGTGCTGCTGTACTGCCTGATTCTCAGTGTATCTATCTATATCTTGCACCAAACTCGCTCCACTCTCAACACCATTTCCGCGGAGTTGACAGACGCGTGCGAGTCCAGTGCACTGCTAGGCTCCTTGCAACTGGCCTATGACTTGGCCTACCAATCAGCCCGGGGCGCCAGTCAACCCTTCTTCCAGGGGGATATATCGACAATTCCCAGTTTAGCAGGCTTGGCAAGGGAAACAGCACTCCTCAAAAGGCTGGAAGAGGCTGAAAACTGCGGCGGGATGTGCGCCGTGAGGCCGCAAATCTTCACTTCCGGAGAAATGCCGCACCACAGCTGCAGACGGCCGCTATTGGACCTGCTGGAAGCAGGGCAAAGCACGACTTTGGGCCTGTTGATATCTGCACTGATAGTGAAGACTTTGGCTGTGGGGCTTTTCTATGTGTGTGTGTTTAGGAAGCGAGAAAGGCAGGTTTATTTGCCTAGGCTCCCTATGCTTATTGGGTCGCCTCTCGAGCAGCCACAGGAACAGTCGCCTGGTCCAGAGACTCCCCCTGCAGAGGTGAGCTTTTCCAAGCCGGTCTCCCCTGCCTCCAGACCTCCGGCCCAGGACGAGGACTTATCACTCAGCAGCAGCAGCGAAGAAAAGGCAGAAAGCGACGACTAAGTTAGAAAGGATTAAATTTGGCTATTATTTGGTCATTTTCTCACCAGAAGAACGAGAAAGCTCAATTTTGCGTGTAAAACGCATATACAGGCCGTAGTCTACTACCAATCCACTACATCATATGCGTCTACTTAGATGTCAGAGTGTGAACGCGTCTGCCTTCCAAAGCTGCTTCTGAGAAACAGGCGCCAAAGCAGCTTCCCTGAGCTCGAAGCAGCCTGTGACCAGGGCAGGGTCTACGGTCGGAGGAGCCTCTTTGCCTCCGTAAAGTTTGCGCCAGCCGCCTGGGCCTTGTCTGTACAGTCCCTCCACTCGGTTTCTCCGCATTAGTAGAGAGAGACGGGGTGTGCCGCTGGAGTCGATCACTTCCAGCAGGTCGTCGACTTGCCTGGCGTCGGGAACGAGAGCTCGCACTGCTGCCTTCATGACAGCACGGTTGTTGCTCAGTCCTTTCCTCTCTGTTTCACTGCCACTCTCAATATCAGTCCCCAGGACCACCAGAGACTGGTCCTTTTCCTTCCCCTGCAGAGTCCAGTTTTCCAGTATAGAAAACGCCTCCTTTAATGTTCCCAGTTTGGCCTGCAGTCTGGCGGCAGCCGCTTGACTTCTAGCGGTTTTGATGCTTTGAATGACTCTGCTGACGTCTTGTATGAGCAGATCATCCACAATTACGACCGAAGGCTTGGGACTGCGCGGACTGGGCTTGGAGCTGAGGAAGCGGGGCGTGCTTTCCAGGTCAGGGAGAGTGGAAATCAGGCGCTCCACGCTTTCCACGGAAAAGGTCGACACTTCATTGATACCAGACATGGAGAAGCTCGGGAGACGACTGACATTGGAGCTGGAGTCCTTCGTAGGACTTGTCCTGCTTTCCACCTTCTCAAAAGCTCCTGTTTTCTTCAGTATGCCTCTGGTAGGCGGCGGAGAGGTCCTCGCCCCTTGCCTACTCCTACCCCTTTCTTCCTCTGCCTCCAGCTCACTCCTCAAGTCTCCGTGCGCAGCGCTTTTACCTCTCCTGGGAGCCAGTCCCTGCATTGGGTGTATTTATACGAGTGGAGGCGGTGGTAAATGGAAACTGCAGGGGACTTCAACCCTGAGGCTCTGCTGGAGCTGAAGACCAGGGAACTGGCGCAGCTGCAGAGTGAAGTCCGCAGACTCAAACTAGCGGTGGAGGAGGCTGCTTTCAAGCCTGCGCCTGTCCACTCTTCCGCTGTGCGGGAACATGCGCCTTCCCAGGAAAGTCGACCCATCGTCCCCGACCCCGCAGTGGTCTCGAAGGAAAAGAAGCTGAAGGAGTACCTTTCTGAGGAAACTCTAAGCAAGTTGAAGGCCATCTTCCAGCACTACGCCAGCATCCAGACCCTCACTTTGGTGGACAAGATGGAACTCGCGCAGTACCGCCGCTTCATTAAAGACGCACAGTTGGTCCCGCAGGTCTGCTCCAGAGCGCAAGGAGACCTGTTCTTTTTCCACAAGAATACAGGGAAGAACGTGACTTTCTGGCGGTGGGTTCAGATACTGTCTGAGTTCGCGAAGTTGAAGTACCAGGCAGCAGTGGGCACAGAGGTGCTCGAAAGACTGGTAACTGAGGAAATCGCGACAAAGGCAGCGATTCGAGAGAGTGAACTGGCAGTGCTGGGGTGGCAAGAAGCAGTGGAGGACCCTACAGTGCAGCAGGAAGTACGGAAGGGCAGTGGAATGCTGGACTTGCTGTACACCACCTTTTGCAGCCTTACCACAGGCTCCTTTGGCTTGATGCCGCTAGCGGAATTCATCCACATGGCAGGAGAAAGTCACATAGTGCCGGAACTGCTTTCCAAGCGTGACTCAGTGAAGGTGTTCCGAGCAGTTCAGAGCGAGGCTTTCTCCGACCTGCTGACTAGGGAGGAGTTCCAAGCAGCTCTCGTGTGCACAGCCATGCAGGCCTACCCTGACAAGGAAAGGAGTGCTGCAGTGGCGGCGCTCTTCCAGTGGTTGGAGCGCAGTGCCCAAGCGTTGCGAACTCTGCTGCTCAGACGTGGTCGTGCCAAGTAGGCGCTAGACTAAGCCAGCCATAATGATTCTGAGCGTAGTGGAAAGATGGAGTCCCAATCCAGACGTAGAAACCTACTTCGACCCCTGCACCCGACGAGTGACCTACCGCAACAGGAACTACCTCTACACACAGCACTTAGACGACTACAGCTGTCGTCCCTATCTGGACCTGTAGCACTTCAGGTAATTCCTTTGCTGTCTAATAGAGTCTCAACGAGAGCCTAAAGCAAAGGTCCCATGGCTCTGCGCGTCTGCATTCCAGCCCAACAGAAGCCCCTTTCCCTACTCCTTACGTCCAACTTCGGCTCAGTTAGTCCATCCTGTATCTCTGTAGCCATTTTCTCTAAGTAAAGAAAAGACGCCACCCCAGTCACCCCGTTATCAAAGATCTGCTAAGCACTGAAAGCCTTCCACTGCGATACATCACCTGTCGAGTCCTCAAACACCTGTCCAGTCCTAGAAGGATCCCGCTGTGACCCAAACATGTGTATCCTGAAACATCCTGCTCAGTCCTTGAAGACTTTACTGTCGCCCGAACTCCAATCTCGTTCTGAAACTATTTGCTGTCACCCAAACTTCTGCACAGTTCTCGTCTGTTCTCTCCATTAGACTAACTCTAGGCGGGAGGGCTAATAATGGAACACATGTCTGTACTCGAGGCTCTCCAGAAGCTTGAGAAGGCGATGGAGGCTCGCTTCACTGGCTTGGAGCAGCGGCTGACTGACTTGGAGCAGCGGATGACTGACTTGGAGCAGCGGATGACTGGCTTCGAGGCGAGTATGGAGAAGCGGCTGACTGGCTTGGAGCAGCGGATGACTGGCTTCGAGGCGAGTATGGAGCAGCGGATGACTGGATTCGAGGCGACAATTACGCAGCGGATTAGTGGCTTCGAAGAGAGTATGGCACAGCGGATGACTGGCTTCGAAGCGACAATTACGCAGCGGATTAGTGGCTTGGAAACCCGTATGGCTGCTTTGGACAGCGAGCCACAGGAGCAGCGATCCGTGTCCGCTCCTCAGAGTCCTCGCCGTCAGGAAGAGTTCAAGGCCCAACTCGGGTCAGCCATCCAGCCAAACCGCCCAATCGCAGCGAACGCCAAGCCACGTCATAGAGAGTAACCTGGTGTTGTAGCACTATTGACGGACCGTAATAGGATTGAACATGTCTTGGAGGACTAGGTGAGGTATTGGTGCTGGACATGGAAGACTGGGCCTGTCATTGAGGCTGGGTTGGCTATTGAGGCTAGATTGACTATTGAGGCTGGGCTGATTCGGAGGACTGGGCTTGTCAAAGGACTCTTCAGGAACAGTCTGTGCTTCTTCTGGGGACCACTTCTTGCATTGGGTCTATTTATATGGGTGGAGGCTGTGGGTAGAAATGGAAACAGCAGGACCCTGAGGTTCTGCTGGAGCTGAAAAGCAGAGAACTGGCACTGCTGCACAGTGAATTTAAAAGATTCAAACTAGCAACGGAGGAGGCTCTTTCAAGCTTTCACCCTTCCACTGTACGGGAATATGCGCCTTCCCAGGAAACTCGACCAGTCGTCTCCGACTCCCGCAGCGGTCTCGAAGGTATCACGGGTCAAGGGGATCAGGGCTCTGGTTAGGGCCTGGTCCGAGAAGGCCAGTGGCTACCTGCAGGCTGAGAAAAGAGGACGGCAGGCACAAGAGGATACCAAGCGTGACTCAGTGAAAGTGTTCCGAGCAGTTCTCCGACCTGCTGACTAGGGAGGAGTTCCAGGCTGCACTTGTGTGCACAGCCATGCAGGCCTACCCTGACAAGGAAAGGAGTGCTGCAGTGGCGGCGCTCTTCCAGTGGTTGGAGCGCAGTGCCCAAGCGTTGCGAACTCTGCTGCTCAGACGTGGTCGTGCCAAGTAGGCGCTAGACTAAGCCAGCCATAATGATTCTGAGCGTAGTGGAAAGATGGAGTCCCAATCCAGACGTAGAAACCTACTTCGACCCCTGCACCCGACGAGTGACCTACCGCAACAGGAACTACCTCTACACACAGCACTTAGACGACTACAGCTGTCGTCCCTATCTGGACCTGCAGCACTTCTGGTACTTCTCACCCAGTCACGGCTTGATTGGACTGTGCTTCACTGCAACGGAAGACTTCGCTGCTATGCACAGGACTGAAAGTGTGGTGGAGGTAGTGCGTCTACAGGACTTGGCCAGTGCAGAGTTGAAGCTAGGGAAGAGAAATAGAGTGCTGGGGTACCATTGGGTGCAGGCTGCGCTGTGGGATTTGGTGCTGTTGCATACGGGCGGAGTCACGTGTTTGCGCCTGGAAAAGGACTCAGTTCGACTGGTCTCTGTGAGGAAAATTGTAGTGCAAATGGGAGTATACTGGTTGGAGCCTCGAAGTGGCTGGGTAGTCGCTGGCAAAGCCAAGCCTGGCGACATGGTGACTTTCCTTATACACGAGAAAACCACTGCAAAGAAGCTGGAAGGACCCAGCTTTTCCCTGAATTTGCCCAATTCCACACCTGCAAAGTGGACAAATGGACACAGTCTCCCCGCCTTGCCGTTACCACGCGCAGAAACACATACCTGTGCTCTCGGAAGACTGTACGAGTCTGTGTACTTCGCTCATTTCTCGCAGGCTGAAGGCACGATTCGGCTGTATCGCCTGGAGCCAGAGGCTGCAAGTCTGGACTTCGGGCCACTTGCACTGGTTGGGAAGACTCAGTGCAGTATGCGAATGCTGGATAGTCTCCTTGCGATTCAGTGCCACAGTTCCCAAGAAGAGTTCATCTACGATATCAAAACGCCCTGGTGCCAAAGTCGTCCTTTCTGCACTGTAACCCACACTGCCAGCACCCTCCCAGGCAACAGTCACCAGTCCTCTCAACCACTACTCACAGGCCTGCTGTGTCTCGACCACGACGTCTACCTCGACCCAGCCCAAGGCTGCTGCTACAAAGCCCACCTCCTGCCTCTCGACATAGTCCAACACCTCAGCAACCCCCTGGACGGAGTGCTTTTCTTGATGCGGAGACTTGGAGGCAAGTACGACTCCTTCGCTTTGCTGAGGAAATGCTGGATGGGGAGTGCGGAGGTGGAGACTTTGCCAGCCTTCCTAGAGGCGCTGAGAGTGGTGTACTATGAAACTGCTTGTGAGTGCAGTACCAGTCTCAAGGCTGCTCAGGACCACCTGCGAAAAGCCTTACTGGAAAGCATGGAAACTGAAGAAATCGATATAAAAATCGCCAAAGAAAAGGCTGCAATTCGAGCCAGTTATCAGAAGGAAATGTGTGAATTGGTGCTGACTTCCCTCGTAGAAGACCGGTCTCTCAACTGTCAAGTGGTCACAGCAGTACTAATGGAGTTCCTCAGATCTCTGCTGGAAGGCGGAATCGAGCCTAGTGCTGAGGCAGAAAAGCTCATTGCAGGACATTTAGTGGCTCAGGGCGACTTCATGCTGCTGCAAGACTGTATTCAATACCAGATTCTCAGGCCTAATCAAGGCCTATGCCAGCTGCTGGAGGGGGAATTGCTGTACGACCAACTGGCTGCTTTGGAGCAGTGGACAGTCCTGTCCACTCTGTGCTTGGAAGCAGACTGCCAGTATGAAGCGGAAGTCTGCGAGGAAAGGAGCAGGCCGGAGGTGGTATTACGCAGAGTGCGGAGTATCTAACTAGTCTGTTGAGAGGCTTTGAGGGAGGTGTATACAGCTAGACGCAGTGAGCCTGCTGTGAGGCACTGTCTGAGCGGCTCCTTGCTGAGCTGTTGCTCGAAGGCTTCTCTCGAAATCACTGCATTTTCTCCCATTATTTGCATCAATGTGTCTGCTAGGAAGCGACTTTGCCAGGCGGAAAGCCACTTTAGGTACTCCTTGGCCTCCTCAACTGCCACTAAATTCGCCTGCAGCTGGATCGCGACGTGCAGCAGGTCCCTAAGCATCTCTTCCACTGCCTCCCTGCTCAACGTCAGACCATAGTTCTGGTCGTACAACTCAAAAAGCAGCCGAGCCTTAGTGTTTCCCCGCTCCCAGCACAGCAATAAGGCGAGTAGTTGCAGCAATTTGGTGCTGTAGTCCTCCTGTCCTTCTTTGAAGAAGGCATAGTAGTCTTCCAATACCCCTGGATGGCGCTCATCTTGAGTCTTTAGCTTCAAAGCTGCAACTGCATCGCTCCACGCTTTGACATTGACGCGTCCTTTGCGAGAAACTAGAGCAAGGGTTTCTACGGCTCTGCGCGCCTGCACTCCAGTCCAGCCGAGACCCTCTTCCTTGCTCCTCAAGTCCAACTCCCCCTCAGGTGTTTTCACCCTGCTATCCACGCATCCCATCTTAGCTACTAAAGGAAAGACCGCACATTGCACCAGTACTCCTCCACCACAGCCCTGTGCTCTGCATTGGCAGGGTCCACTCTTGTGCGGCCATAGTACTCGAAACTAGGGTGGTCAGTTCCTGTCCACGCCACATCAGTACTTCCTGGATTTCCAGACTGGGCTCATCTCTGTAGACACCGAATGAGCCAAAGCTGTACCTACGGAAGTGGTCAAGTCTCTGTATGAAGCGGACAAAAGGTTGTTGGTCATATACAAGACCACGCCCTACAATCGTCCTCTTCCTTGGCCTTGTGTTCTTCCTTCTCCTTTTCTTCCTTTTTAGCAGGTTTGGCCTCTTCAGCGAGAGGCTTGAGCTGTGTGCCTGCAACTGTCATGAATTGGGGCACATCTGTGACGGTTGTGAACCAGGTGTTCCCGTTTCTCAAAGGCTTGCGGAACTTCTCGTTGAAAACCAGGCGGTAAGTATGCTGGAGAGTCGCAGCGAAGGCAATATCAGCTAAGGTCATGCAGTCCCCAGCAATGAATGGCATGAAATCGAAACGGGCTTCCAGGCAAACAGAACCTTCTTGACCTGCCAGTAGCACACGCCAATTCCTGGGGCTGGTAGGCGTGTCCCAGCACTGTGCCTACCCATACATCAATGGAGTGCTCCAATTCACTCTTGCAGATGTCGAGCTAGATGTCCACGTGGACTAGGTCTTCTGCACTGCCGTTGTAGAGGGAGCTCTCGCAACTGCGGGCCAGGTAGTGCATAGCTGCGTCTGTCTCGGTAAATCTACTCTGGATGTAAACTAACCTTAACTATGCACTGTGACTTCAGTCTGCCTCGGAAATGGGCCCTATGGGTGTCTCGAGCACAGGTAGCTTTTGAGTGGCGAATTCGAGTCAAACATCTTGTCTTTAAGAATAGCAGGGTCGAAGGGTAGAAACTCCACCTCCACAGAGCTTAGCCACCACGAGGATCTTAGTGGCCTGGGGGTTGCCGAGCGGACTGTGGAGCTTCATATTAACTATTTACGCTTTAAGCACAGCGTCTAAGCCAAGTTTACTGCCGAACAGGGCTTTCTCTCCGTCTTTCTCTTTGTTGAGTGGGTTGTAGCCCTTGATGTCTGGGTTTTCGAAGTCTTTGCGAGCGGACTGGAGAGTACGACGGTAGCACCAGGCTATTACCATACACAAACATATGAGTCCACAGGCGCCCAAAAGGCTGTACCGGACTATATTGGCACTCGTGTCTCCCAGTATATTCACATAGTCCGGAGTGGCAATAATCGCCAGAGTAAAGCCCACTTGTCCCCCCAGCAGCAGCAGCGAGCCCAGAATGTAACACAGCAGAGCAGCTGAACTCTTGCGCGAGCAGAAGCCGAGGAACGCCAGGAAGACCAGCACCACTCCGAACACTATGAAGCTGCCACTGTCCCAGCGGAAGGAGTTGCTCTTCCGAGTCACGTAGTACCCTGCGAAGGTCGTGCCGCATCCAACTAAGCCCAGACACAGGTTGCTCAGCACGAAGAGAGTGAAGAGACACTGGTTGCCCTTCACCTCTGCTTCGAATAACATATTGACTAGTATTGTAATACGACCTAAGTGCGCTTCAACTGCATTACATGAACGTAATTTTGGTCCTGCGGGAAAGAGACCGCTGCGGAGGCAGATTGACAGTGGCGTCCAGAAGGCGCTCATACTCCAACTTCAGTCTTTCCATCTCTTCATCCAGCAAATCAATGGGAGCAGCCTGGCGACACACAGGCTTCATAGCCTTCACAGGCCCTTGCGAAGGGAAGAAGTCAATCGGGACTTTCTTCGTCAGGTCCAGTTCCTCTCGGTGTGGGGAGTTGCTCCTAGCTCTGCGTTGGTAAGGCAACAGCGCCATGTCTTCCTCAGTAGACGGCTCTGTTGGGACTTTGTTAGGGTTTTTGTCGAGGAGTAGATCTGCCTGCCAGCCCAGCTTCTCGAGTTCCTGTTTGAAGCGCTTTCTGTGCAAGATAGGCTGTAGGAGGGAAGGGCGGAAGTGACTGCCGGGCACAGGGAGAGCTGTGGCTGCTTCCTCTGTGTCCAGTTCTCCTTCGGAACCAGGACTGGAAGACTCGATGAGACTAGAAGCAGTGGACTTGTCTTCGCCCAGCCAGTCATTGCTGAGAGCGGACTTGCGAGTGTAGGGTTGATCCGGCACGAAGACCAAAGTGAACTTCATATTAAAAGCAGGCGGGCTAGGCGAAGAAAGCTGACATTCGTGTCTAGGAAGCAAGAATATTGAAGTGCTTTCCCATAGTTGGTACCTGCAACACCCTGAGCATACTTCCAGCCTTTCGTTTCCTCTTGGCATGCCATCCTGGCGGGAGGTGTTACGGGCGCTAAGGGGGTGTTACGGGCGCCCAACAACTGTCTACTATACACTCACGACATCGAAGCAAGCTGCATTTTGCAGCCAGTGGATATGTAGGGATTTGACTATCTGAGTAAAATAGGGAGAAATGCCACATATTGTCAAGATTTGAGCAGATACAGTAAGATCAAGCCCTTAGGAAAGGAATCAAGCAAACCAGGGTACTACAGTCTACTTCTTGGAGAAGACCTGGCTGAAAGGACGGCTACGCAGTTGCGGGGTCTTGGCTACTCCGAAAGGCCGAGCAGGCCCGCTCTGAGAGATTAGCTGGGCTCTATATTTTCCTTCTCAGTGCTCTGAGGAACTGGCCCAGTCTCGAGCGCCACAACTTGGCCTCCTGTCTCGAGCTTCAAAACCCGGCCCTCGAGGTTCGCCACGCGCGTCTCGAGGTTGGCCAGGTGCGTCTCAATCGAAGTCAGGCGAGTGCTGATCGTCATCAGATGCTGGTTGATGGAGTTCAGGACTTGAGCAGTGGTGGGGTCGTCGGAGGGTCTGGCGCGTTGCATGACTATTAACATGGCTATTTTGGAGGGACTGTCTTCAAGCACAGTCAGTCACAGCTGAAAGGAAAGAAGCAAGATTCGTACTAAAAGCAGACGATTTAGGGGGAAAGAAGTCAGGAGTCGCTAGGAGGCAAGAATTTAGGCACGACTTGCAGTGCCTTCGTTACCACCAGCACACACCCAGGCCGCCTGGGCTCCTGCCGTAGGCTGGGCGCCGAGGCAAAGCGCACAGTGAAGCCTCGGTCACAGATTTCCAGTCCACCCCGAGTCGCCTCTTCGCACACTAGCGTCACGAGTCCAGGACTGCCGCAGTCCGGAGACACTGAAGGAGAGGTGTAGGGACCTGTATGGCAGCAGATTGAACTCGAAATGGAGGCTTGAGTCGGCATTTGAGCAATCAGTCCCAGGAACTTCATAGACAGGGAGACTTCAGAGGGGTACTTGGCACTGCACTCTGCCTCTAGTCTTTCTAGTCTTTGTGGCTGGGAGCTGCGAAGGAGATAGACACTCTCGGAGTGTTTCACCTTAAGTGCCAGTAGGAGACAGAGCAGTTCCAAGTTGGAAGGGCCGGGGCCGACATGTTCCCCGGCGAACACATAGTCCGTGGAGTCCAAATCGCCCACAAAAGGCGCTTCCGAGGGTTCTCCGAATTCCCGGAAATACCGCAATAAGTCCTCCAACTGTCCTTTCAACCCGCTAAAGACCTTCACTGGCTCTCGCAGTGCCAAGGCCCCTGAGTCCTTCGCCAGCACTACTGCAGCTGAGTCGAGCAGGGACAGCACCACTTCCCGAGGCAGCTGCTTTTCTGTCCCCTCTGCAGGTCGCAAGAACGTGTATATCACGAAGTTCTGAGCGGAGTCACTGGCTGTGGAGACGATGGAGTAGGCGGGGGAGCTGGAGCGGGTTTGCAGCTTTTTGCTTTCTGTGAGGAGACGACTGAGGGCTACTCGCTTGACGGGGGCAGAGTGGTCGTGATCAGGTGCTTTGGCACTAGATATCGTGACAAAGGGAGAAAGATGCAGTTTCCCCGGACAAAGTCGCTGGGGAGTAGTAGAAGGCCTGTCCCTGCGGATAGGCAGCGGCACAGGGCTTTGCAGCTCAATAAGAGCGATGCAGTTGGTGAGGCAGTTTTGGCCTTGGTACCCGCCGAAAAGGTGCAAGGAGCCGCTGTAGTAGAAGCAGACCTGGCGGTATGCGGAGTAGCTGGGCAGCACAGCAGTCCTGCAGGAGCCTAGGTCGATTTTCAGGCTCGGCAGGACGTCTTCGTGGCCAGCCTTCCCTCCCACTATGTAGCAGTCCTCTCCAACTACCACCATAGAGTGCATGTGTCTGCCCTGAGACTGAGTCGTCACCCACACCCACTTCCAGCGGCCTTCGCCTGAGGCCGTGAGAGTCCACAGGTCTCCCAGGGCCTTTTGGTCCTTATCTCTGCCTCCGAACACCAGCAGAAAGTCGCGTCCGAGGTGATTTGTGTAGGCGCTTGCGGAGTGGTAGCAGCGAGAGGAAGGACATTCCCCCGCTATTGCGATTTCCGTCCATTGGAAGTTTTCAAACGTCCACAAGTCGCTCAAAGTTTCTGCATTGGCGATTCCTCCATATAGAAACACCTTAGAACCCACACCTGCCATTGAATGGGCGTAGCGAGGACAGGGCTTCTTCCCTGTTGTTGACAAACAAATAGCCTTCGCCTTATCCAGTGCGAAATCCACTTCTATCAAATACACATTATCATCCGCCAATGCACCCGCGCCCACCACTCCTCCATGCACCAGCATGCGACTCGGCTCCACTGCTATGCACGCATGGGAAGCTCGGGCACAGGGCAGGTCCCCTAACCTGCTGCTCACTAGAGTCCAGTGAGTAGCGGACAAGTTTAAAATACTCAGATCCCCGGAAATCACATGTTTCTCCCTGGAGGCTACAGCGCCTCCGAAGACTACGAGGAAGTGGTGGGAAAGCAGCACTGCGGAGTGGCCGAAGAGGGGAGGAGGCGCCAGGCCTTGGGTGGACAGGGAGGAGGTGCGCCAAGTGAGTCCTTCCATTGCTAGCATGGAGCCTTCACAGCTCTGAGCTGTTTGCATATCTCATATGTATACAAACAGGTACATTACCGCTAAAGGTATTTCAACGCCCATCTGCCGATAATAACAGCTAAATCCTTGAATTTCCCAGGCAGATGAGTATTGCTGCGATACACATTCCAAGTATCTTTGCCTTTCCTCACTAGCAGTCCTAGTAGCCCTATAAATGGCTCGCCAGGCTTATGCCAAGCTGCAGTGTCTAGACGGCGAAGACCACTTCGTCACCGACCTGCCCTACAGCATAGGCTCCGGCCCCTCCGCCCACAACCTCTTCCGCTGCCGTCACCTGTACCCTCCACACAGACGCACAGACCACTGCATCCTTTCCTTCCGCGACAACTGCTTCGAACTGCAAGCCAAAGGCAGTCTGTCAGTGCTGAACTCTGGACACTACTCGGAGGACGACCCGCCTGTAGTGGTGAGTGACCTGAGCTGCGTGCAGCTACCCTGTGTACAGCACCAACAACACATTTTCTACCTAGTCCTGCCCACCTTCTCAATTCCTTCTCTGAAGACTCCTGGCACTGCGGCTATCCCAGAGTCCGAGGAAGCGCTGGACTCCGCCACAGGCCGAGGCTGCGACGCAGCTGTGAAGGCGTGGGGACTCAATGAGAAGGAAAGTCTCAAGAAGTGGCTCTTGGTGTATGGCTACGGCCGCTGGTCTAAGCTGCAGGAAGCTATGGGAGAGGGCGGCACTTTCCAGAAAAAGCCACTCAATGAAGTTCGTTCCTTTGCTGCGGGCTTCGTGAGGACTCTGGGAGAGGCCTTGCCGCTCGAGAAGACGGAAATCAAGAACTACCTCTACGGACTGATAGAGGAGCAAGCTGAGGACTTCTTCGTGCCGCCGAAGCTGAAGGACTGGGGAATGATGATCAGACAGCGGGCGATTGCCTGGGCCAAGCGAGTTCAGCTGTTGTACTCAGTGCGCAAACTCATCAAAATCTTCAAAGAACGCTCCAAAGCCGGCAACTTAAAGTCCACTCAGTTGCTGAATTTCCTACCTTCGGGAGCCTTTTACGGACAAAGGCCGTCGGCTTGGTGGACTAGGAGACATGATATTGACCTCATCAGAGGCACTTATAAGTACGGCTACGCCAACTACTTCGCTATGCGCAACGACAAGTCGCTCAGTTTCTCTCAGATAGAAAACGACTCGTCCTTCAAAGACTTCCCTAATGCCGACACAATAACCCGGAGATTGAAGAAACTGATGCAGTCTGTGAGTAAGTGCAAAGAGTTCGACTTCGATAAGGAGCAACAGTACTTCGAAGTGACAGGCTGGGGCACTGAGGACAAACAGGCACTGCTAGACCTGGTCAGTGACTTCGGAGTTCCACTCAACTTGGAAGGCAAGAACGACTGGGGACAGCTAAAGGAGAAATTCGATGCTTTGCGGCCAGGCTCTGAAAAGAACGTCAACAACGTAGAGCGAATGGTGCAGCACCTGCGCATGCTCGCTCAACACATCCTGCACCCCGAGGAAGGCCAGCCTCCCGACCTAAAAGACGCAGACGGCTTTTCCATGTCTGTCGACAAAGCGGAGCACTTACAAGAAAGCATGAACACTATCCAGTTCATCCGCAAACACGTGCTGAAAGGCGGGTCTGAGTTCTTCAATAACGAACTGCCTGCACTTGAGAAAGCCACACTGAAGGAAAAGGAAGAGAGTCCGGCCTCGGACCTGCCTTGGCTGTCTCCCCAGTGGAAATGTTCAGAGCATGATAGAGGCCTGCTCAATGCTGTGGCTGATAATGGCTTGCGGTTCTTAGCGCGGATTTCGTATAGTGAGAATTACAGTTTTTCGCAGTTGCGCATTACTGAGGACTTGGCGAAAACCAGAATTCGCGCACTGTGCGAGTTCTTCAGGAACTTGAAGCAGGCGAAAAGCTGTAAATGTCTATTTAGTCAAGAAGAAAAGGTACGGGGAAGACACGCCCTTCGAAGATAAGCGAGTCATGAGGCCTGAAGCCAAGCTCAGGAAGAAATTCTCCCGATTTATCCCCCAGCGAGATGAATCCGGAGGCCTGATTTACCCCATCACTGTCAGTTCCAGTCTTCTCATCCTCAACTTGGGAGATATTGAGGTGGAGCGGCCTGCCTACCACACTGAAAGGAACATATTCCCTATAGGCTTCAAGAGCATTCGGGAGCATATTTCTGTATTTTCGCCTCCGGAACGTATGCAGTATCTGTGTGAAATTCTGGATGGAGGGAGTAAGCCTTTGTTTCGAGTTACTCCTATGAAGGACGGCGAAGCCGTGGAAGAGCAAAGCATCGAGCGAGACTCCTGCACAGGGTGCTGGATCGTCATTTGCACCAAGATAAACGAACTCCAAAAGAGCAGACGGTCGAAAGTGACAGTGTCAGGCACAGAGCGGTTCGGACTGTGGGACTCCAACGTGGTGAGTCTGATACATGAACTGCCGGGAGCTAGTCTGTTAGTCAGAGCAGAGACTGCAGAGCCTAGTTAAATCGCTTTAGATACAGTATGATGGGATTTGGGCGTGTTTATGGGTTTCAGCCACTGGAATTGAGTTACTTCATACGACATAAACATATAGGTGGAAATCGGTACAGTGACTTTATAGCTCAAAGGGACTTGCAGCGACCCTGGTCCCATTGCATGTCTCGAGATACAGTACAGTGTTAGTGCAGTAAGACAATTAAGTCAAGCTATCCACTACCTAAAGTCCAATTCAACCCACCACTTGCCTAGTGCTAGTAAGCCGAGGACATAGTAGCTCTACAATTTGAATGGAAGGCGTGTGTCGTTTATGGTGAGTTCCAGACAGCGGCCAAGTGCTAGACTCGAGAACTGTACTACAGCACGGATCGCTATGTCCAGTTGCACTGCAAGGACTCCCTTCGATTCCCGCAGGAAATGTAGACTATCCGCAGTTCCCTCCTTTCAATTCAGCCGCTCGACCCAATCAGGGGCCGCAGCCTCCCCAGCCCAATTGGCGAGTACAAGGACCTCCGCCTAGTGTCAGTTATGTTCAGCCCTCCGGTGTCAGACACATGCAAGGACCTGGACCCTTCATGGGATATGCGCAGGAACCAGAAGCCGCTCAATTTCAGCCGCAGAGCTTCCAGCCCAACAATCCCTTCGTCTCGATTCCTCCTCCTCAGCCTGAAGTGAATCCTTATGACAACCCCTTCTATACAGCGCCAGAGCAGCCGCCAACCTTCCCTCGAGCTCCGCCACCACGACTAGTCCCGTCATTCGGCCCTCCTATGGCCTTTCCAGGAATTCGCGTGCTACCACCTCCTCCTGGTATGAATCATTTCCCTGCCTTCCTAGGCCCTCCCCGCATGGCCCCTCGGCCTTTCAATCCACCCTTTCCAGGAGCCCACAGGGCCTTCCCTCCTCCCTGGCTGGCCGACCCCTTTCAACGTGACCTGAACTTTCCCCCTCCCCCTAGGTTTCGAATGCAGCCTCCTCACTTCGCTCCCAGGTTTGGTCCGATGGACGATGATTCGGACTTTTTCCACCCGCCTCCGCCCGGCCCAGACGGTGGAATTTGCCACATCTGTTTCACAGAAGTGTCAGCCAGATGTAAGAACTAGACAGGGTGGAGCGACCACATGTTAGGTCACGAGGTGGAGGTCTATGGCTCCAGTGACGAAGACAGAGACTCAGAGGAGGATGACCCGTACATGCCCAGAGGCCCTCCTCGTCGTCGTCTCAACTTGAACGACTACGAAGCTATGTTGGCACTGGACGGAGACACTTACAACCCAGGCAACGGCCTGAGTGCAGACCAACTGCGCCACTTAGTGGAAGTGCCGTACCGCGGAGGCAAGGCCAAGGAAGAGTGTCTGTGCGGGGAGGAGCTGCAGGCGGGGGAGTCGGTCAAGTACTTGGCCTGCGCTCATGTTTTCCACTCCAAGTGTATCGACGACTGGCTGAGTCGACAGGCTGTGTGCCCAATTGACCGCAAGACTATAGGCTAGTTACTTCTTCTTGCCCTTCTTTCCCTTCTTCCCCTTCTTTTTCTTGCCTTTGCCGCTCTTGCGGTCCTCAATCGTCTTGTAGTAGACATAGACCTTCCAGGACAAGATATCATCCTGCATCATACTCTTCCGCTCCTCTATTCTGCGGTACATGTCCACCATGTCCCAGGTCCTGATAGAGTGGTCCAGCGAGGCAGAGTACAGAATCCCTCCCACGAACTCCACATCCGTCACAGCGTCTTCGTGTCCCACTAGCTCTTCCAGGCAGCGGCAGGTGGGGATGTCCCACACGCGAATGGAGCGATCATCGGAACTGCTATAGAGGTAATCGCCGTGGATACGTAGGCCTAACACCCAGCCTTTGTGGCCTTGGAAGGTCTTGCACTCCTGACTTTCCAGGTTCCAGGCTCGGATGATCGGGTCACAGCCACCAATGAAAACATGCGTTTCAGACAGGAGCACTGTCTTGATGAGTTCCTGGGAAGCCAATAGTACATCTTGCACCTTGTTAGTCTTTAGGTCCACCGACCTCAGCACCTTGTCCCAGGTAGCCACGAAGAGGCGACTGGAGGTGATGGACACTGCGAGTGCGGAGACTGGGTCTGAGAACTGGAAGACGAGCAGACATTCGGCAGTTTCCAGGGTCCACACTCGCACAGTAGCGTCCTGTGAGCCGGAATACACCACCTTGTCGTCACAGCAGAGAGCGTTCACACTGCCTTCGTGTCCCATCATTTCGCTCGCCAGCTCCCCGGCTTCCAGGTCGTAGGCACACAGCATGCCGTCAGAGTAGCCTACGTAGGTCTGCTGGCCTGTGAATAGGAAACAGAGGAGTTCCGCACTTTGGCCGGGCTTTTTGAGTCGCAACTTCTTGAGACATTGGCGCTGCTTGAGATCCCACACTCGCACCATGCCTTCGGCAGAGCCACTGATGAGGATGGAGCCTTCGTGTCCGCTGGGTGCACACAGACACAGCACTGCGTCCTTATGTCCCTTCAATCTGTCCTTGTACGCTCTCGCCTTTTTCATCATACCTCTAATAATTAAATGCGTCTCGAAGCCGCTGCTCGTTAAGGCACAATAGAATCAAGTGCGATTGCTTCGTACAATGAAGGATTCAAGACTTTCGTCTATATCCAGCAAGCCTACTATCAGGTGTAATAATGGCGGAATCAAGTCGCAACGGCTCCAACGCGCCTGTCTACTTCCACTCCATCACAGGCGAGCCTCTGCTGCCCCTGTCCAGCGACCCTGACTCTGAGACCGAAGCCCGCGCTTCCTGGCACCAAGAGTCCGAACTCGCAGACATCGACGAATACGACGACTTGCAGCCCGCAGACAAAGCACTCTTCAAAGCCATCAGCCAGCGAGTCCGGATGGACATCAGTGCTGCGGACAGACACATGAAGGAGGTGTTGTTGGAGTTCCTGCAGTCTCACAGGCACGTGGGCAAGGCGTTCAGAGTGTATTTGGCGCTGTTGCTGCATAAGAACATCCTGAGTGGGGATGATGTCTATCATGTGTTGCTGGAACTGAAGAAGCAAACTAGCTAATCTTCGATACCGGCACGATCTTTGTCTTCAGTATAGTCTCCACTTCTGTCTGCACAGACCGCCAGCGAGCCGCTTCTTGCGCCTCTGAGTAGCCCAACACAGCACTGCGCTGAGCCTCAGTGGCGCGCCAGCGGTCTTGGCAGGGCCGCATGTGCTCTGCCAGCTGCTCCCACTTCTTGTTCTTGGCTGCGAGTTCCTGCTGCTTCTTGGCTTCTGCGCGGGCGCGGTCGGCCTCGAGGTAGCTGCTGGCTTGCTGGGCGGCTCGGTTCTGCACTTCTGTGGCTTTCTCACTTGGTAAAATGTCCTTCGGCCGAGGACGCCACAGCAGCTGATACATACTTTTGAGAGTAGCGCTGTAAATGCCCTGTCCCTGGCAGGTCCAAATGGCATAGGAAGAGGTATTCCCGCTGCCTCCTGCTATTAGTGCCTGGCGAGTCGAGGAAATCACATGCAACCCAGCCGGGTCCCACTCCACATGCGTCAATCCAGAGTGAAAATGCGAGTTCAGCGAGTGAATACTGCGGCCTTTCACAGCAAAGAACTCCAACTGTCCAGGAGGAACCAGGCCTTTGGCTCTGTTGCACAGCACAAAGTGTCCGCCTGTGGGCGCCCAGCAGACCTCAGAAGCCTGAGTTTCCAACTGAGCGATCATCTCCGCTTCTGAGTTTTCCAAGTTCAGCTGATAAACTCGGAGTTCGAAGTCGTGCTCCATCTTGACTACTAGGGAGAAGTGGGTGCCCCTGCTTTCCCAGGCGAAGTGGGTCACTACTCTGCCCACCTGCAGTAGACAGGCGGGGATATCACGCTTATTCACGAAGAAAAGGTCCACATTCGTCTCTACGGCTTTGCCTACTTTGTTGGTCTTGGAGTTCAAGGCTGCTAGGAACTTGCCTTCACTCTGCCAGTGGAAGAAGCAGTTCCCCGCCTGTGCAAGAGACTTGCTATAGAGTTCCCGTCTACTGGGGATTTCCATCAGCTTCATACGTGCAGTCTCCCCGGCTAGAAAGAAGCTCAGCACGTCAGCGCCAGGACTCCACATGAAGCTTTTCACGCCTGCAAGTTTGATACTGGTCTTGTTGCCAGTGGAGTCTGTCAAGAGCTGCATGTCCTCACTGTGGTAGACACTAATTGCTCCTTCGCTGATTCTAGCCAGGTAGTTGCCGCTTGGAGACCACTTGAAGACGCCCCAGTCCTCATTGGTCGTCCTGAAAGACCGCAGTTCCTGCGCTGAAAAGACACTCCACACAGAGAAGACCTGCGCAGTTTCACCACCCTGCTTGATAGAGCTGAAGGTCAGCAAGTAGCGGTCGCACGGAGAAAACTCAATATGACTCACCTGAGAATGCGGAAAACGCTTCAACTCCTGGAAAGTCGCTCCCGCCCACAGCACGACTCCATACACATTCATAGAAGCCAAGTAGACGCCGGAGCCTGACCAAGCCACGTATCTCTCAGTGGTAATGTGAGCTGGGATCAGGTCGGGCTGGCGGCCTGCAGGGTCGTTCCACTGCACTTCTGTCAGGGAGTCGTGGCGGATTACGAACTGGTCGCGGCCTGCAGGGTCGAGCAGCCAAGACATCAAGTCTGACTTTCGGAAGACGGTGGGTTCTTCGTAGGTCTCTGGGGTCGTCATGAGGCGGTCGAATTCGCTGAAGGAACAGGCTGCTAAGCGGTGCAGCTTGTCGAATTGAAGGCCTGAGCAACCCAGAATCACATGCTTGGCGGCGTCTTCTGAGGGGCAGGTTAAGAAGGCGCATGAAGTGGTCTGTCCCTCCTGCATCGGCATCTCTATGCAGCTAGTCTCCAGCGCAACTCCCACCTTGCTAATAACCTTCCCTAACACCAGCTTCAACTTCTCCACTTTGTCCACTCCCACTATCGGCAGTCCCGCCAACACCACATAATTCGTCCAGACCAGCTCGAACTTGGGAGGAGGGTTTTTATATCCCTCGCGATCCAGCTCAGCCCTGACTCTCTGCAGTTCTTGCTCTGCGAAGGGCTTCAAATCCCCCTCAGAGCCGCAGAGCTGGTCCAAGTCTATGCTGTTGACGGGACTTGCACCAGCCATTTATATATGAAGAAGGGGTCGGGGTTTTGGGGAGACTTGGACCAGGAGCAGGAGCAGGCGCTAGAGACTTTCAAGCGAGAATTAGCGCCCATGTCCTTAGACCCGCAGAGATACGACGACTACTTCTACCTGCGTTTTCTGCGCGCCCGGAAGTTCGACCTCGAGAAGTCTCTGCTGATGGTGCGGAACTTCTTCCAGTGGCGCACCGAGTTCGGCACAGATCAGATCTTTTCCTTCGAGTTCCCCGAAGTCACGGAAATGAAGAAGTTTTACCCACACGGATATCATAAGACTGACAGACAGGGCCGGCCGATATACATTGAGTGTCTGGGGAAGTTGGACCTGAAGCAAATCTTCGACCTGACGAATACGGACAGGATGATAAAGTACTATGTGCGGGAGTATGAAAGGACACTGTTGATGCGTTTGCCTGCCTGCTCCAGGATGGCCGGCAGGAAAATTGAGCAGTCTTTGACCATTTTGGACCTAGACGGCCTGTCGATGAAGCTGATGTCCAAGCAGACTTACGACTTCGTGAAAATAGCATCGAGCATCGCTCAGGACTATTACCCGGAAATGCTGGGGCAAATGTTCATTATCAATGCGCCTACACTCTTCTCAATGGTCTGGGGCACTATCAAGAAATTCGTCGACGAAAAGACACGCAATAAAATTCAAATTCTCAGCACGAAGTACCAAACAGCTCTACTCGAACTGGTAGACCCTGAGAACCTGCCTCAGTTCCTGGGCGGCACCTGCAAATGTCCACAGGGCTGTCTCAACTCCAGCGCGGGGCCTTGGAACCCGAAGTGTCTCCGCTGTGATGCGACTGGCGAGCTGATAGTGCCTAGAGATGAAATGGAAGAAGAGAAAGAAGCGCCTGTTGTGCCTTCCTTCGCACCTGAAATACTGGAACAATCTTCAGACGCTAGGGAAGACTCAGACCAGGACGACCTGCGGGAAGAGGACGTGAGGGAAATCCTGGAATATGTGAGTCTGCGTTCCGTCCTCAAGGCCTAGTAACTAAACCCCAGACTAGGTCGCTAATATCAGCACAAGCTGTCCCATTGCTTCACTGAGAAAGAAGGAAGCGCAGTACAGTTCGAATCTCGTCCATATTCGTATCTTCTGACTGCACAGTAGTAGTCACCCCAGTTCCCTCCGACTTAGTCCTAATACCCTGACTTCCCAGCCTACACCCTTCCCTTCTCCTCCCCTCTGCATTCCTGTCTATCCCAGTGCTAGCGCAAAGCTGCCAGTCCCAGCCGCTCCCAGCCATACATATAATGTTGCCTGCAGAAACCCGCCTCATGCCGCTATGCCTGCGCTACCTGCAGATCCACTATCTAGACGAAGTGCCGGCCCCCTACCCCTTCCCTATCGACGACAACCCAGCTTTGGAGTCCCTGCCCAAGTCCGACCCTGGCACCATCCCAATGGTTCTCAAGGTCAACAACGAACTCGTGCACGACAACTTCTACTGGGTGAGAGCCAGCTATGACAAGGCGCTCGGACTCGTGCAGAAGGGAGTCGTGAAGGTGTTGGCGTGGAGCTTCGAAGTGAAGGACGGAATGCTGGAGTTGAAGATCCACAAGGCTGTGACGATGACGAATACTGTGGGTGGGGACCAGGTGGTGACTCAGTTGGACCATAATGCGAAGGTGAAGGCGGCACTGCACAAAGTGCGCTTTCGAAGTGTGATGAAGGTCGCGCAGGACATGCCTGTGGTTGTCTCGGAAGATACTGAGTCCGACATCTCTGAGAACTCCGCACTGGGGGAAAAGCCACTGGCAGCGCTGCAGGCCACTCCCGCCAAGCCGATTTCTCCAGTCAAGCCTGCTACTCCCAAGCCTGTCACTCCTGTGCCACACGCCTCTCCGGCTCAGCGCATTGCTACAGCTCCCCGCCCCTCTCCTTCTCAACCCAAGTTTTCCTCTCCTATTGCCACTCTTGAGCCTGCAGGCTTCTACCCCTCCAAAGTCCCTATCCCTGAACCAGCTCAAATCCAGCCCCCTGCTGATATCGGCCGCGGACTCAAAAGCAAAGCCAATGCTGAGGACTTTTCAGAGACTCGCAGAAAGCACGCGCAGCAATTGGCAACCCAAGATGACCTACTATCTCCTTATAAGGTGCGGAAGATCGAGCCTAAAGCGGAACACTCGCAGAGCAGACTGGTGCTGGGCGCGGGAAAGACCGAAGAACTGACGATTGAGGTGTTTCCGGAGTGGGCATTGGAGTTCCTCAAGTACTATTACAAACTTTAACTAGTTCAGCTATGCAGAAACAGCCTCATGTCTCCCAAAGTCGATATCAATAGAAAGTCAAGATATGAAGAAAGACACATTGTCCAAATAATCTAAATAAGACAGAATTCTAGTAAGCAGTTTTGCCATTTATCACCAGTTCCAGCTTCTCACACTGAGTACTCCTTAGTTCCTGGGACTGTCTTCCTTTCTTAGTCCGCCTCTCTGCTGGGTCTTTCTTTCGGCATGTGTGGCACAGGCCCTGTTCCTGAGCGTAGAGAACTGCTCCTGGACTGACCCGCCGGTAGTGGAGCGGGGAGAGTTGACTGCTTTTGAACCTTATGGGACGGAGAGGTGGTAGGAACGAGTGGACGGATGGCTGCACCTTGCCAAAGCGGTCCAGCAGAGACAATAAATTGATATCAGTGGAGTGCAGAGGCTCTACTCGGGAGGCTTTGAACAGGACAGGGAGACTGCTCGTTCTCTGGCTTCTCAGTTCGCTGTTCGCTTTCTTTTCCATTTTACGTTACTATAATTCAGATGAGCGATACAAGTACACCTGCAGAGCTGATGCTGGGCCAAGTAGTGTTCTTCCAATCCTACGGAAGCAAGCAGGCTGAGGACGGAACGCTGCTTTTCTGCGAAGGTGTGGGCGACTTCCAAGCAAGAGGCCTGCCTTCCTCGGCCAATTTGCACAATTCCGCCCTTTCCCAATGCCTTTTTAGAGTGGAGGCTTGCACATATGAGCGCGGCTCTCTCCTCCTTGCCAATCGTTCAGAGATAAACCGCAGGTCTAAAGGCTCCCCCGTGCGTTACGGAGACACTATCCAACTTTGTCACATGTACAGCAACAACTACCTGAGTTTCTCCCCCAGCTCCCGCTTCCTCAGTGGACATTTGCAAGTGGAAGTGGTGGCGGAACCCACAGAGCGGTCCTGGTTCACGATAGTGAGTGCCAGCCACGCCTATGCAAGTGGCAGTCCGGTCCTGCTCAGCCATCAAATCCGCCTCTCTGCCAATGTAGAGTTGGTCCTGCACTACGTAACCCTAGGCCTGCGACTGCGAGTTGTAGGCTCAGACCAGCCCTTCGAGTGGTCCCTGTCAATGCTAGACAACTGGTACAGCGGCGAACATGAAATCCGAGTGCTGATGCCGATGTGTCTGCACCACAACCAACTGGGCCTGAGTGTGTCTGCTATGCACAGTGAGGAAAGCACTGCGTCTTTTCGGCGAGTCAAGGACTGGGCTCTGACCAGACACAGAGCTGCAGCAGACTTGCTGGTTCCCTCCACTTCTGAGCAGAAAGGAGTACTCTCGGGCTTCGATATTGACGGAAAGACCTATTGGCGCATCGAGGCGGCGGACCAGACTGCCTCCGGCCGCATCGCCTTCTCCGGGAAGTACTTCCTGCGGAATATCTACACTCAGAAGTACCTCAGCATGTCCCTTTCCATAGTTGCAGAGCCTACCCAGGCCGATGCCTTCACCATTCGCCCGAGACATGTGAAATCACTCTATTTACTCGATGGCACCGACGTGGAAATCCTCAACTCAGAAGGCAAACTATTGGCAGCCAATAAGCGGGCAGGAAAGATGTTCCACGGCTATGGCTTCATCCCTGCGTTTCAACCCGAGGAACTGCAGTTGGATGGCAAGTGTGCGGACTTGGAGCTGCGGGAAAGGACGAAAGACGCAGCTGTGACTACCTTTGAAGTACGTGGCTTGCCTGGGAGCATGGCTGTGGCAGTGCTGCAAATCGCCACAGCGTCTTCTCTGCTAAAGACTTTCTTGGAGTTCCTCGCAGCAGCTAACACAGGCCCCAGCCAAGCCGAGGAAATCCTGGACTTTGAAAGCCGCTGCGAGCTCACTATCAAAACAGTCACTCGCCTCCTTACTATACTGACCGACAGCCAAGGAGATCAGAAGCGCCGCCTGCAGAACTTGATGGCAGGCATGGATATTCACCTCGCCGCCATCCAGATCATTCACAGGTACCATGACATTGATCCCCTGGCTAGACCTGCAGCCGGACACACTGCCGACTTGACCACAAAGACCCTGATCGAGACCAAACATGGGGACAGTCTGGACACGAAGTCACTCAGAATGGCAATTGGATACAGCGTATTTGAGGCTTTGGTGAACCTATTGAGTGCTTTGGCAGATGGCAATGCCGCTACTAGTGCTTGTATCAGCGAGTTCTATGAGGACCTGTGCATTGCTATGCCTCTCAACGTCAAAGCTGTGGGGCCGCTTCTGATTGCTGTTTTCCGCTTGGCTGACCTAAAAATCAGCAATTACGCTTCCTTCTTCTCAGACTGGGTCAGCCGTCTCAGTACTCTCACAGCCACCAACTCTCGCGAACAGTGCATTTGGCTGCGACTACTGCGTTTCCTAGCAGAGGAGCAAGGCCGCGTCAACCCTCGAAGCCAGGCAGAGCTGTCCCGGCTACTGCTCACAGGGCCAGACGCTTTGCGCCTAATACAAGTCTACCGCGGACATTCAGGCTGCACAGTGAAGTTCCTCGGACTGAAAGGAGACGTCGGAACTAGTGTGGATGTGAAGGAACTGAAGGGTGGATGTGTGAAGTACCTGCATAGGTTGATGATGCTGCTGTATACACTGTGCAGACAGGACAATGTCGCTGCTTGTGTGGAGGTGCGAACTACACTGGGACTGTCGCCGGAGGTGTTGATTGAGTGGTTGAGAGATGCACGCTTGCCACTGCCTCTCCGGGAAGCCACAGTCTACCTTACAAATGTGCTTATAATTGAGCAGTCCGGATTCAGTTCCTACCAGGAGTTAATAGCCAATAAAGTGTTCAAATTCAGCACACTGGAAAGCCTCTACAAAGAGTACCAAAGCGGCAAGGAAACCCGCAACGACCTAGTCACAGAGTGCAGTGCCTGGACCTATCGACTCTGGAGCACCTACGACAGTGGCACTGAACTAGCAGCTTTGCCTAAGAAAGTAGTGGCCAGCTTCACTTGTGCCGCAATCAGCCAAGTCACTGTGCTACTCGACAAGGGCGGGCCTACGAAGCTATTCGTGGAGTCGATGAAAATGTCCCTTACCGTCATGCTTGCTTCTTTGAATAACACAGAAAGTTCGGCTGCTGGGAGACGTCATTGGACTGTAGTGCTCAGAGGCCTGGAAGACTCTGAATTGAAACTTCGACTGACTCAAATGGTTATTCAAACGCTCAAATTTATTTTCGAAATCGAACTGCATTTCCAAGTCTGCGACTTGCTTTGCACCTTTAAGAGGAATTCGCAGGGTAGTTTCAAAAGTGAAGAAGTACAGAGTCTGTGCAAGTCCTCGCTAGAGCCAGGGATTCAGTCGCGTATCAGCACTGCTGTGAAGCACAAACTAGCAAATGAGCTTTCTGCCCTCGCTAATGAAACTGAAAGAGGCCTAATAGCGAACGAGCGACAGGACCATGGAACGAATCTGTTTTTCAACCATGAGGAGTATTTGAGACTACTGGCGGAGCTGCTGTTTGCGTCATCTGATAGCTCGCGAGCCAGCGTTAACGACCTTTCAGGACTATTGGGACAAAGTCTGAATGCTGGCAGTACCTTGGCACACCGACTATCAGAGGTGGCACTGGTCATATCCTCCCAAGAGACTGCGGACTTGGCGGATGTCGAGACCTTTGCAAAGCGACTTGCTCTGATCCAGTGGGAAATGATGGCCGGACTAGTGGACACTTTCAATTTGCACGATGTACTGATGAACCTGCTGCGGCTAGTCCAGCGCCGCAGACACGAAACTCTGCAGTCCCTCAATAAAATGCAGGACCTCTTCCGCAACCTCAACATGCTGCCTCAGTTGATGACTATCTGGCAAGCACTTCCCAAGGAAAGGGACTTATCGCACCTAGTTGTGACCTTACTGTTTCACCTCACATTTGCCAATACTCTCAGTCAAAGCGCCTTAAATGCGCTAATGGAGGGCTGGACTTTGGACATATACGACCCACTTTGTCCGTGGTTGATGGAGCAAGTACAGCGCTTGAAACTACTGACGTCCACTCAGCGAAGCGCTTTGATTAGTTCTCTTCTGAAGCAAATTGTGCGCAGTCGCAGCAACACACACATTAGTGGACTGAACTGGATCCTGTGTGCAATCGGCAGTTCCAAGGCAGTCAGTAGTGAAACGCAAATAATCGCTGCAAGCCGGATCATTGAGGAAGTGCAGAAATGGGGGTTGGACTTCATGGAGCCGGGAGACCAGCTGTGTCTGGGGAAGTTGATGACCTTGCTTGCTCACTGCTGCCAGGGAAACCCCTTCGTGGCTGCTCAGTGTCGCTCCTTCATGCCGTTTAGTCAACTGCACGGACTGCTGGAAGGCACTACAAGCGAAGTCCTACTGCAAGGCCTGTGGAGCCTCTTCGATTCTATGTACGCCAGTCACCCAGAGGCTGATTTCTCCACAGTTCTAGCATCAATAGCAGCCTTTATCACCACTTTCTCCTCAGCAGAAAGAGAACACCACTACGCCCAGCTCACAGCAATAGCTGAGCAAGGTCTCTATGAGTTAGTGTTCTCTGCGGACAACCCAGAGCTAGTGGACCTCACTTCAGACCCGGGGCAGTCTGCAGCGGGGTGGAAGCTGCTGGCCAACGGAGACTTCTGGGAGCCTGCAGGAGGTGTGTTGGCGCTGTTGGGCAGCTGGCTGAAGCGAAGGGCACTAAAGCCAGAAGTGCAGTCTTTCCTGCGCTCCATCCACTCTGCCCTCCACGAACTCCACGCAGACCTACTGAACCTGGAAATACAGCGCAGCGACCTTCGCTTCGGCCTCTTACTAGAGCGACTTGCAGAGGTGTTGAAGGACATGAATGAGACCTTGGAGCACCAGTCGACCAGCACAGGGCAGGAAAGCATTTCTCTGACCGGGAAACTGATGTTTGCAAGAGCACTTGCAGCTCCAATGCTCGATGCAAAGGAGCAGACTATGCGACGGACGTTCACCCTTGACTCTGGCACTGTCGGCCTTTTGCAGAAACTAGCGAAATTCCGCAAGCACTGTGTTCGCCTGCTGTCCAGTGAAGCCAGACGCAAGCAAGGGATGGACAAGTTCGTAGCCATCACTCGCAGTATTTACCCCTTTCACAAGCTTTCCAGCCACATGAGTTCCAAGGACCTGGGGAGCATGACCAAGGCGGTCTCCAACGTCCTCACCAACATGGATGAATCGCAGTTGGCAGTGATGTTTCAGATCTTCAAGCGACTGTTTAGCAGAGCGAAGGAACGCAGAGTGGCTAACCCTGTGGCTTTCAAGTCTGGACTGCTGGTCACTGCACTACGGTCTGTGGTGCACTTCTCTCACTTCAAACTCTCCAAATCTGCACTTGCTTTCCTCAATTGCTACTTACTCAAGCAGACGACTGACTTCCAGAATCAGTTTCTGCAGCTGCTTATTTCCAGCGAGCTGTACTTCTCTTTCTTCCTTTCCCTGCGGGATCACCTCAATATGTGTCTAGCCAATGTGAGCGATTTAAGCAAGTTGCTGCGGAGCAACATCCTCACCTCCATTTTGTCCCAATTCAATGAGGGAAGTTTCGAGCCTCTAAGCAAGTACAAAGACACAGAGCAGTCCAAATCCGAGCAAATCGGCTTCTGCAGACGACTAGTGCGCTTCACCAAGTTGTGCTGCGACAACTGCCACTTGCCCTTCCAAGAGTTCATGAACAACCAGCAAGAAAGCATGGCAGACCAAATGAGTGCAGAGCGGTCTTCCCTGAATGTAGTCAGTACAATCGCTGTGTTTGTTATTCACATCGTGGAAAAGACACAGAAAGTGCAGGAATTGACAGCGGAAATTGCAGCTACCTGCTTAGATGCACTGGCGGACTATGTGACTGGGCCCTGCGCTCGCAACCAGTTATGTCTGGGGTCCGATTTGCAGTTCGTCATTGCGCTGAACCGTCTGTACACAGAGGCGAAGCAGCAGCCACACAGTGCGAAGTGGGTGGAAGTGTGCGACATGGTAGTACTGCTGTTCCTAACCCTCTTAGAAGGCAGTCCAGACCCTGTGGTCATCCATACACTTACTTCGTATGCAGACCTCAACATGCTGCATACTCACATGAGGGAAATATATGAGAAATACATCTGCCATAGTCGAGATGCGCTTTTGTTCCATAGACAGCCGAAAATACCCAATGCAGATATTCCCTATGACACACTGCCTGCCCTGGTCTCTCTCGGCTTTAACTTGTTCCGCTTTCTTATTACGCTGAAAGGACTCGCGCCGAGCATAGCACTTTCCTTGCAAGCCCCAGAGTCTTCCATGAGTACACTAAGCCTATGGGATCGACTGAAGCTGGGGAAAATAGGCACGTTGGTCAGCTTCGATAGTGGCTATTTGGAGTTCTATGAAAGCTTTACAGGGTACGTGGAAGTCGCCCGCAATGACAAAATCGAAGTTGCCTACTTCCAAATCCCTTGGAAGTGCAAATTCCTCACTGATAAAACCCGGGAAAGCATTGTCCTGGAAGCCAACCGCAACTCCCAGCAGGAGAAAATCGAGCACTTCCTGAAAATGTCCAACCTCTGCGCCATCGAAATGAACCACCAAATCAGCCTTTACAGTCGGTTCAGCCTCAAAGCGTTCTCCAGAGGCTGGGAAATATACGGACAAATTTCCTTCCTGCTGATATTAGCGATAAACGTGATTCTACTGGTTACCGTAACCGACCAATCCTCCCTGACCCTCTCCAGTACTTATGAGCCCAGTATTATTGTAGTGAGTGTATTGGGTAGTTTCCAGTTCCTGTTTGCTGTATTAGGACACGCTGCCTATCTAATTGAATACTACCCCAATATCGTCTACAGTGAAAAATTGCACCTGCCAGTAATCGAGTTCAGCGACTACCCTCTCATCAGCCATAACGACTCCTTGCTGATGAGACATGTAAATGAACATTTCGACCTCATCATTCTCGAAGGATCTGGCAAGTGTCTCAGTGTTTTATACATTTTGACCAATATGGAAACGCTCTACTTCGTACTGTTCATTGCGGCGTCTGCAGTAGCGTTTTGGAACCCCTTTTGGTACTGTATTTTGCTGCTGGATGTGATAAAGCGCAGTCATGCTGTGAAGAACATTCTGATGTCTATTACGCTGAATTGGAAGCAACTCATAGTCACAACTATTTTCGGCCTGTTTATTATCTTCATTTTCGCAACTATTGGCTTCACGTACTTCAATGAGTACTATAGTGAGACTGATGCTCAGTTCGTGACCTACTGCTCCACCCTGTACGAGTGCTTCTTCAGTACTTTGAACCTGGGCATTCGCATGGGCGGAGGCATTGGAGACGCTCTCGTCAGTCCGAAAATCGGGAATTGGAACTACTGGCCGAGAGTCGTGTTCGACATTGCCTTTTTCGTGATTGTCATAATCATCATTCTGAACGTCATTTTCGGTATAATTATCGACACATTTGCAGAATTGCGAGACAAACGTCAGGCTTTGGAGTCCGATATGAAGAATAACTGCTACATCTGTGGAACTCTTAGGAGCACTTTGGAACTGCAGGGACAGGGCTGGGCCAAGCACTTCCTAGTGGAGCACTCGCCATTGGCGTACCTGGCGTTCATCATCTACTTGAGGGAAAAGGAAATGATCGAGTGCAACGGACTGGAGAAGTTCGTGAAGGAGAAGCTGCAGACCTTCAACACCTCCTTCTTCCCTGCCACATCCAAGTACTTGCAGGACCATAAGTAGACCTAGACTAGAGCTAACCTCACCAAAGCCACTGCGCCAGAGCTGCAATGCCCCACCACTTCTCTGTGGGGGACTGTGGAGCTGCTTGCAGTCTGCGTCTGTTGGGTGTGATTAGCTGTGCTGGGTCGCAGAGAGAAGTAGCGAAGCTGACGGTTTGGTTTGCTCTGTTGAAGATCACATCGTGTCCCCGCATGAACACTGCGCCCAGGACGTTCCCTCCGCCGCCATTGCTGTAGACGCCCAGACAGAAGTGGTTGGAGTGGTCAGACCAGGAAAACAAGTAGCTGGCCGGACTCCAAGCCACCACTTCCCTATCAAAAGTCAAGTGAATAGTGGGGAAACTGCCAAAAAAGTCCTCTATGGACCCTGTGTCGTATCGATAGCACGGGTGGTACTCCCCAGCTACTACCACTTGTCCATCCCCACACTTCCCAGCCTGGTTGCAGTAGCCCATGAAAGCACTCCACAGTTTATCATGCACTGCTGTATTCAAATACACAAAGGTCGTCCCGGAGTCGATAATGGTGTCTGCACCTCTGGCTGCGCCTGCTTCGTTGGGGTGCAACTGGATAGTGTGGTCGTCCACTGCCAGTGCCTGAAGCTTTACCCCGTAGTACGCACTGCCGTAGAGCGGTACAGTCTGTAGTGGAGACAGGTGCATGGAAGCATTGTAGCCGCCCACTGTCATAAAGCCGCCGGTAGCACCGAAGCAAAGGGCAAGGATGTCGGTGCTTACGTCATGGGACTGGAACAGGGCGTCTATGATGGTTTGGCCGCGCCTGTGGCCGAAGGCTAGGCCCATGATGCCGTCTGCCAGTTGCGTTCGGAACAAATTCGTTTCAGAGTCGTGACAACCGAAGATGAATTTCACTTTGTCCGCAGTCGGGTCATCCCCCAGTCGCACATAATCCTCCACGTAGAACCCCGCTATCGAGCTGCCCTCTGTATAGCCTTGATAGTAGTGGCATTTGCCTTCACTGCAAGAGGAGCACCCTGCATCCTCCGCACACCCCACCACTCTCGAAGTATTGGACCTGCGGTAGTCGAAGTAAGCGTCCATATGGGAGCCGCAGTTGTGGCAGCCTGCGCAAGGGAAGGCGGTGACAGTACTGCCTGTGTCCACTATCACTGTCTGCTTGGTCTCGAGACTGCCGACTTGCAGGTCTACGTAGTAGTAGCCCAGGTCTAGGCCTCCGAACACTTCGGCGTGCTCGAAGGGGAGGTGATGGGAGGACAGGGTATGCATGAGGGAAAACAGTAGGAGGAGCATTATGGCATATATCCTCAAGATAGGCAGCCTCGCTTATACTCCTTTGTAAGTATTTTCTAAGAAATGCCTGCTCACATCTCTAACTTTCCACTGAGTCTTTGGGTTATACCACATTTAGTTTCACAAGACTACTGCCGATTTAGGCTGGTGCAATGAATCTGCTGGGTTGGAGCATAGGTGGAAGCAGTTTATCTGGGACGTGAATACTGTGATGCATGCAGCACTAAAGGTTTCTTTATTGTAATTCCTCATCTGAAGGAAATCGAATAGCGTTAAGGTGACGCTCAGAACTTTGCCAAGTACTGCATCGCGGCATTGCTCTCGAAGATTTGCAGGGATCGCGGCGCTGGCGAAACAAAGTTCTGCAATCGAATTTACCCTCCGTAACGCATAAATATGGGGACCACTGAGAGCTGCACTCTGTGCTTCTTCAAGAAAGGCGCCGTGCCTGCCCTCGAGTCCGACAAACTGATGTCCTACGCCCCCACCCAAATGCCTCTCCCCAAGTCTCTGTCCGAGGCTCCAGTCCCTTCTTCCCCGGAGCGAAACATCTTCCTCACAGCTGTGGCTTCGGCCACTGACCGCTTTCTCCGCCTTGTTAACGACCCTTTGGAGTCGGACTTCGACCTAGCGACAGAGAAGGACGGAGTGCGAGTGCATACGAAGGACTCGCTGGGCGGCTATATAATTCGGGCGGAGTGGAGAGCGGCTTTCAGTCCCAAGATTTACATGGAGTTCTTGACGGATGCAGGGACGAGGACAATGTGGGACGGCAATGTCCAGGAGCTGAAGGTCATGGAGACGCTGGAAGCGGACGTGCAGGTGTTTTACCAAGCCTACAAGAAGGTCTTCGCACTGTCTTCCCGAGATTTGGTGGTGGTGGCGAAGAAGTTCGAGTGCAAAGGGGCGTACGTAGACGCCTTTTGCTCAGTGGAGAGTTCTGCCTGTCCGCCCAGGCCTGGCTACGTGCGGGCTCACATAGTGACAGGAGGGTACTATATGGAGGACCTGTCACAAGGCTCCAACATACCCCTGACCCGGGTAATTAGCTACACGGAAGGTACCTGCGGAGGCTCAGTGCCTAAGAGCCTGGTGAAGCGGGTGAGCGCTGCCAATCTGCCGATCTTCGTCAAGCAACTCAATGAAGCTTTCAAGCAGCATGTGGAGAAGAACTCCTTGAGCTAGCTATACCATCAGATTATCCCTCCATAGCCTAGTGTAAGGACCTACCTGCTAATGCGGAGGAAACCAAGAGATAGATATATAGAATTTACTTCCTTGGCTGCATTGCTCTATACAATGGAACACGCTGCAGCACTGCTAAAGACTCAGAGCACTCGTTTCAGGAAGAGTGATAGGACCCTAGGAAGTCTAGGAGGGAGAAGTGTTCTGTGACGCTCTAGATGGGCTTACTAATCTTACGTGCCTTTGCTCTGCTTGCGGGAGCGGCACTCAGTCTCCAGTGCTGCCTTTTCCTTGCGCAATGCAGCGAGCTGTAGATTAGTTTCCTTCTTGGCCTGCACAAGTCGCACCATCTCCACGTCCACTACGTCGCACTGACGCCTCAGAGTGGCATGTTCGCTCTCAGCCGCAGCTAAGCGCTCGTCCAACTTCTTCATGTTTTCCTTGTAGACGTCAACTGCCTGTGTACTGCTGCTGATCATATTCTGGAACTCGTCGAACTTGCTCTGGTACTGGCTCAGCTGAGACTTCAACTCTCCCTCCGAGTTCTGAGAAGTCATGGACTTGAAAGCCTCAGTCAGGCGTTCTTCCATATGGTCGTGGAACAAAGAGACTTCCTTGCCTTTCTGATCCAGCATTTGCCCATACTGCTTATCCTTGTTTTCCAAGTACTCGTGGATGACCTTCAGTTTTTCCTTCAGCACACTGTTCTGCTGCAGCAGCTGCACTCGGTCCCGCTCTGTCTCATCCACCTGCGCATTAATCTCACTGAGGCGAGCCTGCAGGCCTTTTGTGAGGTCCATACGCCGCTGCTTTTCCTCTTCAACTTGTGCATTGGCAGTATCCACCAAGCTTTGTCGCTGAATGCCCATATCCTTGGCCAGTCGTTCCAGCGTCACTTTGCGAGCATGTTCCGTCTCATGCACTTTGGTGAGACTTTCCAGCTCTGCAGTGAGTGTCTGGTTCTTCTTGCTAACAGTCTGCAACTCTGCATCTGCTCTCCGCCATTCGTTGGCTGTCTGAGTCAATCGCTCCTGGGCCATCCTGCACTTGTCAGCGTCGGAAAGCCCGGGCACTTCGAACTCCGCTTGTGCCTTATCAAGAGCTTTCTTGAGCAACTTTTCTACCTAGGCGCTACTCAGCTTCTTCACATTCTCGTCCTTGCCCTTGCCCTTGACTGCGCTTTCGCTGGCCATATTGGTCTACAGACTAGAAGCAGCGGCAGCTGCACTGGCTCTGAGCGGGCGGCGGCGGTAGGTCGTTTCTGGGTGGTGCAGGCTTGGGCAGCACGAAGTCTCTGCTCTCCTTGCTCTCACTCGTCGCCTGACTCGCCGAGTCGTCGTCCCCTACCGTCTCCCACGTCAACTTGGTCTTCAGCCCTGCAGGACACAGGCAGAAGCTCACAAAACCCGAAGAGTACACTGCCTGAGCCGGGTCCAGCAGTGGGTACTCCGTCTTCGGCTTACCATCCTTCTTAGCGGCTCTCAGCACGAAGTTCTCAGGCCGGAGTGCACCTCCACTCACCTGCTCAAAGTGCTGACAGGAAAAGCCAATCACATCAGCAACTAAGTTAGCATCATTCACTTCCAACTCGTAGGTGAGCTTCGCCCCTGCGTCTCCCTCGGTGAAGTAGTTCACTACTACTTTCTTCGTCCTTTGCCGGGTGAGCTGCATGCTCAGGAGACTGGTGGACTGGTCTCCTGCAGCTGACATTATTCAATGGAGTCTCAATCTAGCTTAGGACGCTTCTCGGTGTCGGGACTGGGGTCGGGACTGGAGCGCTTCTTGTGGTAGGCTACACCGGGTTCGAGCTCCATTTGCACGCAAAACATCATTTTGCGAGGAGCGACGTCTCTGACAGGAATAACGACCATCCGACTCGAGTCCCACTGTCCCCAAATCCCAGTAATCCTCTCCACGAACTCCTCCCTCGGGTCTTCCAGCGCAGAAAAGGCATATATGTGCAGCAGGGGCAGCTGCTGTCCTGGCTCAAACGCGCCCACAAACACATCCACGAAGTCAAGCGCATCCATAGGCAAATTCATATACACGTGGTGGATAGTGGCAGGCAGGACTTCGAAGGGAGGCTGCCGCAGCTTATCGTCTACTGCTATTTCTGCCCTGGAAGTTGCGATTACCGCTCGGAAGAAAGCTCTGGCGTCGAGGTTGTAGACATGCATGTTAGCTGAGACTTTGTTCTTGGCTGCGTTGGCGAGCATGGATTCGTAGCACTCTGGATTCAGGTCGTTCGCTATAACTGTCAGTCCTTTCTTAGCGGCTTGCACGCTCAAAGGCCCTACTCCTGCGAAAAGGTCGCAGAGGACTTCCCCGGGCCTAAGGAGCTGCAGCAGTCTTTGCCTTTCATTGGACAGTTTGCTGCTCCAATAGACCTTCCGAAAGTCGAAGGAGAAGTAGCAGTTTCCTTCCTTTTGAGTCACTGTGAAGTTGGGGTCGCCTGCGATGAGCTCCATTTCGAAGGTTCTGAAAGTGTTGTGGATGTTTTCGAGCTTGTTCACCACTGTTTTCACGTGAGTTTTCTGCGTAAATGGTACATCAATGACGACTTGTCCGATCAGATGCTTGTACGGCAGCTGAGAATCAGAGAGATTGAAGTGGGCCAAGTGGCCTACAGTCTCAAACCCAGTGGGAATTATCACCTCTGCAGGCAGCAACTGCTTCATCACCTCTTCTACCTGGCCTTTACCATAGGACAAATGCTCATACGCCACCTTCACCGTGTAGTCCTCCACCGGTAGTTCCAAAGCAGTGATTTCCGCAGGCACTTCCCCCAAGTCCGGTCTCAACAGCAGTAGTCTCTGCTTGCAGTCCTCAGCCACGTGCGCTATTTTGGGAAATCCCTTCCGATTAAAGAGGTACTGCGCCAAGGACTTCAGCAGACTTTGTGCCCTGGTGGCAGGCAGCCGAATCGCCTTGATCGGGATTTCCTGCACAAAGCTACTGCGGTCGATTTGCCTCTGCTCCATGTTTGCATGCAGGCCATGCACTTGCGTCGTTTGGGCTGCGAAACGCCCAGTAGCCCTCCATAGTCCGAGCATTGCCTGATAAATGTCGCTCGCACGGGAGGAGTATTTGTGCCAAATCACCATTGTGGAGGCAAGGCACTTGACCTCTGAGGAGGCCTCAGGCTCAGTGGACCCCTTCGTCAAAATAACGTGTGGCAACCTGGCGCCTCAAGCCACTACCTGCGAAACAGCCACTACGAACCCCTGCTGGGGGCAGTCCTTCACCTTTTCCGACCTCAAACTCACTGAATACGAACTCGAGACCTTCGAACTAACAGTCGAGGTCTATCACTTCAACGCTTTTCTCCGAAACTCACTCATCGGTGCGTATTCCATCGGCCTTTCAACTCTGCACAGGAACCAAAGTCACGAGTTCTACAACGCCTGGCTGACTCTGCTGCACCCTGATTTCGGACACGAGGTGCGAGGCTACCTCCTGGTGAACTGCTTCATTGTGGGTGCGGGAGACTCCCCACCCCTGCACCAGATTGGGGAAAAGGCGGAGTTGGAGGAGGAGGAAGAGGAGGAAATGCCACCGGAGCTGCTGCCTCCGGGAGAGCGGGCGAAGTTGGCGTTTAAGAAGCAGAGTGTGCAGGTGGTGGGCGCCCCACTCGTAGCCCGCAAAGGCTACCAGTTCTCCATCAACATCTACAAGTCCGAAAACCTGCCCGAGTCCGAGTCAATGCTGGGCAGCATCAGTCCCTTCGTGTCAGTGCGCTGTGCAGGAGTGGTGGACCGGACCGAGGTCAGTTCCGGCTCCCAAGTGATAGTGTGGAACACCAAGATCTCCTTCGCAGTCTTCCAGCCCATTTTCAATGAGAAGATCGTGGTGAGAGTGTGGGACAGAATGCGAAATCGGACTGATACGTTCATTGGCAGTATCCCGGAACTGCCGGGAGAGCGGGATTTCTTCAACTTGAGTAGTCTACTGAGCAAGGGCGGCATCTTGGCGTGTCGCTGGTTCAACCTGTACGGCAACCCTCAGGAAGAGAAGTCCATCTTCGACAGTCTCAAAGTGCTCGCAGGACTGCTCAAACGGAGCTACCTCGGCAGCGAATACCACGGCCGGATCCTCATTTCCATGACTATGGTGCCGAGCAACCGGCCTGAAACCGGAGTTTCCAAGTCCGCGCCTTACCGCGAGCCTGCGCAGACCATGCACCAACTGCAAGTCGTGGTCTACGACCTGAAGAGCAGCTCTGGCCTGGGAGGTAATATCAGTCTGGTGGTCAAGTTGGGGGCGATGGCTAGTGATCAGATCTATGGCAGTCAGAGTGCGGATGGGAACTACTCCTGGGGCAGCTACGGGGAAAGCGTGGAAATCAAACAGATGTTCCCTGTGGACCGCACGCAAGTTCCAGACGTCTTCATCGAGCTCTTTTCGCCCTCCTTCTTCGGCGGCAAGAAGCGACTCGGGTTCGTGCGCAGGTCGCTAGTGGACCTGAAGGACACCCCACAGTGGCTTTCCTTCACAGAAGTGGCCAAGAAGTCCGATATAGCCGGCTACTCCCCTGGCATCCTCCTTGCCATGATCCGCTTCGATGTAGTGGGCGGAGGCAAACCCATGGGGCTTAAGTCCAAGCCTACGAGAGGGGTGTTTTACCTTCATTTCCTGCTGTATGGAGGCTCGAACATTGCTCCAGCCCTGAATGAGGACGATGTGTGTGCTTTTCCCCTGCTGCGTATTGGAGGACGGGAGCGAAAGATGGACGATATCCTGCAAGTGAAGGGCAAGCATGCCATTTGGCAGTGGATGGACGTGGAAAAGGTGGAGCTCATGGAGGACCTCAACTTCGAGCAGAACCTAATTGTGGAGGTACGGAACAAAGTGGACAAAGTCCTGGGTATTTTCGACCGAAATGCGCCACTAATAGGCCATTTCACAATTCCACTGTTCAAATGCAGGGAAAAAGACACTCTCCCGCACATGTACCACTTAGTAAACCCTGACATGGAAAACGTGTCCCAAGGCCGCATAATGGCCAAGTTCTATATCTCCAAGGAGCCGGTGCCCAACTATGCAGAGGAGCTGAAGTTCAAAGTGCACTTGCAGCCCAGAGTTATTAACATTGCACTGCTGTCGCTGCGCAATTTGACGCCTTCCTACCGAAATCCCAGCATTACTGTGCGCCTCCCAGGCTATAAAAAGGATGATATTGATATAGTGGAGGAAGTCCTGGTGAAGAACACAGGGGACGGAGAGAACCCGAATATTGAGAAAACGTTGGTAATTGGGCCTGTGGACCTGCCCACTGATGTGTTTTACCTACCCATTTTATACCTTCACATCGTGGACAAGTCCTTCTTCGGCAGTGAGTGCTTCACCTTCGTGCCGCTGTACGCCTTCGCCAAATGGGCAGATCCCAAGGATATTTCCTCCGCTCAAAAGATGTTCAACCAGGACTTCCTGCCCCAGGACTCCATAGAGCAGTTCCCTGTGAGTCACTTGCTGATGCCAAATGAGCCTGTGAGTAAGACGGGAGGCCCTGCGTCCACACGGTCCTACACCAACTATGAAGAGTCGGAGGGGGACTTGGTGGAGGAACAGGGACCGAAGGATGCGGGACTGCTGGAGCTAAATACCATCCTGGATGCAAATGCTGCGTCGGTATACAAACGAGTCGCTTTCCTGAAAACCTCTGCTGAAAGCGCCGGCGAAATCGAAAGCGCGAAAAAGATACTGGAGGAAAAGCGCAAAAAGATAATGTTGGAAATGACTTCCAAAGACCCAGAAACGCTGCAAGCGAAGGAACGCGAAAGGCAGGAAGTGGACAAACAGCTGGAAGACCTGAAGAGCAGAATCATCACTCCTGCGGTCTTTTGGAAGGTTGACGAAGAAGAGGACGAGGACGCCTTCAATTACCATCGCCCAGTGAAGAAGAACGGCACCTTTGAGACTGAGTTAAAACTGCCGTATGAGAGTTTCCCTTTATTTACACGGACCAGGAATACGGAGAAACTGACCTTGCACAAGGTCGGGGAGCCGAACGGCGGAGTGATTAAGCTGGCTGTGGCTATTGAGGAGGAACGCACAGTGCCCTTGAAACTCAGCACTCTCGACCTCGGTCTCGACAACCTCAAGCTGGACTTCTTCCACCCCATACTGCTGATGACTGGCAGGTCTGAGGAACTCGCTAGAAAGGTGACGGAGAGGAGAGCCCTAGCCGCGCGTCTGTACATTTACAGAGGCCTGAACTTGAGCGCAGTGGAGAACAGGCCGGACCTAGTGGCTCGAGCTGCAGGCATGGATGCTATGAGCGCAGCCAGTACCTACCCTGAAATCGTCATAGGCAAGGGAGACAGTGTCGACCATACCTACATCTGCGACAACAAAAATCCTGAAGAAAACGAACTCAACCCATTGTATTTCCGCACGTATGAGATGCAGTGTGCTTTGCCGAAAGAGTGGAAAATGGAAGTAAACATCTGGAGTCACCAGTCGTTGTTTCCTGACCAAATGATAGGCAGGACTACGATAGACCTGGAAGACCGCTTTTTGGGGATTGAGTTTTACAGTCGACAAATCATGGCGGAGTATTTGAAGGAACTGGCTGCGCAGATGTATGAAGCTGAAAAAGACGACATTGAAAAGGAACTGTGGGGCAAGTTCAAGCGTGAGGTGAAGAAATTGCTGAAGACCTCCATTCGCACTCCCCCCAAAATCCCTGTGGAGTACCGGCCTCTTTCCCACCCCAAGAAGAAGGCAAAGCAGGGCATGTTAGAAATGTTCCTCGAAGTCTTAGATGCAGGCGACGCTAAAAGCATTCCCATGGAAGCACTAATGCGCCCTAAGCCCGAGGACTACGAAATCAGACTAATCGTGTGGAAGTGCGAAGGGATTCCTAGAGGCGACCAGCCCACAGTGGATGTGTACTTCCAGGCTCAGTTCGATCCACATGGTTGGATTGAGGACTCTGAGAAGAAGGAAACAGACGCTCACTTGGGCTCAACTGACGGCCATGGCGTGTTCAACTACAGACTGAAGTTCAACGTGACCCTGCCTTGCTCCTTCCCCCGACTTCGCCTGGTGGCTGTGGACTTCCACGCCTTCGGCTCCGACAGCGCTATCTCAGAGATAGTGATCGACATGACTTCTGGCTTCCGGAAGCTGATGAAAGAAGGGTCTTTGAAGTGGGAGGAAAAGTGGGTGCAGATGCACCTGCCCAACCGAGCAGGCACTGACGGAGGCCGCGCCCTAGTCTCCATCTACATCATTACCAAGGCGGAGGCTGAGGCCAAGCCAGTGGGCGAAGCACAGGACGAACCTAACCGGGACCCAGAACTCGAGAAGCCGGAAGAAGGCCGCGGCATTGGCGACTTCCTGAAAGGCACAGGCCTGGACATCGGCTTCGGCTGGATCAACTTCGGACTGATAGCGAAGGTGATAGCGATACTGGGGGCTCTGGTGGCGGTGGCCTATATCGTTATTTACGCCTCTAAGTAGTTTAGACTGCCTACAATGGACATGTCCACCCACTCACTGTCGATGTTCAGCACTTTGCGAGCTGGGCGGTACTTCTTGATGTGGCGCTCCACTAGGACAGTGTGCCGCTTGGTTGCCAGTTCGTAGCGAGTGGGTACGTCTGGTATCAGCCAGGCCAGTCCTTTCCGCAGAACGTAGACGGAAATCAGCATAAAGCCAAACAGTTCAATTGGGTCCACTGTGACTCCTGCTAATTCGTCATCGAAAGCATTGAGAGTGAAACAGAGTAGGGCGGAGTTAGTGAGCACTGAAACGGTTGTCATAGTGTCTAACACGTGCAGCCAGCTGCCTATGCCCCGTGCACTTGCAGGGATGGGTCTGCGAGTAAGCTTCAGTAGTCGGTATCTCGCCACTCTCAACTCAAATACATTGTTGAGGAAGGCTAGCAGCGGCGCCAGTGGGAAAGCCACAGCGAACAGAGTCACATACCCATACTGAATCATCAACTCCTGGTAGTCCACAAAGGTGCGGTCCAAGTTCTTGAGCTGGTAGGACTCCCTGTCGAGTTCATATTCTATCTGCATACGCAGAGTGACAGGGTTGTGGATGTCATGCTGCCAAGACTGTCTCCACTGTTCCTCCAACTGTCGATTTTCCCGCTTCTTCCGAGCACTGTTGACTTCTGCTTGCAGGAGAGTCATCACGTTCCAAACACTATGTGTGAGGTAGATAGTGGAGAGCTGGACTCTGAGGTCATACATGCAACTGTAGGATTTCTTGGAACCGTCGGCTTGTAGGATGTAGCAGCCTTCCAAACTGCTTTGGAAGAAGGCCACATAGATGATGGAAGCGTAGTTGTTTACCATTTGGTACATGAAGCTTTTGATGACGTAGCTGTTTTCGAAGTCTCCCTGGGTGCGGTGGTTTTCCCAGACTGTCGTTCTGTGGGCGATGTACTCAAATAGCCGATTAAAGACTTCGATTTGAATAGCACTCAAAAAGCCGAATAAAGTCCCGGAAAGGTCATACCCCGCCACTATTATCCCTCCACTGTCCCTGACTCTGTACCGCTCATACAGAATCCCCGCTATTGCAGCAATCGTCAACCCCGCGAATAAGAGCGAAATCACGAATCCCAGCAGCTTAAACAGCACTTGCTTCCCGGAGTGGTCATACAGCTCGAACATGTTGTCGTCCACTGGAGACCTCCGTAGCTTGCCTTTGAACTCAGGCCGCACGATTTCTGCCTCTGCTGCGAAGGTCTGACCCCACTGGATGCCGTACTTAGCCTGGCGCCGCTTCCACATCTCCAGGAAGAGGGAAGACCAGGTGATGGTGAGGAAGCAGTATATTTCCTCTGCTTCGAAGTTGGCGACTCGGCCCAAGTTCGTGATTTCCATTAGGAGGAATAGGAGGCCGATCACTGCCAGGCCGCATATCCACAGAGAGTACGACTCCAAGTACAGGAAATAAAACCCGATTTTCTCCCCGAAATACGTCCTTATTAGGTTAATTGGTTGAGAAATGGTGTTCTGCTTCCACTGAGATTTCAAGTTGATTCTCTCGTCTGCGCCTTCAGTATGGTCTAAAAGCTGCGGGGGCATATTCAAGCTTCTCTCGATTTCCCATATGCGATGCAAGGGGAAATACGTCTTCACGAGTTTCCGCCCTTCCAGCCTTCTGAGGTTGAGCTGGCTCATTATCATGGAGTCGATGAGTTTCACTCGGTCTGCAGAGTTGAAGAGAGTTTCGCTCACTGGAGTATCGAGTTGGTACCGCTTCCAGTAGTCTGTATAGGGGGTACGGTGCAGGGTGTCCTGCAAGGAGGTGGGGTCGAGGTCACGCTTATAAGGGGAATAGGCAGGTAATGCCTGCCGGATATTAATGCGGTCCCATAGGGAGTAAAGCCGGGCTTGTGGCCGCGCGGTATTGACCTTAAGGTAGGCCGCCTGGATGATTTCCCTGTGTCGCTTGAAGTTGACATAGGCTGGCAGATGCAACTCTCGCACTTTCCTCAGTTCCGCAGTGACATCCTCCAGGAACTGCGCATAGGACTGCCACTCTGCTGGCCCCACGCCCTCTGCCTCAAGCTTCAGTTCTGTCTAGTCCTCACGCTCAGTGTCTTCGTCCACCCCAGTCTTCACCTCTTTGTACAGTTCCGTCCGCAGACTTTCGAGTTCTCTCAGCACAGCCTCAAATCCGTCTTTTCTCAGCCGTCCTAAAGGCCTCAAACTCACATCACACGGCTCCAACGAGTCCATATCCGTGGCTCCTAGCTCCAGCTGCAGCGGGTAATTAACCCTCTCCGCCTCATTCTGCAGGTCCAGTTCATCCGCTGCAAGCATCAGATAGATGTACTGTCCTGTAGAGGACAGCATAAGGCGGGTTTTGAGTCCTGCATGCAGGCTCAGCTTCGTCTGGATCAAGTTCCTCATGAGAGTTTGGTAGTCTGCTGGCAGTGTGGCTTTGGTCTCCCAGTGCAGTTCGCCCTTTTTCAGCAGTCCGCCTTGGTTGTAGGCTTTGCGCTTGACCTCGCTGGAGAACTGGAGGTACTGCCACTTGGGAGGGAGGTAGTCGCTGTCTGGCAGCTGGGCGAAGGCTTCGAGGAAGGCTTTGCGCTCGAAGTGCAAGTTGATGTCCTGTTGTCTCTTCGAGTCTCCGCTTTCTCCCTGAAAGCAGGCGTTGAACTGTTCCTCCGCCGTCTCCTTCGTGACTCCCTTCCTCTTCTTCCCCTGGTAATCGGGGTTTTCGAACACGATCACATACTCCCACTTATAGAACGGCATGGGTAGTTCGTCGTTCACATGGTGGTCCTGCATCGCTGCACTCATCTTCTCCTTCTGACCCAGTAGGCAGGAGCGGAGTAAGGCCACGCGGGAGCTTTGGCGGACGTTTTCCGCGAGGTAACCAGCGAAGGCATGCACCACTTCACTGCGAGCCACCAGGCCACTGAGAGGGTTGCGAGCGCAGGACTCGGGAGGCGCGGACTGGACTGCGTGAGTGAGAGTCGTCGTTAGGCCTTGGACTGAGTTGGAGCCGTCCATTATAGGAGTGAGTTTGGTTAAAAGAAGCAAAAGGATGGTTTTGGCAGGAGTCTGGGAAACAGACTGGAGAAGCTTGGGACAGAGGAAATAGGAGCCATGGAGTTGCGCTTATTGTGGACTTTCGTATCGATGATTACACGGGCAAAGCAGACTTATATCGACTTTTCGAGACTTGAAGTAGATTTAATGCGACTTTTAGGTTGGAATTAGCCTAAGTGTGGTTTCTAAGAGTCTAATTGCCTTGCTTTTGAGGTTACACTGTTAAGGCGTAGGTATGAGGCTGCACTGGGCCGTAATATGGTCCCTATTGCGCTTATATCGCCTTTTCCCCATAATTTCTTCATATCTTCCACTCCGTCTTTCGCAAGCAACTAATCAGTGCACTATCCGTCCACTGAATTTCCCTGGACTAATAGCCAAAGCACTGCCTTTTCTGAATTGTGCAAAGAGCGAATTTTGCGAAGTCGCAAATCCCCACTGCCCACTGCAAGCCCCCAGTCCCCTTTATCCCCTAATGCAGTCCCAGTCTCAGCAGCCCTGTATCGACCCAGTTCCCGTCTCCTCTTTCACCATATGAATGTCAGTTCAAGCCGCTCCATAATAGCAGTTACTCCTATGTTCACGAACACCTTCCAGTCCGGCTTCCTGAGCATCCTGTACAGCATTGGCAGCAAGCCGCTGCAAATCTGGGACAAAAGCATACGCAACGGACACATCAAGCGCCTCACTGACACTGACATCCAAAGCTCCGTGTTGGAAATCATGGGCACCAATGTGTCCACTACCTACGTCACTGCACCTGCTGACCCCACCCAGACACTGGGAATCAAGCTGCCGTTCCTTGTCATGATTATCAAAAACTTGAAGAAGTACTTTACCTTTGAAGTGCAAGTGCTGGACGACAAGAATGTGCGCAGACGCTTTCGCGCCTCGAACTACCAGAGCACCACAAGAGTGAAGCCCTTCATTTGCACCATGCCCATGCGGCTAGACGAGGGTTGGAACCAAATCCAGTTCAACCTTTCCGACTTCACCCGCAGAGCCTACGGCACCAACTACATTGAAACACTGCGAGTTCAGATCCACGCCAATTGCCGGGTGAGACGGATATACTTCTCTGATCGACTCTACTCTGAGGAAGAACTGCCCCCTGAGTTCAAGCTCTTCCTGCCTGTACAGAAGCAGTAAACCCTCCTCGAGTGCCTGCTCCAGGCAGTAATCAGGACTTACAACGTTAGAAATAACAGCTCGTCCTATCCTGCATGGCTGTTAGTTAGTGTACAGGTGAGAGGGAGGAAGGCGGCGTGCATTTGCTTGATTCGCTGGCGCAGGCCTTGCGAGATCTCAGGCGGCTTGAGGACAGGCGTGGATTCAACGTCAGGCGCAGGCAGTGGGTTGCTAGAGCGCCTGGTGTGTTTCTTTTTCCCCCGCCAGTGCGTTTGTTCGGAAGTGTCAGCGCAGAAGTCTGCGCGCAGAAATGGCGACTTGTGCTTCAGCTTCAGTTGCTTCAGTTTGCGAGTCAGGAAGGAGTAATTTGGCAGCTCGCCAAAGCGTAGTTCCCGCGCATAGGCTAAACAGTCGTACACTTCCTTTGGACAGCCCTCGGCTATTTCCTTAACTGTCGCGGTCAACTTCTTGCTGTCCACTATCTCGTAATCGGACCCTGCGGGGTGACACCAGGGCAAGTCTTGCTTTATCAGCCAGATTAGGACGATGCAAAGGCCTTCCAGGTCGTCACTATAGCTCTGTTCATTCCCTGCGAAGGCATTAGCAGAGCTGAACAGTCTGGTCCCTATAAACCTCGACAGTCGCCTTCCATTCTTCTTTTCAGTTACGTCGGGGAAAGCCTTCGCTAGGCCGAAATCCACTAAATAGAGGTCATGTCGATGTCTTCCCAGGCCGTAGAGTATGTTTTGAGGCTTGATGTCTCTGTGAAGGAAGCCAAAGGTGTGTATGCGCTTTACTACTTTTAGTACTTTCAGAACGATTCTGGCTGCACGGGAAACAGGAAACTGCTTACTTTGGCAGTCTTCTAATATCGGCTTCCCCAGCAATTCCATTACCAAGTACCCCTTCTCTTCATAGATGAAGTGATTGAGGAGACTGGGAGTGCCCTTCACTTCCTTCAATCGGGCCATAATTGCAGCCTCCCGCTCCATCACAGTGATACCAGTCTGAGTCGCCCCGACTTTGATAGCCACGAATTCATCACTGCGCAAGTCTTTAGCCTTGAATACATCTCCAAAGCTGCCAGACCCCAGAAGTTCTGTGAAGCTGTAAAGCGCCAGCATTTATTACGGAACCCAGTTCGATATCGTAACTTTCGGTTTATTTCTTAGAATGAGCCAATCGCGTTCGCGCGGCCTGCAGTAAGTCCCTGTGTCTCGGTTACTTCCTAGGCAGGCTGGAAGGGCGGCTAGCGGCGGGACTGCTTCGGAGTCTGTCTCTATACAAAATGGAAGCAAGAAGACAGGCTCTGATCAGCCGCCACATTGTGCTTTTCGGCTCTCGTCATCCTTGCGCAGGGGTGATTTTGCTGGAAGACGGACTAATCCACAGCGTGGAACTGACCTCATCTGACGAAACTCCAGAGGAGCTGACCAAACAGTACGAGGAATGGAGTCCTGTCAATTATGAAGACTACTACATAAGTCCAGGCATCATTGACTGCAATGTGAGGGTCAACGGGGAGTGGGAAGGCTATAGGCACCTCACAAAGGCTGCAATCAGTGGGGGAGTCACGATGGTCCTCGAGGAACCCAGTATATTTGATCTGACGTGCAGAGACTCGGAACTGTACTGTGACGTGGGGAAAGCGTTTCTCGCCTCGAATAGCAATGTTGAAGAGGTGGAGGCTGCACTGGCTGAGGGCGTGTTTGCAGTCAAGGGCTACCTGTCCGCCCCAAGTCTCTATGTAGAAAGCATTGACGCAGTCATTCCCAGGCTTCTGGAGACACTCACGCATGCCCAAGTCCCGCTGATCGTAGACGTGTTCTACTCCAACCCTCGCCACCTCTACATGAGTTCCCCCTGTCGCTTTCAAACCCTAGAAAAACGCTTGGTCTTTGATGGGAAAACTGACCTCGACTACTTGGCAGGGGCTTACCCTGAAGACGACGCAGGGACGCCCAACGAAGAAAGCGACTCTCCGAAGGAAAACGCCTTTTCTGAACGCAAAAGCAACGAATTAGTGCTGAGAATGAGGAGACTGCGGATGAGTGTGAACTGCCCCATTGAAGAAAAGGTGTCTTTCGGGCCGATTCCAGAGGTGAAGGAAGAGGAAGACTGGGAAGTGGGCAGGAAAACCACTTTCGAACGGACGAAAAAGCGCCACGCCTCCCTGAACCTGCACATTTCCCTGTTCCAAGACCTGGAAGCACGACTGCACAAGGCCCAGGATTCCACTCAAGAACTCTTTGAAGAGGAGTACCACAGCTACCGTGAGGCCGGCGAAACAGTGTTCGAAACTGAGCCTTTGCGCAAGCGCAGCAGTTCCTTTGCAGTAGGTGGCATGTCCCCCTACACCCCCGCTGACTCTGACGAAGGCTCTTCCCCCACTGACCCTTCCAAGTACAAAGGCAGGATGGGCATTCGCCCAGTGGCCTTACAGCTCGCCAAAGCGCCCGAAAACCCTGCAATTGATCGCGAGCGGACCAAGTCCTACAACCGCCTTTTAGCGAACTTCCCGGAACGATGGGAACGGAAAGGCATCGAAGTCCTAGCAATGCACCTTGCAAACACCAAGTGTCGAGTGCACCTGTGCAACCTAGGCTCGCCTCTCGCCATTACCAAGGCTAAAAACCTCTGCAATCCGCAGATTTCTTGTGAAACCTGCCCTCACTACCTCTACTTCACAAGCACTGATATTGGCGAGGGCTGCACCCAATTCAAGACTTGTCCGCCAATTCGCAAAACCACAAACAACGAACACTTGTGGGAACTACTGAAAATCAAGGGCATTGACCTGATTTCGTCCCACCACACTCCAGTGCTGCCCAGCTTCAAATTCAGCGAAGCAGGGAACTTCCGAAAGGCTGTGAACGGTATCACAGGCCTGGGCTTCACCCTGCAAAGCGTATGGACGAAACTGGTCAAGCAGTGTGGGAGTGAGGAAGAAAAGCAACACTACATCGTCCGACTGGCGAAGTGGCTGTCCTTGCACCCTGCTATGCTCCTTGGAGTGGCGCACCAGCGAGGCTCCATAGAGAAAGGGAAATTCGCTGATTTGGTGGTTTGGAAGCCTGAGGAAAGTGAGGTCGTCAGCACCTGCCACTCCCTCGCCCCCGCCAATTGTCCCTACCTGGGCCGGACCTTGCAAGGCAAAGTGCACAAAGTGTACCTGCGCGGGCTCTTGGTGTACAACGAAGGAGTGCATCTGGCCAAGGGCAGGCGTCTCTACCGCTCTCCTTAGGTAAATGGTAGTCTCACCTGACCTGAAACACGCCATTCCAAGACAAAAGGCAGAAAAAGCCGTGCTAACGAAAGTTTCCCTGGTGTATGGGTAATCCACTAATTAAATTGCTTAAGCTGATTTTACTATTAATTCCCTCTGCATAAGATGGATCTCCACAAGCTGGGTCTGGGACTGAGTCTTGAGACTATCTGGGAGGAAATATTACCGCAAGCCGCACAAATACACTTATTTCTCTGAAATATCGACGTGTTATACAGTTCTAAACAGGACTGGCAGTACAAATGGCCACACTCAATGACATCCGTGGCTTTCACTTCCTTGCAACTGACACACAGCAGTCCTTTTTCGTAGTTTTCCTTCATATAATGAGTCATACGGCCTGCAAACGCCTTCTCTATGTCTTTTTCCTCAATGGTTTGCTGACATATAGGGCAGGAAATCTGCTTTTTCGTATAGTTCGCAGTGCTGTCCTCCATAAACCGCGCATAGCAGCTGATCTGACAGAAGGGCAGGAAGTTGCCTGAGGAGCAATGGAGGTGAATGGGCGGGGACCGCTGCAAGGCGCCACAGCACTGGAAAGCCTGGTGCAGCTTTGCTTGGTGATTCATGCCTGCTGCGAAAGCTTGTAGCTGATAGAAACGATCTTGGGACTGTGGGGGGAGCCAAAGTGACTGGCTTTCGACTTGCAGCGGAACCGATTGAGGCCGTTCTAAGGGAAATCTGCTGAAACTGGAGCAATATTTCCCCTCAAATTGGGCAAAAACAGGCACATTGTCACTGTTGAAAGTCAGCATTTCCCAGATAATTCCCTTCACTAGGTCACTATAAGTCAACCTCGCCAACATCGTTTTAGCCAATTGGTCCTTCATTTCCCCATGCGCTTGCATCAAAGCTGTGTCAGAACAGACCACAGTAAGCAGTGTCAAGCCTAGCGAGTACACATCCAATCTGACCCTATCATGGTCTAAAGGAACATTAGGGAAAGGGGAATGGGCACAGCTGAAATCGCCCAGCTTCGCAGTTTTGGTGATAGAGTTGTAGAATATATGCCGAGGCTGGATGTTTCCATGCAGGATATTGAACTTTTCCGCGTGCGCCAATGCGCAAATCACATCAGAGGCAAGACTAAGGAAGTCAGTCTCCGACCAATAGTAGTTTTTATCCCTTCTATGCAATAGATCCTGCATTAAGTCATTTCCCACCCACTCCGTTACTACTACAAATCTCACATTCTCATCCGAGGAACGGAAGTAAAAGCTTTCACAAAGGGTCACGATATTCGGGTGTCTTTGCACTTGCTGCAAAAGGACAGTTTCCGTGCAGACTCGCTGGAAGTCTGAATGGGATGGGAGAAGCCGCACTTTGATTGCGACTTGCGGCGTGCACTGGGCACAGCCAGGGTGGGAAGCGCGGTACACTGAGGAGTTGTGGGACTGATGGAACAAAATCAAGTCCTGGAAGCCGCGGCTGCGTAGTTCTTCTTCCATTGCTATTACGCCTGTCTTTCTTTCCACGTGAGTAGGTGTCTCAGCCACTGCTTCCTTGCGATGCTGGAAAAAGCTGAAGCAACACAGTGGGAGTTTAAACTACAGTAGTCCTGCCGGGCTTTGTCGAGGCCAATAGTGAGCCAATGAAGGGAGCAGTCTTCAAGTCGGTTACTATAAGATGGCAAATGCACTTATAGAAAGCGGAATAGTGACTATCCGGCCTCCAGCCTGTCTAATTGGACCTGCACTGATAAGTTTCTTGCAGAGTCCATGCACAATTGAATTTTTCAAATGTGCTGGTTCGAAAGTGATATGCTTGCTAAGGAGTTTCATTAAAAGCCGGAGGGAGGTACGAGTAACGCGTAGTTATAATCAATGGCTGGGAGAGGACCTGCTGGTAAGGCTGGACCCCCTGCCAAGGGCGGACCTCCTGCATTCAACGCTAAGCGCTATGAGCGGCCTGGACTCACTGAAGACGAAATCGAAGAGATCAAGGAGGCTTTTGATCTCTTCGACACGGACGGATCAGGGACCATCGACCCGAAGGAACTGAAGTCCGCCATGGAAAGTCTGGGTTTCGAAGCCAAGAACCAGACCATCTACCAGATGATCAGTGACCTGGACAAGGACGGCTCCGGGGCTATTGACTTTGACGAATTCCTCGACATGATGACCGCCCGCCTCTCTGATAAGGACTCGCGAGACGACATCAACAAGGTGTTCCGTCTGTTTGACGACGAGAAGGCCGGCTACATCACTATCAAGAACCTGCGTAGAGTGGCGAAGGAGCTGGGCGAGACGATGACGGATGAGGAGCTGCTAGAGATGGTGGAAAGGGCGGACAGTGATGGAGACGGCAAGGTCACTCCCGAGGACTTCTACAACATCATGACGAAGAAGGCCTTTCCCTAGACTAAGCTGCAGGCCCTAGCAGCACCCGCTGTTCTTCACTCTCCGCTGAGGCGTCCCCGCCTGACTGCCCACCTTAATTCCACTGAGTTCCGCCGACAAGTCGCACTCCCCGGCATCAATCTTCCTGTGAATCCCCTCCGCCGTCTTGACAAAGGCTTCCTCCACATTGACCGCGCTTTTGGCCGAAGTCTCAAGAAAGAGAAGTCCATGCTCCTGAGCAAACCTCTGTCCCTCCTCAGTAGACACCATCCTTTTCCCCTCCAAATCAGTCTTATTGCCCACTAGCATCACCACCATGCCAGGGTTGCCGTTCTGTCGGGCCTCGTCCAGCCACTTTGCTAGGTGGAGGAAAGAGTCTTTGCGGGTGATATCGTACACTAGCAGGGCGCCAGCGGCTCCGCGGTAGTAAGAGCGAGTGATGCTGCGGAAACTTTCCTGTCCTGCAGTGTCCCAGATCTGCAGCTTTATGTCCTTGCCTCCTACTGATACCATCCGAGCGCCGAACTCGACGCCGATGGTTAGGTCGTGGTCGTTGCGGAAACGCTTGTCGGTGAACTGCAGCAATAAACAACTCTTGCCCACTCCGGTGTCCCCAATGATGATGTACTTGAAGAGATATGCGAAAGCCATCTACTGTAACCTAGTGGTTAGAGAAGGGTGAGCGCCAGTAGGCTCAGGACGAGTCGCACGGCTCCTACGATCTCCGGCTCGTAGTCCAGCGTGATGGGCGTGTGGAGAGGAATGAAGGGAATCGGCATAGTGGAAGTGTAGGTCATCTGCGTCGGCCAAAGTGGGTAGTCGTCAGTGGCCACACAGTGCACGAAGTAGTTGGTGTCAGGCTCCAGGCCTGAGAGAGTCAGAGAGTTCATGGGCAGGGAAATGTTGGACGTCACACACTCTCCGATAGTGGAAGTCCAGTTGTAGTCGTACTTGTAGTAGACTTGTTCAGGCTGCAGGTTCACGTTCGTGTCCAGGAGTGCGATACAGCAGGACTCGCCGTTCACAGTGGACAGGAACTCGATGACCATCGAAGTGTTTGAGAAGCTCTGGATTTGAGGACTCCGGTCCCATTGCGGGGCGTAGTGAGTGGGGATAGACAGGGGGCCGAAGTTCCACATCTGGTTGAGAACGCTGGCGGATATGAACTCCAATTGCATGTTGTTCACAGCTTCGTTGCTCAGGGTCGCGATAACGGTGGGCGAAGGGTTCTCCAAGGCTCTATTGGGCAGAATGTTTGCGGTGAAGACTGTAAAAGCCACACTTGACGTCGAGTTAGCGACCGAGCCAGTGTCCAGCATCCTCGTCCCAACTGCATACTTCTCAGTGTTTCTCACTCTTTCCGTCAGTCTGACCGGGTTCACGCCCAAATACTTCGCCAAGATGTTATAAATGGAAGTCGCAAAAGAGTCCGAAACCGTATACTGGAACCTCACATAAATAGGCTGACACTCCGCAGTCGCCATAGTCGTGAAGTACTCCGTCCTCATTGCAGGACTGGTGTTATTGGGGTTCAGGTTGTCGAAGTAGGTAGTGACCTGATAGTCCGTAGCAGCGAAAAGTCCCTTGACGTTAATAGGCGTGCTTGTGACTGTGGTGGTCATGGCGATGGCTCCGTAGCGTTGGAAGGTGGTGATGTGGGCAAGGTAGAGGCGGGTTTGGAAGGCTTCCCAGGTTTCGCTGCCGTTTGGATCGGCTTCGAAGGTGGTTCTGTCTTGGGAGTTGGAAGTTTCTTCGGAAGTGAAGTCAGTGTCGGCCTTGACAAAGGTGGGAATGAGGGCTTTGATTTCCTGGAAGGATAGGATTTTCGATCCTTCCGGAGCAACCAGGTAGTACAGAGTCCCGAGCTGGTCTGTTGTGGGCGCGATAGTGACCGATGTTTTGGCAATATTGGCGATTCCGACCTTAGTAATCGTGCCCGTGGAGTATAGACCTGAGTTTTGGATTGGCACGAGGACTGCAGGCTGAATGCTGTAAGCGTCTGCGTCTGTGCTTGTAAGCGTAAAGGTGATCACTGCGCTTGGGTAAATGGACACATCGTGGTCAGCGCTTACCGATACGTAGAAGAAGAGTTGGTTAATGTCAGGACCGAAAGTCAGCAGTTTGGGCTCCACAGTGACCGAAGGTACCGCCTGCACTGCAATATTCACCTCCACTTTAGTATGCGGCGCATTGGTTACTGTTATACCAATCGGGATACTTGTAGTCCCCACAGTCACTGACGGGACAGACGACACCGTAAAGGTGTACTTCGCAGCGACGAAAGGTGCAATTTCGACCAAAGTCGGCGGAGGAGCGACATAGAGACCCTTATCAACGCCAGGCTGCACAGTTTCCTCCAACTTCAAGTTCATGTAGTAAAGTCCCTTCACGCTGTCTCGCGCAGCTGCAACTCTGAAGTTGATCTGCCACTCTTCCTGCTGCATGACAAAGGCGTGTGTGAAGGAGGTGTACTTAAGGGCGCTAGCGTCAGGCGTTTTGGAGTTGGTGGAAGGCGAGAAAGTGATTTTCTTGGCTTGAAGTGGCCAAGTGGAGTTGACAGTGGTAATGACCAAGTCCGTAGTTTGAGTGCCGGGCCAGACGACTATCCTATTGGAGCGGGACTGAGGTACATACCCATTCACTGTGAACTTTCTCAAGTTCTCCATGAAGCCCAAGTAAGCGCCAGAGGTGTGGCCGTAAGATTTGGCGAAGTACTGCTGGTTGGTGGAGGAACTCACGTATGCGAATACGTTGAATTTGCTGGTCCAGTAGGAGTAAATGGTCCACACGGTCCAGTCCTGGATGTCGAAGTCCTGCGTTTTCGCGGTCGCTGTGCTCGTCAGCCGCGCATAGCCCCAATTCGGCGTCATCACAGAAGTAATATTCCAAGCCAGGTAATTGGTCGCCAAGAAAGCTTTCGTAACTGTGGGTGGTGTCATCGTCACCAAGTTATTGGCTTGGCTGCAACTGGAGCCAGAGTTCCAGTCCTGTGGAGTTGTGATTGTGGCGGTGCTTGAGAAGTCCACCCAGTTGGTAGTGCAGGAGTAGGAGTCCTTCTGGTCCACTACGGTCAGGTCGTATTCCTTCGGGAACTGGATTTGCAGCTGAGTGGTGGTGTCAAAGCTGCCCGCGAGGTACAGGATCATGGAGTAGTCCGCTGTAGTGGACAGCAGGCGGTTGGAAACAGCCAAGTTGCGGATTTCAATGAGGGAGGGAGAGCCCGTAATGGCCACTGTGCCCAGCGAGCTGACCCACTCTCGCAGTAACAGGGTGTTACTGTAGTGATAAACACGGAAAGGATTAGTCGTCCCCGTAGGCGGATTGCGGACGTTTTGGACAGTAATGGAGACTACAGAGGCCTGTCCAATAGATGTAGACCCTGATACGATCATAATATTGTGGTCAACTCGACACCACACTACAGCCCCCAGCGCACTCGAAGTGCAGGGCAGGTAGTAATTGCCCGGCTCCTGACTCTGCATCTGCGTAGCTTCCCCAATGTAAGGGTCATACTCATCAGGCCAGATGACATACAGCACATCTGTCTCATTGAAGGCGACGTTGAGGGTGAAAGTGAACACGTAGGTGGCCAGTTCGCCTTGGTTTCTGGGGGAAACGGAGATAGAGGGAGTGGTGTAGGTGATCAGAGTCGAGACTTTGCCCGAGGGCACTGTCAGCTGGGCGCCGGAGTAGGGAGCGCCTGGGTCTGTGATGATTGTTGCGCCTTGCCAACTGGCACCGATCTTGAAGACGTAAACAGTGTTCGTGGAAGCCGCAGGGACATCAGTAGGGGGCGACAGGGCATGTCTAACAAAGACTTCCACCACACTAAGAGCTTGATATGCCTGGCTAATAGTGAAGGCAATCGAGCTTTGGACTGAACAGGAAGTATAAGTCAAAGGCGACACCCAGCATTTGTTGTTATTAGCGGTTCCACCAGTTACAGGCGTATAACCAGAAGGAATTGTGATACTGACGACTGAGCCGGAGGGTAGGTCGTATTGCATGTAGAAGGACACGTAAAGGTCATTGTCAGTGGTGCCTGCATTGGGCGGAAGCACTCTGATGGACTTAAAGGTGCCGACTCCAGGTAAAATTCCCACATACACAGTAACTATTGCCCCAGTGGATACAGGATAGCTGTCGATTATGGCTGGGGTACTGACTATACTTGTGGAAGTATATGTGACGAATGTCTTCACGAACTGAAAAGTAGAGGTGGACAGCACAGAGGTAGGCGGCAGCATTCTGTTCAGATAAATCGTTATTGACTGGTTCGTAATTGTGCTGAAATCCGAAAAACTCGCAATGGTATATGATGAGCCTGATCCAGTGCACACTGCTCCATTAATCCCCGTTACTGTGCATGAGGATATGCCTGCGGTAAAGGTCCAGCCAGAGTCAATAGTGAAGATAATAGAGCCTCCTGCGTCTATTCCGTGTGGCAGAGTGACTTGAATAGTGTGATTGATGTCCACTCCGTTGGGTCCTTGAGCGTAGATAGTGCTTGGAGACACTGTCAGAGTGGAAATTGTCCCGGCTTGTACGTTTACTTGTAGTCCTGCTGTTCGATAAGCGCAGTCCGTAGTTGTGCTTCCAGCTAGGTCAGTATGCATCCAAGTAATGGGTGCAGCAGCGGTATATGCACCCAAAGGAGCTATGAGGCCGTAAATAGATATAGTGGTGACAATTGAACTAGAAATTTGTGTGCCCGTAAAAGACTCCTTTACCAGTATTCCAGGGAAGGCGAAGTTGGATTTAGGAGAAGAGAAGAAGCGCTTGAGCGGGAAACTGGAATTAGCAGTTGGGTTCGAAGACAGCACATCTCGCAGAGAGGAGAAAGCGAAGCCACGCGGGAATATCACCCAGAAGTAACTATCTGCGCTAATAGCCCCTCCTAGCTTCACTGTGAAAGTATATGCATTGGAGCCGAGACTAGTTCCAGTCACAATATTTTGGTTACTTGCTGTAGTCGGGTCCTGACCACCTGTAGCTGTAGCTCCCTTTGTAACAGCAGCTGTTGACCCGGTGCTTACACCGCTGTTTCCAGAGTGAGTATAGTACCTGATGTTGTATGGGTCACTAATAAGGGTGTAGAATGTATGCGCAACCACCGTAAAACTAGCGCTAGGGACAGTGATTGCTTGAACAGGAAAGACGATTTCTGCAGGAGAGCTAGTCGTAGCGACATTGCCTAGGCCTGTTACAAGGTGCGCAAAGCTGGACCCAGTGACAGCAGTTGAGCTAACAGTCATAACTGCTCCAGTTGACAAATTAGTGTCCATTGGATATTGATCACCGTTGGCCACTCCACTTCCATGGAAAGTGAGGGCGAAGGGGGGATTCGGCAAGTCGAGTTCCAGGTAGTACTTCTTGGTAGATGTAGAGACGAGGAGGTCAAGGACGAGAGGTTGGAAAGTGACTTTTAGAGGAATTCCCGATACTTCTGGGTTTTTGCAGAAGAAATCAGCAGTGACGGTGGACCACTGGCCTGTAATTAAAAATTGATAAACTCCCACAACTGATATTCCTGATGCGTCTGTAGTTTGCATTGAGCATTCATAGGCCGTCATAATGTTGTTCGTTACTCGCGGAAGCCAAATAACTGAAGTCGCCGAGTAGTAAATTCCTGCACTAATTCGGTTATTCGACGTAGGGTTGGAAAATACCAAAGTGCCTGGGGTGTATTGAGGCAGCCCATTGCTATTGGTGGCCATACTTCCATTAGTCTTTGCGATTGTAACTGCTGTCACAGCTGTTGCTCCAGTTATCAATCTGCCCGCGGAAATGTCAACAGTAGTCGCTAAACATCCACCACATACAGAAGCACTATTAGCGACTCCTCCACTGGGTACAGTACTTGCGAACATTAGCATAAAGTCATCGGCAGTTGTCGTGGAACTTGCCGAACTGCTCAATGGGCAAGAAAGAGTCACTGTAGACGACGCTATTTTTGATGATGTATTATCCAGAGTAATGGAAATGAACTGGTTGATAGTTCCATCTCCGCCTGCTTTCGTATATGATGCTCCTGTTCCATCAGCTTTACCCTGTCTAAAATCCACTGAGAAAGTGGTAATTTTATAAGCCGCGGCAGCTAGAGGAATGGTGAAAGGCGCGACTCCCAGTGACTTGTCAACATCCTTTCCATCACTCCACTTAGTGGTCACAGATGTGAGTTTCGCAGAACTGCCCGCTGTCGTGGTAGAAAAAACTGCCAAATATCTGAGCATCACAATGGCTCCCGAGGCCTGCGCCTTCAAGCCCGACACCGTAATCGTTCCTCCTGAAGCCGAACAGGCATTCGAAGTGACTGAGGATTTTAGCGAGTTCGAAAGGACCACACAACTATTCGAGGCCCAAGTAGAAGAAGTATCGCTAGTCACAATAACCAGCGACCCGTCTTCATTCACCGGGTTATTCATCATCACAGTAATGTCCATGAAAATAGTGGTTCCTGCCACTATGCTGGTCGAGGGCAGACCCCAGGTGGGTCTCCACGTTACAGACCCGACAGTGTCAGTGGTCGTTGGTGGTCCTGTCACTGTGGCTGAGTCGAGGACGTTAGTTGAGCCGAAACGCACAGTGTCGATTACCCAGGTGCAGGAAGACGTGTCCACGTTACGGGTTGGATTGGTGAACCCTGGAACGCGAATATCCACTTGCGTATTATCCTTCAAACTCGCACTGATGTACTCCGTATTGAGTCCATAAACCCACACCGTCTGAGTGCCTCCTTCCTTATAGTCCGACGCCACACAGTCCAAATTCCAAGGGTTACTCTTATCCGTCCCATTGAAATTATCAATGTATCCACCATAGTTATTGGAAGAACACATGAAGGAGTTGCTCATCACGACCTTGAAGTAGGTGGAAGTCGTGATTCTGAACATGTCGTGCTTCCATAGGTCGCGGGTGATGGTGAACTTGAAGGAGAGCATGTTGTTGGACTTGTTGATGATGTTCGTACTTTGAGTGGGGACGAAGCTTACGGAAGCGTTAGTCGTTGACTTGGTTTCGGTGGGTGTGGCGTATACGACGCCAAAGTTGAGGTTGCAGTCGATGACTTGTCCATTGGTGGTGAAGCGGGAGCGCAGAGCAATGGGTCCGTAACCGCCAGTAGTAGAGGGCATTCCCAGCCCTGTGAAGGTAAGCGAAGTGTCCACTCCTGCAACATAGGTGACTCCCGTCATCTGAACGAGTCCCGAAGTCACTGTGACCGGGTTACTGCCCCCTACCACCGCCATGGAAGAGACTGAAAAGGCACTAGGGAAGGAGACCTCGAAGATGCCGTTGGTCAAGGAAGTCGAAGGACTGAAGTTGAAGGTGATGGAGACCCCGGTGGCCCCGGCATTGGATTTGGACAGAGTGATTGGATCGGCCATCCACTTCGTCTGCCACCAGTAGATGCGGCCAGGATCGAGCATCAAGTCGTAGGTGCCGACCACCTGGCTGCCCTGGGTCAGCTGGTTCAGCAGCGCCAGAGTCAGGGAAAGCGTCAAAAGTCCCATCCTTATTTTTATGGCTGCGGACGTCTATGGGCAAAGATGCCCTCGGCGGTTTCTTATCCGGACACTAGTCCGCACGTCCCTGCGAGCTAATAGACTTGATTATTGAGAAACCGTCAAGGATGTTGGACCAAGTCCCAAGGCGTTTCCGCATTGGCTGCTTCCCTGAGTCCCGCCCTGCCTTCACCTAAGTCCGTCCTATCATTAGCCTGTCTCTGACTACTCTCAGCACTTCCTTTCCCTTCAGTCACTTTCATCTTATAGTCCACTAATCCTACCAAGGCAGTCACAGGGTGTGCCAGTCTAGCCGGGAGCTGTAAATAGGATGGCTGCTCCCACTACCGCCAGCGAACTCGAAAAGCTTCGGGAAGAAGCCACGCGCTGGAAGCAGCTGTACGAAGAACAGCTACGAAAGAACCAAGGCCTAGAACGGCGCTTGCGAGGGGAAGAGGAAAAGCCGCAAGTGCAGCGGCGCACCAAGTCCTCCCTGCAGCAGCCTCGCAACCTGCCTTCCAAGGCTGAGACTGAGAAGGACCGAGTCAAGAACAAGTTGAGACTGGCGTGCAGTCAGAATGACGTGGCGTTGCTGCGGGAGGCCATAGGAGACGCAGAGCGACTAGGGATGCCAGAGGTCGAATATGCGCGCAAGAAGCTAGAAATGCTCAGCTAAGCGCAGTGCCTCTAGCAATAGACAACACAGCTATGCGAGGACATATTCCTTTGAGACATTCTACCATGAGTGATACGCTACATCTGAAGGCGAGAGGCTTGGAGGATACCGCGAACTGACTTCTGTGAGTATGCCGGTCTTCAGACAGAGAACTTTTGACTCTGGTAGTCAGGATATGAACATGGTCCACTACCCGTCCTACTTGGGCTATCAAAGTCCTCATTCCAGTCTCTAGTAGTTCAATACGAGCGTTGAAGCGCTCTTCAACCTCATCTAGCTTCGCAGTAAGTGTTTCCCCTAAGGAAGTGATCTTTGCAGATTGATGCCGTTGGTTGACTTGCACTACGTTGACTAGAGCCTCCAGTGCTTTCACGCGCCACTCCAGTGACTGGACTTGGAGCTTCAGCTCGTTCTCAAACAAGTCTGACATATTTGCTAATTGGCGGCAGCTCACTTAATTTCCTTCATAGTTCCCTTCCTCGATGACCTAGATAGAGCTGGTAGGTTTGCACATATTGGTCACTTTGTATGAGCAGTGGCTGTTAGTTTATCTTCGATCTATCTTACCTACAGTATACTGTACGGGATTACACTTCACTGTCCTAACTTCAGTGTCTCTGCATGCGCCAGCCCAGGCGTACCCACAAGAGCAGAGCTTGAAGACGTCGACTCAGCCAGCTGCTTCGGAACCTTCTCTTCCTCCTCTTCCTCCAAATTGAGCAGCGGCACTAATCGATGTCTAGCGAAAGGTCGGTCCTGGGTCCTCGCAGGCAGCGAGTGCAGTCCTTCCTCAGTGCCCCAGGCCTCACTGCGGTGGGAGTCCTGCATCCAATGCAGTAATTGGCTCAATTTCGCTTCGCGCACTCGAGCTGCCCGCACTTCCTCGTCCAGTTCCTTTATTTTCCGCGACTTTTCCTTCAATTCGCTCATTATGAACTCCATACTGGTGTCTGCACGCTTGCCTCGGAGTGCTGTGCGACGCAGCAGTCCTTCCAGCTCTTCCTTTTTCTTTAGCAATAGCGCGTTTTCTTTGGCCAGGTTCTCCAGTACTCTGTCCCTGCCCTGCCTTTGGTCCTTTTCCCCCTTCGCAATGGTCTTCAAGTCCGCCAAAGTATGCGTAAGTCTGGAGTTATGAGTCTGCAAGTCGTCCACAGTAGTAACTTTCGCAGTTCTCAGTGCCTTTTCCGCCTCTCTTTTGACCTGCAGCAATACCGGTCCAAAGGCCGGGTCTCTCGCAGCCGTGGCTTCCAAGGACTCCATATAGGCCTGCAGGCGCCGTTGCTGTCGAATAGCGCTGGGCATGCTTTCCACCTGTTCCAGAGCTGCGGTGAGCTGTAGCTCCAGGTTGATGGCTTCGAGTGTCAGACTGGCTCCTGGGGAGTCCTCACGGGACTGGACATAGGAAGCGCCGAGGGACTGGGGAATTGTCATAAAATCGCTGAGTTGCTGGGAACGGTGGCCTGACCGCAAACGTCTGCCACCAGGCGATTGGTGCACGGACTTAATTGGTCGAGTGGGTTGTCCTTTGAACTGGGTTTCTTTGGACCTACATCGAATCAGCCGAGGCTTGGCTGGCTCGCGAGGAGGCAAAAAGCTGCAGTGGGAAGCAACTGTCTGCAACGTCGACTTCTCCCCTCCTGTCTGCCTCGCAGCCCGCTGAAAGAGCCGGACTCTAGCAGGTGCTTCAGCCATATTTCCAGACTAGTTACAAGGAACTTCGAGCTGCGTTGATTGCAGAAGAGCAGTCCGCCATTCCCAGCTCCACTCTCCAATCCTTCCCAGCCAGCACTGTACACTCCGCATCCCTACTCACATTCCAGACCTCACTCCAAGTCCGCTTCAGCACCACTGCATAGTCTTTGGACAGCACGTAGAAGCGACGGTTGGACAGGAGGAACTGCCGGGCTTCGGAAAGGTACGTGCAGGGCTGGATCAGGCTTAAAGACTCGTCTATATCCCCACCAGACGTCAAAATGGCTTCCTGGGCCTTCAATGTCTCCATTGAATGCAGAGCGTTTATATCACTGAGTGTCAATTCCGCTGCGAATTGGGTCAAATCCTGCATTTCTCTAAAAGCCGCTACTGGAATAAAGCTCCTATGCGTCTGATAGGATAGGAACTGAAGCGCTTTGAGCAATTCCGACAGTTCAGGACTTGTGACCGTGACTTGATCAGGGTCGGGCAGGCAAAGATAGAGCAAGGAAGTGTGGGTCTTCAGGTGGAGGCACAGTACTGCGATGTCTAGGAGACTGATAGCGTCTTCTCGCTGGTTTCCATCGAGGAAATATAGTCTCAGGGTGGAGACGACCATTTGGCACTTGCGGGCTAGGCGCGAGGTGCGGGCGTAGGTGCCTGGGAAGATGCTGATAGGCAGCTCGGATGCGTCCAACATGAGGTCTTTAATCGTAAACTGCATGGGGGTGGCCAAGGAAGACACCTGAGTCGTATGTTGGTCCAAATGTACGGACTCCGACCTCAAATAGTTCTGAGCGCTTCCCTCCTCCCTCACAGGCAGCGGAGTAGTCGGCTTACTCGCAATCCGTTGAAAAAGACTGGAGAAGGAAGTGAGGACCAAGTCCTGGGCTTTGCGCTTGGAAATGTCCTCCTTGGACCTGGTTCTGCGGCGTTGGATGTCAGGCCGATGCTTGCGTTTGAGGGTTTTGCCGGGCAGGAGGGTGGGTGTGGACTGGGATTTGGCTCTGCCTTGGCAGCAAGTCGCTCCCATCCTAGCTATTAAGGTCTACCAATGCCTCTGCGAGCCATATCGCTTGCCCGGTCTCCTGCTCGCAAGTCCGATAGCAGTCGACTTTCGTGCACTCTCTGTGCTTCCAGGACTCAAAGACTTCACACAAAGGCAGCAACAGTCCACAATGCACTCTCACCTCCAGTCCCACCACTACATCCAGAGTACACACAGGCTGAACTGCCAACTGCACAGGGAGGAAGATGAGAGTGTAGGAGTCGGTGGAGAGGTGGAAGAGACTGAAGCACTCCTCTAGGGCTGAATTGGCGCGGATATAGCTCTGCACTGCGCCTGTGAGCAGCACTCCGCTGCACCGGGGCTGTCCAGGCCGTCTAAACACTCTCAAAGTCGCCTTTTCCATATAACTCAATATTAGCGCGTTTGCCCTTTCGCCATCTCCCAAGTCCCTACTCCTAGCAGTATTATGGACTTGGAATTCGACAAAATCAGCAGCTACTTGCAAGAGAAATCCGCCGTAAGGTGCACTCAGGTGACTCCCCAGGCCCTCAGTCGCCTGCTCAGCCTGTCAATCGACACAGCCCGCAAAGCCCTCCTCAGCTTTGTAGACATAGTGGGCGCCCCTGCCTTCAAAGTGACCTACTGCGTGCACAAACTCAAAGTGGGGTACTTCCTGTGCTATGCGGAGGAGATGATGGAGGCGGATGGGGACGAGGTGCTGCTGTTCGCAGTGGAAAAGAGGTCTGCGGATGTGGACATTTCGCTGTACTATGAGGAAATCAAGGCTGCGCAGGGTGCACTGGAGCAGTCGCACAGGGAGGGGAAGTTGCTGACCTGTCGGCAATACGGCATTTCCCCACTAGAAATCCAAGTCCGGGAAGCGCAACTCAGCAAAAAGCGGATTTTGGTGAGTCTGTGGAAGCCCCCAACCACCACTACCCAGCCCGCTATCGACACTCCCCTGCCCAAACCCACTCCCAACCTCACAGAACTCGAGGAAGAAGAGGACTCTGCAGCACCTCTGCGCCTGCCCGAGCCTGAAGTGCAGGAGCCACCCGTAGGCTGCGACCTGGTGGACATCAGTTGTTTGGACGACATCATGTGCTCAGCGCCTCAGAAGAGAGAGCGGGAGGACTACAGGGACTTCGGGGCAGTGATGAGGTGTGTGGAGACTGTGGACCTGACGAAGGGCATTTCTGTGTTCAAGAAGAACGAAAGACCGGGGAAAAAGGCGAAAGCCGCTCGCCAAATGACCCTGCAAGCCTGTCTCAAACCCATCAAATAGCCGCTTTTAAAATGGACCTGGAAGTAGCGGCGCTCCGGACGGAGTTAGCCACATTGGAGAGAGACCTGCAGGCTGCAAGGGACGAACAGTGCCTCAAGGAAGAGCAAAGTAGGACCACTCTGGACTCTCAAAAGTCCAAGTGGACCCGCAAGCACGGGCAATTGACACAAATTTTGAAGGACTTGCAAGCCGCGCACGAAGGCGAAAGAAGGAAATATGAAGCGCAAATGCAGACTTTAAGCTCCCGATTAGTGGGACTGAAGGAGGAAAGTCGCCGGGAAGAGGGGGACGAAAGGCGGTTTTTGATGCAGTTGGATGCGGAATTAGTGGCTGTGGCGGGCAGAGCGAAGGCGAGACTGAGGGAGGAAAGTGTCAACTGTGAGTCTGACACTTTGCAGGACAGCATGTATGAGGACGGCCCGAGGTCGGACAACATCCTGCGACTCATTTCCAACATTGCCACAGCGAGAGAACTGTTGAAAACGCTATTGGAGCGGGCAGACCGAGAAAAGGCGCAAGTCCCTGCCTTCAACCTGTCCTCTAGTCCTGCTCTGGACCTGCCCAAAGCTCTCAGCGACTCCTCCCTGTACTCCAAAGTGCTCATCAACGACGAAATCCTGAGTTCACTGACTATGTCTGAGCGAGAAGCAGTGGTCTACTCCATCATCAACGCCGGGTCCGGCCCAGAACAGCGTCGAGACGTGCAACTCGAAGACTTGCTGAACATCACTCCAGAAGAGCGCAAAAGCCTCCTACTGACCTCTGTGCGTTTCGAGGATTTAAGCTCCATTGCAGAGGAGGACGACTCCGGGTCTCCTAGAGACACACTGACTTTCACGCTGCCGGAGGGCAGGGAGTCAGAGTTCTCGGCTTCACGGGCTTTGAACCAGGCTGCGAGACTGTCGCTGAGCCCTGTGTTCACGCCTAGGAGCGGGGATGTGAATATTCAGTCGCAGAGTGATGGATACAGTGATATGGCGTCGCAGTTGGAGGAGCTGGATCGAGGCAGAATTGAGGACTTGTCAGGACGAAAAGGCGCATTCGACACCTGCGAACTGGCCAAAATAAGCCTAGAACTAAGCAACAGCGCTAGCTAAAATACACTACAAGCCACCGTTTCCACCTGCTCAGTGCCTCTCGCCGCCCTCCTCACTTCCAACGTGATATGCGGAGGGGCGGCTGTGGCCGTGTGCTGGCTACTGCGCTCCTCAGACACTTCACTGTCGCCACTGACATAGGAACTTAGCATGGACTCTCTGCGGCCCATTAGTCGCTTTGCTCGGCGCTGGACTTTGAAGGGAAGCACTGCAGGACCACTGGGCGGTTTCCAGTCGAAGACGTAGTCGAGGGGAATTCGCTGGTTTTCTGCGATTTTGAGGAAAGCGGAGCGGATGAAGGCGTAATCCGGGGCTTCTTCGAAGCGTAAAGCCTTGATGTACTTGAAAACAGTGGATATTTCTTGCGGAAGTCCTTTGCAGAGCGAATCAATCCCAGTGGACATCTTCTTTTCCATGATTTTGTTGTACTTCTCCGGCTTCGTCCTGGCGACTACTCCCATCCAGGGCAGTTCCCCCTTCAAAAAGTACACCAACACATATAGCAATCCCTCCAAGTCGTCTCTGCGGCTCTGCTCCAGTCCCAAATGCGCATTCACAGAGGCGTATCTCGCTGTCCCAGTCAAGCTTTTGTTTTCCCTATAAGGCACATGCTGGCCTGTCTTCGGGTCGCAGTACTTCTTCGCCAGGCCGAAGTCTATTGCATAGACCAAGTCTCTGTACCGTCCCAAGCCCATAGTGAAGTTCTCAGGCTTGATGTCGCGGTGTAGGTAGCAGCGCTCGTGAATGGCTTGCAGGCGCTCGGTGAGCTGCACACTGATTTGGACGAAATTCTTCGTGCTCAATGCATGCTGGCAGCCTTCGAACTTACGTTGGAGGCTGGAGCCCAGAAGGTCCATTACGAGGAGGTTGTAGTTGCCTTCGCAGCCACTCCAGCGTACTCTGGAGACCCCAATAAGGCCCTGCAAGCCTTTCATGACTTTGGCTTCATACAGCAAGCACTGCTGCAGACTGGTGATGGGCTCCACCTTAATCGCCACAGTCAGTTCCGAGTTCAGTTCCTTGGCTTCGAAGACTTCCCCGAAGGAGCCTCCGCCGATTCTCCTTAGCACTGTGTAGCGGGAGGCTATCGTTTGGTTCACTAAACTCATTTTTTAGACTAGGCACAAGTTCACTGCCCACTATCCCTCTTTTGTCCTTCCTTTCCCGCTATCCAGCCATCCCCTCCCTCTTCCTACGCCTTCAGAAAGAGCCTACAACTCTATACAATGTGATTAGGTTAAGATTCCTTGTCAGGGCAGACAACTGCATTTCTACGTCCATGGGGAGCCAGTGGCGGCGTGACTTTGACGAGTAGCCGTACCACCCTGTCCTGCTCGGGGGTGAGTGCCTGCAGTGGTTTGTGCTGAAAAGCTGCTTGCATTGCAAGGTTGGCCTATTATTATTGTGTTGGATGAAAGCCACTGCGGAGCAGAATATGGCGGAGACCAGCGCAGAAGCAGGCAGCGGGACTTGGCTGAAGGGAAATGGGACTAGTGCAGACAGACTGATGGACAATGCGAAGAAGTTCCTTGTTGGCATTATCAGCCTCTTAGGAATTATCGCCTGCAGGGTAAATAAGACATTACCATTCGATAAAACCAGCACAGTTGTGACCCCACTATAGCCTATAGCCCTACAGGCATATACCTAGTCATTAGCTCTGCCTGCCATTTAGTGCTCGAGCTGTGTTGCTAGAAGCTTCATACTGGGATATTTTAGCCAAATAGCGGGAAACACAGGCCTCTGCTGCTCCAGCTTCATTAGACCATTCTAACACGTCTACACCCCTCAACTCGACATGTCCCTAGAAGAAATCCTGGCCAGCTGCGCAAAATAGAGGAAATGTCCAATTAGCGCGCTTCGGTCTATACTTGATAGCTTGTTTACAGGTTTTCACACTAGAGAGTGCTTGCTGAGTGGCACACATGGAGATTTAGACTGTAACTACTATGTCGAGGACTCGAATTTCAGGATTTGCTCCCACAGCAGACGGACTGTCTTTGCGATATCTTCGGATCTGCCGCTCACAGTGCAGACGCGAGCTTCCCCACCCTCCGCTGTCCTCATTTCCTTCAACTCCAGCTGCATAAAGTTGATTTGGCAGCCGTACATCCCCTTCAGCATCTTCACATTCTCCCCACTCCTCCCAATGAGTCTGCCCACCGCTGCCTTGGGAACTGCCACATTGACGGAAGTCCTCACAGGGGGAGACCTGGACCTGGACCTGCGTCTACGTTGTGGCTTGTCCCCAAATCCCAATAGAATTTTGATTGCTTTTTGGCGTCTGCGGAGGTCGCCTGAAATTTCGACTCGGAATTCGTCGTCTTCAGGTTCGTAGAGACGCACGACCACGTCTAAGTCCTTTTTGAGACTCCGGGCGATGTCGTTGAGGCGGGATTCGGAAGTAGAGCGGAGCAGCATTACTGTCTTGGAGCCGTTTTTGGGTGTGTCCGAGTTGTATATAGCGTCCTCCATCTTCTTTACGACCTCGTCGAGTGCCTCCAGACAGCGGGCTTTCTTACCTAGCAAAATGGCGCTGAGTTCTCTTTCCTTGCAGGCCGAGTCCGAGTTCACCTTCAACTCCACGTCGAAGTCCCGCAGCAAGGCCTTGGTGAAAGACCCGCCCTTCCCTATCAGGTGAGCTGCGCAGGTCTGCGGAATAGCGAACTTGATCCCCGAGTCTGCAGCTGGCCGATACTCCACTACCTTCCTGTGCAGCATCTCCACAGCACTCCTCACAGCGTCCTCAGTCCCAGATATGCGCACCTCTCGGTCGCTGCTGTCCGGCACAGCGTTGCCCACTTGGATCTCGGTGCAAGTCTGGCTTTGGAGTGCGAACACTTCCCGGCCTTTGGCGCCGATGAAGCGGGAGACCAGACTTTGGGGGATGAAGAAGATGATGTCGTGGCTTTCGCCCACTCGCTCGAACTCGCGCAGTACTAACTTCAGAGCTTCGAACTTGCTGCGGAGGGAGGAACCTCGCAAGCTCAGGGTACGTCCAGTGGCAGTGGGCTTTTCCAGCACTATGGCTTGCAGCAGCGCTTCACTCTGCACCTGCATCTGGAAATCGCAACTCTCGAACAAGTCATACAGAGCTGGCGGCGCTCTGAGCATCAGCGGGTATTCTTCATACACACCCTTAGGACCGGCACTCATTATTATGGCTGCCATTGTCTCTTAGACCGCGCTAGCTAGCAGACAGCTGCCATCTTGCCTGCTATGCGAGAGGACTGTCCCATCCGCGCATAGTGCTTGCACTGTCTGGCCGGTGCGAGGAGCGTCCGTCAGTGTGATTATTGTAGTCTTTTCTTCCTCCATATCGCCCTGCAAATGTCACTTTCACGCGTATTTCCGGTTTCAGGGCTATGGGGCAATATCGCACAGGGCGGCCTCGACACGGTCTTTTCGCACTTCTCAGCAGAGAAACAGCCCGCTGGTACCTGGGAATGCTGACACTCAGGATCAGCAGAGAAGGCTCTGGGCTGCGTTTGCCCTCCATCTGCACTCCACAGCGAGGCTTGGGGTCTTGGATGAAGGAGTAGCTGGGCTCGGAGGGGGCGCGGCTTTTCAGAGGAGTGCGCAGACGACGTACAGTGAGCGGGTGGGGCGCTGCAACTTGCATTAATGATAAACACAGGAAGCTATAGACAGCACTAGTGGGAGAAACCGCTGAATTCACTAGACAAGCCGGATGCAGAGAGATGTGAAGAGCTGGAAAAGGATAGCGAATCTAAATCTGTCGGTTAGGCTTGGGAGTCGTTGTTAGTGCTAGTCCTTAGACCTGTGCAGTCTGTAATGGAAGAAAGCCAGGTGCAAGATCTAGTCCGCGAGTACCTCCGCCACCACCAGTTCACTTCCACCCTCGAAACCCTCGAATCCGAACTCAAAGCCCGGCCTGTCCCCAAGGGCAAAAAGGCAGTCCTCAGTCCCGAGCAACTAGCAGCCCTGCCCAGACTCTACTCCCTCGCAGAGGCAGACAAGCCCAGGGCTGCCAAGGAGGCGGTGCTGGAAAAGCAGCTCAAAGCCTTGGACAAGAACTACGCAGTGGTCGTGCAAACTGGCAGGCAGCTGCTCACTATGGCGCTGGACATGAGTGAACGCTTGGAAGACAGGGAAATCAGTGGGAGATATAAGGCGCAATTGGGGAAATTCCATAAAATACTGGTTTCGGATGCGGTGATAGACGGGGAAGACGGGTATATTTGGTTCAATGAGGCGAATTTGACGGAAGTGAGGGCTGCGGTAGCCAAGTCGATGCGTTCCAAGGACTATAGTCAAGTCAATGAGGTCTTGAAAACGCTCAGAATGACTGCACTGTCGGTCCTTTCGAAGCATAGACGCAAAATTGTGGACCAAATGATCAAAAATGACGTCTTATCTAGCAATCCACTGGCTCTTTTGAAGGTAAAGCAGCGCGAATTGAAGATCAACGCACTCGCACTCGTATCCATGCTCGCCTCCACCGGGAAAGGAGTGGCCTACTTGCTGTCTCCCAGAGCAGACAGTGTGGTGCAGGCCCTTGTCGAGGCCTTGGGCGAGGAAGAAGCCGGCAGTGTCGGGCAAAGGTTCGCTCTAGCGGCTTTACAGAAGATAGTGGCCTTGGAGGAAGCTGTAATCGGGGCGTTGCTGGAGAGTGGCCTGGTTCCGTGGCTGAGAATTAACTTGTTGGAGCGGAGTTTGCTGGGCGGGGAGTACATGCACTCCTTTTGCTTGGACTTTGGAGCGGCGCTTCTGGCGAACTTGCTGAATAGCGCTGCGGGGAGTGCGTACTTGGCCAGTCATGTGGAGGACAGTGTGGACTTGGCGGAGAAACTGCTGCAAATGCTTACTTCGGATAGGGTGGAAAGCAGCACCATCATCCACCTGCTAATCCTCCTCACCACCCTCTCCGCCGTCAAGTCCCTCAGTCCCGACCTCGACCAACTCCAGTTTTCCGAGAAAATCAGCGAGTTCGTGGAGTGGTACAGCCAGCGCAAGGCCGACGACACAGACGATATGGACAATAGGAAGACTATTCTGGACATGTGCGCCCACTTGTTTCACCCCAGAGAGAACTCAGCCAGTGCACTGGACACTAGCGAGGTCATGGAGTTCAATGCGCACAAGCACCAGGATGATATTAGGGAGTTGGAGCAGAGACTGGAGGACGAAAACGAAGTGATTGTGTTCGAATGTTTCCCCGACGAGGTATCTCTAAGGTAGCTTTAAGTCGCCCTAAAACTAGACTTCTTTGGCCTGTTCCATATACAAAGCCTGCAGCTGGACGGATCTGGCAGTCCTCAAATCAGCGCTCTCCTTGCATTCCACACATAAAATGGACCGAGAAGTGAGTCGGAAACGGACCAAGTCCCCGCTTCTCAAGCCGAAAAGACGCTTTTCCCCTTCTTTCCTTCACAGCAAAGAGCAAATTCAGAACTTTTGCCGTCTTCCGAAGCGCCGCAGTCGGAAATCCGCCCTTTCAGTCCTATTGGGCTCCATCGAGTCCTCACCCTTGCCGCGGCCTACCTACCTCCCGAGTGCTCGAGGCAAAAGCACACATAGAGACTGGAAAGCAGAGCACGAAAAGCCCTTCATAGGAGTAGGGTTTGGGGACTTAGGCCCTGTGTCAGATCAGAAGAGTCGCAAAGTGCCGTTATGCATGCGCAGATATACACAGGAAAGCCACTTCGACTCCCAAAGCTCCCTGCTCTCCTACCAAGCTCCTCAGTTCTCCTTCGACCACTACAACTCACTACTCAGGAACTGCACTCGCCAGACCAATCATCCTGTCAAGTCCGCCAAGGATCTCCCACCGTCCACCTCGTTTCGCCGTCTTTCTAGGGATATATCGGCTCGCTCTACCCAGTTAGAGTCTATAGAACACGTGGAAATCGAAGGAGGGGCGGGGCCTGTGGTGGTGGTCCGTCCAGACAAGCCGCAAAGTCACAGTGGTCGCAGGGTGATATTGGAAAAAAGGTCAATTCGCCCTGCGACGGCCTATGCGGACTCTTCAGGACTGCACACACACTACTCAGAAAGGAAACTCAGTTTGTTCCAAAATGACTCCCTGCAGCAATTAACTCAGCCTAGTTTTTAGTCTATAGAAATGAGA